>Ga0302314_10003121_pt1 | contig 30665 bp, 19 predicted proteins | sample III_Palsa_N2_3_FD_200533 | JGI IMG/M metagenome (GOLD analysis project Ga0302314, IMG submission 200533) | Peat permafrost microbial communities from Stordalen Mire near Abisko, Sweden - III_Palsa_N2_3 | ecosystem: Environmental > Terrestrial > Soil > Palsa > Peat permafrost | place: Sweden... | reverse complement strand
GGTGGCTTGACGCCACTCCCCGCAGGGCGACGCCGAGGGGCCACGAAACCCTCATCTCGTGCGCAGCATGCACATCAAGCAAGTCGCCTCCTACAAGCAGCGACTCCTCTCCGCGCCCGTGGCGCAAAAGGCCGGGAACTAACAGACCAGGCCGGGCGGCCCAGAACCCAGGCCGGGGCCCACAGACCCGGCTGGGCTGCCGCGGGCGGTGCGGGCGCCTACTCGGTGCCGGCCACCAGCGTGTCGAGCCGGGTATCCGGGTGCTCACGCTGGATGGCGGCCAGCCGCCACTTGTCCGTGAAGAGGGCGAGCAGCGCACCGTCCAGGCGCCGGGTGAGGACCTCAGCCCCGCGCAGCCCGGCGAGACTGGCGGCCCCCTCGGTGTCGGTCCGCCGGGCCAGGGTGTAGCTGAGACGCTCCAGCTCGGCCCGGGCCCCGAACTCGTGCTCCAGCCGGTGCAAGACCACGTCGAACTGCAGCGGGCCGACCGCGGCGAGCACGGGGGCCTGGTCACCGCGCAGATCGGAGGACAGGACCTGTACGACGCCTTCGGTGCCGAGCTGCTCGATCCCCTTGCGGAACTGCTTGTGCTTGCTCGCGTCCTTGCTGCGCACGACGGCGAAGTGCTCCGGGGCAAAGCTCGGGATCGGCGGGAACTCGACCGCCTGGGCCTCGAAGAGCGTGTCCCCGGGCCGCAAGGCTGTGGCGTTGACCAGGCCGATCACGTCCCCGGGATAGGCCACGTCCACAGTTTCGCGTTCCTGGCCGAACATCGCCTGAGCGTATTTGGTCGCGAACGGCCGGCCGGTGGCGGCGTGCGTGAGCACCATGCCGCGCTCGAACCGCCCCGAGCACACCCGGACGAACGCCACCCGGTCCCGGTGGTTGCGGTCCATGTTGGCCTGGACCTTGAACACCAGGCCGGCGAACGGCGCGTCGACTGCGCGCGGCTCGTCCTTGATGTCAGCGCGCGGTGCCGGGGGCGGGGCCAGCTCGCACAGGCCCTCCAGCAGGCGGCGCACACCGAAGTTGGGCAGCGCCGCGCCGAACAGCACCGGCGAGGATTCCCCGGCCAGGAACGATTCCATGTCCACGGCTGCGCCGATCTCGTCCAGCAGCGCCATCTCCTCCACCGCGGTCTCGTACGCGGCGCCCTCCCGCTCGGCCGCCGCCGCGGCGTCCAGATGCTCCTCGATGGCGCGCTCCGCACCACCTGGCGTCCGGGTGTAGGCGGTGAACTCGCCGGTGCCGCGCTCGATCAGCCCGCGGAAATCGCCCGCCACCCCGACCGGCCAGTTCAGCGGCGTCGGACGCAGGCCGATCCGCTGCTCGATCTCATCCAGCAGCTCCAGCGGTTCCCGGCCGGGACGGTCCCACTTGTTGACAAACGTGATGACCGGGATACGCCGGTTGCGGCACACGTCGAACAGCTTCAGCGTCTGCGGCTCGAGGCCCTTGGCCGAGTCCAGCAGCATGATCGCGGAGTCGACGGCCTCCAGCACCCGGTAGGTGTCCTCGGAGAAGTCGGCGTGGCCCGGGGTGTCCAGCAGGTTCAGCACCATGCCGCCGTAGTCGAAGCGCAGCGCCGCCGAGGTGATGGAGATACCCCGGTCCCGCTCCATGGCCATCCAGTCCGAGGTCACCCCGCGGCGGCCCGCCTTGCCGTGCACGGCACCGGCCTGGGTGATTGCCGACGCGTGCAGCGCCAGCGCTTCGGTGAGCGTCGACTTACCGGCGTCCGGATGACTGATCACCGCGAACGCACGCCGCCGCCCGGCCTCGGCGAGCACCTCCGGCCCGGCCGGGCCAGCTGTACGCGGGCGTGCCTCGCTTGCGTCTCCGGTGCGCCCGTTCGCCTCGTCAATCACGGTCACTTGGGGCTGGTCTCCTTTTCAACGCCGGCATCGCTTTTAAAGGCCGGCAGCGCGCAGCAGGCACTCGCGCGAGTTTATTGTCACGCAGCCATAACACGGGAATCCGCTCTTCCCATCCATCCCCTTCCACCGTGCGGCCGGCCCCGGAAAAGTCCTGTTCAGGATGATGATGACCTGGTCGGTCTCGGCGGCGTGGACGGCTGGGCGGGTGGGACCGTGCTCATCCTTCGTTCCGTTGGCCTTCGCGCAAGCCGTCCCGAGCGCCCCCGGGCGTGCCGGAGGGCAGCCTCAAGCGGACTGACCTAACTCAGGAGTAACGTAGCCCGCCAAGCTCCAGAACCGCACACCGAGGGAGTAAGGCGGCGATGGCGGACAGCGACGTGATCGTGGCCGGCGCTGGGCTAGCGGGTCTCGCCGCGACCGCGGAACTGGCGGAAGCGGGCCGGAAGGTGCTGCTGCTCGACCAGGAGCCGGAGTCGAGCCTGGGCGGCCAGGCGCACTGGTCCTTCGGCGGCCTGTTCCTCGTCGGCTCGCCCGAGCAGCGCCGCATGGGCATCAAGGATTCGCGCGAGCTGGATCGACGACCCGGTCGGCGCGGACTACTGGGCTTACCGCTGGGCCCAGGCCTACGTGGACTTCGCCGCGACGGAGAAAAGACCTTGGCTGCACGCAATGGGGGTGCGCTGGTTTCCCGTGGTCGGCTGGGCCGAGCGCGGCGGCTACCTCGCCGACGGGCACGGCAACTCGGTCCCGCGCTTCCACGTCACCTGGGGCACCGGACCCGGAGTGGTCGCACCGTTCGAGCGGCGGGTCCAGGCGGCCGTGGCGTCAGGCCGGGTGGAACTGCGGTTCCGGCACCGGGTCGATGAGCTGACCTGGGCCGGTGGTGGCCTGGACGGGGTACGCGGCGCGGTCCTGGAGCCCAGCTTCGCCGCGCGGGGCACGCGCAGCTCCCACACCGAAATGGGCCAGTTCGAGCGGCACGCGCCGGTGGTGCTGGTCACCTCGGGCGGGATCGGCGCCAACCAAGATCTGGTCCGCGCGAACTGGCCCGCCCGCCTCGGGCCGGCGCCGCGGCGGATGATCTCCGGGGTGCCCGAGCACGTCGATGGGCGGATGCTGGCCATCGTGGCTCGCGCCGGCGGCCGGATCGTCAACCCGGACCGGATGTGGCACTACACCGAGGGAATCGAGAACTGGCAGCCGATCTGGGCCCGGCACGGCGTCCGGATCCTGCCCGGGCCGTCCTCGCTGTGGCTCGACGCCCGGGGCCGGCGGTTTCCCGCCCCGCATTTTCCCGGTTTCGACACCCTGGGCACCCTCAAGGCCATCAGCGACAGTGGATACGACTACTCCTGGTTCGTACTCACGCAGAAGATCATCGAAAAGGAGTTCGCGCTCTCCGGCAGCGAGCAGAACCCGGACCTGACCGGCAGGGACATCCGGCTAACGATGGCCCGAATCAGGCCGGGCGCACCGGGACCGGTCGAGGCGTTCAAGCGGCATGGAGTGGACTTCGTGGTCGCCCGCACCCTGCCCGAACTGGTTACCGGGATGAACAAGCTGACCGCCGAGCCGCTCATCGACCTCGCCGATCTGAAGCGGCAGATTGTGGCCCGGGACCGGGAAATGGACAATCGGTTCACCAAGGACATGCAGGTCATGGCGATCCGCAACGCGCGCCGGTCGCCCGGCGAACGCCTCGCCCGCACCGCCGCCCCGCACAAGATCCTCGATCTGGGGGCCGGACCGCTGATCGCGGTGCGGCTGAACATCGTCACCCGCAAGACCCTCGGCGGGCTGCAGACCGACCTGTCTGGGCGGGTACTGGCGAATTCCGGCGAGCCGATTCCGGGCTTGTTCGCCGCGGGTGAGGTGGCCGGATTCGGCGGCGGAATGCACGGCTACCGCTCGCTGGAGGGTACCTTCCTCGGCGGCTGCCTGTTCTCCGGCCGTCAGGCGGGCCGCGCCGCCGCCCGCGAGACGGCGTCATAGGCCGCCCGCAGCGCTCCGCCAATGCGGGCTGTCAGCCCGCTTCCCCGTGCTGGCGCTGGATGAGGGCCACGATGTCGTCGGCGTCCAGATCCGCGAGAGCACGGCGCAGCCGGGCCCGGGCCACGGCCCGGCGCCGGATCATGTCCCCGGCGAGCAGGGCCACACAGCACACGCCGAAGACAGCCAGGATCCCCGCGCCGAACACGGCGCCGCTGGCAAAAGCCGGCCAGAGGGACCCGGATGAAGCGGGGTGCGGGGCGGCCACCGATGCCGTGTACAAGGCTGAATTCACTGGTTCCGTCCTCCCTCTCGCTACACTCGGCTCGCTGGATCTCGGCAGGTCATGGAAAACCCCGTCGTCATAACGGTGATCTCATCCAATTCATTGACGCGGTAGACCCGCCGATTGTTTACCTAATTGTTCATTTTTTCGCTGATACGTCCCCGAAAATAGGGATTTTCTGCGCAGCAGGGCAGATACCCGGCGTATCAGGCGACCGCGACACGGGCGACTATCCGGCGCTGCGTCGTGGCCGCTGGGATGCGGTCGTCGACGTCAGCGGCTACGTCCCCCGGCACGTGGGGCAGGCGATGGATGCCCTGGGTGACCGGGCCGGGCGGTACCTGTTCATCTCCAGTCACGCGGTGTATCAGCGCGCCGGAGTCAGCCCGGGCTCGACCGAGGACACTCCCCGCCGTCCGCCGGTCCGGGACACCGAGGAGTTGGACGAGGAGACCTACGGCCGGCTCAAGGTCGCTTGCGAGGACGATGTGACCGCCCGCTACGGCTCGCGGGCGACGATCGTGCGGCCCGGGAAGGTCGCCGGGCCGCACGACCCGCAGGACGGCCTGAACTACTGGGTCCGCCGCGCCGCCCGCGGCGGCCGGGTGGCCGTGCCGGGCGATCCGGCGCAGCCGATCCAGATCATCGACGTGCCGGCCTGGCCCGCCTGGTGGTGCAACTGCTCACCGACGACCGGCCGTGCGCGTTTCACGCGGTCGGGCCGGCCGGCTGGACTAGATGCCGCGATGTATCAGGACACGGCCAGCCGCCTCTATTAAGAGGAAGGCCCCGCCGGGGCGGCATCAAGGGAGGCATGTCGTGGCAACGACTGACGCAGTGTCATCCAACTCCGTAACGTCGTCCGACCACCCCACGCAATCCGGGTCGTCAGCGTCCTCCAGCGGCCCTGGGGCATCCAGCCCCCCACCATTGCCACCAAATATGGTCGGCGTGCTCGCTGCACTTACCGCACTGACCGGGGCTGCAGTCGGCCTCCTCACCAGCTTTCAGGTGGTGCACTGGACGCCCGCGCAAACCACACTGGCAGGCGCCGAAGTGGCTGCCTTCTGGGCATTTACCGGAGCGATCGTTGCACACCTCTGGCCTGGCACGAAACAGCGGCCCGTCGCGGTGGCGGGCACAATTACGGCTCTCGTCTCTGCCACCGTTTCCCTGGGAATTGGATTCGCGTGGTGGCGGCTTAACGGCGCGCAGAACGCTTCTCTCATAAGCCTCTCCACGACCCTGGTCGCCGTTGGTTCGGCACTCTGGGCCCAGGCCCACGTGCACGCCGACCTGACGCCGCTCCGGACCAAAGCGGAATCATCAGACGTTCCCGTGAGCTAATGGGCCGGACAGGTATCGCTACCGGTGCGCGTCTCCCGTTGGGCCCTGGTCAGCTCGTATTCCACTTCACCCTGCGCTGAGCCGTCGATGGCGCCAGATCCGTCATACGGGAAAGGCGCACGAGCGTCAAGCCGGAGCCAGCGTTCATGGACGCCTACGCCGGGCCGCCAGTCACCGTGATCGAGATCGAGATCGAGATCGCCGCGACCCGGGCGTGACCACCCGGGCGCTGCAGGTCAGCTGACTTCCTGGGCGGTTTCCTGGACGGCCCGGTCAACGTCCTTCGCGCTCACGTCCAGTTCCTTGGCCACGTGCTTTTCGGCTTTCAGCGCCGCCTTGTCTACCGCCTGCTGCACCTTGCTCTCCCCGACGATGAGGAGGGCGGCTTGCCCGTCGTCGATGATCTCGCCGAGTTCTTTGACGTCTGCCCGGGACATGCCACGCCACAAATGGCCGCCCACCCCGCCCACGGCTGCGCCCACGATGGCCGTGCCGATGATCGCGGGCGGAAACAAGATGCCGACCACGGCACCCACCGCAGCGCCGCCCCACGCCCCGTGCCGGGTGGCCGTCTCATCCTTATTCACGTGTACCTTGCCCGCGAAGTCCTTGGTGACCACCGAGGCGTCGTAGGTACCGACCGCACCAGCGGCATGGAGGCCCTTGACCACTTCGTAGTCGTCTCGTGCCGCCGCCTCGCTCGGGTAAGTGCCGATATAGATGAAGACTCCGTCGGGCTTCGCCATCGCGTTTTCTTCCCTTCTGACCGCCCAGGATGTCCCGGCGGCTAGGCACTGAGGATGTTGACGCTAGCGAGGATGGGCGGCCGCCCGGATCACCCGGCACGGGTGAGTAGTCGGGAAGATCGTAAACCGCCTCGGAACCTTCAAGGATTTTACGGCGATCTTCTGGCCAGCCGACTCTTCCTGTACCTGCATTTCGTTCGTCCGATGGCACGAGTGATCCGCCGGCTAAGCCGATCCTGCCCTCAGCGCATGAGGAGTACTGTATTTCCGTGACGTGTACGAACCTGACAATGTGGTGGGCGGCCTGATCAGGCGGCTCTGCTAGGTCACGTGCCCCGGCCGCCGTGCCCGCCGAGCTGGCGTTTTTCGAGCAGCTGCGGACCTGGATGCAGGCCTTCCCCCCGTCCGGACCGGATCGCGCCTACCAGCAGCGCTTCACCCCGCTCGGCCTGCTCGACCCGGCCTCGCCCTACGCCGACTGCCCGCCCGGCCTGGCCCGGGCACTGGCGGCGGGCGCGGGCGCCGCGAAGCAGAAGATAGAAGCGACCCTCAAGGAAGGCGGCCTGGCGCCGGTCGTCAACGGCTGGACGCTGACCTTCCATATGTTCGACTACAACCTCGATCACCTGGGACCGGGTACGGTCGATGACCCGGCGTGGCGGATCGGCGACCGCGACGCGAGCTACCTGGCCCGGGCCCTGGCTGCTCGGGGCGGCCTGTGGGGCAACCACGGTTATGAGGCGGCCTACACGATGACCTACACCGACGCCGACGGCGACCAGCTCGACGGGCACCGCCGGTACGTCCTGCGGTTGGAGAAGGATCCGCCGGTCGATGTCTTCTGGTCCCTCACGATGTACGACCTGCCGGACTTCTACCTGGTCGCCAACCCGATCGACCGGTACTCCATCGGCGACCGCACGCCCGGCCTGCGCCGCGACAACGACGGGTCGCTCACGATCGTGATCCAGCATGAGCAGCCAGCCGACACCAGCAACTGACTGCCCGCCCCGGCCGCGCCGTTCCGGCCGCTCATTCGCCTGTACCAGAGCCGCAAACCGCCGTGCTGGACGGCACGTACAAGATCCCGCCCATCACGAAGGCCACGAGCTAGACCTGATCGGTTTTGGACAGAGTGCCACTCTCGTCACTCATGGATGAGCGATGCGCGTCATCGTAGGACGAAGTGCTATGTCCATCCTCGACCACGAGTGGGCGGCCCGCCGATGAAGGGAATCGAACCCGCACTATCGCGCCGCTATGGGGTGACGATGGCGAAGTCGGGGTCGGGGTTGTCGATGAGTGACATCAGCCGTTGGAGGACGGTGGGGTCGCCGGATGTGCCGATGCCGTCGGGCTGGGCAGTGGCGAGGAGCTGCAGCAGCTGGGGTTTGGTCAGGGTGACTGTCAGGTCGGCCGCATGGCTGCCAGGGGTGGGGTAGTGGATGAGGGCGCCGTTGCTGAGTTCCATCCGGTAGTTCGCGTGGACATCGGTGAAGTGCCAGCCGATGGACAGCCGCTCTGCCCAGGCTTTGGGGCCGTTGATGCGGATGGCGATCGAGTCGAACAGCTGGGTGATAGTGAGCGCCGGGGCCAGGCCCGCGCTGCTGAGTTCGGTGTGCACGATGGCCTTGGCCCGCAGTTCCTGCGCGCCGGTGAGGTAGCTGTTGCGCCAGGTCGCGTTCTCCGCGCCGTAGCCCAGCCGCTCCAGGACGGTGGCGAGCAGTTCCCGTGCAACGTCATGGTCCGGCTCGGCGAACACGGCGTGGCTGGCCAGCTCGGCGGCGAACCGCAGGTCGCCCTGCTCAAAGAAGTCCTTCGCCTTGGCCACCGTCGCATCCACGCCGCCGAAGGCCTGGACATACCGTGCCCCGGCCGCCTCGGGCGGATGCTGCCACAGGTGCGCCGGGTTGGCGTCAAACCAGCCGAGGTAGCGCTGGTAGATGGCCTTCACGTTGTGATTGGCTGATCCGTAGTAGCCTCGGGCGTGCCAGGTCCGGTCCAGGTCGGGCGGCAGCTCGATCATCTCGGCGATCTCGCTGTGGATGTAGCCCTGGTTGATCAGCCGCAGCGTCTGGTCGTGCAGGTAGGCATATAGGTCCCGCTGCTGGGTCAGGAAGGCGACGATGTCGCTGGTGCCCCAGGCGGGCCAGTGGTGCGAGGCAAACGCCACGTCCGACTGCCCGGCGAACAGCTCGATCGCCTCGGCCAGGTACCGCGACCAGATCCGCGAGTCACGGACCTGCGCGCCACGCAGAGTCAGCAGGTTGTGCATGTTGTGGGTGGCGTTCTCGGCCATACACAGGGCCCGCTTATCGGGGAAGTAGAAGTTCATCTCCGCCGGGCACTCGGTGGCCGGGGTCAGCTGGAAAATCACGCGCACCCCGTCGAGGACCTCCTGCTGCCCAGTGCGGATTATCTCGACGGTCGGCGCGATCAGGCCCGGTGTGCCGGTCGACCCGCCCGCACCCAGGCCGATCCCCAGGGTACCGGTCGGGCCCTTGGGCAGGCCGATGGCGGCGTAGTAGTAGCTGCGCCGCAGCATCGCCACCCCGGCGTAGACGTTCTCCGACACCGCATGCTCAAGGAAATGTTCGGGCGCGAGGATCGGGACCTTGGTATCGGCATCGACCACGCCCAGGACTCCGCCGAAGTGATCCAGATGGGCGTGGGTATAGATGACGGCCGTGACGGCGCGTTGGCCCCGGTGCCGCCGGTACAGGGCGATGGCCGCGGCTGCGACCTCCTGGGAGATCAGCGGATCGATGACGATGACGCCGTGGTCGCTTTCCACCAGTGTCATGTTGGACATCTCGAAGCCGCGGACCTGGTAGATCCCGTCGGTCACCTCATACAGGCCGTGCTTGGCCGTGAGCTGTGCCTGCCGCCACAGGCTGGGATTAACGGTGTCCGGGCAGGCGCCGTCGAGGAAACCCCAGGAGTCCATGTCCCAGACCACGCGGCCATCAGCAGCCTTGATCACCATCGGCTCCAGCGTGCCGATAAAGCCGCGATCGGAATTGGCGAAGTCAGCGCGGTCACTGAAATCAGCAGCGATGGGTATGGACATCTGTTCCTCCATGGTCAGCCTCATGCAGGGCGGCGTCGCCCTACGCGAGGTCATCAGTGACTGAGCTACTCTCTGCCGGTCTTCATCTCTTCCGCCCGTGCGCCTGTTGAGGCGCAGCCCGCGTCGTTCTCACGCCAGGCCAGGACTTCAAGTTCCATCGGAGTCGGCAGGCGGGTGCGTGACCGGTGACCGTGACAGGCAGTGCTGCTGGTCCAGATATCGGCAGTGAGACCACCACGACTCCCAGGCTGGCACTGGGCGGGCACCAGCACCTCATCCGCTACGGGTGATCTGGCCCGGCGGAAGCGCTAGGGAACCACCAGCCTGGAAGGTGTGCGCAAACGGCCATTACCGGCTCTGACCTGCCGGTTCTTGTACTTCAAGGTAGCCGGTATCGCTGGCAGCGACAGACAATGGCAACGCGTGTGGCCGCGATGGACCCGGCAGCGTTCAGGTGGTCGACTGCCATCAGGCGTAGGCCGATGCGCAGCGGGCCCATCTGGAGCGGCTGGCCGACGCGCTGCGGGACTCATGTCCTGACCTGGTGACCTTCGGAGCGGGTGACGGGAATCGAACCCGCACTATCAGCCTGGGAAATCACCGCCGATGCCCGCTGATCACTTGCGGGGACGCTGACTTGCGGCCGAGCGGCGGCGTCCCGTCAGTGCCTGTTCTATCCGAGCTTCTACATGGCCTAACCTGCGAAGCGAGCTGTCCGTTAGTGACCGTGAGAGCCCCCTCTTTGCCCTGGTTAATGGCCCGCTAATGGCCCGGCGGCGGGGTCATATCGAACGCCGGCCTTCCGTTTTCAGGCCGGACATATCCCCAGTTGCTGCGAAACGTGCGAGCGTCCTTGGGTACTGGCGACCGCTGGCGCTTGCCGTTGGCCGCGACTGTTGCTGTCAGCCCCGGCTGACTCTCAGATCCTCGGCTCTGCTGCCGTCGGCCGACTATACGCGGCGGTCACCAGCTTGCCGGAGCCGTCCCCGCCGCGAGGGCGCCACCGGCACCGTGACCGCGACCCGGCAATGGCGGGCGAGGGCGATTCTTTCGTGCTGCTTTGGCTGTGTGCTGGTGGCCGTGACCGGCCGGCGGAAGCTGCCCACCCGGGCCGACTGATGGCAAGCGCGGGGATGCCGGACCGCCTGCGCCAGCTGCTGGCCGCCGCGGTGACTGCCCGCTGGAGCGCTTCTCACGCCGCAAGGCGACCAAACGCCCTACGCATATAGCCAAAATGATCAAGTAGACGGAAAAGCCGCGGAAGATCAGCAGAGGTGCCGAGTGGTTATCACCCCCGTGAGGGGACAGGAACAACTCATACGCCCACACGCCTCCATACGCCGCGGTTGCCGCTGTGATCACAGGACCGGGCCGCAGAACTGGCTGCTCGCCCTGCGCCCGGGCGGGTGTGGGCGGCTTTGCTGTGATCAGCCCGGCGGGGATGTCGGCGGTGAGGGCAGCCAGCTGCGCGCCGGTCCACGACGCCAGCGCCTGGTCCACCCGCAGGTCGAACTCGTCCTTGGCCAGCATGCCCTGCACGAATGCGGCCTTCAGGGTGCCGATCACCTGCTCGCGGTCGGCATGCGAGGCCCGCAGGTGACCGCGGCCTCCCGCCTCTGCTGCCTCGTCTCCCGGCCCCGCCATCCCTGGCACCTCCCCCCGAGCACGATCCACGCAAAGCCTAACGCGGTTGCCCTCGAGTCGGCCGCGCCGAGACCTTCAGATCCGTAGATACCTATATGGGCGTCCGGATCCGTTCAGATCAGTCCGTGACGTCGGGCGCGTTCGTGTCGGCTGTTCAAGGAGGTCCAGGGAACCGGGAAGTCGTTCGTCCGGGTGGCTCCCGGCCGGGTTCCACGCGCGGCTCTCCGGCGCCCCGCTGCCGCTGCTGTCAGCCGCCGTCTCCGGGGCCCTGGCCGCGTACCGCATCCGCGCCCGGCACCTTCCGGCCCGGGCTGTGGTCCTTGGTCCTCGCCCCCCATCGGACTGACTGCTGCCGATCCATTCGCCGACGGGGAGGTGTCAGGGACTGATTCGCGTGTACATTTACCAGGCATCTTCACCTGTGCTCGTTGCCCAGCGGTCATATGGCCCTTGATGCCGGACCGGAGACGTATCACGATCCGGCGGCAGCCTGGTGGGGGCCTTTGCAGCTTCCGTGGTCATCCGGAACCAGGTGGTCATCGCCGGACAGGTCGCTGGTCTTCTCGGTCAACAGCGGCGGCGGCACGATCTTCCTCCCATGGGCAGAAGGGCGTAGCGTGGGGAAGGTTGCTCCGGACCCAGGCAGCTGGCGACCGCGATCCCTCTCGGTGACACAGTAGGGCTCCGAGATTTCTTGTGTGTGTGCGGTCATCGCCTGACCAGCTGGCAGATACCGGTTGCCCCGGCTATCGGATCCGCCGCTGATGGGCTGCTCACCAGCTCCGCGGATCGGACGGAGGGACTGGCGAAATGACCTCACCAGCAGAGCCACCACAAGATCACCAGACGGCGCCGGAAAATGGCCAGACCATGCCGCAGGGCTTAGCTGGGGATCCAGCCAGTGCCAGAACGGCAGGCGATCCTCAGTCACCCGGCCCTGCTACACCGGAGCAGCCGGGCGGTACCGCCGCGGGCAGCTCCGGTCCGCCCGCCACGCCGGGCAAGCCGCAGGGTTTCCTGAGCCAGTTCTGGGACGCGGTTTCCGTCCGCACGGTCGGCCTGATCATCGGGGTCCTGCTGCTGCAGATCGCATTCATTGTCTCCTACGTGGGGGCGTTCCACTCGCCCAAGCCGTACAGAATCCCGCTCGCCGTCGTCGCGCCAGCCCCGGAGTCCGGCTCGATTGTGACGAGGCTCAACCTGATCCCGTCCGCCTCGCTGCACGCGGCCGCGGCCCCTAGCCAGGCGGCCGCCCGCCGCCTGATCCGCGACGAAGCCGTCAGCGCCGCGCTGGTGATCAACCCGGCCGCCAAAACCGACACCCTGCTCATCGCCTCCGCCGCCGGAAGCTCTGAGGCCACCGCGGCCGAGCAGGTCATCACCGCGGTCGAGGCCAGCCAGCACCGCTCGGTGACGGTGACCGACATTGTGCCGGTGCAACGCGGTGACTACCGCGGCCTGACCGGCTTCTACCTCGTCGTCGGGTGGAGCCTCGGCGGCTACCTGGTCGCCGCGCTGCTCGGCATAACCTCCGGCGCCCGGCCCGCCACCACCCGCCGCGCCCTCAACCGGCTGATCGCTTTCGGCTCGTACGCGATTGTCTCCGGACTGGCCGGCGCCATCGTGGTCGGCCCGGTCCTCGGCGCGCTCACCGGCCACCTGATAGCACTGTGGTGGCTCGGAGTGCTGCTGGTGTTCGCGGTCGGCGCCGTCACCCTGGCCTTCCAGACCCTGTTCGGCGTCATAGGCATCGGCATCACGATCCTGTTCTTCGTCATCCTCGGAAACCCCAGCGCGGGCGGCGCCTACCAGCCCGCGCTGCTCCCGCCGTTCTGGCGGGCCATCAGCTCGGCCCTGCCCAACGGCGCCGCGACCGACACCGTGCGCCGCATCGTCTACTTCGGCGGCTACGACATCGGCGGCCATCTGATCGTCTTGGCCAGCTACGCCGTCGCCGGGGTCGTCGTCATCATCATCGGGTCCATCATTTACGAGCGCCGCACGGCCACTGGCTAACCCGGCCTGCGGACGGCCGCTGGCCCCACAAACCGTAGGGCCAAGAACCTGATTTTCTGGGGCCAAGGAAGGTGTTTGCCTGGTGGGCGGTACAAGACTTGAACTTGTGACCTCTTCCGGTTCAGGATGCCGATCCGGCCGCCTGGACGGGCTTATTCTCTCGCTGACCTGCTGCGATGCCCCGAACGGTGACCCAAATCCCCCGGGCTCACCTCCGTTGTCCCGGGCGTCTGAGGGCCAATTGAGGGTTGGCCCTCAGTTCACAAGTCGGGGTGAGCTGGGGCGTCAATGTCACCGGTCCGCGACCTGGCGGGCGTAGGCGTGCAGGATACCGATGAATGAGGCGTACTCGTCGTTCTCGACGGACCGCCGTCGCCGGTTTGGACCGGCTGGCAGGACCGCCTGCGGTAGATGGGCGGACCTTGGCGTCCTGGTGCCGTCGTGCCTCGGGCACGCGCTCCCTGCAGTTTGTGTCTGTTCGAACTGCCGGGAGATCGTTCGTCCGGGTGGCTCCCCAGCATGCTCCCACTCGGCGAACGATCTTCGGCCAGTCTGAAAATGTACCGTTAACTCTAGAAATAAATTGCTAGTCATTGACTTCCGGTGTAGCTTTGGAACCAGACACCAGGGATCAGACGTCGCCCAGCGGCCAGCGCCCCGGGAGTCATCCAAGGGAGCCAGAGCTATGTTCTTCATCGTCGCGGTCATCGTCGTCATCGTCCTCGTCGCACTGATGCTGCGCCGCCGCCGCCGCTAAAACGTGCTCCCCGCCGCGCACAGCGACATCGGTCCCGCAAAGCCAGGGCCGCGAAGCGGCCCGGACTAATGGCACGGCGGCCCGGAGCCGGCTCAGAGACGACCAAGGCCCAGGCTCGGGACTCACGTCCTGACCTGGGCCTTCGGGGCTGGAGCGGGTGACGGGAATCGAACCCGCACTATCAGCTTGGGAAGCTGACGTTCTACCATTGAACTACACCCGCAGGCCGCACACCGGCCTCGTGGTTCCCGCAGGAACCCGACCAACGCGATGTACGCCCAGACATCGTACCGGACCCGGTAGGTTGCGAGCGTGCTGCTCTCTGATCGTGACATCAGGAAAGAGATCGAGTCCGGCCGGGTCAAGCTCGATCCGTATGCCCCGGAGCTGATCCAGCCCTCCAGTATCGACGTGCGGATGGACCGGTACTTCCGGGTCTTCGAGAACCACCGCTACCCACACATCGACCCCGCGATCGAGCAGCCAGAACTGACCAGGCTCATCGAGACAGCGGGCGACGACCCGTTCGTCCTGCACCCGGGCGAGTTCGTGCTGGCGTCCACCTATGAAGTGGTGTCACTGCCGGACGACATCGCAGGGCGCCTGGAGGGCAAGAGTTCCCTCGGACGACTCGGACTGCTCACCCATTCGACGGCGGGCTGGATCGACCCGGGCTTCTCTGGGCACGTGACGCTGGAGCTTTCTAACGTCGCGACGCTGCCCATCAAACTGTGGCCGGGCATGAAGATCGGCCAGCTCTGCCTGTTCCGGACCAGCTCGCCCGCGGAGCACCCGTACGGGTCAGCCGTCTACGGTTCCCGCTACCAGGACCAGCGCGGACCAACGCCGTCGCGCTCTTACCAAAACTTCTATCGCGCGGAAGTGTAGCTTCGGCAGCAGAGGATCAGGCGGCGGCCGACGCCGCGCCAGCATCATGACGCGCTACGGACGCCCGGCCGATTTGATCGTCTCAATCAATATGCGCCACTGCACCGGGCCGCAGAGCAGCGTTGTGCTAGTCGGATTCTTTGAATCTCTCACCGCAATAGCACCCCGGAGTGCGCCCACTTCCACACATTCTCCGTTAGCAAGGCTATGCGAGGACTTGCGCCAAGGGGACCGGCAGGATTGCAGTCTCACATGAAGCATAGTCATCCTTTTGCCAGCGAGTATTAAGCCGCCACTGAAAGCACGCCTTCCAGCGACAGCTAATACATGCTACAACTGCGGTCCGGCGAGTCCAACGGTAATACCGCGCATAGATTAGAGCGGACGGACAGCTTAAGATCACGCTTACTGCGCGTGGCGATACATTTTCCGTGACTGCGCAGATAACAAGCTTCCATACAGACACTCAAATAACAATCAAACCCTAGTCATCAATCGCACCACTAGTCACTTCAGGGCGAGTTAACCCATCCACTAGGGCCTGCTGCCAGGCGGGAAGGGCTTCAATTCTTAATTCCCAAAAGAAAAGAGTTCCATTCATCGACAGAGCATACAAGAACACATCCAGCCGGATTCTTTGAATCCCGGACTGCCACCTGGCCCTCGGCGCCACCGGCAACTTCTATACATTCCCCGTTGCCCAGGCTGTAGCTAGCTTTCCGCCAGTCATACCCATCGAATCTCGGTTTCGGTGACACTGTGTGCCCATCCATCCCTAGATAGTTACGCTCTGTCATCTAACGGAGGAAGGGTACCGCAGCAGGCGGAAGATACACAGGACCTCGCCAGAAACACACCACAAGCTGTGATCCAAAGCCACCTGTCCCAGGACTCTCCATGACCTATGACCTAACCTGCCGCCTTTAAGGCATCTTTGTACTGACGGCTCGCTTTCATCATGAGGTCAGCTGACTGCCGAGGGCTAAGAGACATTTCACTCAAACGTTCGAAAACTTTCTGATACCGGTCAACGTCTTCAGGTCGCTCGATGAATATGAAGCCAGCCAGCCCCTCGCTATACACGAGGTTCGAAACCGGGCCGGAAAATTCCAGGATGTTGAACGTGCTATCCAGTGCTGGATGTGCTCCCACGCTGTAGGGAATCACCTGCACCGTGACGTTCGGCAGCTGCATCCTCTCGACTACCAGCTCAAGCTGCCTTTGCATGACCGAGGGGCCACCGACGGCGCGATGAAGAACGGCCTCGTCCAGGATGGTCCAGAACTGAAGCGGAGGCGGTTTCTCCCTGGTCAACAGCTCTTGACGCCGGAGGCGGGCCTCGACCCGTTGATCCACCAGATCAGGAGTCGCTTCACGGGCAGGCTCGGGCAGCGGCTCGTCGTGCAAGGCACGAACGTACCCAGGTGTCTGAAGCAGGCCCGGGATGACCCCCGAGTCGTAATCCTTGATGCGGACCGCTTCGGCTTCGAGCCCGACGTACATGGGAGTGGCGAAGGGCAAGTCGTAAGACTGCCACCACCCCTGCTGCTTGCCCTCCCGTGCCAGACCCACCAGCCGCTCGCGCTCGGCTTCGTCCGTAACGCCGTACAGGTCACACAGGTCGCGGACATCTCGCGGTGTAGCGCCACGCTGGCCGGTTTCGATTCGGCTGATCTTGCTGGCCGAGCACTCCAGGTACGCCGTTACCTGGTCAACGGTTAGATCTTTTTCTTTTCTCAGCCTGCGCAGTAGTGCGCCCAGTTCGCGACGGCGGACGGTGGGGCTGCCCTCAGCCACTGTGGTCGCCCCCTTCACATGAGCCTCAGCAATAGGCATGGACTACGAACGGGATGAAACCAACCATTGGGATATGCCAGCTGTGTGGTGCCTGTGGCACTTGATTTTGGCACTTGCCAAACGTCAATGCCAAGGGGAACATGAAATCAGACGCAGTGGAGTTCCTCCAAAGCGACCCGCCGACAACGGGGTCGTCGGTGACCCGAAGAGGTCACTGCAAGATCATCGCGGGCTTTCGGGCCATCTGCGGCGAACTTCGCCGCACTGTCACTCACCCGGACCTTGCGATACGGAGGGAAGGAGTACTGCGATCTCATGAACCTCACCAGATCGCGGCCACCGCCGCTGTGCCACAGTGCGCGCAGCAGCGACTCACGCCGAAAACCGCCCCCACCACCCGGGTGCTCGGTGGACTGCCACCACCGGCCCCGGAAATGCAGTCGGGCCGACGCTGCCACGTCGGCCCAGCCGCTAGAGACACTCCCCGCCCATGCAGGAGACAAAGGAGTTACTTTGACCAACACTAGCGCTCCGCTCGGTAAAGACAACCCCCTGGCCGTAACCATCAGTTACCGGACAGTATCCGGATCTGTTGCGACAGGGACATTGGGGCGTCCCGGCACTTTAGTACTCCTCCGGACCGCCTGCGCCGGAGCTCGCGCCGCACTAATGGCGCTGCCCCGTGCCCACACCGTGATACGGGCAGGCTGGCTCGGCGGTCTTATCGCCCATGCCGGTGACGTCATATTCGCCGCGTGTGACGAAGAGGCCGGCTGGCGCGGGTGGAGCATCGAGCGAAGGCACGGCGGGCTCCTGCGGATGTATCGCGATCCGGCATTCGATCTGATCGTCCACTGTCCCCAGTGCCGCGGCCTCGGGACGGCCCCGGGCGGCGTGGGGTGTGGCCCTTGCTCCGGCACTGGCCGACTCGTCCTAGACCAGCCACCCGTCGGCTCCGACGGTTAACCGCCATGGCTGGGGGACAGTTCCGCCAGCCGAATGACCCGAACGGGCCGACCGGGTTCGGTAGGGCGCTGAGCTCGGTCAAGCGCCCGAACCCGGTGGTCATCGCCTGGCGCTGGCGCTACGAACTCGCGCTGGTACTCGGGCTGGCCGGGAGCACGTTCGGGATTATTCGGGCTTACGGGGTTATCTGGCTGGTGGCCGCCCTCATGGCGGTCACCGCGGCGTTCGGTCTCTGGCCGCCTGGGCGGAGACTTCTGGTGACGCGGGCCTGGTGTGTCATCACGCCACATCGGCTCCGCACCGGTTGCGCCAACGCATGGATTCACAGCCGCTACGGCCGGCTACCCATCATCCTGCTCACCACGGCACAGCCCTTCGGCGAGCGGGTCCTGCTCTGGTGCGTTGCCGGGGTCTCAGCTGAGGATCTCATCGCGGCCCGGGAGGCACTCATCGCCGCCTGCTGGGCCGCTGACATAAAGGTGATCCGGAGCGACCGGCACCGGCAGCTGGTGATCGTGGACGTCATCCGGCGGCCACCCGACAGCCCGGTCAGCCCGGAAGCAGACCGGCTGAGCTGGCCCGGCTGACCGAGCCAGCGGACGGCCAAGCGAGGGAGCCGTCTGGGTTGTGTTTTCCGCGAACAGTGCGGGAAACACAACCCGATCCCGGCCAGGAATCCGGTTGTCCGACCCGGTTGGCAGACCCGGTTGGGATACCCAGACGCGGGGTTCCCAGTCCGGCCGGCTCGGATGGGGTGCGGGAATAGGCCGAGGAGTCCTGCTCAGGATTCCTGGGCGGCCGGCCCGGACGGGGGTTCGGGATCGGATGACGCGCGTCCCGGGGCCTTATCTCCCGGGGACTTGTCTCCATCTCCCGGGGACTTGTCTCCCATGACGTCGCTGGGCGCAACGCCGGACGCGTCCGGCGTGTCCGCGGACGCCTCGCCGTCGCCCGCCCGGAACGTGGGTGCGCGGTCCTCCACCAGGCCCGGGCCGGCTTCGCCATCGGCCGCCTGCGCCGTAGTCCCTCCCGCCGTGTCCGGGCCGCCGGTGGTCGCGCCCGGCGCGCCCGCCTGCGTGCTGGCACCGTCGGCACCGGACGTTCCGGCCGAGGACGCGCCAGGGGACGCACCCGCTGAGGAAGCGGGAGAAGCACCGGGGGACGTCACCGCCGACGAGACCGGGGAGGCCCCGGGAGTCCCAGGGCCGGTCGAACCGTTTCCAGACGAGTCCGTAGCCGTCGTGGTCGGCTCTCCCTCCCCCGCAGACGTGACGTCACCGGGTGGGGCCGCGTCGACGCCTGTCTCGGGCGCCCCGCCGTCGGCGCCGTTGGCTGGGGGCCGTTGGAGGGCGACGGAGCGGGCCAGCAGCTGGGCGACGTCGATGACTTCGAGGGATTCTTTGGCCTGGCCGGCGCTCTTCTTGGCGGCGACGGCGTCACCGAGCATGACCAGGCAGTAGGGGCAGGCGGTGGAAATACTGTCGGGGTTCAGGGCGAGGGCTTCGTCGATCCGCTCGGTGTTGATGCGCTTGCCGATGCGTTCTTCCATCCACATCCGCGCGCCGCCGGCCCCGCAGCAGAACCCGCGGTTCTTGCACCGGTGCATCTCCTCAGCGGTGGTACCGGGCACCGCATCGATGATCTGGCGGGGCGGGGTGTACACCTTGTTGTGACGGCCCAGGAAACACGGGTCGTGGTAGGTGATCTTCTCCTTCACCTCACCCGCGGGGGTCAGCTTGCCCTGCTGGATGAGGCGGGACAGCAGCTGGGTGTGGTGGATCACTTCATAGTTCCCGCCCAGCTGCGGGTACTCCCGCGCGATGGTGTTGAAGCAGTGCGGGCAGGACGCCACGATCGTCTTCCCCGAGCCCTTCGCGACCCCCGCCTCGTTCAGGGTCTCCACGTTGGCCTGGGCCAGCATGGAGTAGACGAACTCGTTGCCCATCCGCCGCGCGGGATCCCCGGTGCAGGTCTCCGCCGGGCCCAGCACCGCAAACGAGACACCCGCGGTGTGCAGCAGCTGCGCGATCGCCTTGGTGGTCTTCTTGGCCCGGTCCTCCAAAGCGCCGGCGCAGCCGACCCAGAACAGGTACTCGATGTCATCCCCGATGTGGCCGTCGATGACCGGGACCTCAAAGTCGAGCTCGGTGATCCAGGCGGCCCGGGCGGAGTCGCCCATCCCCCACGGGTTGCCCTTGTTCTCCAGGTTCTTCAGCAGCGTGGACGCCTCAGCGGGGAACGCGGACTCGATCAGCACCTGATGCCGGCGCATCCCGTCGATGTGGTCGATGTGCTCGATGTCGACCGGGCACTCCTCGACGCACGCCCCGCAGTTCGTGCACGACCAGATGACATCCGGGTCGATCACCCCGTTCACCGAAGCGTCCCCGACCAGCGGGCGCTCCGCTTCGGCCAGCACGTTGGCGGGCAGCTTGGCCCGCGCTTCATCGGAGTCCGCCAGCAGATACGGCGCTTTGGCAAACGCGTGGTCACGCAGGTCCAAGATGACCTGCTTAGGCGACAGCGGCTTGCCGGTGGCCCAGGCCGGGCACTGGGACTGACAGCGGCCGCACTCGGTGCACGTCGCCATGTCCAGCATGCCCTTCCAGCTGAAATCCTCGATCTTCCCCATCCCGAACACGTCCACGTCCGGGTCCGCCTCCTCAAAATCCAGCACCTTGCCGTTGCTGCGCATCGGCTCCAGGGCGCCCAGCGCGCTGGGGCGGCGGGAGAACAGCACGTTGACCGGGGCCAGGAAGATATGCAGGTGCTTGGAGTAGGTCACGAACACCAGGAAGCCCAGGACGACCGCGAGCTGGCCCAGCAGGAACACGACCTCCAGCACACTGTTCACCCCCGCGCCCAGCGGGTGCAGCCAGTGCCCGACGATTTCGGACGCGAACGCACCGTGCGGGTAGGGGAAGTAACCGGTGTTGATCTGCGCGCCCCGGTACAGCAGCAGCGTGGCCACGACCAGGAAGATCATGCCCAGCACCAGCCACGCCGCCCCGGTGTGCGACCCGTAGAACCGGGATGACCGGCCCTCCCGCTCAGGGTTGCTGGACAGCCGGATGATCGCGAACGTGACGATGCCGGCCAGGACCAGCACCGCGAACAGGTCCTCCAGGAACCCCAGCGCGAACGAATGCCCGATCCCCGGGATCGCGAACCCGCGGGAGAACAGGTCACCATAGGCCTCGATGATCGTGAAGAACAAAATGATGAAGCCCCAGAACGTCACGAAGTGCGCCAGCCCCGGAACCGTCCACTTCAGCAGCTTCCGCTGCCCGAACACCTCAGTGGCCTGCACCTCAGCGTCCTCAGCCGGGTGCTCGCGGGTAAACGCCAGCCGCTCCGGCGCCGGCTGCCCGGCCCGGCCCAGCCGCCCCAGCCACCAAAACCGGCGGCCCGCGATCGCCACCGCCGCCACGGTCAGCACCAGGCCAACCACGATCCTCAGGACCACCGGGGACCTCCTCCTGCAGCGTCGGCTGCCAGCGTACGCCGCCGGCTTCCGCCCGTTCTCGTGCACTGCACCGCGCGCGGCTTTCCCGTCCGGGTCGCCGGGCCGGAGCCTGGCCGCGTTCCAGCATCCTACCGACCGGTAACTTTCGCGGGCTAGCGCGGTCGTGCAGACGTCTATCTATATACCGAATCTAGATGCCAAACGATCCAGCCCGGGGGCAGCCCCGGCATGCGCGGTCCGCTGTCCGCACACGCCCTGGTCCAGCCACGTGCTGACGTCCGTGCTGGATGGGAAGGCCCGGCCCGAGCGTTGTAAGAGCCAAGGCCACAACGGATCCGGCGACAAGGCACACCCGTCTGGCCGCTGCCCCGAAAATTTCCGTGCCCCCGGGAACAACGAGCGCCCCAACAAAGTTGAGCCAATCAGACTCAAGTCATTTGCCATCGCCCGCAAGCCGTGGCAACCTTGAGCGCGGAAGACTCAACCCAATAGACGTTCAACCATAGGGATTGCTCATGGCACGTGCGGTAGGGATTGACCTTGGGACGACCAACTCTGTGGTCGCCGTCCTCGAGGGCGGGGAGCCCGCGGTCATCGCTAACGCGGAGGGATCGCGGACCACGCCGTCCGTGGTCGCCTTCGCCAAGAACTCGGAAGTACTCGTCGGAGAGGTCGCCAAGCGGCAGGCCGTGACGAACGTTGACCGGACGATCCGGTCCGTCAAGCGGCAGATGGGTACCGACTGGTCCGTCACCATCGACGGCAAGAAGTTCAACGCCCAGCAGATCAGCGCGTTCATCCTGCAGAAGCTCAAGAGGGACGCCGAGTCCTACCTCGGCGAGACAATCACGGACGCCGTCATCACGGTTCCGGCCTACTTCAGCGACGCGCAGCGGCAGGCGACCAAGGAAGCCGGCCAGATCGCCGGTCTCAACGTGCTCCGGATCATCAACGAGCCGACCTCTGCGGCGCTCGCCTACCACCTGGAGAAGGAGAACGAGGCGACCATCCTGGTCTTCGACCTGGGCGGCGGCACGTTCGACGTTTCCCTGCTCGAGGTGGGCGAGGGCGTGGTCGAGGTCAAGGCCACCAGCGGCGACAACCACCTCGGTGGCGACGACTGGGACCAGCGGATCGTCGACTGGCTGGTCATGGACTTCAAGAACGGCTACGGCATCGACCTGGCCAAGGACAAGATGGCCCTGCAGCGGCTGCGTGAGGCCGCCGAGCGCGCCAAGATCGAGCTGTCCAGCGGGTCCGAGGCCCAGATCAACCTGCCGTACATCTCGCACTCTGACCAGGGTCCGCTGCACCTCGACACGCGGCTGACGCGGGCCGAGTTCCAGCGGATGACCTCCGACCTCCTGGACCGGTGCAAGGGCCCGTTCCAGCAGGTCATCAAGGACGCCGGGATCAGCACCAGCGGCATCGACAACGTGGTGCTCGTTGGTGGCTCCACCCGGATGCCCGCCGTGGTCGACCTGGTCAAGGACCTGACCGGCGGCAAGGAGCCGAACAAGGGCGTCAACCCGGACGAGGTTGTCGCGGTCGGCGCCTGCCTGCAGGCCGGTGTGCTCAAGGGCGAGGTCAAGGACGTCCTGCTGCTCGACGTGACCCCGCTGTCGCTGGGCATCGAGACCAAGGGCGGCATCTTCACCAAGCTCATCGAGCGGAACACGACCATCCCGACCAAGCGGTCGGAGATCTTCACCACCGCGGACGACAACCAGCCGTCGGTGCAGATCCAGGTGTTCCAGGGTGAGCGCGAGATCGCGGCGTACAACAAGAAGCTCGGCATGTTCGAGCTGTCTGGTATCGCCCCGGCGCCCCGCGGCGTGCCGCAGGTCGAGGTCGCATTCGACATCGACGCCAACGGCATCGTCAACGTGTCTGCCAAGGACCTGGGCACCGGCAAGCAGCAGTCGGTCACCATCTCCGGTGGCTCTGCACTGGCCAAGGATGACATCGACAAGATGGTCCGCGACGCGGAGCAGTTCGCCGAGGAAGACCGGCAGCGCCGCGAGGAGGCCGAGGTCCGCAACCGGGCCGACACCCTCGTGTACACCACCGAGAAGTTCCTCGCCGACAACACCGACAAGGTGCCGGCTGACGTCCGGACCGAGGTGGAGTCGGCCATCAGCGACCTGAAGAAGGCGCTGGAGGGCAACGACACTGAGACCATCCGCGAAGCCAGCGAGAAGGCCTCGCAGGTGAGCCAGAAGATGGGCAGCGCGATCTACGCGCAGGCTCAGGCGGAGCAGCAGGCGGCCGCGCAGGAAGGTGCTGCCGCTGGCAGCACCGAGGACGGCGCCCCGCAGGGCGACGACGTGGTAGACGCGGAGATCGTCGACGAGGGTCCTTCGGACACGCGTGAAGGCGGAGCTGCTTGATGAATTCACCTCAGGAAATGGGCAACGGGCCGGTGATCCACGATCATCGGCGAATCGACCCCGTGACCGGGCAGGTGAGAGAGCCGGGTAGGCCCCGTGGCAAGCACGCGGCCTCCGGACCGGGCGGTTACGCCCGGGACGAGGAGGCGTCGGCCACGGGTGGCTCGCAGCCCGGGATGGGCGCGGAGCCGGAGGGCTCCGCGCCCGCCCCTGGGCCGGACGGGCACGCCGAGCAGGACCGCCCGGTCACGCAGGCCGGGGACGGGTCCACGGCGCACACTGCCCCTCCAGCCGGGACGGGCGTTAACGAGGAGATGGCAACACTGAAGGAGCAGCTCGCCGATCGCACGGCCGATCTGCAGCGGATCCAGGCGGAGTACGCGAACTACCGTAAGCGCGTAGATCGTGACCGGACGGCCGTACGTGAGCTCGCGCTCGCGAACGTGCTGACCGAGCTGCTGCCGGCGCTCGATGCAATCGGTCAGGCCCGGCAGCATGACGAGCTGTCCGGTGGTTTCAAGTCCGTCGCCGAGTCCCTGGAGTCGGCGGCGTCCAAGCTCGGCCTGGTGACGTACGGCGAGCCGGGAGAGCCATTCGACCCGAAGATCCACGAGGCGCTGGCCCACTCCTTTTCACCAGACGTCGCGGAGGTCTCCTGCGCGGAGATCTTCCAGCCGGGCTACAAGGTCGGGGACCGGATCCTACGGCCGGCCCGGGTTTTGGTCGCGGAGCCGGCCACCGGGCCCGACGGCGCCCCGGAGCCGGGCGCGCAGCCGGACAACCGGGACGACGAGTAACGAGCGGCGAGGGGAGCGATGAGCACGCCCGATGAGCACCAAGGATTATCTGGAGAAGGACTACTACAAGGTCCTGGGCGTCCCTAAGACCGCAAAAGCTGACGAGATCAAGCAGTCGTACCGCAAGCTCGCCCGTAAGTACCACCCTGACGCGAACAAGGGTGACCGTAAGGCTGAGGAACGCTTCAAGGAGATTTCCGAGGCCTACAACACCCTGTCGGACGAGAAGCGGCGCAAGGAGTATGACGAGGCGCGCTCGCTCTTCGGCGGCGGCGGTTTCCGGGTTCCCGGAACGGCCGGGCGCCCAGGTACGGCGGGTACTGGAGCCGGCGGTTTCGGCGGCTTCGACCTCGGCGACCTGTTCGGCGGAGCCGGGACCGCGGGGACCGGCGAGGCCGGCCGGGGCGGGCTCGGCGACATCCTCGGCGGGATGTTCGGCAACCGCGGCGCGGGCCCGCAGACCCGGCCCCGCCGCGGGGCGGATGTGGAGACGGAGACCACGCTCTCGTTCGGCGACGCGGTCGACGGCACCACCGTCCCGCTGAACCTGACCGGCGAGGGCCCCTGCCTGGTCTGCCACGGCACCGGCGCGAAGGCCGGCACCGTGCCCAAGGTCTGCCCGACCTGTGAGGGGACCGGGCAGTCCAGCCGGAATCTGGGCAATTTCGCTTTCTCGGAGCCGTGCAAGACTTGCCGGGGCCGCGGGCTCGTGGTCGACGACCCGTGCCCGTCGTGCAACGGCAGCGGCCATGCGACGAGCACGCGGACGATCCAGGCCCGGATTCCGGCCGGGGTGGCTGACGGTCAGCGGATCAAGCTGAGGGGCAAGGGAGCCCCGGGCGAGCGCGGCGGCCCGGCCGGGGACTTGTACGTACGGGTGCACGTCACCCCGCACCCCGTCTTCGGGCGGTCGGGCGGCAACCTGACGGTCACCGTGCCCGTAACGGTGCCGGAGGCCGCTCTCGGCTCGGAGATCAAGGTGCCGTCGCACCGCGGTGCGCCAGTGACCGTCCGGATCCCGGCCGGGACCCCGAACGGCCGGACGTTCCGGGTGCGGGGCAAGGGAGTGCGCCAGGCGGATGGCGCCTACGGTGACCTGCTCGTCACCGTGGAAGTGATCGTGCCGAAGAACGTCAGCACCAAGGGCCGGCAGGCGCTGGAAGACCTGCGTGAGGCAACGGCCGGCGAGGACCCGCGGGAGGCACTCCTGCTGCGGGCCAAGGAAATGTAAGGCCGGCCAGGAAGAGGAGAACACGATGAACAGGGCGAGAAGGAGATGACATGACAAGCCCGTATGACATGTCCGACGAGACGCCGGTCTACGTCATCTCCGTCGCCGCCCAGCTCTCTGGATTGCATCCGCAGACGCTGCGGGCTTACGACCGGCTGGGGCTTGTCTCACCCGGCCGCAGTACGGGCCGGGGACGGCGTTACTCCATGCGGGACGTCCTGGCCTTGCGCGAGGTGCAGCGCCTCTCGCAGGACGAAGGAGTCAACCTGTCCGGGATCAAGCGGATCCTGGAGCTGAACGACGAGCTGGACCGATCGCGGCGCCTGGTCGCCGACCTGCACAGCGAGGTCGCGCAGCTCCGGGTGGAGCTGGAATCCACCCGGTCGGTGGCCGCGCGGCTGGCTGACTTGCTCAGGAAGGGCCGGGAGGGCCCTGGGATCGTACCGGTACGCAACGCGCGAGTCGCCGTCTGGGAACCGGTCGCCGGGCCGGATCCGGCGGCGCCCGGCGGCACCACGGGGCGCGGAGAGCGGTCCCGGGCCGCCAATGGCGGCACCGGCGAGGCCGCCAGCGCCAGCCCGCACGCGGCCGGGAGCTGAACCAAACCACAAGCTGAATGGCCGCCGCCGGCAGCGATGCGCTGCGGCACGATCCAGACAACCACAGAGCTAGAGAACAGAGCATAAAGAGCCTTACATGGATGACAAACTGACGAGGAAGAGCCAGGACGCGCTGTCGGCCGCCGTCCGGCGCGCTGCGGCGGACGGCAACCCCCATGTCGATCCGCTGCACCTGCTTGTCGCGCTGATCGCGCAGAACGGCGGCACCGCCGCACCTCTGCTTCGGGCCGTCGGCGCGGATCCGGCCGTCGTGGCCAAGGACGCGGAGGCCCGGCTCGGCCGGCTGCCGCGCGCCAGCGGGCAGACGCTGAGCGCGCCGGAGACGTCACGGCCGCTGCTCGCGGTGATCAACACCGCGAGCGCCCGGGCCCGGGAGATGAACGACGAGTACGTCTCCACCGAGCACCTGCTGGTCGGCCTGGCCGCCGACGGCGGGCAGGCCGCCACGCTGCTCCGCGACGCGGGCGCTACCCCGGACGCGCTTCTCGAGGCGTTCACCCAGGTGCGCGGCAGCGCCCGGGTGACGACCGAGAACCCGGAGGAGACCTACCAGTCGCTGGAGAAGTACGGCGTCGACCTGACCCAGCAGGCGCGGGACGGGGCGCTGGACCCGGTGATCGGCCGGGACGCCGAGATCCGGCGGGTCATCCAGGTGCTGTCCCGCCGGACCAAGAACAACCCGGTCCTGATCGGGGAGCCGGGGGTCGGCAAGACAGCGGTCGTGGAAGGACTGGCCCAGCGCATCGTGGCGGGCGACGTGCCCGAGTCACTGCGTGACAAGCGCCTGATCGCCCTCGACCTGGGGGCGATGGTGGCCGGGGCCAAGTACCGAGGCGAGTTCGAGGAGCGGCTCAAGGCCGTCCTGAACGAGATCAAGCAGAGCGACGGCCAGGTCATTACGTTCATCGATGAGCTGCACACCGTCGTGGGCGCGGGCGCCGCCGAGGGCGCCATGGACGCCGGCAACATGCTCAAGCCGATGCTGGCCCGGGGCGAGCTGCGCATGGTCGGAGCCACCACGCTGGATGAGTACCGCGAGCGGATCGAGAAGGACCCGGCGCTGGAGCGCAGGTTCCAGCAGGTGTTCGTGGGTGAGCCGTCCGTGGAGGACACGATCGCGATCCTGCGAGGCCTGAAGGGCCGCTACGAGGCGCACCACAAGGTGCAGATCGCGGATGCGGCGCTGGTGGCCGCGGCGACGCTGTCCGACCGCTACATCACCGCCCGGTTCCTGCCGGACAAGGCGATCGACCTGGTCGACGAGGCGGGTTCCCGGCTGCGGATGGAGATCGACTCGCGGCCGGTGGAGATCGACGAGCTGCAGCGCGCCGTGGACCGGATGAAGATGGAGGAGCTGGCCCTCGCCCGGGAGTCCGACGCCGCGAGCCGGGACCGGTTGGAGCGGCTGCGCGCCGACCTGGCCGACCGGCAGGAGCAGCTCACCGCGCTGATCGCACGCTGGGACCAGGAGAAGGCCGGCCTGAACCGGGTCGGCGAGCTGAAGAAGCGACTCGACGACCTGAAGGGGCAGGCCGAGCGGGCTCAGCGGGACGCGGACTTCGAGGCCGCCTCGCGGCTGATGTACGGGGAGATCCCTGTGCTCGAGCACGAGCTGGCCGAGGCGAGCGCGGCGGCCGCCTCCGACGTGGAAGGCGGGATGTCCGGCAGCACCGGAGTTTCCGCCGAGACCCCCATGGTCAAGGAGGAGGTCGGCCCCGATGACGTCGCGGACGTCGTGTCGGCCTGGACCGGCATCCCCGCGGGCCGGCTGCTCGAGGGTGAGACCGGCAAGCTGCTCCGGATGGAGGACGAGCTCGGGCACCGCATCATCGGGCAGGCCAGCGCGGTGCAGGCGGTTTCCGACGCGGTCCGCCGGGCCCGGGCCGGGGTCGCCGACCCCGATCGTCCTACCGGATCGTTCCTCTTCCTGGGCCCGACCGGCGTGGGCAAGACGGAGCTGGCCAAGGCGCTCGCCGGGTTCCTGTTCGACGACGAGCGGGCCATGATCCGCATCGACATGAGCGAGTACAGCGAGAAGCACTCGGTGGCCAGGCTGGTCGGCGCGCCGCCCGGTTACGTCGGCTACGAGGAGGGCGGCCAGCTCACCGAGGCCGTGCGCCGTCGGCCATACTGCGTCATCCTGCTGGATGAGGTGGAGAAGGCGCACCCGGAGGTCTTTGACATCCTGCTTCAGGTGCTCGATGACGGCCGGCTGACCGATGGCCAGGGCCGGACCGTGGACTTCCGCAACACGATCCTGATCCTCACGTCGAACCTGGGTTCGCAGTTCATCGCGGACCCGGCGATGACCGACGAGACGGCCAAGCGAGCCGCGGTCATGAACGTCGTCCGGTCCACCTTCAAGCCGGAGTTCCTCAACCGGCTGGACGACGTGATCGTGTTCGACGCGCTCGGCACCGCCGAGCTGGGCCGGATCGTCGACCTGCAGGTGGCCCGCCTGGCCCGGCGCCTCGGCGACCGGCGGCTCACGCTGACCGTCAGCCCGGCGGCCCGCGAGTGGCTCGCGCTGACCGGTTTCGACCCGGTCTACGGGGCCCGGCCGCTGCGCCGCCTGGTGCAGTCCGCCATCGGAGACCAGCTGGCCCGGGCGCTGCTGTCCGGAGAGATCGCGGACGGCGACCAGATCGTGGTCGACGTCGACGAGGCAGCTGACGCCCTGACCATCCGCCCGGCGCGGGAGATAGCAGCACAGGCCTGACCGCCTGGTAACTGACACGGCAGCCCGCCGGCCTCAGCAGCCGGCGGGCTCCCGTCGTCTGCGGGACTAGCTGTCGGAGGTTCCCCCGGCGGGCCGGAGGCGCGGGCCGCCGCCGCCGTCGGCGGTCAGTTCATCCAGCAGCCGGTCGTAGTAATCCTCGGGCAGGCCGAGGTCATTGCGGATCCGGTAGCGCAGGCTGAGCAGCAGCCGCAGCTCGGCGCGGTCACCCCGCCGTCGGCACTCGTCCGCACCGGCCGTCGCCCAGTGCAGTGCCCCGTCCATGTCACCCTGCTCGGCGAGCAGTTCGGCAATGAGGTCGCAGGTCCGCGGATCGCGTTTCCCCTCGGCGCCCTCGTGATCGAGTTCGCGGATCAGCGCCCGTCCCTCGTCACGGCGCCCGAGCGCGAACATCGCCCGAGCCAGCGGGGCGCGTGGGTCAGCGAAGGTCGCCCCACCGTCCGCCATGGCGAGCTGGTAGCGCTCGGCGGCGATCGCGGGCTCGTCCGCGAGCAGCCACTGGTCACCGGCCCGCATGTACGCTTCAGCCCGGGACATGCTTCCCGTCTGCTCGGCCGTCGCGGCGAGATGGTTCATGCGCAGTGCCGCACGCCGGTAATCACCGGTACGAGCGGCCTCGAATTCGATCTCGTCGAACAGGTCATCGGTCAGGACAACCATGTTTGTGACCTACCCAGGTCCCCCATATCCAACCCTTCGCCAGCGGCGGTGCTCAGGCTGTTACCTGCGGCCGCCCCCGCGCCGCCGTCTGGATTGCTCACCGTTGTCCCGTCGGTCGGTTCCACCTGCCCTCACGTCGGCCCAGCCCGGGCCGCCCGCCGCGTGCTAATCAGCGCCTCGAGCTCTCCAGGGCATCCCAGAAGCCGCGCCGCAGCGCGTGCCGGACCTCATCGTGGAGCAGGAAGTCGATCGGCAGCGCCGATCCCTGCAGGAGGCGCGCCTCCAGGTCGGACGGCATGCGCGGCTTACGGGCCAGGACGGCCTCCAGCCAGAGCGCGGGCGCCTCGCGGGCAACCGACTCGCCGAATTCCCGGCCTTCCTCGTGTGCCGACTGAACCGCGTCGGTGAGCGAGACCGGGCCCGACGACGGGCGTCCGGGCGCGGCGGCCGGCTGCGGACCGCTGTAGGGCCCGTTCTGCGGCGGGACGTAAGCCTGCGGGCCCGGCGAGCCCGGAGGTACCTGCGGCATCGGGGCACCCGGCCCGGGCGTACCCGGCTCTGAACCGGGCAGGCTCTGCGGTCCCGGCGCACCGTGTGCGCCAACCCGAATGGACGGGCCCTGCGGGCCCGCTGACCCCGGTCCGCCCGGCGCCGGTCCGGGTGGCTGACCCGGTGACGCGCCGCCCGGGCGGCGGAACGGACCTGGCGAGGGCGCGGTACCGCGATGCGGGTCGAGCGTCTCCCCGCGGAACGAACCCTGGGCGCGGCCGGAGCCGTAGCTGGACGACTCCTCCGGGCCGCTGACCCGCCCGGAGTAGTCGCTGGGTGCCGGGCGCTCCCGTCCCGGCAGGCCCGCGAGACCCGACGGGCCCTCAGCGCCCGACGGGGGCAGCGGTCCCTGGCCCGACCCGGGCGGCAAGGACTGATCCCCCCGGGACAGCGAGCGGCCATGGCTCCCGGCGCCGCCACGGCCCGGCAGGTCCTCGTCAGCCGGTGGCTGCGCCGCAGGGGCGCCCCGGAACGGCATGGCCACCGGCGCCCCGTATAGGTCCTGCCGGGAACCGGCCTCTGTGTCACCGACGTCACCCCGGCTCGACATGGGCAGCGAGGTGATGCCGGGCTCGCCCCTGCTCCGGTCCGCCCGGCCCCGGCCGCGCTGGCCGGAGTCGGGGGCGTCGAAGCCTGGCTGGCTGAAGCCGCCCCGCATCCCGCCGGGCGGCATCTCCCCCCGCAGCACATCACCCGGAACGTCACCGCGTACCGCCTCGGAACGCGAGGTGTCGGGCCGGCCCGGCTCGGTACGCTCCGAACCTGCGGCCACCTCCGAACGGCCGTAGGCCACTGGCGGGGCCGCAGGCTGATCACGGACCGGCGGCTCCGG
>Ga0302314_10003120_pt1 | contig 30667 bp, 24 predicted proteins | sample III_Palsa_N2_3_FD_200533 | JGI IMG/M metagenome (GOLD analysis project Ga0302314, IMG submission 200533) | Peat permafrost microbial communities from Stordalen Mire near Abisko, Sweden - III_Palsa_N2_3 | ecosystem: Environmental > Terrestrial > Soil > Palsa > Peat permafrost | place: Sweden... | reverse complement strand
GGCCGACCGGTGATCCGACACTGGACCACGCCCTCGAACTGCTGCGCCGTCGCGGCAGTGCGGTGCGTGCCGTGCACTGGATCGGCGGGCCCCGGTTGGGGCTGCGCCAGACGTACCTCGCGCACCTGGAGCGGTGCGAGATGGTGCGTGCGGTGCCGGGCCAGGTGTGCGGGGTGCTGCCGACGACGCGATACCAGGCGTCGGACGACTGCACGAACAGCGCTATCAAGGAACGGCTGGACACGGCCATCCGGACCGGGATTCCCCCGGACCCCCGGACTGCCGCCCTGGCCGCCCTGGCCCACGCCGTGGGTCTGGGAAAGCATCTCTATCCAGGTAACGAGGGTCGGTCCTCAAGGTCACGCCTTCGTGACCTGATTCGGTACGACCCGCTCGGCGGAATGGTCGCGCACGCTGTCATGGACGTGCAGAACGGCCTGCCCGCAGCTCAGGTACGGGGACCGGTGGCCCCCAACAACAGGACCGCCGCGCGGAGTACGGGGCGGCCCGCAGCAATGCCCGGCATGGTGCGTGCCGCAGCCCGCTGATCAGCCCTGAACAACCGCACCACGGACCACACCCTCACCCGCCGCCCACACCGCGACCACCCTCGCGGCGTGGGCGGCGGTCCGTTGTCCGCATCGTCTGCGGTGGCTGCGGCCGGGGGCGCGCAGATACCCTCACGCGCCCCCATTTTCCGGTTGCCGGACCTCATCCCAGGCGATTAGCCCACATGGGACGGTGTCCAAGTGGCATCCTGCTCAACAAAAGGGATACCAACGAATCCCATGCCTCACGACCCCGCGCCTCAAGACTCAGAGCCGGAGGACCCCTTGTCGTCCGCGAGCATCAACCCGACCGTCCGCCGCCGCAGGCTCGGTGCCAAGCTGCGCGAGCTGCGGGAGGAGAAGAACCTCACCGCCGAGGACGTCGCCCAGCGGCTGCTGGTGTCCCAGTCGAAGATCAGCCGACTCGAGAACGGCCGACGCAGCATCAGCCAGCGCGATGTCCGCGACCTCTGCCATGTCTACGAGGTCACCGACGAGAAGCTGATCGACGCCCTGATGGCGATGGCCAGGGAGTCACGCCAGCGCGGATGGTGGCACGCCTTCGGCGACGTCCCCTACAGCGTCTACATCGGCCTGGAGGCCGAGGCCGTCTCGGTGCGCAACTACGAGTCGCTGTTCGTGCCCGGGATGCTGCAGACCCGCGAGTACGCCCGCGCCGTCGTCGCCGGGATCCAGCCGGAGGCGCCGACGGCGCAGCTGGAGAAGCGCACGGAGATCCGGATGATGCGCCAGCAGCTCATCCGCGAGACCGAGAACGCGGAGAACGCCGAGAGCGCCGAGGAGTCCGAGGACAACGACCGGGCACCGCTGCGCTTCTGGGCCGTCCTGGACGAGGCCGCGCTGCACCGCGAGGTCGGCAATGCCCAGATCATGCGCGAGCAGCTGGAGCACCTGATCGAGCTCAGCGCCCAACCGCACATCACCGTCCAGGTGCTCCCGTTCGGCGTGGGTGCGCATCCGGGGATGAGCGGCACCTTCTCCATCCTGGAGTTCCAGGACGCCGCCGACGCCACCGTGGTCTATCTGGAGGGCGTGACCAGCGACCTCTACCTGGAGAAGGAGGCGGATGTGCGGACATACTCCACCATGTACGAGCACCTTCGCGCGCAGGCGCTCAATCCCGACCAGACACGGGAGTTGATCGACCGGATCGCCAAGGACTACGCCCGTTGAGCCGCGAGGGGTGATGACTATACACCGATTGTCGCCCAACGACCCCTGGTTCCAACCGAAATGACTTCACTCGGGTAGGTTCCCGGACCCATTGCTCCACATCTCCGGGTTTCGGAGCAACACTGGTCGGGACCCAGAGCCGAAGCACCACCAGCGAAATCGGAGCACGTCCAATGAACGGGAAACCCCTCACCGCAGCCAGCGACCTCGCCTGGCGCAAGTCCTCCTACTCGGGCAACGGGAACTGCGTCGAGGTCGCGGTCCCGGAGGCCGGTCTGGCCGTCCGCGACTCGAAGGACCCGCAGGGCCCGGCCCTGCACTTCACCGCTGAAGCCTGGTCGGCCTTCCTGGCCGACGTCACCAGCGGCGCATTCGAGGGCCGCTGATCCCTCCGCACCAACGACGGCCCCCTTGCACACCGGACTGCAAGGGGGCTTCGGCGTATCAGCGCAGCTGGTCCACGTAGACGTCGGTGCCGGGCAGGGTGGGGATGAACGGCGCCACCAGCTCCACCCGGGCGCCCGGTACGCCGGCCGCCACCTCCGCGTCCAGGCCGGTGAAGGCGTCCCAGCAGCTGCGCGGGTCCTCCAGCAGGAACCAGAGCAGGGTGAGCCTGGTGTCGGTGCCCTCCACCTGCTTGACGTAGGTCATCTTGTCGCCGGGCAGCGGCAGCGGACGGAACAGGACGCACATCGCCGCCGGGCCGCCGACCGGCAGCTTCTGCGGGAGATGGCGCTCCATCAGCCAGTCGGTGAGCCGGTCCCGCCGAGCGGCGTCCTCGGCGTCGATGACCTGCAGCACCAGGCCCTTGTAGGGGTGGTCCAGCGCGTGGATGTCGCGGGGCCCGGCCGCGCCGTCCCGGTAGGCCGCACCCACGTGCTCCTGGAAGGCGGTGAACACATGGGTGCGGTCGCGGTAGACCCGTCCGTCGCGGTTGAGCCGCTTGTTGATGCCGACCGTCCAGCGCATGTGCGCCTCGTGCCGGCCCTGGTTGAGCCAGTAGACGGACAGGTAGCAGCCGGTGGTGACCGGCTCGGCGACGGCCGACTTCTCCGGGTAGCGCAGCAGCTGCAGATCGCGGGTGGCGACCCAGCGCCGCCCGGCGAACATCCACGGCATGGCCATCGCCCCGCCGTAGAAGTGGTCGTCCTCGTACCAGCGGTTGTAGCCGTACTCGTGGCCCGGGTGCGGCTCGACCATGGTGATCAGCGCACCGCCGACCTCCACCCCGTACGGGCCGCGCGATGCCAGCGCAGCGTACTGATCAAGGTCCTCGCTGTACTGCCGGTCGCTCTCCACCATGTCCTGACCTCCGGTCCGTTCGCTCCGATGCAGAGCTGACGGTAAGTCAGATACGGTGAAGTTCCCAGACCTTCGGCGGCCCTACCGCTCAGGGGGCCGACGTGCAGCCGGCGGCGCCGCAGAGCGCCTGGTACTCGGCGGACATCAGGGCGGTGTCGGCCGACACGGCGGGGGCGTCCGGGCTGAGCGAGTAGATCGAGATCACATTGGCGCCCGCCACGGCCCAGCCCTGGGCCGCGTCGTTTCCGTCCGTGTCCGGCTCCCCCTTGACCAGCAGCTTGCTGTTGACGGCCCCGGGAACGGTGCCGCCGCCGGTCGTGTCGTAGTGCGCGGCGTTCACCTTCAGCTGCCCCTGGTAGAAGTCCAGCGCACCGGCGGGCGTCGCGTAGTGGAGGATGAAGGCCTCCACATAGTTGTCCCCGTCCTCCGTGGTCCAGTTGACCCGCACCGAGTACTGCAGACCGCGGGTCTTCTCGGCGGTCATCGCCGTCGCCTGCGCACTGGGCTCGAAGTAGGCGTCCACGGTCTGGTCGAAGGTGAGCACCCCGCGCAGGGTCTCCTGCTGGGCGTTGGTCCACTTGGTGGACCCGGACGGCGGCTTCGGCAGGTCGTTGAACAGGGCCACCTGCTCCGGGGTGCCGACGGGCTTGACGACGGCGGTACTGGCGGCGACGGCGCCGGGGCTCAGGTTGTGGATGCCGATCCCGACCAGGATCGCCACCGGTATCGCAAGACGGGCCAGGACGAGCGGTGTTCTGCGGGGCATGGGGTGTGAACCTCTTCTTCTTGACCGGGCCTGCCGTGCGGAATCGAACGGTCGATCTTCCCGACTGCACATCAGGAGATCGGCATACGACCGATAACGATTGCGCCACCTTCCGCCGCCGCCACCCGCGTCGGCGTCGCCATGTGGGCTGATGACGGCATTTCGGACGGCATATCCGACAAGCCCGCCGATCCCGTCGACCACCCGTTTCGGACGAATCGCCCATGGGCTTCCACGCCGCTCCGACCTATCGTCAGCGCACATGCGAAGACGTGCCCAGCCGCCCGCCGCCGTGCCCGTTCCGTTCGACCCGGCCTCCGCCTGGTCGGCCCGCAGGGTGCTCGGGCTGGCCCCCGCCGCAGTGGCGCGGGACATGGCCGCGCACGGGGTCACCGTGTCCGCACCGCAGGTGATCGCCTGGGAGTCCGGCGAGCTGCTGCCGGGCGAACGCGAACTGGTCGCGCTCGCCCGTGCGCTGTGGTGCACACCGGGGCAGCTGATGGGCGGCCGGGCCATGAGCATCCGCGACCACCGGCTGGCCCTGGAGCTCCCGCAGGAGGAGCTGGCCCGACGGCTCGGGCTCTCACCCAGGGTCTACGCGCAGCTGGAGTCCGCTCCGCGCTGGGAGGGCGACGCCGACCAGACCTATCTCCTGGCGCAGGCACTGAACCTCACCCCCTACGGCCTGATGACCGCGACCGGCCGCGAGGACGAGTTGAAGGAGGTGCTGCAACGCGCGGTCGACGGACGCTGGCAGTCGCAGGTGCCGGTCGTCTGCCGCATGATCCCCACGCTGCACCCGGACGACGTCGGGTACGTCCTGCAGGTGATCCACGACGAGAACCAGGCGTCGAGCGCGATGTGGGGCGGAACCGCCCAGTCGGACGAGGAGACCGGCGGGCCCGGACCGCAGACACCCGCGGAGCGCTTCTGGTCCCTGCTGTCGGGTTGACGCCCCGGGGCTCTGGCCTTTGCAGGCCCCCACGCCTATTCTGACGCATCGTCAGTTTTCGGAGAGGGCCCCACCATGCTGCTTCTTGAAGGTCGTACGGTCGTGGTGTCCGGGGTAGGACCCGGGCTCGGCCAGCAGATCGCCGTCCGCGCGGCCCGCGAGGGCGCGAACGTGGTCCTCGGTGCGCGCACCGAGGCCAACCTGGCGAAGGCCGCCGCCGAGATCGAGTCCGAGCACCCGGGGCGCACCGCCTGGCGGTCGACCGACATCGCCGAGGACACGGCCTGCACCGAGCTGGCCGCGCTCGCCCTGGAGCGCTTCGGCCGGATCGACTCGGTGATCCATGTCGCCGCCCTCGACACCTACTTCGGCGGTCTGGCCGACGCCGACTTCGAGGCCTGGCGCCGGGTGCTGGACGTCAACCTGATCGGGACCCTGCAGCTGACCCGGGCCTGCCTGCCCGCCCTGCGCGAGCGCGGGGGTGCGGTCGTGATCATCGGAACCCAGTCGGCGGTGGCCTCCCCCAGCCAGGTGCGGCAGGCGGCCTACGCGGCCTCCAAGGGTGCGCTGACCTCGGCCATGTACTCCATGGCGCGGGAGCTCGGACCCGACCGGATCCGGGTGAACACCGTGCTGCCGGGGTGGATGTGGGGCCCGGCCGTGGAGAGCTACGTGCAGTGGACGGCCGGCACCGAGGGCGTGCCGGAGGAGCAGGTGAAGGCGCGGCTCTCGGAGCGGATGGCCCTGCCGGACCTCGCCACCGACGGCGACGTCGCCGAGGCCGCTCTGTTCTTCGCCTCGGACCGCGCGAAGGCCATCACCGGACAGTCACTGCTGGTGAACGCCGGAGAATTGATGCACTGACCGAGCCCTGCAGTCATATGATCACGCCATGGCACCAGCGTCCGTCACCACAGCCACCAGTATCTTCGACGCCCTCGACGCGGACGCGATCCGCGACGACGACGCCCTGCGCGCCGTCTACGCGGAGCCGAGCCCGGCGGCCGCGAGCAAGGTCATGGACCGGCTGACGGACCAGACGCGCCGACTGGTCGCCTGCTCGTCGCTGGTCCTGGTCGCCAGCGCGAGCGCCGAGGGCCACTGCGACGTGACGCCGCGCGGTGGCCCCACCGGCTTCGTCTCGGTGCTGGACGACCGCACCCTGGCGATCCCCGACGCGACCGGCAACCGACGCCTGGACACCCTGCACAATGTGATCGCCACCGGACGGGCCGGCCTGCTGTTCGTCATCCCCGGCCGGACGACCACCCTGCGGGTGAACGGCCGGGCCTGCGTCTCCACCAACGCGGAGCTGCTGTCGCAGCTGACACCCGTGGGGAAGCCCCCGGTCAGCGCCCTGGTGGTGGGCATCGAGGAGGTCTACCCGCACTGCCCCAAGGCCCTGATGCGCAGCGGCGCCTGGCAGCCGGAGAAGTGGCTGGCGACGGACGCCCAGCCGAGCTCGGCCGAGGTCACCCTGGCGCAGCTGCGGTCACTGATGCCGGAGCTGACCCTGGAGCACGTCGTGCAGGCCGAGGTGGAGTCGATCACCCAGCGCTACGAGTGAGCACCCCGCGCCATTTCGCCTTGCCCACGCAACCCCTGCGTCATCGCACGTTCGTTCGTCCTTACACGTGTCAGCGCTAACGTCCGCCCCATGACCACCCCTCGCGCCCGCCGTACCGCACGCCTCGTCAGCGCCACCGCGCTCGCCTCCGCCCTGGCCCTCGGCACTCTCGCCGCCCTCCCCGCCAGCGCCGACGCCGCCACGAGCCACGCCACGGCCTCCGCCCCGGCCCACGCCGCCGAGCCCGCGCGCTCCGGCCGCAGCGCCGCCCACCCCATCCCCTTCACGGCCGCCACCGTCACCGAGAACGCCGACGGCAGCTACACCGTCAGCTGGGCCGCCCCCGGCGTCAACGGCGTCACGATCTACGCCGGCAGCACCTACGACCACATCTACTACCGCCACGCGGTCGCCCGGGGCGCGAGCACCGGCACCGTCACCATCCCCGCCTCCGCGATCCCCGCCCACGGGGCCTCGAAGGACCGCCAGTGGTTCCGGCTGGTCCCCAGCCAGGGGGAGGGCCTGACCCTGGCCGACCGCAGCCTGCACCTCGCCAGCGCCCCGAACTTCCGTGACGCGGGCGGCTACCGCACCGCCGACGGCTCCTGGGTGAAGATGGGCGTGATCTACCGCTCCGGCGACATCTCCAAGCTCAGCGCCGCCGACCTCGCCGAGCTGCAGCGCCTCGGCATCCACACCATCTACGACCTGCGCACCGACGGCGAGATCGCGGCCGCCCCGGACCAGGTCCCGGCCGGCGCCACCGACACCCAGGAGAACATCCTGGGCGTGGCCGGCACCACGGGCTTCGCCCCCACCTCCCCGGCCGCCGCCACCCAGGAGATGATCACGGCCGAGGTCACCATGGTGGACGCGCCCTCCGCGCAGACCGGCTACCACAACGTCCTCACCGGCATAGCCGACCGCAAGGACCTGGCCGTGGTCTACCACTGCACGGCCGGCAAGGACCGCACCGGCTGGGCCAGCGCCGTGCTGCTGACCGCGCTGGGCGTGCCGCAGGCCACCGTCGAGCAGGACTACCTGGCGAGCAACACCTACAACGCCGCGTCCAACGCCGCCACCCTGGCCCAGCTCCCGCCCGCCTACCAGGCGATCTACGAGCCGCTGCTGACGGTCACCCCGGCCTACCTGGCCAGCGGCTTCAACGAGGTCACCGCCGAGTACGGCACCTTCGACAACTACCTCAGCAAGGGCCTGGGCATCGACTCCCGGACCCTGCGCGAGCTCCGCGCGCAGCTGCTGGTCGGCTGAGCCGACACGTGACCAGGGCCGGGCGGGGGCAACCCGCCCGGCCCTGCTGTCCGTCCGGCTGCTGTCAGTCCAGCACCGGCAGCAGCTCCGGGAGGTGGCCGTCCGAGGCCAGGGCGGCGGCCCGGCGCTCGGGCGTGACCGCGCCGTAGGTGGTGGTGCGCTGGGCGGAGGGGCGGCCGGCCGCGGTGGCGATGGCCTCCAGTCCGCGGATGGACTCGTAACTCCCGTACGCGGAACCGGCCATGCGGGAGATGGTCTCCTCCATCAGCGTCCCGCCGAGGTCGTTCGCGCCGGAGCGCAGCATCTCCGCCGCGCCCTCCGCACCCAGCTTCACCCAGCTGGTCTGGATGTTGGGGATGCGGCCGTGCAGCAGCAGCCGCGCCATCGCCGTCACCGCCCGGTTGTCGCGCATGGTCGGGCCGGGGCGGGCGATACCGGCCAGGTAGACCGGCGCGTTGGTGTGGATGAAGGGCAGCGTGACGAACTCGGTGAAGCCGCCGGTCCGCGCCTGGATCTCGGCGAGCAGCCGCAGATGGCCGAGCCAGTGCCGGGGCTGGTCGACATGCCCGTACATCATCGTCGAGGAGGAGCGCAGGCCCAGCTCATGGGCGGTGGAGACGACCTCGACCCAGGTGGCGGCGGGCAGCTTGCCCTTGGTGAGGATCCAGCGGACCTCGTCGTCGAGGATCTCGGCGGCGGTGCCGGGGATGGTGTCCAGGCCGGACTCCTTGGCCTGCTGCAGCCAGTCGCGGATGGAGAGTCCGGTGCGGGTGGCGCCGTTGACCACCTCCATCGGCGAGAACGCGTGCACGTGGATGCCGGGGACGCGGGCCTTCACCGCCCGCGCGATGTCGAAGTAGGCGGTGCCGGGCAGGTCGGGGTGGATGCCGCCCTGCATGCAGACCTCGGTCGCGCCGACGTCCCAGGCCTGGGCGGCACGGTCGGCGACCTGGTCCAGGGAGAGGGTGTAGGCGTCGGCGTCGGTGCGCCGCTGCGCGAAGGCGCAGAACCGGCAGCCGGTGTAGCAGACATTGGTGAAGTTGATGTTCCGGGTGACGCAGTAGGTGACGGTGTCGCCGACCACGGAGCGGCGGACGGCGTCGGCGACCGAGCACAGGGCGTCCAGGGCGGGGCCGTCCGCGTGGAACAGCACCAGGGCCTGATCGTCCGTCAGTCTGCGGGGGTCGTCGGCGGCGACGGCCAGGGCCTCGCGGACGTCCCCGGACAGGCGGGAGGGGGCGGAGTGGGCGACGGCCTGCTCGCGCAGCGACTCCCAGTCCCCGTAGACCTCGTCGAAGTCCTCGCGGCGGTCGCCGGTGCGGCCCTCGGTGTCGACGGCGGTGTGCAGGTCGGTGCGGCCGGTCGCGGTGAACGCCTCCTCGGGCTCCTGCCAGGGCAGGCCCACCGGTATGGCGTCGGCGCGGGCCAGCCCGGTCTCCGGGTCGGCCAGGGCGCGCACATGGGGAAGGATCCGCGGGTCCAGCCAGGGCTCGCCGTGCCGCACGTACTCGGGGTGGACGGTGAGCCGCTCGCGCAGTTCGAAGCCGTTGGCCGCGCACTGGGCGGCCAGGTCGTCGATGTGCGGCCAGGGGCGCTCGGGGTTGACGTGGTCCGGGGTCAGCGGGGAGACCCCGCCCCAGTCGTCGATGCCGGCACCGATGATCAGGGCGTACTCGCCCGCGGCGGAGCCGCTGATCGACTCTGTGACCAGGTTCGGGGGGGCCTGGATGCGGGCGGAGGGGCCGAGGACGACCCGGGCGACGGCGATGGTCGCGGCCAGCTCCTCCAACTCGGCGTCCGGCATGGCCCGCATCGCGGTGTCGGGCTTGGCCCGGAAGTTCTGGATGATCGACTCCTGCAGCCCGTGGTACTGCCGGGCGATGCGGCGCAGGGCGAACAGGGAGTCGGCGCGCTCCTCGTAGGTCTCGCCGATGCCGATCAGGATCCCGCTGGTGAGCGGCACATTGGAGCGCCCGGCGTCCTCCAGGGCGCGCAGCCGGACGGCGGGCTCCTTGTCCGGCGAGCCGTGGTGCGGGCCGCCGGGCTCGGACCACAGCCGGGTGGCGGTGGTCTCCAGCATCATCCCCATGGAGGGGGCGACCGGCTTGAGCCGCTGGAACTCGGTCCAGGTGAGCACGCCCGGGTTGAGGTGCGGGAGGAGGCCGGTCTCCTCCAGGACCCGGATGGACATGGCGCGGACATAGGCGAGGGTGTCGTCGTAGCCGTGGGCGTCGAGCCACTCGCGGGCCTCCGGCCAGCGCTCCTCGGGGCGGTCGCCGAGGGTGAACAACGCCTCCTTGCAGCCCAGCGCCGCGCCCTTGCGGGCGATGTCGAGCACCTCGTCCGGGGAGAGGTAGAGCCCGTGGCCCGCGGCGCGCAGCTTTCCCGGGACGGTGACGAAGGTGCAGTAGTGGCAGCGGTCCCGGCAGAGCCGGGTGAGCGGGATGAACACCTTCTTGGAGTAGGTGATCACGCCGGGCCGCCCCGCCGCCTCGAGTCCGGCGTCACGGATGCGGGCGGCGGTCGCGCACAGGTCGCGGAGGTCCTCGCCGCGGGCCTGGAGCAGCACGGCGGCCTCGCCGGTGTCCAGCGCGACGCCCTCCCGCGCGCGGTGCAGCGCGCGGCGCATCGCGTTGGCCGTGGGGGCAGCGGGGGCAGACTGATCCTTCATGCACTGAACCTTACGCGGCCGTCCTAGAGCGGCGGACGTCGATTCCGACCCTGATACCGACTAAGGGTCGGATGCGACACAAGGCGTAGGGCGGCTTGCTTCCCTGGGTCGATCCCCTTTCCGGGGGTAGGGCGTCTAATGGAGCCAGTACTGGGGGCAGTCGACCGCTCGGAGGGACAGGCGATGGTGAACAGCAGCAGTGGAATCGGTCCGGAGCAGGGGGACCGGCTGGGCGAGGCCGTGGCGGGTTCGGCACGGCGGCAGAGCCGGCGCAGCCGGATACTGGTGCCGGCCTCCATCGCCGCCGTGGCCGCCGCGGGGCTGATCGCGGTGCCGGTGTTCGCGGCCGGTTCCGACCTGCCGTCCATCAGCGCGCAGCAGCTGCTGGCGAAGGCGCTGTCCTCGCGTGTGCAGACGTTCTCCGGCACCGTGCAGACCAGCGTGGACCTGGGGATCCCCTCGGCGCTGCTGAACGAGATCCCGTCGGCCGTGGCGGGCTCCGGTGCCGGGGCGAGCAAGTCGCAGGGGGCGCAGGCGGAGCAGGAGCTCACCTCGCTGGTCGACGGTTCGCACGTGCTGACGGTGGCCGCCGACGGGCCGACCCGACAGCTGGTCGCTTCCAGCGACTCCGGTTCGGTGTTCACGCTGGTGCACAACGGCAGTTCGGCGTGGGTGTACGACGGGCAGAGCAACCAGGCGACCCATCTGACGGGCCTGGACACGGCGGACGCCGTGGCCTCGCAGACGCGGACGCCGACCGACCCGCAGCAGGTGGCGGCCAAGGTGCTGGCGGCGCTCGGCCCCTCCACCACGGTGTCGGTCTCGGGCGACTCCAAGGTCGCCGGGCAGTCCGTGTACGAGTTGAGCGTCGAGCCGAAGGGGTCGGGCTCGACCATCGGCGAGGTGCGGATCGCGGTGGACGCCGCCAACGGGATGCCGCTCCAGGTCGTGGTGCTGCCGTCGGACGGCAGCGACGCCATCCTCAATGTCGGGTTCAGTCAGGTGTCGTTCGCGACGCCGTCCGCGAGCACCTTCGCCTTCACCCCGCCGAGCGGGGCGAAGGTCACCCAGGAGGCGGCCCCGACGTCGTCGTCCAGCGGCACCTTCACCAGGACCAGCGGCGGGGCTCCGGGCCAGGCGGTCGGCACCGACCCCAAGGGCACCGTACCGAAGGGCACCGGCCCCAAGGACCTGGGGTCGAAGGGCATGGCCGCCAGGCCCGACACGACGGTCATCGGGACCGGTTGGGACACCATCTATGTCATCAAGCCGTCGGCCGCGCAGGGGCAGGGCGGGATCTCGGGTGAGCTCGGCTCCGTCAAGTCCTTCGGCAAGTCGGTCCCCGGCGGGACACTGATCTCGACCAAGCTCGTCAATGTGCTGGTCACCGACAACGGCACCGTCTACGCGGGCGCGGTCACCCCGGCCCTGCTGGAGCAGGCGGCCGCGGGGAAGTAGTACCGACCCGCTCCGACCCGCACGACAGGTGACCGACCGTCAGGCATCGGGGGCGGCCGCCACGATGAGCCGTCCGACCGTCGCGGCGGCGGCCTCCCTGATCTCCGGCGGCATCGCCTCGTCGGTGATCAGGGTGTCCACCGCCGCCAGCGGCGCGTAGGAACTCAGGCTGACCATCCCCCACTTGCTGTGGTCCGCCAGGACCACCACTTGGGAGGCGCAGTCCATCAGCGCCCTGTTGGTCTCCGACTCGGCCAGGTTGGGGGTGGTCAGCCCGGCCTCGGGATCGATCCCGTGGCAGCCCATGAACAGCAGGTCGACATGGAGGTCGTGCAGGGCCAGCGCGGCGATCGGCCCGACCAGGGCGTCGGAGGGGGTCCGCACGCCGCCGGTGAGCACCACCGTGGGGCCGGTCCGCCCCGGGCGGCGGGCCTCCTCGAAGACATCGGCGACCCGCACCGAGTTGGTGACCACCGTGAGCCGCTGCACCCGCAGCAGGTAGCGGGCGAGGGCGTGGGTGGTGGTGCCCGCCGACAGGGCGATCGCCGTCCCCGGCCGGACCAGTCCGGCCGCGGCCTGGGCGATCTCGTCCTTGGCCTCGGGCTCCCACTCGGTCTTGGCCTCGAAGCCGGGCTCGACGCTGCTGGCCTGCCCCGAGATCAGCGCGCCGCCGTGGACCTTCTCCACCAGCCCCTGCCGGGCCAGGTCCGACAGGTCGCGACGGATCGTCATGTCGGAGACCCCGAAGCGCTCGGAGAGGTCGCCCACCCGGACGCTGCCGGCCCGCCGGACCTCGGCCAGGATCACCGACTGCCGTCGCTTCGCCAGCATGACATCCCCCTGCAACCAAAGCGTGCACAGTCAGACATGGATCAACGCAATCAAACATGAACGCGCATATCACATGCCCCATTGGAGTGGCTGTCAAGAGGTCGCGCACGGGTCGGCGGTGTCAGATGGTGGCGTCCTCGACCACTGCCCGACCCTCCGTCGGCGCCCCGAGCGCCTCGGCCGGGCCCCGCACCAGCCGGGCCTGGCGCAGCGCGTCCCAGGTCAGCACCGCCAACGCGGCCCACACCAGGGCGAAGCCCGCCCAGCGGACCGGCTGCATCTGCTCGTGGAACACCGCGATGCCCAGGACGAACTGGAACACAGGAGCGAGGTACTGCAGCAGCCCCAGGGTCGTCAGCGGCACCCGCACCGCCGCCGCGCCGAAGGCCAGCAGCGGGACGGCGGTGACCACACCGCACAGCAGCAGCAGGACGCTGTGCCCCCAGCCGTACGATCCGGGGACGGTCCGGCCGAGCGTGCCGCTGCCGCTGCCGCTGACGGCCAGGAAGACCAGGTAGCCGAGGGCCGGCAGGAACTGGAAGGCGGTCTCCCCGGCCAGGCTCTCCAGGCCGCTCAGCCCGAGCTTCTTCTTGATCAGCCCGTAGGTGCCGAAGGAGAAGGCGAGCGTCAGGGCGAGCCAGGGCAGATGCCCGTAGCCGACCGACAGCACCGCGACCGCGACCGCACCGGTGCCCACCGCCGCCCACTGCGCCGGGCGCAGCCGCTCCCGGTAGACCAGCACCCCGAAGGCGATGGTGACCAGCGGGTTGATGAAGTAGCCGAGCGAGGTCTGCACCACCTGGCCGCTGTTCACGCCCCAGATGTACATGCCCCAGTTGACCGAGATCGCCGCGGCCGCGGCGGCCAGCATGGCGACCCGGCGGGGCTGGCGGAGCAGCGGGCGTATCCAGCCCCAGTGCCGCTGCGCGGCGAGGATGAGCACCACCACGACCAGCGACCACACCATCCGGTTGGCGAGGATCTCACCGGCCCCGCTGGGCTTCAGCAGCGGCCAGTAGAGAGGGAACATGCCCCACATGCCGTAGGCGGCCACCCCGAACCAGAAGCCCCTGCGTTCGTCCTGCTGCTGCATGCCCCGGACCCTTCCCTCGCGCCGCCGCCCGTCCCCTGGGGACGGTAGCCGCCGAGCGGTCCCGCTGTCATTCCCGTATGGCGGTTTTGGTGATGTCACCCTCCCTGGGTGCCGGTGCCGGTGCCGGTGCCCCGCCACTGCCGCAGCGCCGAGCGCGCCGCGCCGACCCCGCACATCCCGTGCACCCCGGCGCCCGGCGGGGTCGCGGCGGAGCACAGGAAGACGCCGGGGATGCCGGTGCTGTAGGGGTCGACCGCGAGGCGGGGCCGGACCGCCATCTGCCAGACGGTGTTGGCCCCGGTGAGGATGTCGCCGGCCACATAGTTGGGGTTGGCCGCGGCCATCTGCCCGACGGAGTGGACGGCCGTCCCCACGATCCGCTCGCGGAACCCGGGCGCGAACCGCTCGATCTGGTCGAGCACGGCGTCGGTGGCATCGCCCTGCCATCCGCTGGGCACATGGGCGTAGGCCCACAGCGGATGGACCCGGCCCGCGGAGCGCCCGGGGTCGGCGAGGTACTGCTGGGCGACCAGGACGAACGGCCGCTCGGGCATACGGCCTGCGGCGATCATCCGCTGGGCGTGGGCGATCTCCCCGATCGTCCCGCCCACATGGACCGTGCCCGCCCGGCGGCAGTCCTCGCCGAGCCAGGGGATGCCGCCCTCCACGGCGAGGTCCACCTTGAAGGCCCCCGGGCCGTGGCGCCAGCGCGCATAGGCGCGGGCGACCCTCGGCGGCAGACGGTCTCCGCAGATCGAGAGGGCGTCGCGGGGGGCGACGTCGAGCATCACGATCGCGGCCGGAGGCAGGTCCGCCAGGTCGGTGACCCAGGTCCCGGTCTCGATCGTTCCGCCGAGCTCGGTCAGCCGGGCGGCCAGTGCGTCGGTGATGCTCCGTGATCCGCCCCGCGCCACCGGCCAGCCCCACCGGTGCCCGGCCGCGACCAGCATGAGTCCGAGTGCACTGCTGCCGACGGCGGTGAGGGGGCGGATGGCGTGCGCGGCGACGCCGGCGAACAGGGCCCGTGCCTCGGGGGTGCGCCAGGACCGCGCAAGGACGGCCGCGGGACCGGCGGCGAGAGCCCCGAAGCGCGCCAGCTCCCACGGGTGGGCCGGCAGGTGCCGCAAGGGACCCATCAGGTCGTCGGTGAGCGCGTCGAACCCTCCGGCGAGCGGACCGAAGACACGCCGCCAGGCCGGCCCGTCCGCCCCGAGCCCTTCGCAGGTCCGGTCCAGTGACCGGTGCATCGTCGCGACCCGGCCCCCGTCCAGGGGGTGGGCGAGATCGATCTCCGGGCGGAGCCACTCCAGGCCGTGGCGCTCCAGGCCGAGGGTGCGCAGATAGGGAGAGCCCACGCCCATGGGGTGGACGGCGGAGCAGTGGTCGTGGAGCAGTCCCGGCACCGTGAGCTCGCTGGACCGGGTGCCTCCGCCGATGGTGGAGGCACCCTCCAGGACGGTGACCGACAGTCCCGCCCCGGCCAGGGCGACGGCCGCGGCCAGCCCGTTGGGGCCGGAGCCCACGACGATCGCGTCAGCCATGCGCCCGGAACCAGCGCAGGTAGGCTGCGTCGGGCGAACCCAGTCCGGTCGCGTCGTCGTAGCCGGGGGCGGCAGGCAGCCCGAAGTCCTGGCCGATGGTGTAGAGGACATAGCGGAGGGTTCCCGCTCCCGCCCCCATGTCACGCACCGTCGCGGTGCTGCCGGGCCGCTCGGCGACGTCGTGGAAGACGCCGGTCCGGCCCAGCGAGTACAGCAGGGGGTTGGCGAAACCGAGGGGGTGCCTGGTCTCCTGCTCGGCGTCGGCCTGGATGGCGGCGAAGCCGGGGCACGCGGCCGACGTGCCGCCGTAGCCCATCAGTTCGAAGCTGCCGCCGACGGTGTAGCCGATCAGGACCGGCAGCGCGCCGTCCCCCTCCAGGGACACGTCAGGGGTGACCCGGTGCGCCGCGCGGCCCACCGTCGACAGCCTGGCCGGCACCGAGGGCTTCTGGTACCACGGCTGCGGGAAGTCACTGCGTCCGCCACCGCCGCCGAAGGCGAACACCCCGGGAACGGGTGCCCAGGCCCCGGTGCCGCTGGGGCGGATCGACACCAGGTCGCCCATGCTCGTCTCCCAGGCGTAGCCCCCGCTGCGGTCGGTGGCCAGGGCGGTGCCCCCGACCGAGGTGACCCAGGGCGAACCGCTGGGGAAGTCGGCCTGGGCCTCCGTGGTGGTCGCGTCGCAACTGAGCCCGTTCGTGGCAGCGGCCGGGGAGGAGTCGCCGCAGTCCCCCGAGGCGAAGTACACACCGATGCCCTCGGCCGCGGCCTGCTCGAACAGCATGTTCCAGGCGGCGACGAGACCGGGGGTGAGGTGCCCGGGTCGGGCATGGATGATCTCGGCCCAGGAGTTGGAGATGATGTCGGCGGAGTGCGTGTCGATCACGGACGCCTCGGCGTCCATCAGATCGCCGTCCAGGCAGGAGTCGGCGCCTATGTACCGCACATCGGCGTCCGGCGCGTAGGCGTGGGCCATCTCCACGTCCAGGGCCTGCTCCCCGGCCCATGAGGCCGGTGCGGCGCAGGGTGCTCCGAGCTTCCACCGCGCGGGGTCGACCTGCTGCCGGTACTGCCCGGGGCGGAACGGCGCGTCGCCGGTGGCGGTGGCGAACCGGTCGGCGTCGGCGGCCATCGTGGGCGAGCCGTAGGCGTCGACGACGGCGATGGTGTGCCCCTTCCCGGTGGCGCCGCGGGTGGCGGCGCCGTAGGCGCGCCGGAGCTGGGCCGGGGTGTAGGGGCAGGTGGCGAAGGACACCGTCCGACCGAAGGCCGGAGGCTGTGCCGTCGCGGGCTCCTGACCGAAGTAGTCCGAACAGGCCGCGGTGTCCGCGGTCCGCGCATGCCCCGCCGTCGGCGGACGCCCTGCGGTCTGCGGGTGCGGCGCGGTCACCGGAGGCTCCGGCGCGGTGGCCCGGAAGGCCGTCGGACCGGCCGCGGCCGGTGCTGACAGCCCGTCGAACGCGACCACGTCCCCCGACAGCGAGGACGGCACGCTCACGTTCCCCGCGGGGGCCTGGAGCGCGCCCCAGGCGGTGTCGTACAGGTGGATGCCGGTGCCCAGCGCCTTCGCAACGGCCCGTTCGGGCCCGCTGACCTGGAGGTAGTGCGGGGTGTCGGCGGTGACCCTGAGGCCTGCCGCGGTCAGCCAGTGGGTGACCGCTCGGCGCTGCGCCGCGGTGAGGGCGAAGCGCCGCTGGTACTCGGCGGGGGTGAGGAAGTGCTGGTAGGCCCGGCTCCTGGGATCGGACACGGACCGCAGGAAGGAGTCCAGGGCAGCGGGGTCGCGCGCGCCGAGGTACAACCGGACGGACAGTGTCCGGCCGGGAGGGACCTCGCCGAGGTCCCGGCCGGCGACGGCGTAGTCGGAGCCCGACCCCGCGAGCACCGTGCGGTCGGTGGACGAGTCGGCCCGGGCCGGGGCCGCCGGGGCTGCTCCGGCCGTGGCGAGCAGGGCGGCGGCGGAGACGAGGGCCGTGGTGGTGCGGTTCAGTTTCACAGGTGGGGTTGCTTTCTGACGGCTCAGGTACGGATCTTCCGGCCCCGGTAGAAGTGGCCGGACACGCCGACGAACTCCAGGTCCAGGCCCAGGCCCTCGCGTTCGGCGTGGATGTGCAGATGCGGCTCGGTGGTGTTGCCCGAATTGCCGACCTCACCCAGGAGCTGCCCGGCGCACACGGTCTGGCCGGTGGTCACCTGCACGCTGCCCGCGCGCAGATGCGCCAGCTTGACCAGCTCGCGGCCGGTGTCGATGAACACGTGGTTGCCGTACAGCGGGCCGTAGCGGAGAAAGCCGGGCTCCTGGTCCGGCAGACCGTCGGCGGCGGAGACCACCCGGCCGTCGCACGGGGAGTAGAGCTTCGCCCCGTAGGAGACATAGGCGTCGAGCCCCTTGCCGGACCTCCGGCTGCCCCCCGCCGGTCCGAGCGCGACCAGGTCGAGCGCCCCGCGCTGCTCGGGAATGGAGAAGTGGTGGTTGAGGGACCGGCCGCCACCCTGGCCGACGTGCCAGATCCCCTCCCGGAGCGGGAAGGCGAGCGGCGCGGACAGCGGCGCGCCCCAGCGGTGCAGGCGGCGCCTGACCAGCAGCACCGCGATCCAGCCGAGCACCAGCGCCGCGGTGCACGCGTCCACGAGGGAGTACCCGAACGGCAGGTTGCGGGCACGCTCGACCGACGCCAGCACCGGCAGGATCCCGGCCTCCAGCGGACGGCGCACCCACCACGGCATGGCGGCCGGCTCTCCGTAGCCCTCGAAGACCACGTACCCGGCGACCGTGCCGATCGCGGCGGTGAGCCAGTCCGACAGTGTGGAGTACGTCCAGCACGACCAGACCCCGTACGCCATCAGCAGTGCCCAGATCGCGATGCCGATGAAGGAACGCACCGCGGGCGTGATCCGCACGGTTGGGGGGCTGTACCGCTCACCGTCCAGCAGCAGCCCGGTGACGGTGCCGTCGGCGGCGGTCCTGGCCCACCCCAGCGTCCGGCCGGCGGATCCGCGGACCACCAGCCCGTCCGGGCTGTCGGAGACCTCGACGACCTCCCCGACCAGCTCCCGGGTGTCGTCCACGATCCGGGCGAGCTTCTCCTGCCCGACGCTCCGCACGACCCCGGGGGCCAGCTGCTCCCACTCGCCGGGGTCCGCGGTCAGGAAGCGGTGCAGCGCGTCGGCGGGTGACAGGAGGTCAGGCATGCTGCTCCTCCGGTGCGGGCCGGACCGACCACTGGAGGCGTCCGGCGGTCGCGGTGGACAGCCGCCTCGCCCTGGCCCACAGCGACCGGTAGTCCTCGTCCCGCAGGCAGGCGCAGTCCGCCCCGATCATCAGCAGGCCGAAGCAGACCAGGCCCATGAAGACCATGATCCCCAGGTGCAGCAACTCCACCGACACGGTGACGGACTTCCTGACCCACGCCCGGCTGGACAGGATCGCGAAGGGGAACGCCAGCTCGATGAAGATCGTGAAGTAGCAGATCGCCGTGCCCAGGTAGGCGTTGTTCATCCAGTGCGCGTAGGCCGAGAACATCTGGAACCCGCTGGCGCGGCTGATGTAGTACATCGCGACGCCGTCCTGCCACACCTTGCCGGCGATCTTCCAGTACCCCGAGGTCAGGTAGAGCACGGCGGTCTGGAACACGATCAGGTAGGCGGCCAGGTTGTGGGTCGCCGTGGAGATCGTCGGCCGCTCGTCCGTGCGCAGCCGCTCCCGCCGCCGCTTGGCCCCGGGCGCGAAGTAGGCGTTCGACACGGTGAACACCAGGAAGATGACGAGGATCTCGACGAGGTTGTTGCCGCCCTCCAGGATGTCCTGGTTCCGGTAGTACAGCGACCACATGAAGACCGCCATCACCAGGGTGAGCGCCCGGCCACCGAAGATCGTGAAGGCCACCGCGACCAGGATGGTGGCATGGAAGACAAGCTCGAACCACAGTTGGGAGTTGCTCCACAGGAAGAGGGAGAAGCCCAGGTGGGGAATGGACTTGGCGGCCTCCGCGGGGGCGTTGTAGGAGTTCGGCCCCCAGAAGAACTGCCGGCTGCCGTAGTCGGCGAGGCAGTACATGACCGTCCCGACACCGATGACGATCCTCAGCATCGCCGTGCCGATGAGCCGGTGCTCCCGGACGGCCACGCGCGACACCGCCCGGTCCAGCCGGTTCAGCACCGCACCCCGCAGGGTGTGCGTCAGTGTGCGCATCAGTCCGCCACTCCCGGTACGTAGGCCATCCATGCGGTCTGCAGGACGCCGGTGATGGGCTCCTTGGGCGCAGGGTCGGCGTACCGCTCCGAGAACGGGACGATGGCCTGCTCCTTGAACGTGCCGCGCACCGCGATGATCCGTGCATCCGGGTACAGCGAGGCCGCCCGCACCGACAGGAACCGCTGCAGCTCGCGGAACGTGGGGTCGAAGTTCTTCAGCAGCGCCTTCATCTGCGCCGCGCGCTGGCTCGGCGGGTAGTTCGCCTGGATCTGCCCGGCCAGCTGCGTGTAGTTGGCGGCGTTCTCCTGGAATGCCAGGATCACACCGGGCAGTTTGGTCGGATTCAGCCGCATGGAACGGGGAGTCCGGTCGATGGCCCCCTCGATCTCCAGGGGTTCGGTCTGAAGGACCTTGGTGGCCCCGGCCTGCCGCAGGGTCACCTCCAGATAGAGCAGGTCATTGCTCGTTCCCGGAGTGGGGGCGAACAATTGCCAGTCCTGGCTGAAATAGGGATCCATGACATCGCTCACCGACCCTGCGAGCCGAATCTGGGCCGGCGAGGCCGGAGCGTTGTAGACGAGGCAGGCCGCGGTGAACAGGGCCACCGGAAGTATGGCTGCCACAACAAAGGCGCGCACCCGCCAGGGCACTGCCGCTGGAATTCTTTTATCTGGTATTTCCGTCATCGGACTGCTCCTTGAGCTCGCTCGCACACCTCGGGGAGCGCCCGGCGGTGTCCCCACCGCCGGGCGCAGAGTGCCTGCCTCAGTTCTGGACGTCGAACTGGGCGTCCCCGGGGATCACCCCGTGCTGCGACGCCGGGCTCGTCACCGGGATGCCGCTGGAGGAGGACGACGACGACTCCTCGGCGGCGACCTCGGCGGCGTCCTCGGCGGCCGGAGCGATCTTCTTGGCGACCGCCTTCGTCTTCGAGACCACCTTCTTGGTCGCCTCGTAGGTGACCTTGGTCGCGTTGACCGTGGCGGCCACCTTGACCGCGTCGTCCGCCAGAACGCTCAGGAACTGGGGCTGCTCGCCACTGGACAGGACAGTCGGGGCCGCCAGGGACGCGGCGACGGCCGCACGCTGACTCGGCAGGGCCGATGCGGACGCGCTGTCGGCCATCGTCATGCCGATGCCGCTGACAGCGATCGTGGCCAGCACGGTGCCGGCCACGGTCTTCTTCATCTTCATGCTCGTCCTTCGGGTCGTTGGTTCATCAAGATCGGGTACCCGAAGGACAGTTAGCTGGCAGGGGGTGGAGAGGGTCAAGATCCACAGGTGTTCGCATGCGTTCGAGTCCGTCCCGTACACCTTGTGAAGACCTCGTACGGGGTAGTAGAACAGTCCCGGAGAACCGCCTGACCTGTAGAAACAAGGGACCTTGATGGCCGTTGAGCCCCCGGTCGATCCGCTTACCCCGGTCGCCTTCATGGAGCAGCTGAGGAAGCTCAAGGAGCAGTCGGGACTGTCCTACCGGCAGATCGAGCGGGCGGCGACGCGCAACGGCGATGTCCTCCCGGCCAGCACCCTCGCCACGGCACTGAACCGGGACACCCTGCCCCGCGAGGACCTGCTGGCGGTCTTCGTCCGGGCCTGCGGCGCCGACCCCGACGCCTGGACCGCTGCTCGCCGTCGCCTCGTCGCGCCCGAACCCGCACCGGAACCCGAGCCCGCTCCCGCCTCCGCTGCCGCCACGCGCAGGGGTCGGCGCCCGTGGCGGAACCGCGGGGCCGTTGCGGGTGTGGTCGTCACCGGGGTCCTCACGCTCCTGGCCGTCCTGGCGATACCGGGGATCTTCCCCCGCCAACGCGCCGCGACACCTGCCTCCGGCACCTCGGTGTGCCAAGGGGCCGATATGCGCATGGACCCCGCCACCGGGGAGTGCTGGGGACTCAGTGACGGTACGGAGACCTTCAGCCCGACGCCCGCGCTCCTCACCCGGGTGATCGGGGTGATCGACCAGCAGAACCTGAGAAGTGCCGCCACCCACCGGCAGCAGCCCGAGCGGCCCTATGTCACCCTCGCCTATGTGGGGGCGCTGACCTCCCGCGACACCTTTCCGACCACCCTGGTCGCCGAGCGGGAGACCCTGGAGGGGATCGCCGCCGCCCAGGAGCTCTCGCTGGAACGCGACACCCCCGGCGCTCCCCTGGTCAACATCCTGATCGCCAACGGCGCGGCGGGGATGGCCCACGGCGTCCAGACGGCACGGATGCTCGCCCGGTGGCCACTGGACTCCACCACGGGGCGGCCCGGTGTCATCGGGGCAGTCGGCCTGGACCAGAGCCGCAGCAACACCCTGGACACCATCCGCGCCCTCGGGCGGGAAGGCATCCCGATGATGGCGGCGGCACTGTCGGCCGACCAGCTCACCACCGCCTCACCGCTGTACTTCCAGGTCTCCCCGCAGGACAGATGGGCCGCCGCCGTGGACGCGGCCTTCATCACCGCCCAGGGCGCGCGCTCCGTGGAGATCTACCACTCCGCGGACCCCACCGACCTCTACAGCGCCAACCTCACCGCGGACCTGGCGTCCGCCCTGTCCTCAGGAGGGGTGAAGGTCGATCAGTCGCCGTTCGAACCCGCGCTGGCCCGGATGCCCTCGATGCCCTCCGCGGACGAGGCCGGCGCATCGGCGTGCGGCTCTCCGGGGCTGGTCTACTACGCCGGCCGGGCCGAGGATTTCGCGGATTTCCTCAACGGCATCTATTCGGCCTGCGGGAATACGCCGCCGCAGATCCTGGCCGACGACGACATCACCCGTTATGTCGCCGACCCCCGGCTGCGCGGCATGTACCGCTCCATCCCTTTCCACTACACCTCGTTCGCCATTGCGCCGGAATCCTGCCAGCAGGGCGCGGGAAACACCTTCTATGCCGCGCTGGACACGCTGTTCCCCTTTGAGTGCGACGACCAGGGCCGCTCCCTGGACGGGCACGCCGCTCTCGGCTACGACTCCACTCTGACCATGCTCACGGCGTTGGAGAAACTCGGCCCCACCGCCGTCCGCGCCACGCTCGCGAAGGCGCTCGAAGGGATCCATATCGGCGGAGCGGCCAGCGCGCCCATCACCATCGGGGACGATCATGTGCCCGCGCGGAAAATGGTCGCCATTCTGACGGTCGCCCACGGCCTGCCTCCGACCCTGGACGGCAGCTGCGGCGAGGAGGCCACCGGTCAGGCTCCCTGGTGCCCCTGACGGCCGGGCAGGCCGTGGGGGGCCGCTCGGCGCCGGTCGCCCGCCACAGGCGCAGCGCCGAGCAGGCGGTGAGGGCCAGCAGCCCCGCGTCGCGCAGCAGCAGGGCCAGGACCGCCACCGCGCGCCCGTGCAGCAGGGGCTCCCACAGGGCGGGGTAGACCAGCGTGGTGAGGGCCGTGAGCGGCAGCAGGGCCAGGGCGACCGGGCGCTGACTGGTCGACCGGAACACCAGGCAGGTCGCCCCGAGCCCGAGCAGCCAGATCAGGTACTGCGGGCTGATCACCCGGCTGGTGGCGACGAACACCAGCATCGCGGTCAGGGCCGCGTCCGCCGGTGTGGCCGCGCTCCAGCTCCGGGCCCGCAGCCGCCACCACAGCAGCCAGCCGAAGCCGGCCGCGGTCAGCAGCACGGCGGCGTCGGCGAGGTCCTGCGCACACCGGCCGGAGACCTGGTAGGAGCCGTAGGCGTAGCGGACGGTCGCGTGGTAGCCGAGGAGCCGGGCGAGCAGCAGCAGACTGCCGGGGAGCGACTCGACCTCGATGCCGCGCGAGCCCTGTTCGCCGAGGAAGCCGAACGCATGGCTGAACAGCAGCGCCGTCGCCCCGCCGATCAGCGGCAGGCCCAGCGCCGCGGAGGCCCAGGAGCGGCGGGTGGCCCGGCCCCTGGGCGTCCCGATCAGCACCAGCACCGGCCAGGCCTTGACCAGCGCGCCGAGGGCGGCGAGCAGCCCGCTGCCGACCGCCGAGCGGGTCAGCAGCAGCACCGAGCCGACCGCGAGGGCGGTGACCGCCACGTCGAAGCGGACATAGGGCAGCTGGATCAGCAGCGGCAGCCCGAGCACCCACAGCCAGAGGCCGTGGACGCTGCGCCCCTCGCCCCGGGAGCAGACCAGCAGCATGGCGGTGACCGCCGCGTCGCAGAGCAGCATCAGCAGGGCGAAGGCGGTCGCATAACCCAGGAAGGGCAGCGCCCTGGGGGCCAGGAAGACCAGCCCGGCCACCGGCGGGTACTGCCACTTGCGGTCCCCGGAGGGGAAGTGGCCGTGCGCCAGCCCTGAGGCCCAGGCCGGGTAGAGGGTGTGGGTCTCGAAGTCCGGGCCCATGGTGGCGGCCAGCGCCATGGCGACGAACACCAGCCGGGTGCAGAGCCACAGGGCCAGCGGGGGCGCGGGCTCCGATCGGTACCAGGGGACACGGCCGGGTATGTGGTCGTTCCTGGTCACTCGTTCCCCCGGGTGGCACCGACAGCGGCAGGGCACACCCTAGCCGCCGCCCCCCGGGTGCGGGGGCGGCGGCCGGGCCCAGGCGGGCGGGCTACTTGTCGAGCGGGGCGCCCGATCCGACGGGCTGGTCCTCGGCCAGCGGGTGCTCCTTGATGACGACGTCGAACGGCACGATCGTCGCGACCACGTTCGGCAGCTTGCCGACCGCGCGGGCGATGTGGTCGGCGGTGCGGCGGTGCAGCAGTCGGCCGAGGATCGGGGAGTAGTTGCGCTCCGGGATCAGCAGGGTGATCTGGCTCCGCTGGTCCGCCATGTTACGAGTGATCATTTCCAGCAGCGAGCGGGTGATCCGGCGGTCCGGGCACTGGACGATCTCCAGCGGCAGGTCGCCGACCTCGGCATCGGCCCACTGGGCGGCCAGCTTCTCGGCCTCCAGGTTGTCGATCATGAAGTGCACGGCCCTGATCTCGGCCGGGCGCAGCGAGCGGGCATAGCTGATGGCCTTCAGCGCGGCCAGGTCGACCCGGTCCACCAGGATGTACATCACCTGGCGGCGGTACTTGGGCGTGGTGGTCTCGGCGGAGGCGGCGGCGAGCGCGGCGGCCTCGTCGCGGTAGCGGCGGTTCACCTTGATCAGCGAGTAGACGCCGAGCGGGAAGACCACCACGACCACCCAGGCGCCCTCGGTGAACTTGGTGACCGCGAAGATCGCCACGACGCAGGCGGAGAGCGCGGCGGCGGTGGCGTTGACCGCGATCTTCAGCTTGCGCCTGGGCTCGTCCGGACGGTCGATGAAGTGCTTGACCAGGCCGGAGCCCGCCATGAAGAAGCCGGTGAAGACGCCGATGGCGTAGAGGCCCAGGAGCTTGTCGAGCTGGGCGTTGGTGACGATCAGCAGCACCAGCGAGACGCCGGTGAGGGTCAGGATGCCGGAGGAGAAGGCGAGGCGGTGTCCGCGCCGGGTGAGCTGGCGCGGCAGGAAGGAGTCCTCCGCGACGAAGCTCGCCAGGAAGGGGAAGCCGTTGAACGAGGTGTTGGCGCCCGTGTAGAGGATCAGCGCGGTCGTGAGCTGCAGGAAGACCAGCGCGGTCTGCCCGTACCAGGTCGGCCCGAAGATGAAGTTGCCCTCCTGCGAGAGGACCGAGGGGCTGCCGCTGACGTAGGGGAGCGAATGGGTCAGGTACGCCAGCAGCGACACCCCGAGCACCAGGGTGCCCAGGGTGACCGACATGGTGACCAGGGTCTTGCGGGCGTTGCGGCCCTGCGGGTTCTTGAAGGCGCTGACCCCGTTGGAGATGGCTTCCAGACCGGTGAGCGAGGTACCGCCGTTGGCGAAGGCGCGCAGCAGCATGAAGATCATGCCGGCGGTCAGCAGCGAGTCGCCGCCGTGGGTGCCCAGCGCCGCCGCCCCCACCGCGTGGACGTCGGCCTTGGGGATGTCGCCGAAGATCCCCCGGAGGATGGCCACCACGAACAGCAGGCCCATCGCACCGATGTAGAGGTACGCGGGGGCGGCGAAGGCCTTGCCGGCCTCGCGGATGCCGCGCAGGTTGCCCCAGCACAGCAGCAGCACGATGAAGACGGAGATCCAGAGCTGGTAGCCGTCGACCCAGGCGTAGTGCTGGCCGCCGAGCAGGTGCACCAGGGACAGCAGCGCCACGGTTCCCGCGGCGGTCTGCACGGCCACGGTGACGATGTAGTCGATCAGCAGCGCGACGGCCGCGACCTGGGCGACCCGGGGGCCGAAGTTCTCGCGCGCCACGACGTAGGAGCCGCCGGCGCGGGTGTAGACCATGACGACCTGGCGGTAGCAGAGCGTCAGCACCGTCAGCACGAAGAGCACCACACCGGTGATCGGCAGCAGCAGCCCGAAGGCGGACAGGCCGACGACCCCGATCATCTGGACCAGCATCGCCTCGGAGCCGTAGGCCGAGGAGGAGATGCAGTCCGAGGCCAGCACGCCCAGGGCGACCGGATTGGACAGCTTCTCGTGCTCGAGCTGCTCGGTGGTGAGCGGCTTCCCGAGGAAACGTTTCTTGATCCGGTAGCCGAGGCTCTCCGGAAGTTCCACGACCCCGGTGGGATTCAGCGCCCCGGACGGGCCGCCCCCGCCGCCCGGCGAGTCCGCTGAGGAGCTGACACTGGTACGGCTGTCCATGGAGTGATCCGATCCGGGTATGGCGCTGGCTTTGGGTCCGGCACCCGTGAGCGAGTGCACCGGTGCATGCATACTCTCGCTGGTCCGGACAAACCGGTCAAAACTACAATCCGTTAAGGATTCGTTGCCGATCTTAGCGACTTATTGACGCGGTTCCCTTCAGTCAACTGTCCAGGTGTCGGAACCGGTGAGTAGGGTTGCCAGATTGCCGGGCCCCCGCTGAGCCACCGCGGTGTCGAGCTGCTCGCCCATGAGCGTGTCGTACACGGGCCGGCGGACGCTGCGGAGCACCCCCACCGGGGTGTGGTGGAGGGTGTCCGGGTCGGCCAGCCGGGTGAGTGCGAAGGCGGTGGCGGGGCTCGCCGCATGGGCGTCGTGGACCAGGATCCGGGCCTCGTTCCGCTCGGTCACCGTCGCGACGGCGAGCTCACCGGTCTCCGGGTCGCGGAACACGCCCTGGGCGCCGTCCGGGCCGAAGCGGACGGGACGGCCGTGCTCCAGGCGGATCAGGGCCTGCTCGCGCGTGCCGGGGTCCTTGAGCGCGTCGAAGGCCCCGTCGTTGAAGATGTTGCAGTTCTGGTAGATCTCGACCAGGGCGGTGCCCTGGTGCTCGGCGGCGGCCCGCAGCACCGACTGCAGGTGCTTGCGGTCGGAGTCGATGGTCCGGGCGACAAAGGTGGCCTCGGCTCCCAGCGCCAGCGACAGCGGGTTGAACGGGGCGTCCAGCGATCCCATCGGGGTGGACTTGGTGATCTTCCCGACCTCGCTGGTGGGGCTGTACTGGCCCTTGGTCAGTCCGTAGATCCGGTTGTTGAACAGCAGGATCTTGAGGTTGACGTTGCGGCGCAGCGCGTGGATCAGGTGGTTGCCGCCGATCGACAGCCCGTCCCCGTCCCCGGTGACCACCCAGACCGACAGGTCGCGGCGGGAGGTGGCCAGCCCGGTCGCGATCGCCGGGGCCCGGCCGTGGATGGAGTGCATCCCGTAGGTGTTGAGGTAGTAGGGGAACCGGGAGGAGCAGCCGATGCCGGAGATGAAGCAGATGTTCTCCCGGGCGAGGCCCAGCTCGGGCAGGAAGGACTGGACGGCGGCCAGGATGGCGTAGTCCCCGCAGCCGGGGCACCAGCGGACCTCCTGGTCGGACTTGAAGTCCTTCATGCTCTGGGTGGCCGTGGCCTTGGGGACGAGCGTCAACGAGGCGAAGGTGCCGCTGCCGTTGTGGCCGCTGTGGCCGTTGGTCTCAGACATGCGCCGTCTCCAGCTGGGCGGTGATCGCGTCGGCGAGTTGCTCGGCCTTGAAGGGCAGGCCGGTGACCTGGGTGAACGAGGTGGCGTCGACCAGGTACCTGGCACGGACCAGGTGGGCCAGCTGGCCCAGGTTCATCTCGGGGACGAGCACCCGGTCGTAGCTGCGCAGCACCCGGTCGAGGTTGGCGGGGAAGGGGTTGAGGTGGCGCAGGTGCGCCTGGGCCACCCGGCCGCCGGCCGCGCGGACCCGCCGCACCCCGGCGGCGATCGGGCCGTAGGTCGAGCCCCAGCCCAGCACCAGCAGGCGCGCGCCGCCCGAAGGGTCGTCGACCTCCAGGTCGGGGACGGTGATGCCGTCGATCTTGGCCTGCCGGGTGCGGACCATGTGGTCGTGGTTGGCCGGGTCGTAGGAGATGTTGCCGGACCCGTCCTGCTTCTCGATGCCGCCGATGCGGTGCTCGAGGCCCGGGGTGCCGGGCACCGCCCAGGGCCGGGCGAGCGTCTGCGGGTCGCGCAGATAGGGCCAGAAGCTGCCGTCGGGGCGGTTCGGGGCGGTCGCGAAGGGCGTGTGCAGGTCGGGGAGCTCGTCCGGTTCGGGGATGCGCCAGGGCTCGGAGCCGTTGGCCAGGTAGCCGTCGGAGAGCAGGAACACCGGGGTGCGGTAGGTCAGCGCGATCCGCGCCGCCTCCAGCGCGGCGGTGAAGCACTCCGCCGCCGTGGCGGGCGCCACGATCGGCACCGGGGCCTCGCCGTTGCGCCCGTACATCGCCTGCAGCAGGTCGGCCTGCTCGGTCTTGGTCGGCAGTCCGGTGGACGGGCCTCCGCGCTGGATGTCGACCACCAGCAGCGGCAGCTCCAGCGACACCGCCAGGCCGATGGTCTCGGACTTCAGCGCCACCCCCGGGCCGGAGGTGGTGGTCACCCCCAGCGCCCCGCCGAAGGCCGCGCCCAGGGCCGCGCCGATGCCGGCGATCTCGTCCTCGGCCTGGAAGGTCCGCACCCCGAAGTTCTTGTGCTTGGACAGCTCGTGCAGGATGTCGGAGGCCGGGGTGATCGGATAGGAGCCCAGGAACAGCGGCAGCCCGGAGCGCTGCGAGGCCGCGATCAGGCCGTAGGACAGGGCCAGGTTCCCCGAGATGTTGCGGTACCGCCCCGGGGGGAAGGCCGCGGTCGCCGGGGCGACCTGGTAGGAGACCGCGAAGTCCTCGGTGGTCTCGCCGTAGTTCCAGCCCGCCTTGAACGCGGTGATGTTGGCCTCGGCGATGTCCGGCTTCTTCGCGAACTTGGTCCGCAGGAAGCTCTCGGTGCCCTCGGTCGGCCGATGGTACATCCAGGACAGCAGACCCAGCGCGAACATGTTCTTCGCCCGTTCGGCGTCCTTGCGGGCCAGGCCCGAGTCCTTCAGCGCCTCCACGGTCAGGGTGGTCAGCGGCACCCGGTGCACGGCGTAGGCGGACAGCGAGCCGTCCTCCAGCGGATCCGCCCCGTAGCCGACCTTCGCCAGTGCGCGCTTGGTGAACTCGTCGGTGTTGACGATGACCTCGGCTCCGCGCGGGACGTCCCCCAGGTTCGCCTTCAGCGCGGCCGGGTTCATCGCCACCAGCACATGGGGGGCGTCCCCGGGGGTGAGGATGTCGTGGTCCGCGAAGTGCAGCTGGAAGCTGGAGACGCCGGGGAGCGTCCCTGCGGGGGCACGGATCTCGGCCGGGAAGTTCGGCAGGGTGGACAGGTCGTTCCCGAATCCGGCCGTCTCGGTGGTGAACCGGTCCCCCGTCAGCTGCATCCCGTCGCCCGAGTCCCCGGCGAACCGGATGACCACCCGGTCCAGCTGTTTCACCCGCTTGCCCGGTCCATGGCCGGGAAGCGGGGTTGACAGGCCGTCAATCGGCGCTACGTCAGTTGCAATCGGATCGTGGACCTGACTGGTCACTGGGTAGGACCTCCCTCGACACCGCTCGGCGCGGGCCGTGTGCCCACGTCCGTTTTGTGCACCGATTGCTATCCTAGGCCGCTGGAGGTCCCCTACAGCGGAACCTGGCGATTCACCTCGCCCGGCACCGTGAATACTATCTGACGCATCGTCAGGAATTGATGTAGGTGAGCACCGCGAGTACGCGTCGGTGGTCCTCGGAGCTCTGCGACAGGCCGAGCTTCATGAAGATGTTGCTCACATGCTTCTCGACGGCGCCGTCGGACACCACCAGCTGCCGCGCCACCGCGGCGTTGGTGCGGCCCTCGGCCATCAGGCCGAGGACCTCCCGCTCACGGGGCGTCAGCCTGTCCAGCACATCGTGCCTGCGGCTGCGGCCGAGGAGCTGGGCGACGACCTCGGGGTCCAGCGCGGTGCCGCCCTGCGCGACGCGCTGGACGGCGTCGACGAACTCGCGGACCTCGGCGACCCGGTCCTTCAGCAGGTAGCCGACCCCGCGGGTCGACCCCGACAGCAGCTCGGACGCATAGCGCTCCTCGACGTACTGGGACAGCACCAGGGTGCCCACGGCGGGGTGGCGCCTGCGCAGCTCGACGCAGGCGCGGACGCCCTCGTCCGTGTGTGTGGGCGGCATCCGCACGTCGGCGACGACCACGTCGGGCAGTCGGCCGGCCGCGGCCAGGTCGTCGACCAGCGCCAGCAGTTGCTCACCGTCCCCGACGCCGCCGACGACCTCCAGACCGCGGTCGCTCAGCAACCGGGTCAGACCCTCCCGCAGCAGCACCGAATCCTCGGCGATGACGACGCGCACGCGCGCTTCCCTCCCGTCGGGGCGGGTGCCTGTGCGCCCGCCTGCGGGGACAGTCTCGCCGAAACGGCGGGTCGGTGCGGACGGTGCGGGCCGGTGGGGGTTGCTGTTTCGCGCAGTTCCCCGCGCCCCTGGGGTGGTGCATGGCGGGGCTCGCGCCGCGAGCAACCCCGCACCTACCCAGGGGCGCGGGGAACTGCGCTGCCAACCATGCACCTCCGTAGAGGGCTGGTCGCGCAGTTCCTCGCGCCCCTAAGTGGGTGCATGGCCGGCCTCGCGCGAAAGGTTCCCCGCGCCCCGGGGGCTACATGGTGCGGAGCGCCACCGCGTCGCAGAGGGCTTCCAGGGCGGACTTGGCGGGGCAGTCGGGGAGGGGGGCGAGGAGCTCGCGGGCGTCCTCGGCGTAGCGGAGGGTCTCCTCGCGGGCCTGGGCGAGGGCCGGGTGGGCGCGGAGCAGCTCCAGGGCCTCCGCGTGGCGGGCGTCGGCCTCGGGGACGGACGGGTCGAAGCCCGCGTCCAGGAGCTCGCGCAGGCGCAGGTCGCCGGGGACGGAGGCATCCGGCTCCATCGCGCGCAGCAGCAGCACCGGCAGGGTGGGGATGCCCTCGCGCAGGTCGGTGCCGGGGGTCTTGCCCGACTCCTCGCTCTCGCTGGCGATGTCCAGGATGTCGTCGGCGAGCTGGAAGGCGATGCCGATGCGCTCGCCGTA
>Ga0302314_10003119_pt1 | contig 30672 bp, 28 predicted proteins | sample III_Palsa_N2_3_FD_200533 | JGI IMG/M metagenome (GOLD analysis project Ga0302314, IMG submission 200533) | Peat permafrost microbial communities from Stordalen Mire near Abisko, Sweden - III_Palsa_N2_3 | ecosystem: Environmental > Terrestrial > Soil > Palsa > Peat permafrost | place: Sweden... | reverse complement strand
CGCCCCGCGCCACGGTGGAGGCGATCCGGGCAGGCTACCGCCCGCTCGTGCGCTTGTCGGCCTTACCGGAGAGGGTGTCGGCCGCCCAGCTCGCCAGGAGGCTGAATGCCTCCTGCGATCGCGAGCCAGGCTCGGCCATGTAGGCGAAGATCTCCAGGCCGGGATCCGCGGTAACCGCGAGTCGCTCGTACTGGAGAGTGACGTCACCCACGAGAGGGTGATGGAAACGCTTCTCCGCTGTGCGGTGCAGGCGCACATTATGGGTGGCCCACAACGCGGCGAACTCCTCGCATTGAGTCGACAGTTCGCCGACGAGGTCGGAAAGGTCGCGGTCGAACGGATCGCGTCCGACTTGCGTTCGCAGGGCCGCGACGCATTCTCGCGCTATCCGGTTCCAGTCGGCGTGGAATTCCCTGGCCCGCGGGTCGAGATAGGTGAAGCGGGCCATATTCGCGGGCGCCGCCGATTCAAACATCGGCGCGAACAGCGCCCGCCCGAGGTGGTTGGCGGCGAGTATGTCCTGGCGGCCGTTGACGACGAACGCGGCGCCGGCGGTCATCGATTCGATCATCCACTGAACGCTCGGGCGCACCGTTCGCTTGACCGAGCCGCGGCTCGGGCCGGTGGCCTGGAAAAGCCCGGCCTCTCACCCCTCCCCCGGATCGTGGCTTCCTGGAAGACAACGGTCAGCCCCTGATGGGGGGCCGATCGCCGACACAGGAGGACGACAATGAAGATCACCAGGAACGGGCTCGAAACGACCGTCGGTCCCGGCGACTGGTTCGCCGGGAACGTGTACATCGACGTCGTCGGCACGCCGTCGCCGCCCTCGCGGGTCATGGGCGGACTCGTCCACTTCGCGCCGGCCGCCCGCACGGCGTGGCATTCCCACCCGGTCGGCCAGACGATCTTTGTCACCGAGGGGATCGGCCTGTGCCAGCGCGAGGGAGGACCGGTCGAGGAAGTACGGCCGGGCGACCGCGTCTTCTTCGAGCCGGGCGAGAATCACTGGCACGGCGCCACGCCCACGCGCTTCAACACGCAGATCGCCTACCAGGAGTTCGACGAGTCGGGCAGTCATACCGCCTGGGGCCGCCACGTCACCGACGCGGAGTACCCGGGCTAGGGTCCGGGGCGGTGGCCCGCTTGCAGCGACGCTGATCATCAGTCCGCGGTGAGTCGAACACGCCGTCCAATACTGCTTTTGGCGGTTGGTCATACCGAAAAGGGAGCCGTCACGGGCCGAAGGGCACCGCCCGCCGGAGCCTCAGCGGCCGATGACAAGCCGCTGAGGTATAAAGGACTTAAATGACGACCCCTCCCCCCGCCGCGACCTGCCGTGATTGATGCCCGTCAGCGCCGGATCGGCTTCCTGGTCGCCGGGTGCTTCTTCATGGAAATCATGGACGGCACGATCGTGTCGACCTCGGCCCCGCGCATCGGCCGCGCCCTCGGCGTGACGTCCACCGCGGTCTCCTTGGTGGTGACCGCCTACCTGGTCACCGTCGCGGTCTTGATCCCGCTGAGCGGGTGGCTCGTCAGCCGGCTGGGCACCCGCCGGGTATTCCTGACCGCCATCGTCGTCTTCACCGGCGCGTCCGTGCTCTGCTCGACCAGCCGGAGCCTGGGTGAGCTGGTCGCCTTCCGGGTGCTCCAGGGCTCGGGCGCCGCCATGATGACGCCGGTCGGCCGATTGGCCGTCCTCGGCACGACCGCCAAGTCGGACCTGCTGCGCATGATCTCCTACATCGTCTGGCCGGCCTTGCTGGCCCCGGTCATCGCCCCGCTGGCCGGCGGCTTCATCACCACCTACGCCAGCTGGCACTGGCTGTTCCTGGTTAACCTGCCGCTCGGGATCATCGCCTTTACCGTCGCCGTCCGGCTGATTCCGGCTGTCCCGGTCAGCGCACCGCCCCCGCTGGACTGGGCCGGGGTGCTGCTGACCTGCCTCGGCCTCGGCGGGCTGACCTACGCGGCCAGCCTGATCGCGCAGAGCCCGACGCCGTGGGGCGAACTGGCCATCCTCGGCCCGGCCGCGCTGGCGGTGAGCGTCGCGGCGGTCTTCCACCTGCTGCGCGCGAAGCATCCGCTGGTCGACCTGCGCACGCTGGACATCCCCACCTTCCGCGTCGCGGTCAGCAGCGGATCACTGTCCAGCATGACGATCAGCGCGGTCCCGTTCCTGCTGCCGCTGCTGTTCGAGAACGTCTTCGGCTGGTCACCGGTCAAGTCCGGGGCGATCGTGCTGTTCGTGTTCGTCGGCAACATCGGCATCAAGCCGGCGACGACGTTCATCGTCAACCGCTGGGGCTTCCGCACCGTGCTGCTCACCGCCTGCCTGACCCTATCCGCCTCGCTCGCGGCCGCCGCCTTCGTGACGGCGCGGACCCCGATCGCGGCGATCGTCGTGATCGCCGTCGTCAGCGGGGTCGCCCGTTCGGTCGGCGGGACTTCCTACAACACGCTGAGCTTCGTCGACGTGCCGGAAGCGCGGATGCGGCACGCGAACGCGCTGTCGGCGACCGCCCAGCAGCTGGCCGCCGGCCTCGGCGTGGCCGCCGCCACCATCGCGCTCCGGCTCGGCGGCCCGGTGAGCCACGCGCTCGGGACCGGAACGCTCAAGGCTGACTACACCATCGCGTTCCTGCTCGTCGCCCTGCTTCCGCTGGCCGCCATCCCGGGCATCGCCCGGATGCACCGCGAGGCGGGCAGCGCGGCCCGCACGCTCAGGGTCCCGAGCGAGGCCCAGCGGTAACCGTCACGCTGGTTCCGGTGGGCGGTACGCAGAGAGTTGGGAAAATCCCAACCGCGCTTGGTTGTTCGGCTCAGGCGCGGCTCAGGTGACGACCCGGCCGCCGTTCACGCCGATGATCTGCCCGGTCACGTAGTCCGATGCCTCGTCGCACAGGAACGCGCAGGCGTTGGCGATGTCCTCGGGGCGGCCGACGCGGCGCACCGGCAGCGTCGCGGCCAGCCTCTGGGCGTTCTCCGGGGTGACGTTCGCCTCGGACATGACCGTGCCCATCACCGAGCCCGGCGGGATGGTGTTGACCGTGATGCCGTGCGGGCCGAGTTCCTGGGCCAGCGTCCGGGTCAGGCTGATGACCGCGCCCTTCGAGGACGAGTAGACGGCCATGCCCTTGGAGCCGGTCTGCGCGCTCGAGGACGAGATGTTCACGATCCGGCCCCACCGCGCGGCCTTCATGTCGGCCAGGGTCTCTTGCGTCACGATGATCGGCCCGAGCACGTTGACCTTGTAGACGAAGTCGAAGAGCTCCTCGGTGACCTGCTCGAACGGAGTGAAATCGGTGACGCCGGCATTGTTCACGACGATCGTGACCGGCCCGAAGGTGTCCCGCAACGCGGCGACCGCGGCTCGCACCTGGCCCCGGTCGGAGACGTCGGCGCCGAGCGCGACGGCCTTGCCGCCGTCCTTGTCGATCGCCGCGACCGTCTCGGCGCAGCGGGCCTCGTCGAGGTCGAGGACGCCGACGGCGATCCCTTCCCGCGCGAGACGCTTCGAACAGGCCATTCCGATGCCCGCCGCCGCGCCGGTAACAAGAGCCACTTTCATAGATGCCATCCGGCCTGTCAGCCCCTTGTCCGCTGAAGTAGCTGTTCAAGCCGATGATTCGCGCCCGGGCAGGCCTTCGTCAACCAGGTCATTCCACTGTGCGGTACCGTCCGCCTAGACAGTCGCCTGCCGTTCGGACGCCGCCTCGTCCGGTCGGTCCAGGTCCTGCCAGCGCCCGTCCGCTTCCAGCATGCGCATGACCGGCCGGATCGAGCGGTAGTCGAGCGCCCTGGGGTCGGAGGCAGGCGGCTGGCCGGCGGCGACCCGGCGCGCGCCAGCGAGCAGGAGGCGGCGCATGGTGGCGATGGCGATGTCCTGGGCGCCGAGGTTCTCACGCGAGCGGTCGACGATCCGCCCTTGTGACTCCTGGACGGCGACGTCTTCGATCGACACGCCGGGCAGTCCGCTGAAGCTGTCGCCCTGGCTCATGGCGGCCCGGTCCTGGCCCCAGTTGTTCTCCTCGCCGCGCCCGAGCATCGTGTAGTCGCTGTCCAGGTCGATGCCCAGGCGCACGCCGAAGTGCTCTTCCCGCTCCCGGCGCGTTTCCTCGCTCACCGGAGCGTCCCGGTTATAGGAAACGGCGAAGAAGATCGAACGGTAGTCGTCGACCGGCACGAACGCCGTGAAGATCTCGCCGGGGATAAAGGAGTAGAAGGGCGCGACGAACTGGGTCACTCGAGCCCACCACCGGCCTTCGCCTCCCTCATAGGGCCGGTGCAGGGCCGCGTAGTGGAAGCCGTAGCCCGTCTCCTCGACCTCGATTCTCGGCCGGGGATCGGTAGAGGGCCTGACCGACCGCCGGCGCTCGTCCAGGGGGGTCTTGGTGTCGATGTCGTCGCGGCTGCTGCCGGCGACGTTGTCGGCGTGCAGCACGGCCACGTGGCTGGAGTCGATGGTGCCCTCGAGCACCTGGACGAAGTTCGCCCTGGCCTGGATCTGGGCGTGGACCAGGTGGCCGAGCGGGAGCCCGGTCCACTCGAACTCAGGGAACGGCGGGCGCTCGGCGGCCGGGCCGAGGTAGGCCCAGACCAGGCCGCCGACAGCGCGGACGGCGTAGGCGGCGGTGCGCACATTGCGGCCGAAGCGGCTGACCTCCGGTTCGGCCGGCGTGTCGATGACGGCGCCGTCCGCGTCCATCAGCCAGCCGTGATACACGCAGCGCAGCCCGCAGCCCTCGTTGCGGGCCAGGGTGAGACGGACGCGCCGGTGCGGGCAGCGGCCGTCGATCAGGCCGATCCGGCCGTCGTCGGCACGGAAGATCACCAGGTCCTCGCCGAGAAGCCGGAGGCCCTTCGGCGGGCCGCCGGGCTCGGGCAGGTCGGCGGAGAGCATCGCCGGGAACCAGTACCGCCGGATCAGCTCGCCCATGGGCGTGCCCGCGCCGACCCGGCAGAGCAGCTCGTTGTCCTCGTGCGAGAGCATGTGCGCCGTCCTTTCCTTCACCGCCGCGCCGTAGCGGCGGTTCGCTATGAGATCTCCAGCGTGGAGCGCAGCAGGTGCAGCTCGTGGTCGCTGAACGACGGCCCGGCCGCCTCCGCGGCCAGGGCCGCGGTCACGTCCGCGGCGGACCAGAAGCCGATGAGGGCGGTGTCGATCCGCGGCTGCGCGAGCGCGAAACGGATCGCGGCCGCGGTCAGGTCCTCACCAGGACGTCGCAGGCCGAGGAGCCTTTCCGCCCGGTCGTGGTCGCTCACCAGCTCGGCCCAGGCCCGGTTGCCCCAGCTGGCCGTGCCCGGCGCCCTGAGGCCTGATTCACTGAGCGCGCCGCCCGCGAGGACCCGGACGGCGATCACGCCCGTTCCGCGCGCGGCGGCCAGGTCGATGACCCGGCCGTAGTCGATGTAGCGGAACCCCGGCGGCACCCGCATGGCCGCGCTCGGGTTGAGGAGGTTCACGTAGACCTGCACGGTGTCGAAGGCCCCGGCTTCCAGGACCTGGGCGACCGCGGCGGGCTCGCCGATCCCCGAGAAGCCGATGGCGCGGGCCAGGCCGTCGCGCCGGAGGTCTTCCAGCGCGGCGATGACGCCGCGCTGGAACAGGTCGCCGACCGACAGCGGCCCGTAGTACTCGGTTTCCGTCACCTCGCCGACGGAGACGGTGTTGTGCAGCTGGACGAGATCGACATGATCGCGCCCGAGGCGCCGGAGGCTCGCGATGGCCTGGGCGCGCACCGACGCACGGACGTCGGCGAAGTCCTCCCGGTCCACGCGCAGCTTGGTCGCGACGACGACCTCCGGCTGCCCCAGCCGCAGTAGCGTGGCGCCGAGGGCTTCCTCCGACTTCCCCGCGGCGTAGCGGTAGGCCGTGTCAAAGAAGTTGATCCCGCCGTCAAGCGCCGCCTTGGCCGCACGGTACTGCTCATCCGCCGGGCGGTCAGTGAACAGGGCCGCGGTCGAACCGCAGCCGAAGCCGACGGCCGAGACGGTCAGCCCGGCACGGCCAAGCGTCGAGTACCGCATCTCCCATGCCAATCTTTTGTTCGCTAAGCGAACATTAGTTCATTAAATTCGAGATCAGCTTGACATATCGCCCGCCATCTCGTCTATAGCCCGGGCAGGGGGCTTGACACTTCATCGCGCCCTCGTAAGACTCCAGTTAAAAATGACCACATGTTCACTTAACGATCACCCATAGGAGCGGCCATGCGTCTCGATGGCCCGGACCGTGTCGCGCTGGTCACGGGGGCCAACAAGGGCATCGGGTTCGAGATCGCCAGGAAACTCGGCGAGCACCGGCTCACGGTGCTCGTGGGCGCCCGCTCGCCCGACCGGGGCGAGCGGGCCGCGGCGGCGCTTCGCGACGAGGGAGTCGCGGCGGCCGCGCTGCGGCTCGACGTGACTGACCAGGCTTCGGTCCAGCGGGCGGCGCGGTGGATCGACGGCGAGTTCGGCCGCCTCGACGTGCTCGTCAACAACGCCGGCGTGGCCTACGACCTGGACTCCTCGGCCGACGCGCTGCCGCCGGAACTGGTCCGGGCTACCTTCGAGACAAACGTGCTCGGCCTGATCGCCGTGACCAGCGCCATGCTGCCGCTGCTCAAGCGATCGACGGCGCCCCGGGTGGTGAACCTGTCCTCGCGGCGGGGGTCGATCACCGAGGCGGTCCTGCGGGTGTCGCCGCGGCCGGAGCCGATGGCGTACTTCGCCTCGAAGGCCGCGGTGAACGCCGTCACCGTCGCCGTGGCCAAGCAGCTCGCGGCCTACGGCGGAAAGGTGAACTCCGTCGCGCCGGGACGCTGCGCCACCGACATGACCGGCGGTGCGGGACCGCGGTCGGCCGCTGACGGCGCCAGGATCGCCGTGGCCATGGCCTTGCTCGGCGGCGACGGCCCGTCGGGCGCCTTTCTCAGCGACGAGGGCACGGTTGCCTGGTAGCCGCGCCCGCCCAGCGATCCAGAGCCGGAAGGACGGAACTGAGGCGGCCGACCGCCTTCGCCGCCCGGTCCCGGGCCGCCTGGCGGGCCGCTAGGACCCGGTGCTGGCCAGGTACGCCTGCTCCATCGCCTGGTGACCCGACTTCGTGTCACCGCTGGCCACATTGCGCCCGTTACGGAACAGGTACCAGCGGTCGGCCACCGCGAATACCCTCCTGGCCTGCTGCTCCACCAGCAGCACGCCGCATCCGTCCTGCTTGGCCGCTACCCGGAGCGCCTCCATCAGCCGGCCGACGACGACCGGGGCGAGGCCCAGGGACAGCTCGTCCACGATGAGCGCGGCCGGCCGGGCCGCGAGCGCCCGGCCGAGAATGAGCATCTGCTGCTCGCCCCCGGACAGCAGCCCCGCGCGCCGCGACAGCAGCCGCTCAAGCTCGGGAAACAGTCCCAGGGCATGACCGATGTCGCCGCGGCCGAGCCGGAGGTTATCCCGGCAGGACATGCTCATGATGATCGACCGGACCTCGGGAACGTAGCCGAGCCCCTCGCGGACCCGGCGGTGCAGCGGGCTGGATACCCGGCGGCCGAGCCAGCGCACCTCGCCGCTCATCACGGGGAGCTCGCCGACGAGCGCGTGCATGGTGGTGGTCTTGCCCGCCCCGTTGGGCCCGACGACCGCGACGATCTCGCCCCGGTGCAGCCGCAGGCTCGCATCCCGCACGGCCGCGAGGTCGCCGTAGCCGGCGGTCAGCCCGACCGCCTCGAGCAGCACCTCGCCGGCCGGCTCGCTCTGCGTCACCGCGCCCTGCGGCGCCGCCGCTGGCTGTCCCGTCATAGTCCCACTGCCTTTCACCGTTCACAGGAGGTCGCAGGCACGCGTTCGTCAAGCGCCCTTGTGTGCGATTTAAACACGTTAAAAGCGGAACAAGAAGCCTGTCAAGGACGAAATGACCCGGGGAGCGGCGAGCCTGGTGCCCACGCGACGGCGACGATCCCCGGAGTCTGGACAATGACCGGCACATCTGCCATCGTGATGTGGTCGCCTGGAGAACACAAGGGCGCTAGACAAACATTTGCGGGCTACCCGCGCCTGACCTCATGCGGCAAGGAGCAACACGTGGAACTGCTGACTTTCGCCTTGCTTGGCCTGGGGGTCGGGGCCATCTACGGGATCGTCGCCCAGGGACTTGTGCTGGTCTACCGGGCATCGGGAATCCTCAACTTCGCGCAAACGGGCTTCCTGATGATCGGCGCCTACATCTTCTACGAGCTCTACGTGCTCGGCGGCTGGCCGTACTGGGCCGCGCTCATCGTCGCCATGCTCGCCTGCGCGGCCATGGGAGCGGCCGTGCACCTGGTCATCCTGCGGCCGATGCGCGAGGCCTCCGCGGTGGCCCGGCTGATCGCCACCCTCGGCGTGCTCGGCCTCCTGTCCTCCATCGCCGCCATCATCTACCAGGGGAATACCGCCTCGGTCCCGTCGTCGCTCCCGGTGACCAGCGTGACCGTGCTCCCCGGGATCCGCATCGGCCTCAACATCGTCATCCTGTTCGGCATCGGCGTCGCGGTCACCGCCGTGCTCTGGCTCTTCTACCGGTACAGCTCCTTCGGCCGGGTCACGTCGGCGGTAGCCGAGAACCAGCTCGCCGCGTCGGTCACCGGGCACTCACCGGACATGGTCGCCACGGTCAACTGGGCGCTCGGCGCGGCCCTGGCCGCCTTCGCGGGAGTGCTCATCGCGCCGATCGACTACCTGCAGTCAGGGACCCTGGTGCTGCTCATCGTCCCGGCGATAGGCGCCGGCCTGGCGGGCAGCTTCCTTTCCTTCCCGCTCGCCCTGGTGGGGGGCCTGGTCCTGGGGATGGCACAGTCGGTCGTCAGCCTCTACGTCACGACACCAGGCTGGTCGCTCAGCATCCCCTACATCCTGATCGTCGCCTACCTGGTGATCCGCGGCCGCGGCATACCGCTGCGCTCGTTCGTGATCGACCGGCTGCCCAAGGTGGGTTCCGGACGGATACGGCCGCCGGTCGTGGCGGCGCTCGCGGCGATCATGATCGTGCTCCTGATCGTCGTACCGCCGGAATGGTCGACCGCCCTGACCGTCACCCTGACGTACTCGGTCATCACGCTGTCGGTCGTCGTCATCACCGGGTACGCGGGGCAGCTGTCCCTGGCGCAGTACATACTCGCCGGGGTGGGCGCGCTCGCGGCGGCCCGGCTGAGTGCCAACTGGCACTTCCCCTTCCTGGCGGCGCTGGCCGGCGCGCTGGTCATCACCGCGGTCCTGGGCGCGCTCCTCGCGCTGCCGTCCTTGCGGGCCCGCGGCGTCAGCCTGGCCGTGGCCACGCTCGCCGCCGGGATGGTGATCTTCGACCTGATCCTGAACAACTACACGCTGTCGGGCGGCGAGAACGGGGTGACGCAAAGCAGCCCGAACCTGTTCGGCTGGAGCATCGACCCGGCGCTGCACCCCGCCCGCTACGGGGTCACCGTCGTGGTCATCCTGGTACTGCTGGCCCTCGCGGTGGCGAACATCCGCAGGGGCGACGCCGGGCGGCGGATGCTCGCGGTCCGGTCCAACGAGCGGGCCGCGGCGGCGCTCGGTGTCCACGTGTACGCGGCCAAGGTGTACGCGTTCACGGTCGCCGCCGGCATAGCCGGGGTCGGCGGCATGCTGTACGCGTTCCTCAGCCCTACGGTGACCTCGGGCAACTTCGACCTGCTGACCTCGATCAACTTCGTGACGGTGACCGTCGTCGGCGGCGTCGGGAACATCGGCGGCGCGATCATCGGCTCCACCATGCTGCCGAGCGGCGTGGTCACGCAGATCTTCTTCAGCGTGCAGAACATCAACGCGTGGATCCCCCTGGCCGGGTCGGTCGGCCTGCTCATGGTGCTGCGCCGCAATCCGAGCGGGCTGTTCGACCTGAACGCGCAGCTGTACCTCCGGCTGCGCGCGCGGGTCCGGCCGCCCCGCGCCGCGGATGCCGGGGGCACCGGCCCCAGGCCAGCCGCAGCCGGGGCAGCGGACGACGGCGGCCAGCGGACCTGGCGCGCCAGCCCCAAGACCCTGCACGTGGAGAGCCTGCGGGTGACATTCGGCGGAGTGGTGGCGGTCAGCGACGTCTCGATCACCGTCCGCCCGGGCGAGGTGCACGGCCTCATCGGCCCCAACGGCGCGGGGAAGACGACGTTCATCGACGCGGTGACTGGCTTCGTGCCGCTGGCGGCGGGCCGCATCCTCGTCGACGACACCGACGTGACCGGCTGGGGTGCCCGCAGGCGGGCCCGGCTTGGCGTCGCCCGCACCTTCCAGTCGCTCGAGCTCTTCGACGACCTGACCGTCCGCGAGAACCTGGCGGTCGGCGCCGACGACGGGGGCGGCCTCCGCTACCTTTCCGACATCGTACGGCCGGGCCGGCCTCGGCTGCGGCCGCTGGTGCTCGCGGCCCTGCGGGAAAGCGGCCTGGAGGACACCCTCGACGCGCTGCCGTCTTCGCTGCCGTTCGGCCGCCGCCGTATGATCGCGATCATGCGAGCCCTTGCCTGTGACCCCTCGGTCCTCTTGCTCGACGAGCCCGCCGCGGGACTGAGCGACCCCGAGAGCGAGGCCCTCGGCGTGCTCATCCGGGAACTCGCGACCACGCGGCAGATCGCCGTGCTGCTCATCGAGCACAACCTGGACATGGTCCGGGCGATCAGCGACCGGATGACCGTCCTGGCATCGGGGAGCATCCTCGCGGAAGGCACCCCGGCGGAGGTGCTCGCGCACCCGGGCGTGCTCGAGACCTACGTCGGCGACTTCGCGGCTCCCGGGGGAATCGCGTGAGCGAATCCGGGCCTGTCGAGGAGGATCATTCCGAGACGTATGTCACCGCCTTCAGCCGGGGCATGGCGGTCATCCGCTGCTTCTCGGCCGCCAACCCGGTGCTGACGATCGCGGAGGTCGCCAAGGCCGCCGGGCTGAACCGGGCCACCGCGCGCCGGTTCCTGCACACGCTCGAGGCCGACGGCTACGCGGGCAGCGAGAACGGCCGCTACTCGCTGCGCCCCCGGGTACTCGAGCTCGGCTACGCGTACCTGTCGTCCATCTCGGTCGACCGGCTGGTCCACCGGCAGCTGCTCCAGCTCGCGGACCAGCTGCACGAGTCGTGCTCGGCCGGCGTGCTCGACGGCCACGACGTCGTCTTCGTGGAGCGCGCGCAGACATCGCATCCGCGGGTGATGACGCTGGCCCTGCACGTCGGGACGCGCATCCCCGCCTACCTGACCGCGCTGGGCCGGGTGCTGCTCGCCGAGCTCCCCGACGAGCAGCTCGACGACTACCTGCGCACCACTGAGCTGCGCAAAGAGACGGCGACCACGGTCAGCGACCGGGAGGAACTGCGCGCGCAGATCCTCAGCGTCCGGGCCAACGGGTACTACATCATGGACCAGGAAATCGAGATCGGAATCCGGGCCGCCGCGGTTCCGGTGCGCCGGCCGGCCGGGCCGGGCCTGGCCATCAGCGTCGCGTCGCACGCGTCGCGGCACTCACTGAGCTACCTCGAGGCGAACGTCGTTCCCCCGCTGCTGGAAACCGCGGCCGGCCTGGAGAAACTCCTGAGCCTGCACAGCTGAGGCGGGCCGGCGGGCCGCTCAGTTCCGCAGCAGCAGCAGGTGCTCGATCTCGGCCGCGGTGTCTTTGAGCGCGGGCACGAAGCTGTCCATCATGGTCTCGGCCGGGACATGGGAGGCGATGCTGATGGCGAGCGTGTTGCCGTCGGGCGTGGCGACCGGGACGGCCACCGCCCGGACGCCGTACTCGACCGGCTCGTCGGCGAGGTACCAGCCGTTGACCCGGACGCTGAGGATCTCCGCGAGCAGCTGAGCCGGGCTGGTGATGGTCTTATCGGTCTGCCTGACCAGGGCGGCGGTGCGCAGGTACTCGTCGAGCCGGTCATCGGGCAGGCCGGCCAGCAGGACCATGCCGAGCGCGGTGAGGTAGGCGGGCCTGCGGCTGCCGACCCGGTTCACCAGGGTCATCACCCGGGGGTGCGACGTCTGGGCGCGGGCGACCCAGACGACGTCGTGACCGTCGAGCACGCCGGCCGAGCACGACTCGCGGAACCGGTCGGCCACCGCGAACAGGCTCGGATACAGCAGGGCGTCAAGCGGGAGCGAAGACAGGTAGCTGTAGCCCAGGTCGAGCACCCGCGGGGTAAGGCTGTACCGGCCCTCATGCTGGCTGGCGTACCCGTCCGCCTCCAGCGTCAGCAGCAGGCGGCGGGCCGTCGCCCGGTTGAGGCCAGCCGCCTTGGCCACCTCGGCGATCGTCAGGCTCGGGCGGGCCACGGAAAAGCAGCTGATGATCCGCAGGCCCCGGCTGAACGCGGTGACGTAGGTGCGCCCGCCCGCGTCCGGGTCGCCGTCTGGGTCATCGGGTGCGTCCGGGCGATCATCGATCGCGGACGGGGAATCGGTCACGCCACTCCTCCGGGCCAGCGGGTCTGCGCCGCGGTTTGCCGTCAGCCGGTGACGCGGAGCGCGTCGCCCCAGCCCAGTCCCTTGCGGATGTTATCAGCCCGCCGCCTCCCGGCCGGCGACCCGGCCGAACACCGCCGCCTTGCCAAGACCGGTGCCGGTCAGGTAGCCGGCACCGTGCAGTCCCCCGACCACCTCGCCCGCCGCGAACAGCCCGCCGATCGGCTCGTCGAAGACGTTCACGACCTGCAGCCGGCGGTTGACCCGCACACCGCAGTAGGTCGTCGTCAGTCCCGCACGGCACGGGTACCCGTAGAAGGGGGGCACGGCGATCGGCCCGGCCGCCTCGAGCGGGCGGCCGTGTTCCGGGTCGGCGCCGGCCCGCACGTACCCGTTGTAGGCGGCCACCGTGTCGGCGAGCGCGGCCGGGTCGACGCCCAGCAGCCCGGCCAGGGCGGCGAGCGTCGGCGCCGGGAAGAGCAGGCCGTCGGCCAGCGCGCCGGCGAAGTCCCGCGGTCGCGGCAACGGCCGGGACTTGTCCATGACCCGCTGATCGAAAACCTGGAACGCGATCCCGCCGGGCTGGCCCGCGCATACTCCGGCGATCGCCTTGTAGCCCAGTGCCTCGTTGACGAAGCGCCGGCCCGCGCCGCTGACGATGATCGCGCCCGCGCTGTGCGGGAACAGCAGCCGGGGGGCCGTCCCCGCCGGGCAGCCCAGGCCGGGGAAGTCGACGGCGGCGGCACCGAACGTGCCCTCGATATAGCCCATGTCCGACAGCTGGGCACCGCACTCCATGGCCATCAGCAGCCCGTCGCCGGTGTTGCCGTCGCCGCCCATCGCGACGGCGTCCGCCCACCCGGGCGCGAAGGTCCGCAGCAGCCGCGGGCTCTGCGTGAAGCCGCCGGTGGCCAGGATCACGCCGCGCCGCGCGCTGATCCGCACCTCGCGGCCCGCGTGGCTCGCCTGGATACCGGTGACCTGCCCGTCGCGGGCGATGAGGCGCCGGGCCGCCGCGCGGGTCAGTATCCGGCCGCGGCCGGTCGCGGTGAAGCGCTCGAGCAGCAGGCGGGTGATCGCGTCCGGCCGGGCGGTATGCAGCCGCGGGACGCCGATGTCGCCGTTGGGCGGGGCCAGGGAGAAGTCCTGGCCGAGTCCGGCGAGCCAGTCGTAGACGGCGCGCTGGTTGGCCACGTAGACGTCGACGGCGGCGGGGTCATTACGGTCCTGCCCGGCCGCCATGATCGCCTGGCGCAGCGACTCGGCGGTGTCGGCCACGCCGTGCCGCCGCTGCAGGCTGGTGCCCGCGAACAGCAGCCCGCCGCCCGCCTTGACCGATGACCCGCCGGCCGCGTGCCCCTTCTCCAGCAGGCAGACCGTCGCGCCGCGCTCGGCGGCGGCGAGCGCGGCGGCGCCGCCCGCCAGCCCGGCGCCCACGACGACCACGTCGACGCTGTCCGGGGCCTGCTCCCCCGCGGCCGGCGGCGGGTCCCCTAGTGCCATGGGCGCTGGCTTCTCAGCTCGAGCCCAGGACCGCATCTCAGGACCCCCGTGCTTCACGCGTCACCGTGCGGGCGGATCAGCAGCCCCTCGGGATTCCAGAACTTCAGCGTCGCGCGGAACGCCAGCTGCTGCTCCGGCAGGCTCGGGCGCGGGAACGCGTCGAGCAGCTCCTCGAGGACGACGCGGCCCTCCAGCCGGGCCAGCGGCGCGCCCAGGCACAGGTGAACGCCTGCCCCGAAGGACAGGTGCGAGTGGGCGTTCGCCCGGTCCGGGTCGAGCTCGTCCGCGTGCTCGAAAGCGGCCTCGTCGTGGTTGCCCGAGCCGAGCAGCAGCAGGATCTCGGCGTCGGCGGGGATGTCGGTGCCGCCGATCCGCACGTCTTCCTTGGCCCGTCGCTGCCAGTTGATCACCGGCGGGTCCAGCCGCAGCACTTCCTCGACAACCCCCGGGATGAGCTCACGGTTGGCCCGCAGGCGCGCCCACAGTCCCGGCTCGGCCAGGCACCGGCGCATCAGGTGGGTGAGGAAGCCCGTCGTGGTCTCGTGCCCCGCGAACAGGATCGAGTACATGATGGTCACGAGCTCGTCGAAATCCGGCGCGGTCTCGTCGCCTTGCCCGGACCTGATCAGGTCGCTGGGGAAGTCGTCGCGCAGGCCGGCCAGGCGGTCGGTGATGATCTCGCGGCAGTAGCCGAAGAACGCGCCGACACCCTCCGCCGCCTGCCGCAGTTCCTCTCCGGCGGCCTTCCCGTCGGTGAGCGTCACCCGGTCCCGCGACCCCCGCTTGATCAGCTCCAGGCGGTCTTCCGGGACCCCGAACAGCCGGAAGATCACCAGCGCGGGAAGCGGCCAGGCCAGCGCCCGGACGAAATCGATCTCGCTCGCGTCGGCGAAGCCGGCGATGTGGCGGCGGGCGAGCTCCCTGATGTCCGGTTCCAGGAGCTGCAGGCGGCGCGCGTTGAAGGCCTTGTTGACGTGCCGGCGGATCCGCACGTGGTCGGGCGGGTCGTTGTCCACCAGGACGCGCCGGGGCCGGAAGTCCGCCGCGGCCAGCGCCGCCAGTGCCTCCGGCGGAAGCGGGCGCAGCGGCTTGGTCGCGTTGTCGGCCGAGTAACGCCGGGTGTCGCGGAGCACCGCCCTGATGTCGTCGTAGCGTGTGACGAGCCACTGGCCGAGCTCTTCGCTGTAGAAGACCCGCCCCTCGCGGCGCGCCCGGGCGAACACCGCGTAGGGGCCGGCGAGGTAGGCGGGGCCGAACGGGTCGAGTTCCTTGGCGTGAAACGGGCAGCCCTCGCGGTCATCCATCGTGTCGTCCTCCTTGTCGGTAGTATCGATTATTCATGAGATAGTCATCACCTTTCAAGGACTTATACCGGCGATAGCGAGAGATAATCTGATTATTGTCTTGTTGTCAGATGTTCTTCTGGTTAGGATCGGCGCATGGACAAGGCACTTACGGCGATCGTGGTCGGCGGCGGGATCGGCGGTCTCGCGGCCGCCGGGGCGCTGACCCGGGCCGGCATCGAGGCGTCCGTCTACGAGCAGGCGCCCGCGCTGGGCGAGGTCGGGGCCGGCGTGCTGATCGGGCCGAACAGCGTGCGCCTGCTGCACCGGCTCGGCCTGGCCGGGGCCCTCGAGGAGGTCGGCGGCTGGGTGGGCGAGGGGTCGACCTACTACCGGCACGACGGCACGCGGGTCGCCCCGGTCATGACCACGGACTCGTCCGGCTGGGCGGCCATGTACGGCATGCACCGGGCGGACCTGGTGGACCTGCTCCGGCACGCCGTCCCGGACAGCCGCCTCCACCCCGGGCACCGGGCCGTCTCGGTCGAGCAGACCGCCGGGAAGGCCCGCGTCACGTTCGACAACGGCGCCGCGGCCGAGGCCGACCTGGTGATCGCCGCCGACGGCATCCACTCCGCCTTGCGGAGGTTCGTGACCGGGCCGGCCACGCCCGTCTTCTCCGGCTCGGTCGCCTACCGCGGTGTCATCGACGCCGGCCGGGTGCCGTGGTGGCCGCCCCGGGTTTTCCAGGTCTGGATGGGCGAGGGCAAGCACGTCATCGTCTTCCCGCTGCGCGCGGGCCGGCTGCTCAACTTCGTCTGCTTCGTCCCCGCCGACGAGGAGATGCGCGAGTCCTGGTCCGCGCCTGGCGACCCCGACGCGCTCCGCGCCGCCTTCGACGGCTGGGCGTCTGCGGTGACTGACCTGCTCACGCAGGTGGACACGACGTTCTGGTGGGGTCTCTACGATCGCGAGCCGCTCGCCGAGTGGACCAGGGGCCGGCTGGCCCTGCTCGGCGACGCCGCCCACCCCATGCTGCCGCACCTCGGCCAGGGCGCGAACCAGAGCATCGAGGACGGCTTCGCCCTGGCCGCGGTGCTCAGGGACGCCTCTCCCGCGGACGTGCCCGCCGCGCTCCGTCACTACGCCCAGGTGCGGCGGCGGCGGACCGACGTCGTGCAGAACAATTCGCGGCGCAACGGCGAGCGCTACGATCTGGTCAACCGGACGGTGGAGAGCCGGGACCGGGAGATCACGGAAACGCGGCAGCTGCGGGCCTGGATCTATGATTACGACGTGGAAGCTGAGCCCGGGCTCGCGCGGCAGCCGGGCTGAGGACAGGGCGGCCGACGAGAGCGCTGGGGACGGGCTGAGGAAGAAGTGGCAGCTGGCGATCGGGTCCCTTCCGACGGGCTCATCTACGACCGGATCCGCCGGGACCTGATGTCCGGTGTCTACGGTCCCGGCCAGCGGCTGCCCATAGCGGCGCTCTGCGAGAACTACGGCGTTGGCCTCGGCGTGGCCCGCGAGGCGCTGACCCGCCTCGCGGAGCAGGGCCTGCTCCGGGCCGAGCGGAACCGCGGTTTCGCGACGATCCCGCTGTCGGTCGGCGAACTCGAGGATCTCATGCTGGCCCGCGTGCAGATCGAGGAAGCCTGCCTGCGCCGGTCGATGGTCCGCGGCGACACCCGGTGGGAGGCCAGCGTCGTGGCCGCGCACCACGCGCTGTCCAAGGCGCCGCTCGCCGACCCGGCGGACGATCCGGCCGGCTTCGCGGAGTGGGCCGAGGCGCACGCCGCCTTTCACGCCGCGCTGTGCGCGGCCTCGGCGTCGCCCCGGCTGCTCGAGCTGCGCCAGTCTCTCTTCGACACGGCCGAGGTCTACCACGCGTGGCTGCGGCCCGCGGGCGGCCTGCGCGACCGCGCGGGCGAGCACCGCGAGATCATGGACGCGGTCCTGGTCCGGGACTCCGCCAAGGCCTGCGCCCTGATGACCGTGCACATCACCCGCACCTCCGACCAGCTGACCGGGGCGACGCGGGACGGGCCGGGCGGCGCCTAGGGACTCCCCGGTCACGGGCGGAGCACCGGCTTGACGGTCGCTCCGGTGCCCCCGCCGTCGGTAACCCCGCCGACCCCGAGCGGGACATCGCGGCCGGACAGCCAGGCCCGGTCGGCCGCTTCGAGCGCTTCCACCAGGTCGGGGCGGTCCCTCCCGGGCCGGTCGGCGAACGCGGCGTTGCCCTCCTGCTCACGGTGGTAGCACTGGAAGTTGTAGCTGGGCCGGTAGCCCGCGAGGCGCTCCCCGTCCAGCTTCGGTGCCGTGCCCGGCAGCACGGGGACCAGGGTGTTCTTGTCGTAGACGCCGACCAGGGACCGCAGCCGCCAGCGCCCGTCGCGGCGCTCGACCCGTGACCGGTGGCGGCAGTAGCCGGTCAGGTCGCACTCGACGCCGTCGAACCGGCGGCGCATCAAGATCGCGCAGGGCGTGTCGGCTAGAGCCCGGTCCCCGTTCAGCTGGACCAGGGTGACCCCGTTCTGGTGCAGCGCGTGCCCGCCGGGCCGCTCGGCCATGCGCCGCGACGCCGCCACGAACCGCGCGGCCGGGCCGTCGATCCAGGACAGGAAGATCCGGGACTCCGCGTGGTAGCTGTCCAGCATGAGCTGCCAGTCCTTGTCGTCCCTGGCCCGCCGTTCGCGCTGGGCCAGCTCGGCGATCAGGAACTTGTCGGCGAGCTCCCCGGCCAGGCCCGGCCCGGTCACGGGCGTGCTCCGGCCTGCGCCCGGTACTTCGCGTCGAGCGCGGCGAAACGGCGGCCGGAGGCCCGGGCGCCGTTCGCGTAGTCCGGCGGGCAGCTCAGGTAGGGCGGCCGGGGCGGCCCGGCCTTGATGTAGCCGGCCTCGTTGATGCGGATCTTCTCGAGCTGGATGTTGTACCGCGCGAACAGCGCGAACTGCCCCTGCGGCAGGAATCCGGCGGCGGCGCCGAGGAACTCCCCGGTGAGCGCGCGGGCGCCGTCGGCGTCGCCGCCGGCGATGCGGCGGGCCAGCTCGGCGTGCGGCCGCGGCCCGCAGGAGGCGCTGCCGCTCCAGCACGCGGTGATCTCGTCCGGCGCCTTCTCCCAGGCGGCGAACCAGTCGCGGTCCACCGGCAGCACCCGCATCCGGCCGTCCATGGCGGCCAGGTCGTCGGCCAGGGACGGGCCAAGGGTCGGGTACTTGGCCGCGATGACCTGCGGCAGCGCCGCCAACTCACGGTAGGCCGTACTGCTGATCTTGCCCTTGAACGCCTCGGGATTGTCGTACACGATGATCGCCAGCTCGGGGACGGCCCGGGTCACCGCGCGGTAGAAGGCCACGATGTCGGCGTCGTCCAGGTAGCACCACATCGGCCGGCCGAGCAGCATGCCGGTCACGCCCAGGTCGCGCAGCACCCGCGCCCGTTCGATGGTGTCCCGGGTGTTGAGCGTGGTGGCGCCGACGAACACCGGAACGCGGCCGGCCGCGGCCGCGACCGCGGTCTCGGCGAAGCCGCGCAGCTCTGGCCAGGTGAGGGTGGCGCACTCGCCGAAGGTCCCGGTCGTCACGATGGCATCCGCGCCGTCGCCGATCAGTGCCCGGACGGCGCGCGCGGTCTCCGCGTGGTCGACGGTGTCGGTCGCCTCCGGGTCATCCGCGCCGGGCCGCGCCGGCGTCGGCATGATCGCGAAGAGGCCGCGGACATCGTCCACGAGGGCGCGGGGCGCGGTCATCGCCGGTCCTCCGCGCCTGGCTCGCCCGGCTCGCCCGGCAGCTCAGCCCAGGTTTTCATGCCCACCGAGGTGCGGTAGTTCAGCCCGAGGCTCTCCAGCAGCCGGGAGTTCTCGATGATCAGCATGCGGACCGGCTCGGTGCCGCTGCCGTTGTAGTGCCGGTGCCACATCATCGGCGGGACGCTCACGAAGTCGCCCCGCGCCCAGGGGTAGCGCCGGTCGCCGATCTCGCTGTACCCGCTGCCCGACAGCACGTAGTGGACCGCCTCGTGGTGGTGGCGCTGCATGTCCGAGGAACCGCCGGGCTCGAAGTCCTGGAGGAACAGCTCGAAGCTCTTGACCGGGGTGCCGAGCACGGGCGCCAGCCGGGTCGGGTTGTCGGCGGGGTCGTACCACACCAGGTCCTTCTCCCGGACGACGAGATCGTCGGTCTCCGGCGGCCGCGGCAGCGGCGCCCGCTGTGCCTTTACCCGCGCGCGGAACCCCGCGAGCGGATCCTGCGGATCGTTCATGTCGCTCCTTCCGATGCCGGCGGCTGCGCCGGGCTTGGGCTACCTGACCAGGCGTATCGCGTGGTCCTCCACGTACTCCTGCAGTCCCAGCGCGGTACGCTCCCGCCCCAGGCCGCTGCCCTTCACTCCCCCGAAGGGCATGTCGAACGAGAGCGAGGACAGGTTGTGGCTGTTGACGAACGTCGCCCCCGCCTCGATCCGGCGGGCGACGCCGATCGCCCGGTCGGTGTCGGTCCCCCACACCGACGACGCGAGGCCGTACTCGGTGCCGTTGGCGAAGGCGACCGCCTGGTCCTCGTCCCGGTAGGGCAGCACGGGAAGGACCGGGCCGAACTGCTCGACGGCGACGAGTTCCGCGTCTGGCTCCAGGCCGCGGACAACCGCGGGCAGCAGGTAGTGCCCGGCGTCCCAGTCCACCGCGTCGGTGGGCCGGCCCAGCTCCCGGACCTCGGCGCCGGCGCTCCGGGCGCGTTCCGCCAGGCCGCGTACCCGGTCCCGTTCGCGCGCGCTGATCAGCGGGCCGAAGGTGGCCTGCTCGTCGAGCCCGTAGCCGACCCGGTAGCCGTCGGCGGTGGCGCACAGCCGCTCGTAGAACTCGGCGAAGCGGCGCCGCGGCACGTAGACCCGCTTGACCGCGAAGCAGATCTGGCCGGCCCGGGTGAAGGCACCCTGGCACAGCCGCGGGACGGCCACGTCGAAGTCCGCGTCGTCAAGCACGATGGCCGCGTCGTTGCCGCCGAGCTCGAGGCTCACCTTCTTCAGGTTCCCGGCCGCGGCCGCCATGATCTGCCGGCCGACCGCGACGCTGCCGGTGAAGGAGACCTTGCGCACCGCCGGGTGGGCCGCCAGCGCCTGGCCGACCTCGGCGTCGCCGTGCACCACGTTCAGCACGCCCGGCGGCAGCAGCGCGGCCAGGTGACGCAGGTACTCGGTGAGCGCGGCCGGCGCCAGCACCGACGGCTTGACCACGACCGTGTTCCCGGCCAGCAGGGCCGGCCCGAGCTTGGACATGGTCAGCACGATCGGCGAGTTCCACGGGACGATCAGCGCGACGACGCCGACCGGGGCCTTCTCGACCGAGAGCCAGTGCGTGCCGGTCTCCGCGGTTCGCGGCGCGAGGAAGCCGGGCGCGAGCGCCACGAAGTCGCGCAGCAGCGCCGTACCGCGCAGCAGGTCCATCCGCGATTCGGTGAGCGTGCCGCCGTTCTCCCGCGACAGCAGCGGGGCCAGTGCGCCGGCCGCGGCCTCGCAGTCATCGGCCGCCTTGGAGATAACCAGGGCTCGTTCCTCTCCGGGTGTTCGCTTCCACCGGGCGCCCGCGCACGCGGCCGCGGCGACCGCGGCGTCCGCATGCCCGAGACCCCCGTCCTCGACCACCGCGACGACCTCGCGGGCGCGGCCGGGGTCGCGCACCTCGAACACCCCGCGGCCCGCGGCCTCCTCCCCGCCGATCAGCATGGGGACATGCCGCACGGCCGTCATGCCGTGGACCGGCCGGCGGGCGTGAAGGCGTGCACGGTGAAGCCGCGCGGGTCGTCGAGGTAGACGGCGGTGACCGGCAGGCCGAGGCGCAGCGGCTGACCGCCGCCGTCGGCGCCGACGGCGTCGAGCGTCGAATCGATGAGCAGCCCCGGCTGGACGGCGAGTTCCACCTGAACGACGGTGTACGGCACGCCGAGACCGGGAGCGAACGCGCGCCTGGCCGTCGCCCAGGACCACAGCGTGCCCCGGTCACCGCACTCGCGCCAGGTCACCGCCGCGCTCAGGCAGCGCGGGCACCGGGGCAGGGGCGGATACCGGAACGCGGCGCAGTCCGGGCAGGACGGCAGCAGGAGCCGGTGCTCGCGCAGGCCGTCCCAGTACGGCTGGTCAGGCCGCGCGGGCACCGGCCGGGCCCGCGGTCCCGCGGCGGTCACGCCGGCGCCGGTCACGCCCGCACCGGTGGCGGTCACGCCGGCACCGGCCGGTACAGGGCCTTGGGCTCGGTGTAGGTCTCCAGTCCCTCGCGGCCGAACTCGCGGCCGATGCCGGAGGCCTTGATGCCGCCGAACGGCATGGAGAAGTCGGGGCGGAACCCGTTGACGCCGATCATGCCGGTGCGGACCTGACGGGCGATCGCCTCGCCGCGGGCCAGGTCCGCGGTCCGGACCGACCCGGCCAGGCCGTAGTCCGAGTCGTGGGCGATCGCGATCGCCTCCTCGTCGCCGCCGTCGTAGGGAATGACGCTCAGCACCGGGCCGAAGATCTCCTCGCGGGCGATCCGCATGCCGTTGCTGACGTCGGCGAAGATGGTCGGCTCGACGAACCAGCCGCGAGTCAGGCCGCCGGCCTTCCCGCCCCCGGCCGTGAGGATGCTGACCGCGCCGTCGGGCAGGCCGATGCCGTCGATCAGGCCCGCCAGCAGCAGCGCGTCAAGCGGGGTCTGGGGTGACGGCTTCACCACGACCGAGCAGCCGGCCAGCAGCGCGGGGACCAGCTTGGACATCGTGGTGCTCTGGGCCACCTCGGCCATCGCGCGGATGATCGCCACCGAGCCGCCCGCCTGCGAGCCGGTGGTCCACCGCAGCGGCGCGCCCATCTCGGCGGTCAGGGTCCGCCCCATGGTCTCCACGGCCGCGACGGCCGCGTCCGCCTCGCGTTCCGTCGGCGCCGGGACCGACCCGATGACCTGCTCGGTCAGCGGCGAGATGACCTCAATCCGCCCGGCCGACCCGGCCGTCACCCACCGCCCGCCGATGTAGAGCTGGCCGGTACGGTCCGCGTGCGGGCCGCTCATGCCGGCATGGTCTTGCCGCCGTCGACGACAAGCACCTGACCGGACATGTACGCCGATGCCTCGCTGGCCAGGAACATCAGCGGGCCGATCAGGTCGGAGGGCTGCCCGGCGCGCTTGACGCACTGCTGGGCGATGTTGGCCTCGGCGAACAGGTTCGCCGACTTGTTCAGCGAGGCCTCGGTGGCGATCCCGCCGGGCGCGAGGGCGTTGACCCGGATCCCGTACTCGGCCAGGGACTTGGCCATGACCTTGGTCAGCGCGATCACGCCGGCTTTGCCCGAGGTGTAGTCGGCCGTGCGGGGCGTCACCATGTAGGCGGCGGTAGACGCCTGGTTGATGATCGCGGCCCCCGGCCGGCCGCGCATGTAGGGGGCGGCGGCGATGGACGCCAGCCACACGCCCTTGACGTTGACCGCGAACGACTTGTCCCAGCGCTCAGGCGATATGTCAAAGACCGAGGCGAATTCGAGGTCGCCCCAGATCCCGGCGTTGTTCACCAGGATGTCGATGCCGCCGTAGGCCTCAGCCGCCCGCTTGGCCAGGTCCGCGACCGACTCGGCGTCGCTCACGTCGGCCCGGACGAAGACGGCGTCGCGGCCGGCGTCGCGGAGGCCCGCGGCCGCCTTCTCGCCTTCTTCCTCCAGGATGTCGGACAGCACGACCTTCAGGCCCGCCTCGGCGAATGCCTCGGAGTAGGCGTAGCCGATGCCCCGGCTCGCGCCGGTGACGATCGCGACTTTTCCGGTCAGGTCGTCGAACATAGGTTTGTTTCTCCTTCTTCAGTTTGTTACGAGGCGCTACAGCTCGATGCTCACGGTCTTCTCGACCGTGCATTCCTCGATCCCGGCGTAGCTGAGCTCGCGGCCCGTGCCGCTGCCCTTCATGCCGCCGAACGGCACCGAGGGGGCCGGGATGCTGGCGCCGCCGTTGACCCGCACCATGCCCGCCTTGATCTGCGCGGCGGCGCGGTGCGCCTTGGACAGGTCGCTGGTGTAGACGACGGAGGCCAGGCCGTAGGGGGTGTCGTTAGCCAGCCGGATGGCCTCGTCGTAGTCGTCGAACGGGACGACCAGGCCAACCGGGCCGAAGATCTCCTCCTGCGCGATGGTCAGGTCGTTGCGGCCGGCGAAGAGCGCCGGTTCCAGGAAGAAGCCGGTGTCGCCGAGCCGTGCCCCGCCGGTGACCAGCTCGGCGCCTTCGCTCACGCCTTTGTCTATATAGCCGGTGACCCGGTCGAACTGCTTGCGGCTGATCAGCGAGCCGATCTGCGTCGTGGGGTCGAAGGGGTCACCGACCCGGACCTTGCGCAGTTCCGCGGCCACGCCCTCGGTCACCCGGGCCAGGGCGGAGCGCTCGACCAGCAGCCTGGTTCCGGCGGCGCACACCTGCCCGCTGCCCTGGTAGAACTGGCGGGCCATCATCGGGATGTGCCGGTCGATGTCCGCGTCGGCGAACACCACCTGCGGGGACTTGCCGCCCAGTTCCAGGGTGAGGTACTTGAGCAGCCCGGCGGCGGTGGCGCCGACCCGGCGGCCGACCAGCGAGCTGCCGGTGAAGGTGATCTTGTCCACGCCGGGGGCCTCGACCAGCGCCGCGCCGGCCTCGCCGCCGTACCCGGGGACGATGTTGATCGCGCCGGCCGGGAACCCCGCCTCCAGGGCGAGCGTGCCCAGGTGCAGGGTGCTCAGCGGGGCGTCCTCTGGCGGCTTGATGACGACCGAGCAGCCCGCCGCGAGCGCGGGCGCGATCTTCCAGGCGCCGGTCATCAGCGGCGAGTTCCAGGGGGTGATCGCGCCGACCACCCCGACCGGCTCGCGGCGCACGTAGGCGTGCACCGGGCGGCCGCCGGAGTCGGGCAGCGCGACGTAACGGCCGTCGATCTTGTCGGCCCAGCCGGCGTAGTAGCGGATCGCCGCGATCGCGGCGGCCGGGGTCTTGAACGGCTGGCCGATGTCCAGCGACTCCAGCCTGGTGATGTACTGGAAGTCCCGCTGCAGCAGGTCAGCGAGGGTGAACAGCAGCCGGGCCCGGTCAAGGCCGGACAGCCGGGACCACTCGCCCCCGTCCACGGCGCCGCGCGCGGCGGCGACGGCGTCGGCGACGTCGGCCTGGCGGCCGCGGGCCACCTGAGCCGTCTCCCGCTCGGTGGCCGGGTCGATGACGGCGAAGCGCTCCCCGTCGCGGGCCGCCCGCCATTCCCCGCCGATCAGCAGGTCGGCGGGCGGCAGCGCGATCGACGCGCGAACGTCCGTGTCAATGGCAAGGGCCATGGTCATGCGTCACTCCTGCTGTCCTCGGTGATCGAAATGGCCAGCGCCGGGCAGACGCGGGCGGCCTCGCGGACGTTCTCCCGCACGTCCGGCGGCGGGTCGGTGTCCACCAGCAGCCGGACGGTGCCGGTCGCGTCGTCCTGGTCGAACACGGAGTCCTCGACCAGGACGCACAGGCCGGACGCCACGCACTTGCCCGGCTCGACGGTTATCCTCATCGCGCTAGTCGCCTTTCTCCTGTCGCGCGGCCCGGCGGGTGCGCGCGGCGTCGTCATCCCAGCTGACCGGGAGCGAGCGCAGGCCGTAGAAGACCGCCTGCTTCTTGAAGTCGACCCGGTCGAGCGGGATGTCCGCGCGCAGGCCCGGGAGCCGGTCGAAGATGGTGGAGAAGACCTCGGCCAGCTCCATCCGGGCGAGCGGCTGGCCCAGGCAGCCGTGGGTGCCGTACCCGAAGGTGAGGTGACGGCGCGCCTCCGGCCGGGACAGGTCGAGGGTGTGGGGCGACCCGAAGACCGAGTCGTCGTAGTTGGCCGCCGCCACCGGGACGATGAGCCCGTCACCCGCGTGAATCGGGCAGCCGGACACCTCGAAGTCGTCTTTCGCCAGGCGGACGCCCATCGACTGGGAGATCGTCAGGTAGCGGAGCAGCTCCTCGACCGCCATGGGGACCAGGGACTTGTCCCGCTGGATGCGGGCCAGCTCGCCGGGGTGCTCGAGCAGGGCGAGCGTCCCCAGGGCGATCATGTTGGCGGTGGTCTCGTGGCCGGCCAGCAGCAGCAGGTTGGCGTCGATGACCGCGTCCTCGTGGGTCACCTCGCCCGTCTCCACGTGGTCGTTGACGAACCGTCCGAGCAGGTCCTCGTTGCGCTGGCCGTACTTGGAGCGCACGACCCGGTCGACGTACTCGACCAGTTCCGCGTTGGCCGCCCGGACCTGCTCGGCGCTTGAATCGCGGTCCAGCCGGACGGCGAACCGGGTCTCGAAGAACGTGTGGTCCGCGTAGTCCACGCCGAGCAGGTCGCAGGCGACCGTCGACGGGATGGCGAGGGCGAGCTTCCCGACTAGGTCGGCTGGGGGCCCGGCGTCGATCAGCTCGCCGTAGAAGTGCTCGATCATGCCCCGCACGCGGGGCCGCATCCGCTCGATGCGCTTGATCGTGAAGTAGGGCATCAGCTTGCGGCGGCGCTCGGCGTGCCGCGGGTCGTCCCAGCGCTGGAACGACTGCGCGCGCTTGGAGACCTTGTCGGCCGGGTTCAGGAACGGGAAGTCCTCCGCCAGGGTCTCCGCGCTCACCGCCGGGTGCGCGAGGACGGTGCGGATGTCCTCGTAACGGGTGAACATCCACGCCTCGCGCCCGTCGTAGAGCCGGACCTTGGTGATCGGCTCGGTCTCGCGCAGCCGCTGGTACGCGGCGGGCGGCGCGAACGGGCAGGCGTCGTCCCGGGCAAACGGGTAGCTCAGCGCCGCATCGGTCATCGGTTCCTCCGTTTCGCCGTTCATGATGCTGGTCATGACAGGGCTCCCTCGGCCGCCAGGTCGGCGACGAGCTGACGCCGGCCGGCGAGCACTTGCCGCGGGCTGCCGATCCCGACGGCCGCGGTCAGCCGCCCGCCGTTGCGGTACAGCGCGGCGAACCGGCCGCCGTCCAGGTCCCCGGCGACGACCTCCACCTCGTCGGCCGGGCCGGGGAACCCGTAGGCCTGCAGCTTGCTGCCGTACTGGTCGGACCAGAAGTAGGGCACCGGGGCGAACGGCTCGCTGGCGCCGCCGGCGTCGGTGATCCGCCGGGCCACGTGTGCGGCCTGCTCGACGGCGTTGGTCCAGTGCTCGATGCGGACGGGCCGTCCGGCCAGCGGGTGCGGCCAGCGGGCGACGTCACCGACCGCGTAGACGTCCGGCGCGGCCAGCAGGTGCCCGTCGCAGGCGATGCCGTTGTCCAGGTCAAGGCCGGACCCGCGCAGCCAGCCGACCGCGGGTGCCGAGCCCACCGCGACGAGCAGGACGTCCGCCGCGATCACGGCGCCGCCCCGCAGTTCGACCTGGCATCCCGCGCCGTCGCTGTCGCCGTCGCTGTCGGGGTTCTGCCGGACCGCGGTCACCCGGGTGCCGAGGTGGAAGCGGACGCCGCGCGCGGCGTGCATCGCCTGGACCGCCCGGCCCACGACCGGGCCGAGCTGGCGGGTGAGGGGTGCCTGCTCGGCCTCGACAACATCAACTTCAACGTCCAGCGAACGAAAGGTGGCGGCTACCTCAAGCCCGATGAACCCGGCCCCGATGACGGCCAGCCTGGTCCCCCGCGTCATCTTGGCCCGCAGCCGGTCGGCGTCACCGCGCGTGCGCAGCGTCACCGCGCTGGGGATCCGCCAGGCCGCGGGCCAGGCCGGCGATACCCCGGTGGCGATGACCAGCTTGTCGTAGCCCAGCATCCGCCCGCTGGCGAGCCCGATCTCGCGGCCGCGGGGGTTGAGTGACACCGCCGCGTCCCCGAGGTGCCAGTCGGCGCCGAGCACGGCCAGCGCCGCGGGCGACCGCAGCAGCGGGCCGTCCCCGGCCGGACGCTCCGCGGACAGGTGATCCTTCGACAGGTAATCCTTCGACAGGGGCGGGCGGTCATAGCGCGGCTCGGGCTCGGCGTCCACCATGGTGATAGCCCCGTCGTAACCCCGCGCCCGCAGCGCCTCGGCCGTGTGCAGCCCGGCGAGGGAGCTGCCCACGATCAGCACGTTCCTTGTCGGCATCAGAACGTCACGACGCTCCGCGCGAACGAGCTGGCTCCCAGCTCGGCGAAGGCCTTGCCGACCTCGTCCAGCGGCAGCCGCAGGCCTACTAGGTCGGCGAGCCGCAGCTGGCCGGAACGGTAGAAGTCCACGATTCGCTGCAGGTCCCTGGCCGGCACCACGGCGCCGCCCCGGCAGCCGAGCAGCCGCCGGTTGGCGGTGAACCGGAGGGCGTCCACGGACACGGTCGACCCGACGGGAGGGATCCCCACCATGACGCAGGTGCCGCCCACCCGGGTCATGCCGATGGCGGCGGCGGTGAGCTCGGGCCGCCCGACCACCTCGAAGACGACGTCGGCGCCGTCCGGTTCGACTTCCGCGATCGCCGCGGCCACGTCCGAGCGCGCGTCCACGGTATGCGTCGCGCCGAAGCCGCGGGCCAGTTCCAGCTTGGCCGGCAGGGGGTCGACCGCGATGATCTTGGCCGCTCCGGCGATGCGCGACGCCTGGATGACGTTGGCGCCCACGCCGCCGCAGCCGATGACCGCCACCGTGTCGCCCGGCTGGACCTGGGCGACGTTCAGCACGGCGCCGACTCCGGTGATCACACCGCAGCCGGCCAGGCAGAACTGGTCAAGCGGCAGGTCCTGGTCGATCCTGACCGCCTGCTCGCGCCGGACGGTGGTGTACTCCGAGAGCGTCCCGACCCCGAAGAACGGGTACACCGGCGCGCCGTCGCGGCGCAGCCGGGAGGTGCCGTCGGCGGCGAGGCCGGCCATCGCCTGGGCCCGCTGGGGGCTGTTGCAGTGCGCGGCGAGGCCCCGGACGCACTGACGGCAGGCACCGCAGGGCACGGCCAGCGCGCACACCACATGATCGCCCGGGCGCAGCGCGACCACGCCCTCGCCGACGCTCTCCACCACCCCGGCGCCCTCATGCCCGAGCACCACGGGCAGGTTGCGCATCGGGTGGGTGCCCTCGACGGCGTGGCCGTCGGTTCCGCACACGCCGGAGGCGGCCATCTTGATCCGGACCTCGCCGGGGCCGGGCTCGAGCACGTCGATCTCGGTGACGACCGGATCCTCATGCGGCTTGTCCAGCACCAGCGCGCGGGATTTGATCACTGCCATGGCTGCGCCTTCTTTCCGCTGCGCTGCCGCAGCCCTGAATCGTTCACTGGAGCACCCCGCCGGCCCGCAGGCGCTCGATCTCGGCGTCGTCCAGGCCGAGAACCGCCCGCATGACGTCGTCGGTATGCTCGCCGAGCAGCGGCGCGGCGCTGGTCAGCCGGGACGGCGTGCGCTCGAAGCGGTAGGCGGGACCGTTGTAGTCGAGCGTCCCCATCTCCGGGTGCTCGAGCGCCCAGAAGTGGCCCCGCGACCGCAGCCGCGGATCGGCGAGCAGGTCGGCGCCGCTGAGCACCACGCCGGACGGGACCCGGGCCGCCTGGAGGCGGTTCATCACCTCGAACCGGTCGGCCGTCGCGGTGATCGCCCCGGCCAGCCGCTCGACCTCTGCCGCCCGGTCGAGGGACTCCACCGCCGTCAGCTTCCGCAGCGGCCCGATGTCCCCGTAGCCGGCCAGCACGCCGAGCAGCCCGTCCCATTCCGCGTCGGTACGGACCTCGACGGCGATCCAGGTGTCGTCCCCGGCGCACGGGAGCACCGCGTGCAGCCGCCGGCCGGGCGCGGCGTTCCCCGCGCGGTCGGGGGCGGTGCCGGTGAGCTGGTACTGGAGCAGCTGCGCGGCCAGGATCTCCACCGTGCTCTCGACCTGGGACAGCTCGATGCGCTGGCCCAGGCCGGTGCGCTCGCGCCAGATCAGCGCGGCGGTCAGCGCGGACATCGCGTAGCGGGGCGACGTGGAGTCCGTGTAGGCCCCCTTGGGCAGCGCGGGCGGCCGGTCGGGCCACCCGGTGAGCCCGTGGATCCCGGCCGCGGCGGCCCCCTGGGCGCCGAAGCCGGCCAGCCCTGACCACGGGCCGTCCGCCCCGTACAGCGACGAGCTCAGGTAGATCAGCCGCGGGTTGAGCTCGCGCAAGCGGTCGTAGCCGAGGCCCCAGCGGTCCATCACCCCGGGCCGGAAGTTCTCGGCGACCACGTCGGCCCAGGCCGCCATCCGCCGCACGAGCGCGCGGCCCTCATCGGAGCCCAGGTTCACCGCGACGCTGCGCTTGGAGCTGTTGAAGTCGGCGAAGAACCCGCTGCGGTTGATCCCCGGCTTCGCGTCCTTGAACGGCGCGCCGAGCCGCACGCTGTCCGGGTGGCTGCCCGACTCGATCTTCACGACGCATCCGCCGTTGTCGGACAGCTGCTTGGTCACGATCGGGCCGGCCGCCGCCCAGGTGAAGTCGAGCACGTTGAGCCCGGCGAAGATACCGGTGGTCATATAACCTCCGCGTGGCGCAGGGCGCTGATCTCGGATGGGGTGAGGCCGGCCCCCGCGAGTACCGCGCCGGTGTCCGCGCCCGCGTCGGGCGCCGGCCGCGGGTCGACGACGGGGGTCTCGCTGAGCCGCGCGAACGGCCCGGGGTGGAGCGCGGTGGCGCCCCGGCGGTCATCCGGCACCGCGCGGAAGAACCCGCGCGCCCGGAGCTGCTCGGCCCGCAGCAGCTGGGGCACCGTGTAGATGGGCGCCAGCAGGATCCGCTGCTTCATGCCCCGCTCGATCAGCTCATCCATCGTGCGGGTGGCGATGAAGGCCCCGATGACCTCGGTCACCGCGTCGTAGGCCTCCTGCGGGACGGAGAATCGCTTCGGCCCGTTCCAGTCGTGGGCGAGCAGGATCTCATCGAAGAAGCCCTCCGCCCGCATCCAGGCGATGAGCGCGTCCAGTGAGATGTCCCGCGCCTTCCCGCCGCCGCCCCCGACCGGGCCGAACTGGATGAAGCCGTCCTTGCAGGGCCACACCAGCCGGGTGAAGAAGGCGTTGCCGCGCTCCTTCTTCAGCGCGCCGCCGCGGATCTCGTCGATGCCCATGCACTGCCAGGTCATGGTCGTGTTGAGCAGCGACCAGATGACGCACGCCTGCAGCGAGACGTCGACGCGCTGGCCCTCGCCGGTGCGCAAGGCATGGTAGTAGGCCATCAGCGCGGCGCTCGCCGCCTCGGTGCCGCCCGCGAGGACCGCGACCGGGGCGCTGACCCGCACCGGCGGCCGGTCGATGTCGCCGTTGAGGTAGAGGTGACCGCCCTGGGCCTGGATGGTCAGGTCGGTCGCGGCGGTGTCCTCGTACTCGCCCCGGCCGTAGGGCCAGATCTCGCAGAAGACCAGTCGCGGGTTGGCCGCCGCGCACAGGGCACGCAGCCGGTCGGCCTGCTCCGGCGAGCCGACGCGCTCCCAGTCCGTCACCACGATGTCGCTGGCGGCGGCCAGGCGGCTCAGGATCTCCTGTCCGGCGGCGCTGGCGACGTCGAGCGTGACGCTCCGCTTGCCGAGGTTGAACGCC
>Ga0302314_10003118_pt1 | contig 30675 bp, 27 predicted proteins | sample III_Palsa_N2_3_FD_200533 | JGI IMG/M metagenome (GOLD analysis project Ga0302314, IMG submission 200533) | Peat permafrost microbial communities from Stordalen Mire near Abisko, Sweden - III_Palsa_N2_3 | ecosystem: Environmental > Terrestrial > Soil > Palsa > Peat permafrost | place: Sweden... | reverse complement strand
CAGCAGAGTGATCCGCTGGCCGTCGCACTCCGGCGGTTATTGGTTGGCACCGCCGCCGGAGACCCCTACACAGGAGTGACCACCATGCTAGACGACCAGCAGACCCCGCCCGACGACAGCGGCCCCATGCCGTACGACACCGTGACGCTGCACCCCGGCAGCCGCGCCGGTGCCGCCCCGGGCCCGTACGTGCTGGCGGACATCGTCCCCACCGCCGACGCGGGCACGTGGGAGATCAACCTTCCGGACTGCGATCCCCGATACTGGGACTGGGCCGCTACCGTCACGCTCGGCGATATCGCCCTGATCACCCGACTGACCCCGGCCGGGCCCGTCAGCTGGGCACCGGTCCGGTGACCCCGCCCACGTGCGGCACCGCGCCGCCCACCAGGAGACCCACCGTGCCGCGACAGCGCCAGGAGCCCGACGCCGAGGACGACCCGCTGATCGCGCCCGCCGCGTTCGCCAAGTTGCTCGACCACGCCGACACCACCACCATCTCGCAGTGGCTCAGCGGGAAGCGCAGCCAGCCGCCCGGGTGGCCCGAACCGGACCAATGGATCGAGCTGCCGACCCGCCGCCGACCGATGTGGCGCCTGTCGAGGGCGAAGGCGTTCGCCGCCACGGAGCGCCGCCCCGGACCTCCGCCCGGCCAGTACACCGGCCCCACGCGCTACCGGCAGCCGTCCGTGACCAACCCGCGCGCCGTCGAGATCGCCGCATGGCTCGCCGCGGCCGACGCCGGCCAGCGCGAGCCGGTCACCCGCCACGAGATCGAAAAGCACTTCGCGGTGCCCGACTACACCGCCCGCCACCTGCTCAACCGCGCCCGCACCTATCGTGAGGACCAGGACCGCCGCGAGGACCAGCCATGAGCAACTGCCCCCGATGTCGCGGTCCCCTCGGAGAAGACCCCGGCCGCTCGCGCACGACCGTCGCCCGGGACATCGCGATCTGCAGCCCGTGCGCCCAGGCCGAGGCCGAACGGGACGCCACCGGACGTGCACCCATCCCGCCCGGCGAATGGCCACGCCAGCCGTGACCAAGGGGGATTGACGATGTTCGACCCCCTTCCCCCGTAGAGGACCGCCCCTGACCAGTCACGGTCAGGGGCGGTCCCTCGTCTGCCTGGCGGCCGTCGACTACGAGGGTCCCAGCTCGCCGCGCACGCGCCGACGGACCGGCGGCCGGGGCGGTGGGGGCCGCCGCACGGTGTCGTCCCGGGTGACGTCCACCCGCTCGGTTCGCACGGTCACCGGCGAGTCCACCGGGATCACCTCCAACACGACGCGGCGGCCGGGGCCGCGCATCGACAGTTCGTTTTGACTCCCGACCACGAGTTCAGGCGAGGACCGCAGCAGCGGCAGCATCCGCTCCAGCACCGCCGCCACCAAGTCGGCATCACCGTCCATGATCCTGATCTGCACCATTCAGACCACCTCCAGTTCCGCGCACGACTGCGCGGGTAGCGCGAACTCACGGCTGTTGGCCATCTGGCGAAGGCGCTTCAACACCTTCCGGCAGTCGCCCAGGGCGCGATGCCCACCGTTCAGCGGCTGCCAGGCGTAGTTACCGAAGTACTCGTTCCAGTCCCCGTACCAGTCCGAGTACGGGATCATGACGTCCTCCCACGTCATGCCGTCCAGCCAGGACGCCGCCCGGGCCAAGGCCCCAGCCACCAGTTCGTCCCGAGGGGGGACCCCGGCCAGGCTCCCTGTCGCGGCGGCCGTGTCCGCCGCCGTCTTCGCCGCGCGGTCGAGGTAGTGAAGCCGCAGTTCGTGCCGCAGCCGCGCCACGTCGAAGGCGGCGTTGTAGATCAGGCAGCGGCGGCCGTCGAGAGCGACCGTCAGCCGGTCCAGGACCTCCGAGAACGACGGCACCCCCTCGGCGGTCACCATGGCGTCGGTGATGCCGTGAATCGACGCGGCCTCATCCGGGATCGGCTCGCCACCGGGGTTCAGCAGGGTGTCCACCAGGACCTCACCGGAACCGGTGATGATGCTGATCTCCACAATGCGCGCGTCGTCATCGAGGCCGGTCGTCTCCGTATCCAGGACGACCGTGCGGGGATCGTCCAGCGCCTCCCGCGCCCAGGCCGCCAGCTCGGCCACCTCACGCTCGCGCCGCTCGCGCGCGGCGCGGGCCCGTTCCTCGGCCTCACGCTGCCGCTCGGCCCGGCGCTCCGCCTCGGCCTCGGTGCACACCGGACACATCCGGTGCTGCCAGTAACCGTGTGGGTTCGCCTTCTTCCAGCGGCGGACCTCTGCCCTGGTCGCCACCGCGGTAGTGCAGTCCGGCCCCGAGCAGACCAGCATCCGCAGCTCGGCCTCCCGCCGGCGGGCCGTGCGGGCGACCAGGCAGACCCGGCACAACTGCCGCGAGCCCTTCGGGTACGGGGTCTTGCGCACGGTCCGGCAGCCGCAGCACGTCCGCTGCCACAGCCGGGCCCGCACAACCTGCTCGGCCCGCTCGCACGTTCGGCACTGCTGCCAGACCCGGTAGGACCGCAGGACACCGCACACCGGACACGTCCGCTCCCGCTCCCGACGCAACTTGATCGCGGAGGGGAGCGGGCGCATCTTGACCGCCGCGCCCGGATCGTAGAGCGGGACGGTTCCCCACTTGCGGGTCTCCACCCACGCCAGGGGCTGCTGACCCGGCGCCAAATTCCGCCGCAGCAAACCGCCGAGCTGGGTCTGACTGCGCAGGTAGGCCGGGGCTTGCCCTGCCCAGTAGACGGGAACTCCGTCCTCCAGACGCACCGGCTCGCCGCGCGCCACGCGGTCCGCATCCTTTACCACAACCACTCCTTCCCGATTCAGGGACTACAAGCATTCCACAGATACCTGTTTTTCTGGTGAAAAGCAACTGGAAACATTGAGTTTCTTCCTGGGTTGAATCGGACCTCTTTCCTATATACGCGCGCGCAGCCGGGAGCAACAAAGGAGATCCTTTATTCTTCCGGCTCCCGCGCCTCGTCCGACGCGCGGGCACCCCTTCTAGGACCCTTCGGGATCACGGGTTCCCGGGCTCGCAGTGGGCCCGTACCGGCCCAGGGCCTGGCGGACGATGCGCCCGGGGGAGTGCAGCGCGGCGATCAGTTGGGCCTCGGTGCGCGGATCGGTACCCCGGCCGAAGGCTTCGCGCCGACGCAGTTCGTCCAGGGGCTCTGCACTCATCCGCCAGGAGACAGTTCGGAGTTGTTCGGCCAGGTCGGAGGGGAGAGCATAGTTGCGCTGGACCAGGGCGCCGATGTCGGGGCCAGGCCAGCGGCCGGACAGCCGCATCGCCGCGCCCTCGGTCTCGGTGAGCGGCTGCCAGGGGCCGGCCATGTCCGGCTCGGCCAGCCGCTGCCCGAGGGCGGAGGCCACCACGTCCTCCAGGTGGGGCCAGTACTCGGCCCGCATCCCCATAACCTCGATCCGCGCATCCCGCTTGGGAATCCCGCGCCGCAGCATCTCATTCAGAGTTTCTTCCTGCTCTTTTCTATGCGTTTTCGACAGCAGCCGCAGGGCCCCTGCCTGAGATGCGGTGATCCACACAGTTGTTTTCATTCGAGTCGAGGACTCTGCCAAATTCACCATAAAGGAGATCCTTTGTCTTCCCGGCTCCGCAGCCGGTTCGAAGGTCGGGGGGAGTTTGTCAGTTCGCAGCTTGGCCGCGGGCGCAGATGTCGCGCACCTCGGCCCAGAGTTCGCGGGCAGTCTCGGAGTCAGAGGCGAGCCAGAGTGCAGTGTCGGCCAGCTGTGCGGCCCAGCGCCACAACTCGCCGACCTCGCCGCCGGTTGTCTGCTCGGCGAGCCGCAGGGCGGGGAGCACGTGCTGCATCGTGAAGCGTTCGGAGGCCGGCAGCCAGGGACCGAGGTACCCGGCCAGTTCGCCGAGCAGGTCCCTGACGAATGTGTCAGTTTCCACGCCTCCAAGGGTACGGGGTCGCCCCCACCCACCGGGCCTGCGGTGCCGTGCGCGGCGTTCCAACATGGAGATGTCATGACGGGTTGTCAGATCGACTGGTGGTGAATGAAGCTGCCGAGTAGTCAGTCAGTACTCAGATGCGACAAAAGACCCAAAGTGGCACATGAGGCTACCCGAGGCTCAAAAATAACCTGCGCCACGAGGTGGATTGTAATTACAGGGTGCCTCGGTGCTGGATAGGATCAAGCCATGCGAGGTGCACCCCGAGGACGACAGCAGCAGAACCGCAGCGCGCGGTTCGACCCAGACCGCAAGGTTTCGGTTGCCGTCCAACTGGCTCCTGGTGACCCACTCCGCGAGAAGTTCGAGCGGCTAGTGACGAGCTTGGGTGTCAGCGGCGCCGAGGTCATGCGGCAGGCACTGGAGGCTCTTCCGATAGACCAGGACGGACGTCCGGTCATCAGGAAGCCGGAAGGCGAGGCCGCATGACGTAACTGGCTCTCCGTCAACGTTCGGACTTCCTTGCCGGACGGTTCGCGCGAGCCCCTGGGATCTCAGCCCACATGGTTGGACGCCTAAAGCTGAGATGCCCCGACTGATCACATAACTCCACAAGCACAAGACCTGACTACCGGTTCCTTAGGCCGGCAGCGCGGTTTTTTGCGCCCTCTACAGCACTGGAGCTAGCCGCCATGGTAGCGGAATCCAGTGGTGGCGGTACCCCCATGCCTGCATCCGGCGAGTCGTCGCCGGGTCAGTTTGTCGATTTTTCCGCCCCCGCGCCCCGAGTGATCAGTGGTACCCGTACCGCTGTCCTCCGCCTGCCCGAGATCAGCCAGAACACCTGGTACGGCGTTGTCTGCATCCTCCACAGCCGTAGGCAGCTGTCCGTTGCGCTCATGCGGTTGTGCACGTTCCTGTCCAGCCACCAGGAAGTTGACCCCCGAAACGGCCGCATCGTAGGCCGCTACGGCCCGGATCAGGACCAGGTGGGCGGCGGGATGAAGTTCGCCGAGTGGTACGGCCAGTGCTATGGCCTGGGCAAGGATCAGTTCTGGGTCGACCTGCGCGCGTTGAGGGACCTCGGCCTGGCCGAGCGGGTGGTGGCCCCGTGCAACGGCCGCAAGGCCGTCTACGCCCTGGCCCTGCGCGTCGACATCATCCCCAACGGCCTGCCCGAGGACCTGGCCCGCGCGCTCAAGGTGTGGGAGCTGCCCGAGACCGAGCCCACCGTGGCGGAGGGAACGACCTACGGCCGCCTGACGGGCGTTCAGCCCGGCTGGACCGCGCCCGTCGAGGTCGAGGTGGACACCCGCACCGCCGCCGATCTGCAGGCGGCCCCGAGGTGGCAGCACCCCGCCGGTAGCCGGACAGCAGCCGTGGCCGAACGGCTCGCGAAGGAGCTGCGGTGGGTCGAGGCGGACCGCCGACCGGACCTGCGATGCATCGCTGTGGCCCCATCAGGTAACAGCTACAACACCAGACCCCAAACGTCTCCCCTATACGCGAGCGACTCATACCTACCTGGTTTTGTATCTGACGGTAGTGAGCTGCTGGCCTGGGCAAAAACGATCGAAACGACTAAAAGGACGCCGCAAGGGGCGGCGGGGGCGACCTTCGGCGAGAGTGTGCAGGTTGTCTCAAGCAGGGTTCTAAGGCGGGTGTACGCCGCCTGGCGGCGCGAGTTCGGGCGGGGCAGGGTGTTTTCGCGTTCCGGCTCATTCGATGAGTCTGGGGACTGGCAGAGCGATGGGCGTACTCCGTGGGCTGACCTGCATCGTGTCGTGGGGATCGCCCTGCCCCGGGCCAGTGAGGGCGAGTTGGTGGAACTCCTCAGCTCGAACATGGCCGGGGTGGAGGACGTGGTGACGGTCGCCGGCTGGAGGTGCTGGCGCCTGATCAACGCCCGCAGGGACAAGCACGCCTACCGGCCGAGGCGCGACAAGCCAGCCGAGCGGGTCCTGAGCTGGGACGACAACACCGAGGTGGAGCGCTACCGGTACAGCCGACAGTTCGCGGCCACGTGGTACGGCCCGGTTCCCCCGGACCCCAGGGCCGAGCAGATCCGCGCCGAACGGGTGGCCGCCGAGCAGGCCGCCGCCGAGCGGCGCCAGGCCGAGGAGCACAAGCGCGCTGAGGTTGAGCGGCGCAGGGCCGAGCTAGCCGCCGCTGAGGCCGAGAAGGCCGAGCAGTACCAGCGGTGGGGACTACTCCCCGCCCCGGGCCCCGCCGACCGTCGGGCCACGCTGCAGTTCTGGCTGAGCCTGCCCGAGGTCGAGCGGCCCCAGGCCCCCGCCGACCGGCAGGCCGCAGCGGAGGAGCGGGCCAACATCGAGCGCGGCAGCGGGTCCGGGGCACCCCGGCCCCGCAAGAAGCACCGCACCACGGAGGAGGTCACCGAGCTGCAGCGCGCCCGCTGGGCACGCCTCGGCATCAAGCCCGAAGAACCGACCGAGTGACCGGGGGCCTGGCCCGGGAAGCGGCGACACGCCGATACGCCGAAACTGCTGCCTGATCACCGGTCAGGTGCGGTAGGCTCAGCACAGCGAGCTATACGGGCACAGACCGCCACCGCGGAACGGGACCCCGCCGGGGCTCGCTGGATCTGGCGTTCGCCTCACCTTCCGGGGTCGAGGTACCGGTCGGCCCCCGCACCGAGGCAAGACCCCCCCCGGGTACCCCGAAGGTCAGTACCGTGCACACGGAACTGACTCTGGAAATTCTTGGACCGGGGCTCAAGGGTCGAGACGCGCCCACCGGAGGCGGGAAAAAGCCCCTCCGGCGAGGCCCGCCGAGCGAGACCAGCTGACGAGAGGTCGGCCAGAACCCCCGAGGGAGAAGCTTAAGTGGTTCCAGAGTTTCTGGAATACTAGAAACAGTATTCCAGAAATTGCCCCGTTCAAGGCCATCTACTCATCAGGGGTCAATTGCTGGAATACTGATACCGATATTCCAGAAACTAAGGTACACTTGAAGTGCACCGCTGGTCAGATCGTCCCGTCGGCGCAAATCGGTGCCCGGATGCCGCACCGCAGTCCCCCTGATTTCCCCCCACCGGCCAGGCCGCGAGAGCATCGAGCGCCACCGGTTGACCGACGCCCCTTAGGAGAGCACGCAGCATGAGCGACGACGCGAACGAGTGGCGCGAGCCCCCAGATGACGAAGGCGAAGGCACCGGCGAAGGCACCGAGGAGGCCGACGAGGCTCCGTTCGGCTACTGGCCGGAGCCCTGCAAGTGGTGCGGCAAGGCGATTCCGCGGGACCGCGAGGGTGGCGGCGGCCGACCGCCGGAGTACTGCACGGACAACAGGAAGGCGTGCCAGAACGAGGCCAAGGCGTCGAGGGTGCGTCAGGCCAACTCGCCTGGTCTGCCAGGCATGTTGGTGCGCGCCGAGGAGCTGCAGAAGCGGCAGACCCAGGTGACCGCGGACCTGGCCGACGCCATCCGGATGGCGGTCAGCCCCGAAGGGGTCGAGGCGAAGGTGTCCGCGATCCGCGCCGAGGTCGCCAAGGCCGTGGCCCAGGCCAACAGCAAGGCCGCCGAGGCCATCGCGGCCCGGGACCAGGCGAACGCGGAGGCCGCTGCCGCCCGAGCTGCTGCCGACGCGGCCGACGCCGACCGGGACGAAGCCGACGCCCTTCGGCGCGATGCCGTGGCCGACCAGGCCCAGGCCGAGGCCACGGCTAAGGAGGCCGTCCGGGCGCAGGGCGCCGCCGAGCTCGCCCAGGTCCAGGCGGAGCAGGCGAAGGCCGATGCCGAGCGCCGGGCCGCGCACGCCGAGGAGGGTCAGAAGCTCGCCGTGACCACCCGCGAGGCCGCCGAGGAGATGTACCGTCAGGCCAAGGCGGCCGAGGGCGACGCCAAAGCGCGGGAGGCCGCGGCAACGGTGCTGCGCGAGACCGCGGAGGCCGAGCGTATCCGCGCCGAAGCGGCCGAGGCCGAAGCGCGGTCCCAGCGGACCGAGGCGGTTCGGGACCGGGATGCGGCCCTTCGGGACAAGGCCGACGCTGAGCGCCGGGCGGACGATGCCGAGCGCCGCCAGCGGCAGGCCGAGGACAGCCGGACCGAGGCGGAGGGCGGACGGGTGGCCGCCGAGCGGGCGGCCGTCACCGCCCAGGCCCTGGCCGCTGCTGCTGACGGTGAACGCGACCGTGCCGAGGCCCGTGCCACGGCTGCGGAGTCGGCCCGGACCGAGGCGGTTCGGGACCGGGATGCGGCCCTTCGGGACAAGGCCGACGCTGAGGCCCGCACCGTTACCGCCGAAGCGGAAGCCGTGAAGGCCGCCACCGCCGCCGAGGCCCTGGCCGACGTCGAGCGCCAGCGCCAGGAGCTCGCCGGCCAGCTGGCCGAGCTGCAACGCAAACTCGCCGCGACCGAGGCCGAGTCGATCAGCCGCGCGGCCGAGCTGGAGCAGGTCAAGGCTCGCGCGGACAAGGATGTGGCCAACGCCGAACGTCGAGCCGACGGGGCCGAGAAGCTGGTGGACAAGGCCGGGAGCGCGAAGCCCCGCCGGAGCACAGGAAAGAGCGAGGAGACCCCGTCATGATTCCTCGGCCTCCCACTTGAGCAGCTGGTGAAGGACGTCGAGTACATCGCGCCGGTTGAGCCCCAGCATTGCGGCCGTCCCGTTCAGGACGGTCGAGGGTACGGTGGCGACCGGGCTCACGGGTCATCGCCGATGCCGCGGCGGCCAGCTCGTCCGCAGCGACGGACAGCGCGGCGGCGAGTGCCCCTTGTTCTGGTGTGGAGGTTCGGCAGGGGCGCCGTAACCTCCACACCAGATCACCCGCCCGTCTTAACGGATGCAGGTCGCTAGCCTCGGCCGGACGGTCCGCCCTCGGCCTCCCGCTTGACCAACTGGTGCAGCACGTCCAGGATTTCCCGGCGGTGCCCGAGGTTCGTGGCGGCTCCGTTCAGCACGGTCCGGGGCAGGCTGACTCCCGGGTCATCGCCGACGCGGCGGCGGCCAGTTCATCGGCCGCCAGAGACAGGGCGGCGGCGGCATCGTCCAGGTGGGCCCATCGCCCCGGTCTCCATGTCCACCGCGCACTCCCGCACCCGCCGCAGTACGGCCGCGTACTGGACGGCGAGCTGCCCGGCGGCAGGAGAGAGAGCCGGGCCTAAGTCCATGCCCCGACCCTAGGCCGCCCGCCGGGGTGCTGCCACCGCAACGGCAGCCCGAGCGGGCGGGTTTTGGTTCTCACTGGCCGTACATGCTGTGGCAGATCTGGACCAGGTTCCCGGGCAGCCTGCCGGACTGCTGTGCGACGGCGCACAGGCCGCCGATGCCAGCGCCGCTCAGCGACGGCGCCCAGGCCCGGGGCGCTGCGGGACGGACATTCGGGTGGTGCTGTTCGCGACGCCGCGCCTCGGACCGGCGCGGTGCTTCCAGCCAGGGGGCCGAACTCGCTGCCGCAGCACCGGGCCGGGCTGCCGGAGCCGGGGCGGTTGCTGACCGCGCGGGCCCCGGGCGGGCCGACGCTGACGACCGGGAGGGCTGCACCGGCTGTGCGGGCGCGGCGGCGGAGCCGGGAAGCGTCGACAGTGGCAGCACGGGACCGGCGACCGACTGCACCGGACCACTGGCGACCGTGGGCGGTTGGCCGGCACCGTGCGCCGCCAGGAGGACCAGCGGAAGCGCCAGCAGCGGCGGCAGGAGCACCAGCACAGCAGTACGCCGCAGGGGCGCGGGCAATCCGCCTGCCCGTCTAACGGATGCACTCGGCGGAGCCGGGACCGGGCGGGGGTGCTCGGCCCACGGCGGTGTGTCGCCGACCGGCACGACGCCGAACGGGGCGCTGTCGAGGCGGGCAGCGTCGGGGCCGCTGCCGACCGGGACGCCGCCGAAGGGCGGCGGCGCCGCTGGGCCGGTCATGAGACCGACTCGGCCTCTGCCGGGCGGCCGTCAGGAGTGGCGCGGGGAAGAGGCGGGGGCGGGACCGGGCGGCCGATGTCCACCAGGATCTCGTGCGGCACCCCGTACCGAAGCCAGTCCGCTGTGACGGGTCCATAGGTCAGCAGCGCGTCGCGGTGGCGGCGCATCAGGTCGAGGGCGATAGAGGGCTCCACCGGCAGGCCGAGGTAGGCCGTTCCGAGATCGGGCCAGGTGGGATCGAGCACCATCCCGGAGGTGTCGGCGCACCAGGCGTGTTCCTCCGGGTACAGGCCCTGCCAGGCGACGCCTTCAACGTAGGCCAGGCCGTCCGCGGACTCGGTGGCCCAGAGGACCGACTCGGTGTAGCACGCGCCCAACTCGCCGGGCGGCGGGCCGCCGGGCCAGGGTCGCGGGGTGAACAGCCGACCGACGTCCAGAAGGAGCCCGAAGGCGGAGGCGTACCGATAGCCGGGCCGAGGCTCCCGCGTGGATTCCATCATGCGCAGGTCGGTGATCAAATCCCGTTCTGCATCCGTTAGACGACCGGTCATCGTGGTTGCCCCTTCGGACGTTTCGGTACGGGCAAGGATAGGGGACGGGCCGGTACCCTGGCGGGACGTCAGAACAGGACTTCCTGCGCGGCGTACGGGTTGCCCTCGGAGATGACGGACGCCAGGATCTCGGCCAGCCGATCCAGGTCGGTGATGCCCTGGGCCCGTGCCGCGCGCATCGCGGCGCGGATGGCGAGGGATTGCTGATGCTGGCCGCGTAGGTCGGCGCGGCCCAGGCGTCCCAGGTTGGTGATCCGGTCCCGGCACGCTGCCTGTTGGATGTTCTCAGCCTGTGTGCCCGGCGTGAGGTGCTGTTCGGCCCCGTCGAAGCGTACGCACAATGGTGTGTCGCACTCGTGCATGACGTTTCGCCAGGACGGCAGCTCGCCGTTGTACGCGCTCCAGATCCACCGCGAAACCCGGACCGTGGGAGACAGCCGCCCGTTGTCGACGTTCCGGGCATCGTGGAACATCCCGTAGCCGTCCGAGACGGCACCGGTCCAGATCCAGCAGCGGGCTGTACGGACGATCTTCTCCGTGAACCGCAGCCAGGTCTCCGTGTCGGTGTACGGGGGCGGGGGCCCCGGCCAATCGGCGGCATCGTTGTGCTCACTCATCACTCCCCCCTCCGGCCGGGGCGAGGCCGGGCGGATGTATGCCCGCGCAGCCCGCCCCCGGCGGTCGGCATGTATCAGTAGACGGGATCAGGAAGCGGGGTCGCGGTGATCCAGCCGGACGAGGTGAGGTAGGCCATGGAGGCGGTTGGGTGGACCTTGACCGGGTGGCTCTGGCCGTCTAGGAGCACCATCAGGTAGTGGCCGAAGGTGTCGGTGATCTGGCCCTCGGCACCTTCGAACCGGACCCGTGCGCCGATGGCCAGACGTACACCCAGGCGTTCGGGCAGCCGATAGTAGTTGTGGATATGTTCCAGTGCGGCGGCCTGGCGCAGCTGGTCGGCGCGGGCGTGGTCTTGGGCGTGGTCCAATGTCACGGCTTCGGGTCCTGTCGTGCGGCGGATGGAGTTCGGTCGCGGTTCAGGTGGCGGAGGCTGCCGCCACCGCGTCGGCGGTCGGTTCCTGTGCGGGTACGCGCGCCGTCTCGGCCGCGGTGGGCGCGGGGCGATTCTGCTTTCCCGCCTGCCGCTCGCTCAGCTTGGCCTCGGCCGCCTCGTACAGGCCGTCGAGGATGTCCTTGACCCGGGGGACGCCTACCGCCCTGATCGCCCGTTCGACCTCAGCTGTGGGGATGCCGGTCAGCTCAGAGACGTCCTCCGCCGAGCCGTAGAGGCGGGCGGACACGGCCAGCGCCTCGGCGGCCTCGGTGTCGGCCGCTGCCTTGGCGGCGGCCATCTTGCCGGCGTGGGCGCGGGTGGAGACCACCAGCGCGTCCGCCGTGTCCTTGATCCGGTCGTTCAGCGCTTCCCGGGCCTTACGGCGCCGCCGCATCCCCGCGACGCTCAGTGTGATGTTCTCGTCTGCCATAGCACCAGATCGTATCCCCACCACCACGTCCTCACCGTTGCTTTCCGACCGTTTCTAACGGTTCCACTCCCCGTCTTTCAGCTCAACGCTGCTGTGGCTCACCTCAAAGACGTTTGCCGCCCTTCCCCCGGCACCCACCCTGCCCAAGAAAAGGCTTCATGATCAAATTTAGTGCTAAGGTATCGTCACTTCGTGACGATACGCTCCGCTTGTTGATCTTGGTGGGTAGGAGGTGGCAGATCCGTGGCTTACGTGACTGCCGTCGGCCCGAGCGCGGCACAGGTGGAGTACCGGCTGACCGGCCGTCACGGTTGCGCGACCTCTGACGTGTCGATGGTCGAGGCTCTGCCCGCCGTCGAGGCCGTGCGGGCACGCGCGGCGGCCCTCGGGGTTCCTGCCGAATCGCTGATGACGTCGGACCGTCAGCGGCAGATCTGGGCCCGTGTCTCAGCCCAGACCGACGCTCGGGGCGAGGCGTACCGGATCAAGGCCAGTACTGCTCAGGGCCTACTCGCAACCGCACGGATCGAGGCAGCGCAGGTCTACGGGGAGGAGCTGGAGGCCGCAGCGGAAGCTGAGGTCGATCCCCGGATTGCCTACCGGATGGACAGCAACGAGCGCCCGCTGATGTGGATCGGCAGCGGGTTGCGCGAGTTCGGGATTGAGCCCGGCAGTGAGCTGACGCCGGACCAGTGGGACATGGCACGGGCCATGATGCGGGGCATCGACCCGCGTACCGGTGAACAGTTGGTGGAGCCCAAGACGGCCGTTGATCCGAGCGGGAAGCTCTCCGCCCGGCCACTGGTCGAGGCTATTCAGCAGCTCGCCGCCGAGCGCGGGGTGGCCCCCGAGGCGCTGCTGAACTCGAACCGGAAGCGGGATGCCTACGGGCGTATGGCCCGAGGGGTCCAGCGCCTCGGTGACGCCCACCGGACCAGGGTCGGAGACGTCGCCAAGCTCGCCGACGCTCTCAAGATCGACACGGTTGCCCTGTACGGACAGGGCGCGATGAACCGGGCGCTGGAGGCCGAGGGCGAGCGGATCGTGATCGGCAATCAGGGGTATGACGTCACGATCACGCTGCCCAAGGCGTACAGCGTGCTGTTCGCGTTCGCGGAGGGCGATTTCGCCGCCGCGCTGGAGTCGGTTTTCACCGACGCGCTGACCGAGTCGGTGCAGGCAGCGGAGCGCTGGACCGCGTACGGGATGCGAGGTCACCACGGCGACCAGCAGAGCGCCGAGCGCGTAGAGAGCACCGGCCTGATGGGGTGGGTGAACTTCCACCGCTCCGCGCGGCCGACGGCTGACGCGCCGTTCGGCGACCCCCATTTGCACGGCCACGTCACCTTGGCGAACATGGGCAGGGGCGAGGACGGGCAGTGGTCCACGATCGCGGCCGGCGGGCGCGACCTGTACCGCCACGCCCGCGCAATCGACGGAGTGATGCAGGCCCGCATCAGGGCCATCACCTCGGAGCGGTGGGGCATCGTGTGGGAGCGCGAGGCCGACAGCCAGGTATGGCAGATCACCGGCATCCCCGAAGAGACGGTTGACCTGTTCAGTAAGCGGCGCAACGCCGTCCAGGACCTGTTTCGCTCCCTGGGGATCGCCTACACCGAGACCAGCAGCGCCCAGCAGAAGGCCGCCGCCCGCACACTGGCGGGCAGCAAGGACGAGGCAGCGGCGACCGCGCCGGACAGTGTTCTGCGCGCCTACTGGCGGGCCGAGGCCGAGGCCGCCGAACAGGACCCCAGCGCGATTCTCGGTGCCGCCCTGTCCCCCAGCTTCCCGCCGCCCGGCGAGAGCGAGCAGGCCCGGCCCCCGCGCGACGTCACCGACATCGACGCCGTTGCCCGGTGGGTGTTCCGCAGCGACGAAGGGCTGACCAGCCACCGGAAGGACTTCACCAAGGCCGAGGCCCTGGCGGCGGTCGCCGACGCGGCAGCGGGAGGGCTCTCCAGCGCCCTGGCCGTCGAGGAACTGACGGATCGGGTGCTGGCCCACCGGGGCATGACCGTGCGCCTGGACGACCGGCTGCCCGAGCACCTGAGCAACACCCAGCGCTACACCACGGCGGACATCATCATCGCCGAGCGCCGCATCCTCAGCGAGACCCGGACCCGGTTCAACACCGGCACAGGGGCCGTATCCGCGCAGACTTTCATGATGGCCGTGGCGACGTACCAGGCCATCCAGCGGACCGACAATCCCGAGTTCTCCCTGTCCGGGGAACAGCTCGCCGTTCTGCGCCGCATCCTGGTCGACGGCCACGGCATTGACGCCGTGGTCGGCGTTGCCGGAGCGGGAAAGACCACCATCATGGAGGTGGCCCGGCTCGCGTGGGAGGCCGACGGACAGGTGGTCATGGGTGCGTCCACGGCCGCCGTCGCAGCGGCGAACCTGCGGACCGAGGCGGGCATCACCTCGTCCACCCTGGCGATGCTGCTGCAACGCATCCGCACCAGCAACGGGGCCCGCGGATTGCAGGGCGTGGACGTGCTGGTCCTGGACGAGGCTGCCATGGTCGATGACCGGCAGCTCGCCGAGCTACTGGCCCATGCAGGCCGCACCGGCACCAAGGTTGTCGGTATCGGCGACCCCAAGCAACTGCAATCCCCCGGTGTCGGCGGCGGGTTCGCCGCCGTCCACCAGGTAGTGGACGGCCTCACCCTGTCCACCAACTACCGGCAGCGCGACGCCGTCGAGCGCCGCGCGCTGGAGTACTGGCGCAACGACGAGCGCCGCGAAGCCCTGCGGCTGATCGCCGAGCACGGCCGGGTGCACGCCACGGACACCCGCCAGGAGGCCATGGCCGCGATCATCGTTGCCTGGCAGGACCGGCGCGACGCGGCCCAACCGGTACACGAGCAGATCGCCAGCACGCTGATTCTGGCCGCGCGGAACGTCGATGTGGACGAGCTGAACGTGGCCGCCCGGGCGATCCGCCGCGAGCTGGGAGAGCTGTCCGGACCGGACGTCGAGTACCGGTTGAAGGGCGGCGCGACGCTCGCACTGGCCGTCGGCGACACGGTGATGATCCGCCGCAACGACTACCGGTCGTGGCGCGACGGGACAGCCTCGGACGTCCTGAACGGCTTCCGTGGCGTGGTGGTCCAGATGGACGCCCAGAACCGGGTTCTGGCCGAGTGGCGCGAGAAGGGCGACGACGGCCGGTTCCGGCTGGTCCGCGAATGGCTGGACCGCGATTTCATCGCAGGCGGCGGACTGTCCCACGGCATCGCGATGACCGTGCACAAGGCCCAGGGCCTCAGCGTCGGGGACGTCCTGGTCTACGGTCCGGGACTGGCCGCGAACGGCGCCTACACCGCACTGTCACGCGACAGGAACAGCGTGCACCTGTTCCTCCCCCGTGCGGAACTGGAGGACGAGACCACTCGCCTGACCCTCGGTGAACCCGCGACCGACGCGGAGGAGCTGGCTCGCACGGTGGCCGCGTTCGCGGACGCGCTGGAGACCAACGACGGCCAGGAATACATGGTCGTGACCGAGCTCGGCGAGCGCCTGGAACCGCTGATCCACCGCCCGGAAGCGGCCCCCGTCGAGACGCCCCCGGCCGCCCGCGCAGCGGCACCGGCCACGGTCGAGGTGCCGCAGCCGCAGCACGCCGATGCCGTCCGCGCGGCCCTGGCGGACGTCCCCGGACTCGACCCCGCCCAGGTCCTCGCGGACGAGGCGTACAGCGTGCTGGACCAGGCCCTAGAGGCAGCCGCCGACGCCGGATTGGACCCGGCCGCCGTCCTGGGGCGCGCGGCAGCCAGCGGCCGGTTCGGCGACGCCGAGTCCCTGCCCGTGGTGCTCGGATGGCGCGTCGATCGGGCCGTCGAGGAGGCCGCCGCCGTCGAGGAGGCTCAGGCCGTCGAGGACCGCAGCGTCCCCGACGCGGAAGCCGCCGTGCCCGCAGCCGAGCAGGCCGCGCAGGCACCCGAGTCCGTCACCGTCAGCCCCGGGTGGGCGGAACGTCCGCACGGCGCGCTCACCGATGCCGAGCTCCGGCGGGCGCACGCGAACCGCACGGCATCCCTGCGCGAGATCACCGCGATTGCCGAGCAGGCCGAGCAACGCGCCCAGGCCCAGTACACCGCCATCGAGGCCGGGGCGGGCACCGGCGTGCAGGCCGTCCACGCCCACGCGCAGGCCCTGCAACAGCGAGCCCAGGCCGTCCAGGAACTCGCCGAGCTCGCCCCCGTCTACGAGCAGGCCGGGGCGCACATCATCGAACTCCGCTCCCAGCTCGCCGAGGTGGAGAGCACCATGGACGGCCGTCGGCGCGGACCGCGCGAGCGGGCCGCCGCCGAGGCCGCAGCGCTGCGGCAGCAGCTGGAGGACGCCACCCGTCGCGTGGTCGAGCTGGACGTGCAGCGGGACCAGCTGGACCAGCTCGCGGGCCCCGAGGCCACCCGCGCGGGCGCCGTCCAGCAGTGGGAAACCCTGTCGCAGACCCTGCCGCAGATGCTGGAGAGGGCAGCCACCAGCGATCTGCAGGACGCCGCCCGCAGCGCCAGCACCGCGCAGGATCTGCGGCAGCGCGCCGCGCAGATCAGCACCGCCGCCGGCGAACTCGCGACAGAGATCCAGGTCCGCGCCGGACTGAACGACGACCAGGCGCTGAGCGAGACAGTGGAACGCGCAACCGCTCGACTCGCCGCCGTCACCGTCGAGGAGGACCAGGACCAGGACGAGCGCAGTTACGGCTACGACGAGGCACAGCGACAGCAGGAGTTGGGCGAGGGCCAGGGCCGGAGCCTGTAGGAGCACACCACGGCGAAGGGGGTACCAGCGATGGCGGACGACCGCTATGAACAGTACGAAGAGGTAGTGCGGCGCGTGCTCGGAGCCCGCGCGGACCAGGCCATCAGCTCACCTGCCTGGTCCGCTCTGGGAGCCACCCTCTCGCGCGTCGAGCGGGCCGGATACGACACCTTCGGAGTCCTCGGCCGGGCATACAACGACGGCGCCGGAGTGCGCAACGCCCGCGACGTCTCAGCGCTGCTGACGTGGACCATCAACCGGGAGATCCCGCGCCCCGACCCGGCCGCGCCCCCCACGGCCCCCGAGGAATCCCGCACCGCCGCCGTGCCCCCGGCCCGCGCCGCCGCCCCCGCTCCCCCGGCCGCGGACGGCATTCCGGCCTGGCAGGACCGCCCGTTCGGCACCATGGCAGACGCCGCCCTACAAGCCGGAATCGCCGAGGTGCGGGCGGAGGCGACCCGCGCCGCCGTGGTCGCCCGCGAGTCCCGGGACTCCGCCACCACCGCGCTGGAGGTGGCCCGCTCGCAGCGAGGACCGGCCGCCACCGCGCTGGACGAGCGCCACGGCCAGCTCACCGAACGGGTGCAGGCGATGGACGCCCTGGCCCGGCTGGACCGCGAGTACCGCGAGGTGCGCGACGCCGGCGGATTCGGCGACCAGGCCGCCGATGTTCTCCGCGCCCGGCTCGCCGTCGCCGAGGCCCGATACAACGAGCGGACCATGTTCGGACTGCTGAACGCCGTCCGGGGCGAGGCCCGCGCAGAACTCGCCGACCGCATCGCCCAGTTGAGCAACTACATCGAGGACACCGGCCCCCGGCTCGCTGAACTCGACAGCCGCCGTGCCCCCCTTGAGCGCGCCGCAGGGCCCGCCAACACCAGGGGTGCCGCGTACAGCGAGTGGCAGGTGATGGACCGCCAACTCGGCCAGTTGCGGACCGCCGCGCGGGACAGCGACGTAGCCGACGCCTACCAGCGGCACCGCGAGGCAGATCGGCTCACCAGCTGGGCCCAGGACCGGGGCGAGCGGCACGACCAGATGGTGACCGAGGCGGCCACCCGTACCAGCCTGCCCCCCGAACGGGTCAGCACCGAACGGCACCAGCGCGCCGAGGCAGCCATGGCGGGCGTGACCGCCGCCGCAGCAGCCATCGCGGACACCACTGAGGCCGAGCAGGCATACCAAGCCGACGTGACCGAAGAAGCGAGCCAGTCACGCAGCCTCTGAACCAGCGGAGGCCCGGACAATGCGGTTGTCCGGGCCTCCGCTGTGCTCAGGGTTCCTCTGCCCTGCGGCGATCCATCCGTTCGGCGAGCTCCGCCCCGCGCGCGAGGGTCGCCGCAGTGCCAGCAGCAGATCCGGCTGCGAGTGCAGAGGCTGATCAGGCGCCCTCCGCCGTGGCGTTCTGCTCGCCGTGTTCGCGCAGCATCCGCATCACCGTCGCTGGTGAGGGGTGCTGCCCCTTCTTCGCTCCGGTGGTGATAACGAGTCGTTTGGCGATGTCGCGCAGGCTCATCTCCTTCTCATCGCGCAGGTGGAGGGCCATGGAGAGCATGGAGTCATCGGTGACGCCAGCGCCGCCGATGGTCTTGCCGCGCTTACGGGCGGACTCGTGCCCTTCGAGGGTGCGGTCGCGGATGTACTCGCGCTCCATGCCGGACATGGCGGCCAGCACGGTGAACACGACGCCGGAGGGGTCGTGCGAACCCTGCAGTTCTCCGGAGAGGAACTCCAGACCGACGTCACCCGCTTTCAGCTCTTCGGCGAGCATGGCCAGTTCGATGCCGCGGCCGAGCCGCTTGTGCTCGTGGACGACGAGGGTGACGCGCACCCCAGAGGAGCGGATTTCCCCGGCGAGCTTCACTGCGGCCTCCAGTTCGGGCCGCCGGGTGGCCCGGGTGGAGATCTTCTCCGAGAAGACCCGGCTCACCCCGGCCTCGGCGAGGGAATCGAGTTGTGCGTCGAGGGACTGCCGAGCGGTCGAGGTGCGGGCGTACCCGAGGCGTACTTGGCTGACCGTCCCGGTGCGCGCTTTCCCGGGCCGGGGCAGCTCGGTCCAGGCCGAGCCCGGCTTGCGCACGGCCGGGGTTGGCACGTTCAGCGCCTTGGCGAGTTGGGGCACAAGGCGAAAGCGGGCGGTGTGGTACTGGATGGCTACCCTGCCCCTGGCGGTCCGGCAGGGCGAGCCCGCCGGGGCGGCGCAGGTGGACATCGGGCAGTCGTGCGATTCCACGCGCTTGAAGTCGTCGCTCACAGCTCAGAGCGTTTCATGAGGGTGTTTCAGAAGTCCAACCGTTTGCAACGGCCTATGAAACATGATCGCCGCAGGTCGGCCGCCGATCGGTTTGGTGTTTCATGAGCGACCACCTATGAAACACGCTCTATGCCCCCCTCCACGGGCACCACGTCTTGGTGGAAGCGGCACAGTCGGGCGGCGACGTGCGAAATGATCCCTACATGGTGACCATCGGCATTCGGATCGAGTTCTACGAGAAGCCCAGCCAGACGCCCGGCGAGGACTCCCACGGCTACCTCGCTGCCGTGACGAAGGAAGACGCCTACACCGCTCAGGCAGTGCCAGCACTCGGCGAGTCCATCGGAGTGGTCAGCCTGGACGTCGGCCCCGGCGGTCTCGAACGACTTGGGCCGCGCTACTCCGACGGCAGGCCCTTCCTGCGGGTCCGCGAGATCGAGCACTACCCCGAACCGGTCGGTACGGACAAGACCCCGGGAGTGGTCATCGTCCTGCACACCGTCATCGGCTACGACGGAGAACACCTGCGCCAGTTCGTCCGCCGCTACGTCGAGGCCGGATGGAGCTGGTACACCAGCGGTCACCCGGAGCTGACCGAGGCATGGAAGCTGGCGACCCAGGGCAAGGAGGCCGCTCCAGCGTTCGAGTGACAGCTGTCAGTGGCCTGCGCTACGGATTCAACCAGCAGCACCACTTGCCACCGTCGCTCCCTCCGGTCGGTTCGCCGTCCGGTTCCTCCGTCCCTCACGGGACGGCACCATTGCAGCCTCAGCGATTCGTTCGCGTGGCCACACGGCGGTAAGTGCTCTCCGGTCTCCGCCCTTTCGGGCGGGGACCGGCACCATTTCCCCCTCCGCCCGGCAGCGGCGCGTCACCAGCGTCGGGGAGTCCCCACACCTCCTCCCCTCATGATCGGGACGAAGGCGCGCACCCCCACCACGACCATGAGCACGCCGACCAGGGCGACGGCGAGCAGGAGCCAGGCAACCAGGCGGATGGTGAACTCGGCGACGTTCAGCCCCCAGTGCCGGCGGACCGGCTGGACGGGGAACGGGGGGATCTGCACCACAAGGACCTCCAAACGGCGGCCGGGCCACTGCTGAGTTGCAGCGGCCCGGCCGCGGACGGTTGCTCTACTGCGAGGCCCTGGCGTCCAGGTCCTCAATGAGGGTCAGGTGGTCGGGGTTGTCCGGCAGCAGCCGGACGTACGCGCCGTCGTGTCTGATCCACCACGCATCACCGTGCCGCACGGCACCGGACGGCAGCAGCCGGGCGACCCCGCTGGACACCAGCGGGTCCATCTCGGCGACCGTCAGCGTCAGCGGCGTCCGCGCTGCCAGCGACTCGGCCGCCGCGCGCGGCGCGGGCCCCGGACCTGCCGCAGGCGGTGGAGTCGCTGCGGCGCGCGGGGCCGGAGCTGTCTTCGTCGCGCGCGGCGGCGCGGCGGTCCCGGGCTGAGGCTTCGGCCGCGCCGCGTAGTACGGGGCCGGGTGGAAGGGGTCTCGGGTCATCTCCGGGCCGGTCCCGGCCCACACCGCATACCCCGGGTCCGTCCGCCACGGGTCGCGCTGGTTGTACGTGGGCTCCACGTGCTCCCCGGCTTCCAGGCACTTCGCCGCGAACGTGAGCCTCTTAGAGACCCGGTCGAGGGCATCGTGCCATTCGATCAGGGCGAGCTCGCGCTGATTGTCGCCGGGTTCCACGTAGCTTCGGACCCAGCCGACGTACAGGGCGATCAGCTGATTGCGGCCGGACTTGTGCCGGTACCAGCACGGCGGGACCTTCTCGCGCAATCCGTCGTCGTCGTACTCGTCCATCAGCCACGTCAGCCACCGGCCCACCCGGTCCAGCAGCTCGCGCCGCTCGGCCGGTTCCATGGCCGAGACGACCCACCTCAGATCCTGGCGGCTGTCCAGCAGCTCCACCGCCGGATCGGTCCCGCTCACCGCGTCACGCTCCCCACCGGCCGGGACGGCTGAGCAGGCAGGAGCCCGCGCCCGTTGCCCAGTGCCAACAGTCGTTTGTCGGTCTCGGCGTTGCGCATCTTGACCTTCATCGGCGGCAGGTTGTCGTACTGGACGAGCGCGTGCCCGATCACCAGTTGCCGGATCTGCCACGGGGCCATCAGCGGTGACTCATGCTGGTTGGAGGTGGTCGAGCCCCGGCCGTCCGAGGCGTTGGTGACCGAGGACCGCCGCCGCACGGTGTTGCCCAGTGCCTCGCTGAAATGCTCCAGCGAATCCTTGTCGCCCATCCCGGGCAGCACCATCCGCAGCTTGGCCTGACTCAGGATCGTCTGCGCGTCCTTCTCGCCGTACAGGCTCTCCAGCTGGGACAGGTCATGCCAGATCGTGAACAGTTGCAGGCCCATGGCGCGGGACGTCGTGGAGAGTTGCGCGAGTCCGGAGTACTTGAACACGTTGCCCGCCTCGTCCAGGTCGAACAGGACGCGCCGGGGCAGGGGCTTGGGCGGGACACCCGGCCCGCCGCCGACGTTGAGCCGGTCGAATTCCCGCTCGATTGCGTAGACCAGCGTGGCCAGGCACGCGGTGAACAGCGGAGAGAGTGCCTTGGACTCCGAGGGGGGCGAGACCAGGAACAGGCTTCCGTCACCGAACAGGATGTCCTCGGCCGTGAAGTCCGAGCGGACGGCCGAGGCCCGGATGATCGGGTCCAAGTAGGGATCGATGACGTTGTTCGCCGTGAACAGCACGCTTCCGATTCCGTCGGCGTGCAGGTTGGTCCAGATGCTGGTGTACTGCCGCAGGAACCGGGCGTACTGGCTGCCCGACAGCACCGAGCGGACCTCTTGCTCGCTGCCCTTTCCGCGCTGGACGAAGTCCACCAGGGCGTCCACGCCGCCGCCCGACAGGTTGGCCGCCAGCAGCACCGGGCCGAGGAACTGCCGCGCCTGCGTCACCCAGGGCTTGGACGCCGGGTCGTCCATGGCGACCGCGTCCGCCAGCCAGCGGGCCATCCGCGCGGCCGACGCCGGGTCGGTGGCGTAGGCGACCGGTGACCAGCACGACGTCTTGCGGCCCGGCAGCCCGACCGGAGCGACGATGTGCACCGGGCCCATCTGCTGCCGGGCGGTCAGCATGTAGTCGAGGTCAGGGCCTTTGGCCGTGCTGACTGCGATGGGGCCCTGCCACTCCAGCGCGGCGGGGACGACCAGGCTCACCGTCTTGCCGGAGCCGTTCGGGCCGAACGCGATGGCGGACGTGCAGTCGGCACCCGCCAGCAGCCGGTTCGTCGTCTCGCTGTGTCCCGCCACCAGACGGTTCGGCCGCTCGCGGTAGTCCTCCGGGACCACCATCCGCTTTTCCTCGCCCCGGCGGGCCCACTGGGCACCCATGTCCGGGCGGTTGCGGTTGCGGTAGCGGACCAGCAGCACCACGGCGGGCACCAGGACCGCCGCCAGCAGCAGCACCGCCAGTGGCCAGAACAGCCACACCGGGCCACTGCCGCCCGCGTGGACGTGCGCCCACGCCACCGCCATCGAGTGGCCGCCGAGCAGGCTCGCGGCGAACGGCAGCGCATGGCCCGCGCTGCCGCCCTGCCATCCGTGGCCGGCCAGCAGCGCGGCCAGCGCCCCGGCCAGCCACAGCACCCAGGAGAGCGAGAACACCAGGACGACGAGGCCAGCGAGCGCGAAAATGATGCCGTCACCGCCCGCCTGCCCTGGCGCGTTCTGCGGATTGTTCGGATCTCCCCAGCTCACGGTACGTACACCCCGTCCTCTGCCTCGGCCGCCGTCGCCGTCGCCGTCGAGGGCACCGTGTCCAACTCGTGGGGCACGTCGTCCCCCGCGGTCCCCTTCGCCAGGTCGACCGGCTCACCGTCCGCGGCCGGGCCCGGCCCGTCCTGGTCCTCGGCGGTCTCGTCCTCCGGCTTGGAGTCGGTGTTGGTGAACAGTTCCTCGGTGGCCGTCCGGACGTGCTGGACCAGGAACGAGCGGTCCTGCCCTGCCCACCACAGGGCCTGTCCCGGGTGCAGGCGCGTCAGCCAGGCGGCCTGCGCGTCGCTGATCCCGAACATCTGGCGGCAGGTCTCGATCTGCTGCGGCTTTTGGCGGTAGAAGCAGACGACCCCGGCGTCTGCGATCAGCCCCTGTGCCACGCGGTCCATCTCCGACTCGCCCGCACCGGCCGTCAACAGGTCGCCCGGCTTGTGCAGGACCAGCCAGTTCGACACCAGGTGTTGCCGCGCCAGCTTGAACATGCTCTGGTACCACCGCAGGGTGCCGATGGACATGTCCGCCCACGCCTCATCCGAGATGTGGTAACGGCGCATCCGATGGGTGGTGATGGCGCTCTGGAGCCACGCGGACGCGCAGATCCGGACCAGTGGCAGCGCGTCGCGCCGCTCGGCGAACACCGAGGAGATGTTGACGACCAGTAGTTTCGACGCCGGGTCCACATCCACTGTCGTCGGTCCGTCGAACATCCCGGCCAGGTCGCCGTCCACCAGCCGCTGAAACGCCATGATCAGGTCAGCGGTGTTGGACTTGAGCTCGGCCGCGCTCAGCGGCAGGTCCTGCAAGGACTCCGGAGAGGGGTGCTGCATCGCCTCGATGACCTCCGGCAGCACCGGCACCCGGGGCCGGTCGCCGGGCCGCACGCCCACGGTCCGCAGGCCGCCCGCCGTCACCTCCCGCTCCAGGTAGCCGCCAGTCAGCTCGGCGACCGCGATCCGGCACAGGGTCCGCTCCGACTCCGTCAGGTCCCGCCGCAGCACACCGGCACCCAGCGCCTGCAACATCGTCAGCTGCCTTGCCTGCGCCTGCCGTGGGTCCTCCCCGCCGCCGGGCCCCATGTCGAAGGGGTTCAACCTGTCCGAGCGGCCGGGACCGATGAAGATCGGTTCGTGGCCGAGGAACGACGCCAGGTCGTTGTACTCGCTCTTGACGTCGGTGGTGAAACTGCCGCGCCCGAACTCATGGGACCTGGCGATCCTCGTTTTCAGCTCGGTCGACTTGCGGGACCCGATCTCGCCGAAGGTGATGCCGTTGGGGTTGGTCAACAGACCGCGGTCGTACCACTCCCACGGGTCGAAGCAGAAGCTTCCGCCCCCCAGCATGTTGTGCCCGACCAGCGGGCCCAGGGCGCCGACCCCGGCGTCCGCCTGCCACGGGTACAGGGCTTGCAGGTTGACGGTGCTGGCCCGGTGCGGGGCCAGGCGCAACCGGCGCAGGGTCCGCCCGGCCACCGGCCGCAGCGCGCCGTCCCCGATCAGGCTCAGCCGCCCCCTGGACGCGCCGTCGGAGCCGGCGGCGCGCTGCGGCCGGTCCGGGCGCTGTTCCTTTCGGGGGGCGGCGGCCGAGGCCGCTACGGTGATCTGCTTGTCCGGGTCGGGTGCTTGGCGTCGCCACATGGTCGGGCCCTTCTGTGCGTCGAGTGGTCGGCAGAGGTCTCCGGCCGGATACGGCGCTGGCCCCAACTCGCAGAGGGGGAGCCAGCACCGAAAGCGGCCGGACGCTCAGTTCATGTCGGAGATCAGGCCCCAGCGCAGACCGCGTGCCAGCGGCAGCGTCGCCGGGAACGCGCTGCCCTGCTCGCCGTAGAGCCGACGCAGCACCAGTGAGCTGGCCTTGGTCTCGATTTCCCCGCATGCCTGGTCCAGCAGTTCCGGGGTGGGAGCCGAGATCCGGATGAGGCCCAGGAACCGGTACAGGCTGTGGCCGTCGGCCAGTTCCTGGTCCTGCTGGGCGATCGACTCGGCCTCTCGCCGGTCACGGGCCGAGGTCCGGAAGCCCGCGCGCCTGCGCACGTCCTCGTTCGCGCCCTTGGACGTCTCGCTGCGGGCCACCTCATCCGCCGCCTTGCGGGGGTTCAGCGGCTGGAGGGTGATGCTCACCGTGCGCTCGCACGCGGTTTGCAGAATCAGCCCTTCCAGGAACGTCGCGTTCACCGGCTTGCGGGGCCACTCGGAGATCCAGTACACGGCATGGTGGGTGTCGTCCGTGCGGTAGTGGGACCAGCGGTCATCGGCCGCCATCGGCCCGGCCTCGGACGGGGAGGCCCCGCCCGAGGTGTCCGTGACCGGCCCGCGCGCGTCCAACTTCCAGCGCATCCCCGGCTCGTACGCGCACCGGATCACCTGCGCGATGGCCCGGGGCGGCAGGGCGCCCTCCACCGCGACGCCCGCGCCGGTCAGCGCGTCCTCGATCTGCGCGCACCGCTGGAGGAGGTATTGGCAGGCACCCTGGTCCCCGCCGCCCAGGTTGCGGATCTGCCGACGCGCCTTGCGCGGATCGAGCATCACCGCCAGGTAGTTCTCATGCACCTGAGTGAGCGGGCGGGCGGAGTCCAACAGTTCCTCGTAGTTGGCCGCGGTTGCGGCCGTGCCCTGCAACCCCTTGGTGGCCCACTCGCGGGCCAGGGTGTCCCCGGAGTCCGGCACGGTCGTGTCCAGCATCTGCAGACGCACGATGCCGCCGCCCGAGTAGCCGAGGGTGTCCAGGGTGTCCCCCCACATCGCCAGCCGGTGGTCCTGCTCTTCCAGGGTCAACAGCTTGAACGCCGTCCCCCTGGTCCTGATCACCGCGACGTACGTGCGCCGCTTGACGTCCTTGACGACGCCGATGTGTCCCACCGCGGTGGGGACCGTCAGCACCGCCGTACCGGCCAGCTCGCCCGGCAGTTCCATCGGCTCCACGCCGTCCTCCCGAGGGATCGGGCGGGCCAGCTCAGCGGCGGGCCCGCCTCGGTAGCTGGTCCAGCCGAGGGTTCGGCGGACCAGGTAGAGGATCACAATCGGCGTCCACTGGCCGATGGTGCGGTCCGCGACGGGCACCCATACCGCCGCCACGGCCGCGAGCACGACCAGGATTCCCACCAGCACGCCGCCGACGCCCAGCGACAGCATCCGCACCAGGAAGAAGGCCGCGAGGAAGAGCGTGACCAGGCTCCCCATGCCCAGGCCGAGGAAAATCCCGTCCGTTTCGCGGGGGCCGAAGGTGAACTGACGCCGCCTGTACTGGTCGGCCATTACGTCCTCCCGGTGGGGGGTGCGCTACGAGGAGCGGGTGGATTGGGTCGAGGGGGCGGCGCATAGCGGCCCGCGCCGCCGGCCGGTCGACCCGCGCCGATACCGCCGCCACTGCCCCCGCCGCCCGCAGTGGGTGTGCTCGCTCCGGGCGGGCCGCCGGGGGACGGGGGGTTCGAGCCTGCGCCGGGGGTGGGGCCGGAGCCGCCGCCGCTCTTGCCCGGAGGCAGGGCCGCCCGCACCGGTGAACTGCCGAGCTGGCCGGGGATCACCTTCCCCTCCAGCGCGTTGCCGCCGCCCCCGCCGCCCCCGGACTGCAACTCAGGGTTGCCGCCGCCGAGGTTCTTCCCGGCTTGCAGGATCGGGCGGGCGGCCGTCTGTAGGGCAGCCATGCCCGCGGTGAACGCCGCCCCGGCCGGACCGGCGGCAGCCGCCGCCGAGCCCGCAGCGGAGGGTGTCTTGGTGCCGCCGCCGCCGAGCATCGAGCCCATCTTGACCATGCCACCGGCCAGGGACGCCATCCCGCCGCCCAGGGCCATCGCACCGCCCCCGGCGCCCTCCCGCATTCCGGCGGGGGTGCCGCCGGGCTGGGTCGCGCCGCCGATCAGGCCGATCATCTGCATGATCATGTACGGCATGAACGCGGCCACCGCGTACAGACCGGCCGACAGGAACAGCCCCGAGGCGCTGTTGACGCTGCCCAGCGAGTTCGAGGCCATCTTGAGCAAGATCACAATGACCGGTTTCGCCAGCATCACCGTCAGCAGGGTGTCGATCAGGCGGCTTTGCCACTGGCGAGCCTTGGTCCAGATGCTTCCGGACACGGCCAGCGGCCAGAAGACGACACAGATGTCGATGGCCATGCGCCGGATGACCATCTCGACCCAGACCACGCCCAGAGCGACGATGATGAACAGGCCGAGGATGATCGTGATGATGGACGGAAGCTGTAGCGCGGTCGGGTCCGAGGTGTTGGAGGCCGCCTTGTTCAGTATGTCGGCGACGTGTTGCAGGCCCGAGGTAACGCTGGTCCATCCGTCGGTGCCCAACGTCACGTTGCACACGTAGTCCGTGAACGCGTTGACCAGCAGCACCAGGGCGCCGATCACGCCCGTGGACAGCCCCGCGATCATCACCTGAGTAACGCTGCGGCCCATCTCGCGGCCGTCGCGCTGCAACGCGGCGTAGATCACGCTGCACAGCAGGGCGATCAATGCGAACATCGCGCCGATGTCCCTGGTGGTCTCAAAGGTGCTGCTGAACCACGCTGTTTTGATGTCCGGGGTGCCGTCGGCCTGGATCGCCTGACCGACCTCACCGGACATCCAGTTCACGCCGTTGACGATGGCGTTGGTGATGTCGGACAGGACGCCGTTCTCGGCATCGCTCGCCACACTGCTGGCTACCGAGCCCACGCCGGACTTGACCGCGCACACCCCGGGGGTGGCCACGACCTGCCACCACGAATCGCACCAGGCCCAGGCCGGGGCCGTCGCCAGGGCCACCAGGCCGCTACTCAGCGCGGCCACCGATGCGCCGCGCTGCATCCACCGCTTACGGGACGACATAGGAGGGCACCACCGTTCCAGAGCCGCCCATCGCCGCGCGGAACTCGCTGCTGGCGTCATAGATGGACTCGCCGTTCGCCGGTTCCCAGCCGTTCGCCGGGGCGTCGAAACCGACCGGCGCGGGGCCGGTCGCCGAGGCGGTGGTGTAGGCGGTCAGCTTCCAGTCCCCGCCGGTCCACGCCAACGTCACCGTGCCCTGCCCGTAGCCCGCCGCCGCCGTCGTGGTCGAGGAGGCGAGATAGCCCACGGTGTAGACGTCCACAGTGACCTGACCCGCGGTGAATGCCCCGGAGACCTTGAGAGCCAGCGGAACCACCTGAAAGACGAAGGGGGTATGCGCTGACTGGTCGGCGCGCATCTGGTCCAGAGCCGAGCTGGAGGCACTGGCCAGTTGCGAGCTGACCGCCGAGGTGGAGCCAGGGGCAACGATGGCCGCCACCACGGCGGCGCGGCCGGACGCGGACAGCGTGGCCGGACCGCCCGTCGCGGCGGTGTAGTTGGCGGCGGCGCTCAGCGCGCCTGACTGTGTGTCCGGGTAGCCCACCGGGATACCGGAGACGACGCGAGACGCGCCCAGACCCGTAGCCGGAGCCGGGGCCGAGGTAGTGGTGTGCACTGTGGGTGTGGTGGTCGCCGCGGTCGACGAGCCGGAGGCGGTGAGGTGTCCGGCCAGCAGGCCGCCGCCGAACAGCAGCAGGACCAGGAGCGCGCCGACGACCTGCCGGTTACGAGACGTCATCATGGTGGTTCCCCCTTACGTGGTTGGGTGCGCTAGGAGGCAGCGACCGAGGCACCGAGCGCGAAGGCCCAGTTGATGAGCGCGCTGCCGCCGCCGACGACGATTGCGCAGGCCATCCCGCTGAGCATGCCGATCCTGCCGCCCGTCGTAGCGTGGTGATTGCCAAACCACCGGCCCAAGGCGAAGACCAGGGCCGAGATCAGGAGACCGGCCAGCCCTGCCAGCAGCCCGTAGAACATGAGCACGCCGACGATGGTCTGAAACGCGCTCGCGCCGGGCGCGCTGTTGTCGATGCTGATCGGCGGCAGCCCCCCGCCGGCGAGGTTGACGCGCCCGGCGGCGTTGTGTACGGCCGCCTTGATCATGACGCTGGACATTGGGAGTCCCTTCCTATGGGGTTACTTGGTGCTCAGGAGGGCGGTCACGGTGGCCGCCCCCAGCTCTAGGTAGGCGGACCGGGCCGCCGCGGACAGGTGCGCGGAGTCCAACGGGCCCCCCTCCGCCAGGTGCGCGTCCCACGGCACGGTCACCACCGCATGCACCCGGGTTCGGTAGTAGGCCGCGATGGTCTCAGCGCCCACCCCGGGGTCACCGGGCCGGGCCGCATTGATCACTAGGACAACGCGGCGGGCCAGCATTCGGAAACCGTTCTCGACCAGCCAGGACAGCGCGTTGAGGGTCATGGACGCGGACGTGGTCGTGGCCGTGGTGGTGAGGATCAGCAGGTCCGACGCGGGCAGGATCGCGTTGACCAGGCCGCCCGGGTCGGCGAGCCCGGCCGGGGCGTCCGTGATGGTCAGCTCATAGTGGCGGGGCATCAGTTCGGCCAGCCACCGGTAGCCGTCCGCGCCCAGGACGTAGCGGGCCTCTGCGCGGTTGTCGCTGCCGATCACCGACAGGCCGGAGGGGCGGCGGAACGCGGGCGGGGCCGGGGTGCCGACCCGGCCGTACTGCTGGTGCTGCGCGAGCAGCCCCATGGTGGTGACCACTCCTCCGCCTCCGGCGCGGCTCGCCAGGGAGCCCAGCAGGGGCGAGGCGTCCAGCACCGCCACCGGCTCGCGCCGTTCAGTCGACAGCACGTCACCGAGGGCGAGGGCGACCGTGGTCCGGCCGCTCCCGCCCGTCAGCGACACGACCGCGACCCGCTTGGGATGAGGCAAAGGCTCAGCCGCCCGCCGACGCCACACCGTCCCCTTCACCCGGTTCACCAGCGGCGGGCGTCGAGAGGCCGCAGGCACAGGCAGCGGGGCCGAAGGAGGCGGAACCTCGACCGCCGGGGTCGGCACGGGGACCGGCGGGGCCAGCAGGTACGGCTCCCCCGCAGGAGGGGCGGGCGCGGGAAGCGCCGCCGAGGCCGGTACCGCAGCCGGGACGGCGGTACCCGTGGAGGACCGGCCCGAACTGCCAGAATCCGCCCCGGCCGCTTCAACGTCCTTTGCCAGAAGCTCAGTTGGCGCAGGATCGGCCGCCTCGGCGACGGCTGCAACCTGACGTGATGCGGAAAACGTCTTGTGTGGCAGGTGGTTGCGGTGCGACGGTTCGGATGCAGAGTTGTCGGCAGCCCTACGGGCCGAGCCCCACTTGCGCTGTGCCGCCGCCGGCGGTTGGTCAGCCAGCAGGCCCAGCAGACTTACCGGCTGTTCCTGGTCGATTTCCGGGCCATCGGTCATGTGTCACCCCCGTGCACTCAAAGCCGTTAATCAGTACCCTACCCTTTTTCTCGGTACTAGAGGCTGTTTTAACGTAGCGTATTGGTTACTGTTGGTATGGCTGCATCTCACAGTGAGTGCGCCATCAGGACAGCCGCAGCGCGGCAGGAACGGCGGAGGAGTGAACCGAACGGGGGCCCGTGCGATACAAACACCCGGTGAACACGTACAAAGCGACGGGCCGAGGCCGTCCCGCCAGCGGCACCGCCATTACCGACCGGCTCAGTCTGGCCGGACCGGTGCTGACCAGCGCTATGGCGGCCGTCCGCCTGCACCTGCACCCGCGGACCGTGATGGAGAGAGCCCGCGCCGGGCAGCTGCCCGGCCGGAAGCTCGGCCACGACTGGCGGTTCGTCGCGGCAGCGCTGGACGCGGCCGTGCGGGGCGAACGGTGGGACTCGCTCGCGTTCGAGGACGAGGTGCTGACCACGGTCCAGGTCGCCGAGATGCTGGGCATAGGCGTGGACAAAGTCGGCAGGCTCGCCCGGGACGGCCAGCTGCCGCACTGGGGAGAGCCGCGCGCCCGCCGGTTCGGCCGTGCTGCCGTGCTGCGCGTGCTGTGCGGTCCAGCCCCCGAGTCCGAGCAAGTGCCATCGTCTCCCATCTGAACAGACAGGAAATCATGCGCCACCGACAGATCCGCACGATGGGCCTGGCGGCGGCCGTCGCTGTCGCCCTGTCAGCCTGTGGAGGCCAGGCCCATCCGAACTCTCAGGACGCCGCACCGCCGAGCCCACCGGGTGCGGCCAGTACCGCCGTTGCGGCCACTGCCCCGGCCTCCGCCGCGCCGACTCCGTCGACCGCCGGTCCGGCAGGCAGCCCGGC
>Ga0302314_10003117_pt1 | contig 30678 bp, 29 predicted proteins | sample III_Palsa_N2_3_FD_200533 | JGI IMG/M metagenome (GOLD analysis project Ga0302314, IMG submission 200533) | Peat permafrost microbial communities from Stordalen Mire near Abisko, Sweden - III_Palsa_N2_3 | ecosystem: Environmental > Terrestrial > Soil > Palsa > Peat permafrost | place: Sweden... | reverse complement strand
GGCTGGCCGGTAATCGCGCCGGACCAACCTGCGGCCGATTGCCGTCGCGGGACCTTCAGACAAGGTGGACTTGGGCCATTTGGGAGCCCGTCACGCTGTCTGGGAGGTTGCCGTGAAGCTGTATGTCGGACTGGATATCTCGCTGGAATCCACCAGCGTCTGCGTCGTGGATCAGAACGGAAGCGTTGTTCGGGAGTGCAAGCCCGCCACCGTTCCGGAGGCGATCGGCTTGGCCTTGAAGGAATGGAAAGGTTCGATCGAGCGGGTTGGTCTGGAAGCCCAGGCCTTGTCGCCGTGGCTGTCGGTCGAGCTGATTCGTCTCGGCTTGCCGGCGATCGTCGTCGAGACGGTCCATATGCAGCGAGCGCTGTCGGCCCAGCGCAACAAGACCGACAGGAACGACGCGCGCGGGATCGCCCAGATGATGCGGACCGGATGGTTCCGGGCCGTCCACGTGAAGAGCCCGGAGAGCCAGCAACTGCGCTTCCTGCTTTCCGGGCGCCGGCTGTTGAAGCGCAAGTTCATCGATGTGGAGAACGAGCTGCGCGGCGCGCTCAAGGCGTTCGGCTTGGTCATCGGCGCGGTCGGCCGCGGCGATCTCGAGGCGCGCACCCTTGAGCTGATAGACGGCGCGCCACGGATCGTCGTCGCCTTGGCCACCACACTTCTGCGCGTGCGCCGGATGCTCTTCGCCGAATACGCCGAGCTGCATAAGCAGATCCTCCGCTTCGTGCGTGACGACGAGATCTGCCGGCGGTTCATGACCGTGCCGGGCGTCGGTCCGGTGACGGCGCTGGCCTTCAAGGCCGCGGTCGACGATCCCGCCAGGTTCAAGCGCTCTCGAACCGTCGGGGCGCACTTCGGCTTGACGCCCAGGCGCTTCCAGTCTGGCACGGTCGACTACAGCGGGAGAATCTCCCGGTGTGGCGATCCGGAGGTCAGGACCGCGCTCTACGCCTCGGCCAGCAGCTTGCTCGTGCGCTGCAAGAAATGGTCGAGCCTGCGCGCCTGGGGCATGACGATCGCCAAGCGCCGGGGCCACAAGAAGGCGGTCGTGGCAGTCGCGCGCAAGCTGGCCGCCGTGCTCCACAGGATGTGGCGCGACGGCAGTGAGTTCCGCTGGTCGACGGCCAAGGACGCGCAGCCAAACGGCATGGCGGCCACCGCCCTCACGGCATGATCGACGCAGCGAATTTGCAGAACGGAGGAGCGCCAACCAACAGCTTCTGACCAGATCCGCGAACAGCGGATGCGCGCCCGATGGTGGGGCCGCGGGTCGGGGTGGACGCCTGCTATCTTGCCTGGGTCGCTTGCGAACCCGCGTGACTGCTTAGCCCACCACGGCCCTTCCAGGACCAGCATGGCGCCGGCTTCGAGCCGAGCCCGAAGGAATGCATGGACCACCACGGAGCGACGCGAAGCTGTAGCGGGCGCACGGCGGCCGTGGGGTGGACACGACAGTCATGGAGTAGTAACGTGGAAGACAATATAGCCTTGCCTGTAGTAACGCGATTAGGAAGGCCAGATAAAGCGGATTCCCGCTCGTCTTGCCGTGGCCGTAACCCCTTGTCTGCACATTGTTTTTCGGCCCGTCTCGCCGATCCCGGAATAAGGCTGCTGTCGCCAAGAGCGGTTTCCCGTTTGTTTTCAAGGCTCCGAGCGACGTCGCCGCGCGGGGCGGATGGGCTGATCTACGCCGGCGCAAGTTTTTCCACGCCAGGCCGCGACGATAGCATTTCCCCCTTGCGGCCGCCTCGCGTGGCTCGATCGTCGGCTCATGGCGCACGACGACGAGTCCTTCCGCGTCCGTCCCGGCCGGGTCAGCGATAGCGGTCCGCGCCGCGCGGGCGTCCGGCCGCCGAGCTTCGTGGGCGAGGTGCATCGGGCCATCCGCCGTGCGGGCGGGAACCCGCATCGATTGGCCGGGAAGGGGAGGAAGACCGGCCGCTTCAATGCGCGCGGCCGGGGCGCCGCGGCGGCGGCGCAGCTGAAGGGGCGAAGCGCCTGGAGCCGGGACGGGAAGGGCGTCCGCACCCGCGCGCGCCGGGTGATGGTCAAGGCCCGGGTGGTGAGGCTCAACCCGCAACGTGGGGCGGCGCGGGGACGGTCGTTCGTCAGCACCCAGGCGGTCGACGCCCACCTGCGCTATCTCGAACGCGACGGGGTGACGCGGGATGGCGAGAAGGGGCAAGCCTATTCGGCCGAGCGGGACGCGGAAGACGGCCGGGCCTTCCTCGAACGCGGACGCGAGGACCGCCATCAGTTCCGCTTCATCGTCTCGGCCGAGGAGGGCGCAGAGTTGCCCGATCTTCGGGCGACCACCCGTGACTTGATGAAACAGATGGAGGTTGACCTCGACACCGGGCTCGACTGGATCGCGGTCGATCACCACAACACCGGCCATCCCCATACTCACATCATCCTCCGGGGCGTCACCGACGACGGCAAGACCCTCAACATCGCCGGCGACTACATCGCCCATGGCGTGCGCGAACGGGCGAGCGAGATTGTCACGCTGGAGCTGGGAAGGCAGACCGAGCAGGAGATCTCTCGCAGCCTGGAGCGGGAAGTGGACGCCGATCGCTTCACGCGCCTGGACCGGATGCTGATCGCCGAGCAGGCGAGCCGCAATGAGTTCGCCGACCTTCGGCCCGACGGGGACATGCTGGCGACGATGCGCCAGAACCGGGCGCTGTTGATCCAGCGGGCGCGCAAGCTGGAGCGCCTCGGGCTGGCGAGCGAGGTCGTGTCTGGGAGCTGGACCCTCTCGCCCAAGGCCGAAGCAACTCTGCGAGACCTCGGCGAGCGCGGCGAGATCATCGAGGCCATGCATCGCGCCTTGGAGCACGAGGGATTGGCGGAGCGGCGCTCGACTTACGCCCTGCATGGCGGAGATCTCACAGAGCGCATTGTCGGCCGGGTGCTCGACAAGGGTCTCGGGGGCGACGAACTGGGCGAGCGGGTGCGGCTCGTCCTCGACGGCGCAGACGGCCGCGTTCACCACATCGAGATGGACGCCACCCGGGCCGAGGAGGTCGGGCGGGGCATGATCGTCTCAGCCGGTCCCGCCCCGTCGGGTCCTAGGGCCGCCGACCTCAACATCCAGGAGGTTGCCGGCGAGGCCGGCGTCTACCGGCCCTCTCAACACCGGGACCGCGCCAGCGCCGCTTTGGAGCGCACCGGCGGCGATCCCGAAGCCTTCGTCCGTTCCCACGTCCGCCGGCTGGAGGCGCTGCGGCGCGCCGGCCTCGCCGAGCGGATCGACGAGGATCACTGGCGCGTTCCCAAGGGCCTTGCCGAGCGCGGCCAGGCCTATGACCAGGCCCGCGGCGGCGCCAACATCCGCGTCAATGTCCTCTCGCCGACCGGCCTCGACCAGCAGATCGGTCACGAGGGCGCCACCTGGCTGGACCGCGAGCTCACCTCGCGCCAGCCGACCACGCTCGCCAACGACGGCTTCGGCCTGGAGGCGCAGGCGGCGCTGGCCCGGCGCAAGCAATCCCTGGTCGATATGGGTCATGTCACCGACCTGGGCGACGGGCGCATCCGCGCGCCCAAGGATCTGGTCCGGCGCCTGGAGCGTGTCGAGGTCGAGCGCGCCGGCCACGCCTTGGCAGCCGGGCGCGGGCGGCAATGGAAGCCCACCGTTCCCGGCGAATACGTCAGCGGCCAGCTTGTCGGCTCGATCCAACTCACCAGCGGCCGGTTCGCCATGATCGACGATGGCCTCGGGTTCAGCCTCGTCCCCTGGCGGTCGGTCCTCGAGCAGCACCTCGGCCGCCATGTCTCCGGCATCGCCATGTCCGGCGGCGGGGTCGACTGGTCGTTCGGCCGCGGGCGGGGTCTCGGAGTTTGATCGACAGTGAGTTTCTTTGCGGTATCCGCTCCGTAGTGTTCCCGCCTGCCCCGACCGACATGACTCGTCGGGCTCATGCTTCGCTCATGACTCAGTGGCGCATGAGAAGCGCGGCCAAGGCCGCCTTCTTGTCCGCGCGAAGCGCGCGACACAGGCGCGCGCGGTTGACGGTGAGGTGCGGCGGGATACTCTCATGATCATACGGACGATCGCCCCGGCGTGATGCAATGGTAGCGGAATGTTGCGAAAATAGCGGCGTCCGAAGACCAAATCGCGACGCTCGCGGCTGTGCAAGGTTCGATCATTTTTCGCTGTAGGTGGGGTGTAATGGATGGCCGATCATAACATCAGTGAAGTTCACGAGCCCGGGGACAGTGTCTCCCAAGAATTCATAAATGTCGTAAGACTTTTCATGGGAATGTACGCCAGGGGGACGGGTGAGGGGTTATACAGAGTATTTAACGAATTGAGCTCGAATATTGAATTAGCTAAAGTTGAATTTCCAGTCGACGAGGCAAATGGACAATATTATATATTTCTTGAAGAATTGATTAAATTCCGCCTAAAGGAGCGAGACACATGCATCGCGTTTTTGGGTGACATATGGATCGCAATAGAAAAATTGAATATTTCTGACTATATGACGTGGTTCATCGAGTGGAACACGCATGAGATAGCTTCAATATTAGCAAGAAGAGCCTTGGAGAGAACCACAAGCCTCGTTGAGGCGTATAAGCTAGCAGGATATAGTGGGACGGAGTCTTACACGAAGGGGTTTGAGCCGGCGGCGACTCGTCTGTTCGGCGAAATTACCACGGTGCCAACCTACAACGCTAACAGATGAAGTCGCTTTAGAGATAGCCACCGCGACATGAATATAGGCGGTGACAGGCAGCGCAATTGGTGCACTCTGAACGATTCGAGCGTCCATCCTCGGATTCTTAGTGGTGCGGGCGGTCGGGGTCGAACCGACACTCTGTCACCAGAACCGGATTTTGAATCCGGCGCGTCTGCCAATTCCGCCACGCCCGCGATTTCGCCGCCATCCGTAGCCTTCGCGCTCTGCACCTAGTTTGCACCTAGCGCGACTTCGATCCGTTCGGCCTTCTTCTCTCCTACCTTCTCAAGCCCCCGTTTGCATTCGCTTTTTCACATTACCGTGAGAACGACGGGATAGGCAGACAAACCGCTTTTTGAGTCCGGCGCGTCTGCCAATTCCGCCACGCCCGCGAGCAGCCGCGAGGCTCTAGCAACGCCGGCCTCCGCTCACAAGCGGTGGCTACGCCCTCACCAGCCTGAACGACTGGATCTGGAACGGACCGATGACGGGATCGCCAGCGGCGAGCGCATCCTCCAACAGGCTCACCTCGCCAGCGACGCGCCAGCCTGGCGGTGGGATGATCTCGATCGCGCCGCGTCCGCCGGCGGGCTCATAGACGCGCAGGATGAGGCCGTCGCCGTCTTCCGCGGGTTTCAGTGCGCCGAGCGCCACGGCCTTGCCCTCGACGCGCAGGAACCGGTGGTCGCCGTCCGTCGCCGAAGCCAGGGCGTGGTGGAACAACGGGCGATTGAGGTCTTCCGCCTCTGCAAGCACCCCGCCGAGGGTCCAGTCGCCGGCATGCGGCAGCAGCGAATAGGTGAGGCTCTGCAGGCCCTCGTCGGCGGCCTGGTCCGGCAGGATCGGCGAGCGCAGCAGGGTGAGACCGATCTCACTGCCGCGCGCGTGGCAGCCGTAGCGGCCGTCGTTCAGCAGCGCCACGCCGTACCCGGGCTCGGAGAGGTCCATGAAGCGATGGCAGGCGACCTCGAAGCGGGCCGCGTCCCAGCTGGTGTTGACGTGGGTCGGCCGGCGATGAACGCCGAAGGCGCATTCGAAAGTTGCGTGGTCGGCGCGCACGGCCAGGGGGAAGCGCGCTTTCACGAGGAGTCGCCGATCGCGCCAGTCGAAGCGGGTGGCGAAATCGATCCGCGCCGAATTGGCCCACAGGCGCACCGACTGGACGATGGTCGAATGGGCCACGCGGCGGGTCACCCGCAACGCCGCGCGCTGGGGCCCCTCCTCGACGACCTCGATGGACTGAGCGGTAACCTCCTCGCCCCGGCGCTCATAGTCGCCCTCGACATCCCAGGCGTCGTAGTCGCGTGATTGATCGCGGTAGACCCATATCTGGTTGCCCCGCCCCGCCAGGGCTTCGCGGCCGGCGCGCTTGTCGTGGACGCTGGCGAGAGTTCCATCGTCGGCGAATTCCACGCGCAGGAAGGCGTTTTCGAGCACGCGACCGTGCGCGGTCGCCCCGCCCGCCGGCGCCGGCCGGCCGGCGAGCGCCCCCAGCGGCGGGACAGTCGCCGCCGAGGCCAGCACGAAGCCGTCCTCGACCGCCTGACCGCCCGGCAGGGGCTCAGCGCTAGTCAGACGCACAGGCCGCGCGGCGAGGTCCGGATTGACGATCAGCAGACCCGGTTCGCCCTGACCGCCAAGACTTGCCGCGATCTCCGCCAAAGCGGCCCGCGACGCCTCGCCGGCCTGATCCACGACCTCGGCCAGCTCGCGCTCGGTGCGCGCATAGACATCGCCGATGCTGGAGCCGGGCAGGATGTCGTGGAATTGATTGATCATCAGCACCCGCCACAGCGTCTGCAGCGAGGCCGGCTGCCGGCCAACCGCCAATGCGGCGAAGCCGGCGAGCGCCTCGGCGGCCACCAGGTCGCGCTCGGCGCGCCGATTGAAGCGCTTGGTGCGGCCCTGGGTGGTCAGCACGCCGCGGTGGTATTCGAGATAGAGCTCGCCCAGCCATACCGGCGTCGGCGCCGCCTCGGCTTCGAGCCGGATGTCGGCGAAATAGGCTTCCGGGGTCACGAAACGGGTCGCCGGCAGCAGCGGAAAGCCGGCCATGACTCGCTGGGCCTCGATCATCTCGGCCGTCGGTCCGCCGCCGCCGTCGCCATAGCCGACCGGCTGCAACACCTCCGAGGCGATGCGCTTGTCGCTGTGGGTGCGCCAGGCGCGCAGCAGCGAGGCGGGGTCGGCCAGGCCGTTGTAGGTGTCCTCCGGGGTGTTGAACTGCTGTACCAGCACCCGCGCGCCGTCGATCCCCTCCCACCAGAACCGCGTGTGCGGGAAGCGGTTGGTCTCCGACCAGCCGAGTTTGATGGTGAAGAGGCTCGTCAGCCCCGCGCCCGCGAGGATCTGCGGCAGGGCGGGGGAGAAACCGAAGGTGTCCGGCAGCCAGGCGACCGTGTGCCGGAGGCCGAACAGGCGCTCGAAACAGAGCTGGCCGTAGAGCGCCTGGCGCACCAGGGCCTCACCGCTTGGCATATTGATATCCGGTTCGACCCACAGGCCGCCGGCTGGCGACCATCCGCCGGCGGCGACGGCGGCGCGGACCTCGCTCAGCAGCGACGGATCATCGTCCTCCAGCTGGCGGTAGTACTCGGCGAAGGACTGGGCGAAGGCGAACTCGGGATGGCGCTTCACCAGGTCGACGGCGGTGGAGAAGGTGCGCCGCGCCTTGCGCCGGGTCTCCTCGATCGGCCACAGCCAGGCGGTGTCGAGGTGGGCGTGGCCGACATAGGCGACCGCCCCGACCGGCGGAAACCGCGTCCGCAACGCCCGCAGTTCCGCTGTCAGCCAGGCATGGGCCGGTCCGATCGAGGCGCGGGCCGAGTCCGGCAATTCGGTGATCGGCCAATGGCGAGGCGACTCGTCTCGCCCACCATAACCCCGCGCGTGAGGGCTCGGCCGCCCGATCACATCCTCGGTGCGTGTCGGCCAATCGAGCCGGGCCATGGCCTCTTCGACCAGTTCCAGGACGATGGGCGCGAGTTCGTGCTCACCGATGCTCGCGGCCAGGTCGATGGCTAGGTTGGTAGTTCGGGCGAAAGCGATCAGGCTAGGCTCGATACGGCGCAGCTCGGCGCGATGCAGGCGGGGGTCCTCGACCCACTGGCCGAAGGCGCGGCGGCCCACAGCCTCGATCTCCAGCCGGCCAGACGACTCGTCGAGGAGGAAAGTGTTGTGATTGACGTCGAGCCCGAGGCCAACGCGCCCACCGCCGGCGTAAACGATGGTGAGCAGGCTCTCGCCGCCGACGTCGAGCGCGAGGCGCGATTCGGCGAGCGGCCATGGGCAATCGAACGCGCCGCATTCAAAACGATGCACGCCCTTCTTTTCCGGCCACGCTTCTCCGAGGGTGATCGGCGCGCCGTCGAAGGTCCACGGAACCAGGGGCCGCGTTTCGCGTACGATCCAGGGCTCCAGCTCGGACAGGCGGCGTCGCGCGCGCCGCGCGCGCTGGTGGAGGTTCAGCAGCTCGTGCATGGGATCGATGCTACGCCGGATCGACGCGCCGTGGTAACCTCGGCGGATAAAATGGGGGAACGGCCATGACGCTTAGGGTCATCGGCTCTGGACTTGGGCGCACCGGCACGATGTCGCTCAAGCACGCGCTCGAACAATTGGGCTTTGGCCCCTGCCATCACATGGTCGAGGTGTTCGGCCATCCGGAGTCCATGCCTCTGTGGGTGGCCGCCAGCGACAGCGAGGCCGATTGGGACCTGATCTTCCAGGACTACGCGGCCGCCGTCGACTATCCGACCGCCGCCTATTGGCGCGAGCTGGCGGCCCACTATCCGAACGCCAAGGTGATCCACACAGTCCGCGACGCTGATGGGTGGTTCGATTCCACTCAAGCCACCATTTTCGCCCCCGGCTCGTTCGTCGACGACCCGCCGCCGCCATTCAAGGCGTTCTTCGAGTCGTTCACAGGACCGTTGGCCGGCCATTTCCACGACCGCGCCTTCATGACCGACCATTTTCGCCGCCACACCGCCGAGGTGGTGGCGAGCATCGCGCCTGACCGCCTGCTGGTCCTTGAGGTCGGCGATGGCTGGGATTCCCTGTGCGCCTTCCTGGGCGTCACGGTTCCCGACACGCCCTACCCCAGCGAAAACTCCACCCAGGAGTTTCAGGCCCGGGTCGCCGAGGCCCAAAGCGCGGAAGCGACATAGCCGGTTTCCTGCTCCCGCCGGTCTGCGCCGCCCTAGCCGTGCTTCAGCTTCAGCCCCAGGATTGTCAGCGCCAGCAGCAGGGTGAGTCCGTTGGCCGCGATCAGCGGCACGTCGCGGATCATCAGGCCGTAGATCAGCCATAGGGTCAGGCCGACGGCGTAGGTCGCGAACGACTGCAGCGATAGGTCGCGCGTCGAGCGCGTGCGCCACGCCCTTACCACCTGCGGCAGGAACGAGACTGTGGTGAAGAAGGCGGCGGCGAGGCCGACCAGGGTGGCGAGGGGCATGGCGCTTCCATAGGCGCCCCGCGCGGCCGGAGCAATCGGTCGACCGGCCCTTGCGCGCGCCGAAATCTAGCGGGGAGGGTAAATCCCCGTCGTCAGCATTAGTTTGCGGTCATGACGCTCCGAAGACCGCGCGGCCGGCCCGCTTACGCCGATGTCCTCACACCAGCCGAGTGGCGCGTGGTGGAGGCGATAAGGCACGGAATGACCTACCCGACGATCGCCCGCCGCCAGGGCGTCAGCCTCGACGCGGTCAAGTATCACGCGGCCAACGCCCTCCAGAAACTTGGCTTCGCCAGCCGAGTCGAGCTCGCCCGCTGGGACGGCGTGCGCCGCGACAGCCACCTCGCCAAGACGGAGACAGACATGAACCAGACCCTGACACTCGGTCCAGTGGGCCAGATCGCCCGCGGAGTGAAGGACGTTGCGGCCGCCCGCCGGTGGTACGAAGAGTTGCTCGGCCTTCCACACCTCTATTCGTTCGGCAACCTTGCCTTCTTCGACTGCGGCGGTGTGCGCCTGTTCCTGTCCGAGGGCGAAGGCCCGGCCGAGTCCGTGCTCTACTTCCGGGTGAGCGACATCCGCGCCGCACACAAAACGCTCGCCGCCAGAGGCGTCGAGTTCATCAACGCTCCGCACATGATCCATCGCCACGCCGACGGCATGGAGGAGTGGATGGCCTTTTTCAGGGACAATGAGGATCGAACGCTGGCCATTATGTCCCAGGTCCCCGGAAGCCCTGGGCCCTCGCCGGACGGTTAACGCGCCGCCACTCAGCCGGTCGCCTGGGCCACCTTCGGTGTGCCCGCGGCCACAGCGCAATACGCGGCCGGGAGGATATGCGCGGGCCTAGGGTCGCCCCGCGCCGGGGACGTCGACAGTGGCGACGAGCAGCTTGCCCGCCGGCCTGGCCGCGGCCTCGTGCGAAATCGAGGTTTCCGCGGTCAGCATGTGAAGGGTGCGGCCATCCTCGCCGCCCAGCATGCAGGCGTAGCAGGGCTTGCCGGTGTCGATGACTTCGATCACTTCGCCACCGAAGGCGATAAGCGCGCATTCCGGGGCCAGAGGATTGGCGATCCAGATCCGGCCCTCGGCGTCGAGGCAGATCCCATCGGGGAGGCGCGGCGCCGTCGAGGCCCACAACCGTCGGTCGGACAGGGTCCCGTCGGCGGCGAGGTCGAAAATCGTGAGCGCTGCGCCCAAGGTTTCACCGACGATCAGCGTACGTCCATCCGGAGTGATCACCGAGCCGTTGGGAAAATGCATCTGCTCCGCCGCCATCCGCACCGCGCCGTCGGGCGCAACGCAAGCGAGCTTGGCGGTGGGATGGTCGGCTAGCACGCTCTCCGGGCCGCGCGCGACCAGCTCGGCGTCGAGGTCGAAGCCGAAGTTGCCGACGAAAGCGTTCCCGTGGGCGTCGACCACCATGTCGTTGCAATGGAAGGTGGCGATCCCAGAAAGATCGGCGTGTATCGCCATCCGCCCGTCGGGAAAGCGCCGCAGCACCTGACGCTTGACCATCGAGACGATCAGCATCGAGCCGTCGGGCATCCAGCCGAGTCCCGACGGCCGGTCGTCGAGGGTGAATTCGGTGATGAGGTCGCCGGCCGGCGACACCGACTTCACAGCCTGGGCGTAGAAGTCGCTGAACCACAGCCGCCCCTGACGCCAACGCGGCCCCTCGCCGAAATATATGCCCTCCGCCAGCACCCGGGTCGTGCGCGCCATGGCCGTCTCCTCGTCCCCTGCTCAATTGGTACACCGAACGCGGCGCACTTCCCAAGACGCGGAAATGCCGGCGTCAGGCCAGGTCCAGGGCTCTTAGGACCGCGCCCTGATCGTAGTAGGGGCGCTCGCAGACAATCTTGTCGGAGTCGGGCGCGAATTCGAACGTCGCCACCATGCGTACACGGAAGGCGCGACCTGTCGGCTCCACGGTGAGGCCCATCAGGCTCAGGGGTCCCAGGTGCGTGCCGGTCAGCCAGAACTCCACCAGCACGGTGGCGCCGCTCGCGGCGATGGCGATGATCTCGTTGCCCTGGTCCGGAAACGGCGTGCGCGAGGCGGCGAAATAACCGCGCACCGCCACCTCGCCGTCAAACACCTGACCGGCGCCATACATCTCGTAGCGCGGGCGGTCGAAAGTGGCGATGACGCCGTCCCAGTCATGGACGCACTCCAGCGCCATGTGGTCGCGCACGACCTGAATCCGCCGCGCATCGAGATCGGTCATGCGCACATCCCCATCACGCCGCCACTTCCTGCTCGATGGCGCCGAAGATCGAGTGGCGGTTCGGTCCCAGCATTTCGATGCGCACGCTGTCGCCGGCCCGCAGGAACGGTGTCTTCGGTGCGCCTACCGAGATCGTCTCCACGGTGCGCAGTTCGGCGATGCAGCTATAGCCGGCGCCGCCCTCGCTCACCGGCTTGCCCGGCCCGCCGTCGGCGCCGCGGTTGGAGACCGTACCCGAGCCGACGATCGAGCCGGCGGCCAGCGCCCTCGTCCTGGCCGCGTGGGCGATGAGTTGGCCGAAGTCGAAGGTCATGTCGACGCTCGCGTCGGCGCGGCCGAAGAGGGTCCCATTCAGCTCCACCAGGATCTCGCCGCCGAGCTTGCCGTCCCGCCAGGCCCCGCCGAGTTCGTCCGGCGTCACGGCCACGGGCGAAAATGCGCCCGCCGGCTTGGACTGGAAGAAACCGAACGATTTGGCGAGTTCCCCCGGGATGAGATTGCGCAGCGACACGTCGTTGGCCAGCATGACCAGGCGCACGCTGGCGAGCGCCTCATCGCGGCTCACGCCCTGAGCCACGTCGCCGGTGACCACCGCGACTTCGGCCTCGAAGTCGCAGCCCCAGGCGGGATCGGCGAGCGGGATGGGATCGCGCGGCCCAAGGAACCCGTCCGAGCCGCCCTGGTACACCAGCGGATCGGTCCAGAAGCTCTCGGGCATCTCCGCCCCGCGCGCCTGCCGCACCAAGGCGACATGGTTCACATAGGCCGAGCCGTCCGCCCACTGATAGGCGCGCGGCAAGGGGCTGGCGGCCTCGTGCTCGCGGAAGCGGTCGCGGGCCACGGCGCCGTGCTCAAGGCTCTCGGCCAAGCCGCGCAGCAGGGGTTCGCACAGTTCCCAGTCGTCCAGCGCGGCCTGCAGGGTCGGCGCCACCGGCGAGGCGTCCACGCACCAGGCCAGGTCCCGGGAGACGACGACCAGCCGCCCGTCGCGACCGCCCTTGAGCGAAGCGAGTTTCATATGATCTCCCTGATGAACGACGGACGATCCATCGCCATGAGCCTCATCGTTTATCTTCGCGCGATCACGGCGCTGGCGCGCTCGCCCAGGTCGTAGCGAGACGGACCGCCGCAGACGGCCACCTCGACCAGGATGTCGCCGCCCGCCGCGCCTTGCCAGATATAGCTGCGGTCGACCATCACCTGGCGCCCGGCCGGCGTGATGCCCTCATAGCTGTCGCCCCACGCGGTGATGGCGCTGAGTTCGCTCCACTTCAGTGTCAGCGCCCGCGTGAGTTCATCCTCCGCCATCTCCGCGAGATCAGGATCCGTCACCTGGCGCGCCGCCCCAATCTCATCCCTTCCAGCTGTCGACATATGCCGGATTCTCGACCGCCGCCGCGCCGGCGGCCACGTCCACAGGATCGCGGGTGTCGATCATCACCGCCACCTCGTCCGTGGCCGGTTTGGGCTGGACCAGCATGTTCTTCAGCGCCTTGGGGTGGGGCCCGTGGGTGAAGCCGCTCGGATGCAGCGTCATCATCCCCGCATCGATGTTGTCGCGGCTGAAGAAGTCGCCGGCGTGGTAGAACAGTATCTCGTCGAAGTCGTCGTTGTTGTGGAAGAACGGCACCTTGAGCGCGCCGGGATCGGTCTCGAACGGTCGGGGCGTGAAGGTGCAGACCACGAACCGGCGGGCCAGGAAGGTCGTGTGGACGCTGGGCGGCAGGTGGTAGCGGTGGCTGGCCACCGGGCGGATGTCGCGCACGTTGAGCCGCACGGGCGCGAGGTCGCCATGCCAGCCGACAGCGTCGAGCGGGTTGTAGGGGTAGGTCACGGTCGAGACCTCGCCGCGCTTCTTGACCTCGACTCGGACCTCGCCGGACGCCGCCTGTTGGGCGCGGAAGGCCTCGTCCATGACCGGTGTGTCGAGCACGGCCGGGTCGAACACGGCGGTGGGGCCGAGCAGGCCGCGGTCAGGCAGGGTGAAGTGCTCGCCGGTGGCCTCTATGGTCAGGAGCGACGCGCCGTCGCTGGGCGTCAGCCGCCACATGGTTCCGCGCGGCAGATAGATGTAGTCGCCGGCCTCGAAGGCGATGTGGCCGTAGTCGCAGAAGAGATCGCCGGCGCCCTCATGCACGAACAGCAGCAGGTCGCCGTCGGCGTCGCGCGCCAGGGCCGGCATGGGCGCGGCCAGCTTCCAGAAACGCAGTTCCAGATGGGCGTTGCCGAGCACCTTGGTCGCCGCCCATGGTGAGGCCGCGGCCTCGTTCAGCGCCGCCAGATTGAACCCGCGGGGGCGGAGTGGTCCTTCGAAATTCGACCAGCCGGTCGGCGGATGTTTGTGATGGAAGAAGGCCGCCGGGCCGAAGAACCCTTCCTTGGACACCTCGCGCTCGAAGGTGCCCTCCGGCATGTCAGCGTGGGCCTGGCGCGAATGGCGGCCCTGAGCGCCCTTCACCGGGATCCAGTTGCGGGTCATCAGTCCGCCTTGGCTGGAATGACGCCGCGGCGAATCTGGTCGGCCTCGATCGATTCGAACAGGGCCCGGAAGTTGCCCTCGCCGAAGCCCTCGTTGCCCTTGCGCTGGATGAGCTCGAAGAAGATCGGCCCGATCATGTTCTGGGTGAAGATCTGCAACAGCAGGCCCTGGCCCTCGGTGGGGGCGCCGTCGAGCAGGATGCGATCGGCCCGCAACCTCTGGAGGTTCTCGCCGTGGCCCGGCACCCGCGCATCCAGCGCCTCGTAATAGGTGTCCGGGCTTTCCTGGAACTTGACCCCGAGCGCGCCCATCGCCTCCACCGAGCGGTAGATGTCGGCCGTGCCGAGGGCGATGTGCTGGATGCCCTCGCCGCGATAGTCGCGCAGGAACTCCTCGATCTGGGAATGTTCGTCCCGGCTCTCGTTGAGGGGAATGCGGATCTTGCCGCACGGGCTGGTCATGGCCTTGGAGAGCAGGCCGGTCTGCTGGCCCTCGATGTCGAAGTAGCGGATCTCACGGAAGTTGAAGATGCGCTCGTAGAAGTCGGCCCATTTGGCCATCTGTCCGCGATGGACGTTGTGGGTCAGGTGGTCGAGGTAGGTGAGGCCGATATCCTCGCGCATCCGCGCGCCCTCGATGGGCAGGAAATCGACGTCGTAGATCTCGCGCGCGCCATAGCGGTCGACGAGATAGAGCAGCGAGCCGCCGATTCCTTCGATGGCCGGGATATTGAGCTCCATGGGGCCGACCCGCGCCTGGACCGGCGTCGCGCCGCGCTCGACCGCCAGCTCGAGGGCGCGGCCCGCGTCCTGCACCCGGAAGGCCATGGCGTTGGCGCTGGGCCCGTGATCGGCGCGGAACGCCGCCGGCTGGCCGACCGGCTCCATGTTGAGGATGAAGTTGATGTCGCCCTGGGCGAAGCGCAGCACGTTCTTGGATCGGTGCCGCTGGATGGCCGTGAAGCCCATCTGCTCGAATAGGCCCTTCAGGCGCTCGGGCTCCGGGGCTGTGAACTCGACGAATTCGAACCCGTCGGTGCCGAGCGGGTTGTCGAACAGGTCGCGGCGGACAGTGACGTTCATGGCGGGCTCCTCCGACCCCATCTTAGTCAATCGCCCCACCCTTGCGGAAGAGCACGACCAAAACACCGCGTCGACGGCGCGATTGGAGTCGGCTACGAACGCCTCGATGCTTCGTAAGCTCTATGACTGGGTGATGCGGCTGTCCGGTTCGGCCCATGCGGCGTGGGCTCTGGCCGCCCTCGCCTTCGCCGAGAGCGCCTTCTTTCCGATCCCGCCCGACACTCTGTTGGCGCCGATGGTGCTGGCCAGGCCTGAGCGGGCCTGGCGTTACGCCTTCATCTGCACGGCAGGATCGGTGATCGGCGGGACCTTGGGCTACGCCATCGGCTATGGCCTCGAGCCTGTCGGCCGCTGGCTGCTGGCTATCAGCGGTCATCCGGGCAGTGAAGCGGCGCTCAGGGCCGGCTTCGCCAAATGGGGCGTCGGCGTCATCCTCCTTCAAGGCCTGCTGCCGGTGCCGTTCAAGCTGATGACCATCACCTGTGGGCTGGCGCGCTTTCCCCTGTGGGAGATGCTCGCCGCGTCCTGCGTGACCCGCAGCGTACGCTTTTTCGGCGTCACCTGGCTGGTCCGCCGCCACGGTCCGGCCCTGTTGCCGGTGATCGAGCGCCGCTTGGCCATGGCCGCAGGCGCAGTGGTGGCCGTCCTCGTCCTGGCCTTTTTGGGCCTGCGGCTGATCCCGTCGGCATGAGCCCGCTGGTCCGCAACTGGCCCTGGGCCGCCCTCCTCGCCAGCGCCGCGCTGCTAGGCGTCGCGCATGCCTTCGAGACCTTCGGCCATCTCATGCCATGTGAGCTCTGCCTCAAGCAGCGCACGGTCTATTGGGTCGCCATGGGCGTGGCGGCGGCCGGGCTGGCCTGGCGCGCGCTCGCCGGCCGGCGCGATCCGACCTGGTGGATCAACGCGCTCCTGGCCCTCATCTTCCTCGTCGAGGTCGGCGTGGCGGTCTATCACGCCGGCGTGGAATGGAAGTTCTGGCCGGGGCCGGCGTCGTGCAGCGGCGGGTCGATGCGGGTGGATCCGGCGGCGCTCGAACGTCTGCTGTCGGGCGCCAAGATGGGCATTCCGGCCTGCGACAAGCCGGCCTGGGTGCTGCTAGGCCTCTCGATGGCCGGATGGAACGCCATCGCAGCCGCGTTCCTGACCGGGCTGAGCGCTCTCGCGGCCCTGCGAGCCCGTCGGGCCTCATGAGCGTGCGACCGATCCCTCCCCGACCTGGCGCGGCCGGCGTCTCCGCCCGCCTGGGCGAAATGCTGCGCGTCGATCACGCCGGCGAAGTCGCCGCCGTCAACATCTACCGCGGTCATCGTGCGGTGTTCGAGGCGGCCGGCGTGACCGACGCGGCCCGCCGCATGGGCGAGTTCGAGGCCCACGAGGCCGTCCATCTCGAGCGCTTCGAGGCTCTGCTCACGGAGAAGCGCGTGCGCCCGACGCTGATGGCGCCCGTCTGGCGCGCCGCCGCCTTCGGCCTCGGCGTCGGGGCCGCGCTCATCGGCGAAAAGGCCGCTCACGCCTGCACCGAAGCGGTCGAGACAGTGATCGAAGACCACTACGGCCGACAGATCGCGGAGCTGGAAGGCCGGGACGACGGCCTAGCGGCCGAGCTTTCCGCCTTCCGCGCCGACGAACTGGCCCACCGCGATCAGGCGATCAGCGGCGGCGCGCACGAGGCGCCGCTCTACGGCCTGCTGTCCCTTGTGGTGCGAACCGGCTGTCGGGCGGCGATCAAGATTTCGGAGCGGGTGTGATGGACATCGAGACCATGCGGCGGGACGCGGAGGCGCCCAGCCTGGCTGGGCCGGCCGACCTGGAGTCCGTCGCCGACGACCTCGCCGACGCCTTCACCGACGATGTCGCCTTCGACTGGTTCCTCCGCGCCGACGACCGGCGGGCTGAGGCGCGGCTCAGGTTCTTCCGCCTAATCGTGCGCATGGGCGCGGCCCAGGGCGCTCGGATTGAGCGGCCGGCGACCGGCGGCGCGGCGGCGATCTGGATGCCGTTCGAGGCCCTGGGCCCCCTGCCGCTGGCCACCGAGCTGCGCGCCTTTCCGACCCTCTTCCACGCCACCGGACTTTCCCGCTTCGGGCGACTCCTGGCCATGCGCGCCGACATGGACAAGCACCATCCGATGGAGCGCCCGCACGCCTATCTCTGGTTCCTGGGCGTGACCCATGCCGCCCAGGGCCACGGCGTCGGCTCGCGCCTGCTGAAAGTGGCTACCGATCGCCTCGACGCCGAGGGCCGACCCGCCTATCTTGAGACCCAGACCGAGCGCAATCTGGCGCTCTATCGCCGGCACGGATTCGAGGTGGTCTCCGAGCACCGACCGCGCGCCGACGCGCCGATGCTATGGAGCATGTGGCGCGAACCAGGGGAACCTGTGGCGAGCTGAGCCATTACCGCTCGAAGCATCGTGGAGGATGACGTGACCGTTCTGAAGAAACTCTCGCTCGCGGGATTGGCGGCGGCCAGCCTGGCGCTGGGCCTGGCGCCGGACGTAGCCTCCGCGCGCCATCGTCACTACTACCACCGCCATTACTCCGGCTGTCACTATCATCGGCGCGCCAATGTCGGAACCGTGGTCGGCGGCGTCGGCGGCGGCCTGGTCGGCAATGCGGTTACTCACGGCAGCTTTGTCGGCACCGTGGTCGGCGCCGGCGCCGGCGCGGTGGTCGGCCACCAGGTGGGCAAGCATTCCTGCTGAGTCAGGTCTTCGTCTCTGACGACACCTCATCGACTTCGAATCTCGCCTTCCGCGCGAACAGCGGCCGGGGGTCGAAGCGTAGACCGGCGACGCCGCCTGACGAAAGCAGACCGACGTCCGCCAGCAGGATCGGTATCGCCCACTTGTGCGGCGCGGCGATGTAGCGCGACTGCCAGACAGGATCGTATTTGTCCTTGAACCGGCGCACGCCGCGGAAGTTGTAGATTTCCTCGCCGCGCTCGAAGAGCAGGCGCCCGACCCTCGACATGATCGGCGCCAGTCGGCGCTCTTCCAGCCCGGCCAGCGGCGCCATGCCGAACTCGAAGGCCTGGTAGCCCTGCTCCTGGCCCCAGCGCATCAGCTCGACGAACAGGAAATCCATGACGTTCTTGGGCGCGTCGTCGCAATAGCGCATCAAGTCCATCGAGAAGGACGATCCGGCGCCCGTGGTCCACAGGGTCGCAAAGGCGACGATGCGGCCCTCCGCGCGTACGATGGCGAGGGGGAATTCGGCGACATAGGGCGGCTCGAAGCCGCCGAGCGAGAAGGTCTTTTCGCCGCCCGCATGGTGCGACAGCCACTCGTCGGAGACGCGTTTCAGGCATGGCATCAGTGGTCCGGCCTGGCCGACCGGCACGACTTCGAAGCAACCGCCCTCCTCTCCGGTCTTGCGCCAGCTGCGGCGGATGTTGCCCAGCCTTCGGCCCTCCATTGAGAAGCTTCCCAGTGGCACGGCCGCGGACTCACCGACCTTCTGAATGGCGAATCCCAGCTCGACCAGCTCCGGCAGTCCGTCGGCGCCGAAGCCATAAACCCCCGCCCGGGCGGCGTGGGCGTCGGCCAACTCTCGGAAGCGCCACAAGAGATCCATCTGCTCCGACCGGCGACCGACGGGCATGCCGAGGGCGATCCATGAGCGCCCGCGCACGCCGAACATCAGAAAACTCTTGCCGCTGTCGGAAAACAGGAACCGCTTGTCGCCGCGCAGGGCCAGGTTGGAGCCCGGCTCGGCCGCGTCGGCGCTGGCCAGGATCGCCCGCACGCGGGATAGGTCCGGATCGGCGTCGCCAGCCACCCGCGGCGTCGCGGGCGTCGCCAGCAGTCGCCAGACCCCCAAGGCCAGCAGCACCGCCGCCGCCCCGGCCGAGGACCGGATCGCCCTTCCCGCGTCCTGGTCGCCGATCACCCGCAGCACCGAGCTGTTGGCGTAGTCGAGGTTCTGGAATGACCACCAACCGACCAATCCAGCCCCGACCAGGGCGGCCAGGGCGGACAGCATCCAGCCGGGCGTCACCTCCAGACGCGAGAGCCTGGCGGCGCGGGTGAATGCGGGATGGCACGGGGCCAGCACGAACGCGATAGCGGCGAGGATCACCGCCTCTTCGAAGTCGAAGCCCTTGAACAGCGCGAGGATGGCGGCCACGGCCAGCACGCCCTCGCTGGCCGCCCAGGCGGCGTCCAGCCTCCGCGAAAGCCCGAAGGCCAGCATCACCAGCACCACGCCCAAGATGGAGGAGACGAAGCTGCTGATCTCGATCAGCACTATGGGGGTGTGCTCGGCCAGCCACATGAAGCGGCCCGGATCGGACGGCGTCGCCCCCGAGGCCAGCAGCATGACGCCCGCGCCCGCGACCAGCACAGCCATCAACCGGGGGGCGGCCGTCAGCAGGGCGGGCCTCAGATCGTTGAGCCTTGGCATCCGATCGTTCGTCCCGCGCGCGCCCGGTCAAGGTGTGCCCGAATTCCCCTAGACGGGCAATCGCCACCCCTGCTTGCCCTTGCGCCCAGCCCGCGCCGCGTTCATGGCTTTGGCAAAGAAGACGCGGACCTGGAATGGGACGCGCCGGGAAGGGAGGCTGCCGATGAATCCGACGTCGCGCCGCGAGGCCGTCCTCGATCCCGACCTGCCGATCATCGACCCGCATCATCACCTGTGGGATCGGATCTCGGCCACGCGCGGCGAGCGCGCGCCGCCTCGGCACGGCTTCGAGACGGTGATCGAGCGCGTCCCTCGCTATCTGCTCGACGAGCTGCTCGCCGACATGAAGAGCGGGCACAACGTCATCGCCACGGTCTACATGGAATGCGGCGCCATGTACCGGCAGGACGGGCCGCCGGCCCTGCGCCCGGTCGGCGAGACGGAATTCGTCAACGGCGTGGCGGCGATGAGCGCCAGCGGCGTCTACGGCGCCGTGCGCGCCTGCGCCGGTATCGTCGGCCATGCCGACCTGAAGCTGGGGGCGGCCGTTCGTGAGGTGCTGGAAGCACATGTCGCGGCCGGTGGCGGCCGATTCCGCGGCATCCGCCAGAGCGCGTCCTGGGACGCAGACGCCAATGTGCTGGGGCCGCTGTCGCGCAACCAGCCGGGGCTCTACGCCAGGAGCGATTTCCGCGAGGGCTTCGCCGAACTGGCGCCACTGAACCTGTCGTTCGACGCCTGGATGCTTGAGCCCCAGCTTCCCGAGCTGATCGCCCTGGCCAAGGCGTTCCCGCAAACCTCCATCGTCCTCGACCATGTCGGTACGCCGCTGGGATTGGCCAGCTATGCCGGCCGGCGCGAAGAGCGCTTCGGCGTGTGGCGCGACAACATTCGCGCCCTGGCCGCCCTCCACAATGTATCGGTGAAGATCGGCGGCCTGGCCATGCCCTTCCCGGGCTTCGCCTCGTTCCTGTCCGAGCCGTCGGCGTCGGCCAAGGCGCTGGCCGAGGAGTGGCGGCCTTATGTGGAAACCTGCATCGCGGCCTTCGGCGTCACGCGCTGCATGTTCGAGAGCAATTTCCCGGTCGACATCGGCAGCTGCGACTACGCCACTCTGTGGAACGCCTTCAAGATCATCGCCCAGTACTATTCGGCCGAGGAAAAGACTTATCTTTTCAGCGACACCGCTCGCCGAATCTATCGATTGGAAGTGTAAGGACACCCATGCTCTATGAGGAATTGAGGACCGCCTGGACGGAGCTCACCGCCCCGGGCGCGCCATTCGAGATCGTCTCGATCGAGGTGCGCGGCGCGCCGTGCCTGACCTACAAGAACGCCCCGCCCAACGTCCGCGCCTTGTGGCTGGCCACCGCCGCCTACGGCGAGCGCGAATATCTGGTCTATCAGGACGAGCGGATGACCTATGCCGACGCCCACCGCCAGGTGACGGCCATCGCCGCCTGGCTGGCGGCGCAAGGGGTTCGGAGCGGCGACCGCGTCGCCATCGCCATGCGCAACTATCCCGAATGGCTGCTGATCTACTGGGCCTGCGTGGCCTCGGGCGTGGCCGTGGTGGGCATGAACGCCTGGTGGACGGCCGAAGAACTGGCCTATGCGATCAAGGATTCGACGCCCAAGGTGCTGTTCTGCGACGCCGAGCGGCTGGCGCGGCTGCCCGAAACCGCCGCCCATGTGGTCGCGGTGCGTACCGACGCGTTAGCGGGCGCCACGCCCTGGAGCGAGGCGATCGCGCATGAAGCCGCCATGCCGGATGCGGTCATCGATCCGGACGCTGACGCCTGCATTTTCTACACCTCGGGCACGACCGGATTTCCCAAAGGTGCGCAGCTCACCCATCGCGGCTGCATCTCCAACCTGTTCAGCATGATGTTCGCCGCCCAGGCCCAGGCGCTGGCCCTGGCCCGTGAGACCGGCGTCCCCCTCGATCCGACCGCGCCGCCGCCCATTCCCGTGGGCTTGCTGACCACGCCGCTCTTTCACGTCACCGCCAACAACTGCGGGGCCTATGGCGTCACCGCAGCCGGCGGTAAGGTCGTTTTGATGTACCGCTGGGATGCCGGCGAGGCGCTGCGGCTGATTGAGACGGAAAAGGTCAGCGTGATGAGCGGCGTGCCGGTGATGGCGCGCGAGGTGATCAATCACGCCGACTTCGGCAAGCGCGATCTCTCGAGCCTCCTGGCGCTGGCCGGCGGCGGCGCGCAGGTTCCACCCGATCTGGTCGGCAAGATCGATGCGGCCGTCGCCACGGCCCGCCCCGGCACCGGCTATGGCCTCACCGAGACCTGCGGCATCATCACCTCCGTCTCGGCCGACTTCTTCGTGGCCAAGCCCGAGAGCGCCGGGCCGGTGATGCCCGACTTCGAATTCAAATGCGTCGATGACGACGGCCGGACGGTGGCCCCCGGCGAAATCGGCGAGCTGTGGGTGCGCGGCGCTCAGGTGATCAAGGGCTATCTCAACCGGCCTGAGGCCACCGCCGAGGCGATCACCGAAGGCTGGTTCCACACCGGCGACATCGCCCGGATCGACACCGACGGATTCCTATTCATCGTCGATCGCAAGAAGGACATGATCCTGCGCGGCGGCGAGAACATCTACTGCGCCGAGGTCGAGGCGGCGGTCTATCGCGATCCGGCCGTCGCCGAATGCAGCGCCTTCGGCGTGCCCGACGAGCGGCTAGGCGAGGAGGTCGGGCTGGCGGTGGTTCCCCGCGACAGCGAGAGCCTGACCGCCCCAGCGCTGCGAGAGCACTTGGCCGCGATTGTCGCCCGCCACAAGATCCCCCGCTACATCTGGATCCTGCACGAGCCCCTGCCGCGCAACGCCAGCGGCAAGTTTCTGAGGCGCGAATTGAAGGAGCGCCTCCCGCTCGCCGAGGCGGTCTAGCTGTCGAACAGCGCAGCCAGGTCCTTCAGCCAGGCCTGGACGAGGGGCTGGTTCGCCTCGGGCGTTACGCCGTGACGAACGATGACCAGGTCGCGGTCGGGACAGACGACGATGTACTGGCCCTCATAGCCGTTGGCGGAGAAGGAGCCGGGGCCGGCCAGGTCGAGCCACCAATGGGCGCCGTAGGGTCCGTCGACACAGTCCGGCTGCTGGAATGTCGGTGTACGGGCGTAGTCCACCCAGCCCTCGGGCAGGATCCGTCGCCCGCGCCAGATCCCGTCGCGAAGGTAGAGCAGACCGAAGCGGGCGAAATCCCGCGCCGTGGCGAACACGAACGACGAGCCAATGAAGGTTCCGGCCCCGTCGAAGCGCGCCACCGCGCTGGCCATGCCAAGCGGTTCGAACAGGCGCTCGCGCATGAAGGCCTCGAAGCCCGCGCCCGGAGCGCCCGACACCCGCGCCAGGGCGCGGCAGACGATATTGGTCGTCCCGCTCGAATAGCTGAAGAAGCTGTCCGGCGCATGAGCCAGGGGGAAGCTGGCGGCGAAGGCGGCCACGTCGGCCGCGCCGGTCCCGAACAGCATCTCGATCACATCCGACGGCTCGCCGGGCACATAGGCCTCTGTGAACTTGAGGCCGCTCGACATGCGCAGGAGCTGGTCGAGCGTGATCGCCGCGCGCCGATCGCCGGCGGCGCGCCATTCCGGCGCATCGGCCGGCGCGAAGACGTCAAGGCGGCCGTCGCCAACCAGGATTCCGGTCAGGGCGTGAGTGATGCTCTTGGCCACCGACCACGAGCGGCAGGTGTCGTCGGCCGCGCGTCCGACGCCATAGCGCTCGAACACCAGTCGCCCGCCGTGAACCACCACCACCGCCCAGGTCTCGCCGAGATCATCGGGCGTCACGAAGGCCTGATCGATCAGGCTCGCGAAGCGGGCTTCGTCGAGGCCTGCCGGCAAGGGGTCGGTCGGCCATCCGGCGGCCGGCCACGGCGTTTGCGCCGGCTGGGCCGGCAGCGCCGGCAAGGCCATCAGGCGAAGTCCCTGGCCAATTCCGCGCGCGAGGCCTCGCTGACCACGGCCAGATGTCCATAGTTCGGGTGGTCGCCGCCGATCATCACCCGCGCCTCCCGCTGGCGGAAGCCGGCGACGTCCTCGTCGGTGAAGGGAAAACGCAGGAAATGCACCGACGACGTCTTGCCGTCGTCGCGCGTGCGCTCGACCTCGCCTTCCGGAACGCCGGCGATGCGTCGGGTGCCGACCTCCAGGAAGAAGTGCTCGTCCACCCCGCCCAGAGCGCGCAAGGCGACGTCGCGACGCTCCGGGTCGTCGATCTCGAACATCACCGTCGCCACCAGTTCGCGACCCTGCGGGATCAGGGGATTGTAGGCCGCCAGCTCGTCGGCGATCTGCGCCTCGCCTCCTTTTTCGGTGAGCAGCATTTCCTGGACCTGGAACAGCATGGTCTCGAAGGTCTCGAAATAGAAGGTGCAGAACGGACCAAGCGCGATGCGGCGCAGGCGCTTGATCGGCAGCAAGGTGGCGCGGCGCTCGCGCCTCTGCGGCGCGAAGGCCTCGTCGGAAATGACGTCCTCGCGGGTGATCCGGCGGGCGGCGGCTGTCATGGCTGTGGCTCCTTCAGGCGAGGCCGTAGGCTTCGGCGAAGATCTCGATCGGATGGGCCTGGCGCGGCTGCGCTTTGCCGACGCCCAGTTCGACGCTGACCAGCTGGCCGAGGTGCTTGCAGGCCAAAGGGCAGTCGGAACACAGCGTGTCATTGCCCTTCTGCGCCGCCTGCCGGGCGGCCGGCTTGCCGACCTTCATCGCCAGGGCGTGGGTCGGCTTCATCACGCCGAAGGTGCCGCCATGGCCCGAACAGCGCTCCACCAGGTCGACCTTGGCGTCCGGGATCAGGCGCAGCATCTGGGCCGAGATCGCGCCCATATTCTGCGCACGGGCATGGCAGGCGTGGTGCAGGGTGACGCCGCCGGCTGGCGCCGTCAGGCCGGGCGCCAGGCCATGGGCCTTGGAGAGCTCGACCACATATTGGCTGATGTCCCGCGTCGCCTCGGCCAGGCGTCGCACGGCGGCGTTCTCCGGCAGGATCAGTGGCCACTCAAATTTCAGCATCAGGCCGCAGGAGGCGGTCAGCGTGACGATGTCCCAGCCCTGGTCGACCAGCGGGGCGAGTTCGGCCGCCACCTGCTCGGCGCTGGCCGCCACGGCGGCCAGATCGCCGGCCTCAAGCTTGGGCATGCCGCAGCACTCGGGATAGGCGAGGCGCGTATCCACGCCCTGCTTGGCCAGCACCGCCTGGGCGGCCGTGGCCGTCGTCGGGGTGTTGTAGTCGACGAAGCAGGTGGCGAAGAGCGCCGCCTTGCGCAGACCGAAGGCGGGACCGGTCGGGTCGGCCGGGGCCGCGGACTTGCCAAGGCGATCGGCCGCCGTCTTCGAGGCGAAGCGCGGCAGGATGGCGTCCTTGTCGATGCCCGCCACCGCGTCCATGATCGCGCGCACGGGCCTGTTGCCGATGTCGCTCGCCCAGTTGGCGAGGCCGGCGACCGGTTTGGCAAGTTTGCCGTTGCGGTCGGTCTCGCCCAGCTGCTCGGCCACGAACTGGCCGCCCTTGGCTTTGCGCGTGGCGGCCCGGTGGCGCAGCATCAGGTGCGGGAAGTCCACGTCCCACTCGTGCGGCGGCACATAGGGACATTTGGTCATGAAGCACATGTCGCAGAGGGTGCAGGCTTCGACGACCTGGCCGTAGTCGGCCTTGGCCACCCCGTCGACCTCGCCGGTCGGGCCGTTGTCGACCAGATCGAACAGGCGCGGGAAGGAGTCGCACAGATTGAAGCAGCGCCGGCAGCCGTGGCAGATGTCGAACACCCGCTCCATTTCCGCCTCGACCTTCTCCAGGTCGTAGAAGTCGTCGTCGCGCCAGGCGATCGGGTGGCGGAACGGCGCGGCGAGGCCCCCCTCTCGTCTGCCCTCGGCTGGCGGCGTTTCGGTCATCGGCGTGCGTACGTTTTCTGATCCTTCTCCAGGCGGAGAAGAGGGGCATTCCAGGTCGGCGAAGACGTGTCGCCGCCCCCTTCTTGGAGGGAGCGGCGATAACGCGGCGGGTGGCGTTCGCCCCGCGAACTAGTCCAGGCTGTCCAGCGCGCGCTGGAACCGGCCGGCGTGAGACTTCTCGGCCTTGGCCAGGGTCTCGAACCAGTCGGCGATTTCTTCGAAGCCCTCGTCGCGGGCGGTGCGGGCCATGCCGGGATACATGTCGGTGTATTCGTGGGTCTCGCCGGCGATGGCGGCCTTCAGATTGAGGTCGGTCCCGCCGATTGGAAGGCCGGTGGCCGGGTCTCCGACCACCTCCAGAAATTCCAGATGCCCGTGGGCATGGCCGGTTTCGCCTTCGGCCGTGGAGCGGAACACCGCCGCCACGTCGTTGTAGCCTTCGACGTCGGCCTTCTGCGCGAAATAGAGATAACGCCGGTTGGCTTGGCTTTCGCCGGCGAAGGCGTCTTTCAGATTCTGAACGGTCTTGCTGTCGGCGAGCGCCATGGCCTGTTTCTCCGGCTTGCGGGGTGCGAGCTCGGTCTTAGGCCCGGCGCCGGAGGGCGTCCAATCGATTGATCAAATCGGGCCGATAGAGAAGCTCAATGGGCTCCGGCGGCCGTCGGCGTCGTCAGATGGATCGACACGTCGGAGCGCCGGCGCAGGGGGCGCTCGGCGCCGGAGGCGGTCACGGCGTTGATGGCGCCGGCCGCGCCCTGATTGACCGTGACGCCAGCGAATCCGTGGCGACGCAGCGCGCGGCTGACCGCCTCCGCCCGCCGCTGAGACAGAATGAGATTGGCGCCGGGCGCGCCGGCTGCGTCGGCCAGGCCCAGTACGTCGATGCTCAGGACCCGGCATCCGGACGCCCGGTCGTGAGCCGAGACGATCAGCTCTTCCGCCGCCGGCGTCACCGCCGCCGAATCCGGCTCGAAATAGATCGGGAAGGCGATATCCGAACAGTTTGTCGCGGGCGCGATCAGCGGACCGGCATAGTGCGCGCGTGGCGTCTGGCAGGCCGAGAGCGCCAGTCCGGCGACGAGCGCCAACAGAGTCCCCGACCGCGACAGCCTCAGACCCACGTCTCTTATCCCCGCAACACCAGGGCGCATTGAGCGCCAATCCGCGTCAACCGCAAGCGCGGCGCCAGCTTTCCATCTCAGCGGCGGCGCTTGGGTCCGGGATCAGAGCCTTCCAGAAAGCTGCGCACGGCCATGCCGAGATATCTCGGGTTGCGGATGGCCAGGAAACCCGTGGCGAGGGCGGCGGCGATGGCCGTGACCGGCACGTCCTTGAAGAAGTTGACGATGCGGTCGAGCGGATCGCCGCCGCGCGGCGACACCTTGATCGGCCGGGGCTTGGGCGCCAGGGCCAGACCCGCGCCGACCACGAGCACCAGCAGGGCGGCGGACCCGGCGACGACCGCCGCCGCGCCGGCCGGCCCAAGTGAGGGCCGCACCAGGGCGTAAAGCGCGAACGCGAGCGCGACCACGAAGATGGATGCGCTGGTGGCGAGGATCGCCGCGGCCGCGAGCGCGACCCCGACCCTCCCCAGAAGGGACTTGATCACCTGTCGCGGCTGGAGATCAGCAGGCCCAGCACCAGTCCGACGACCAGGGCGGTGAGAACCGCGGCCAGCGGACGCTCATTGACCTTGTCGACCACAAAGCGCTGCGCGTCGTCGAACTGCTGCCCCGCGGTGTCGCGATAGCCCTTGGTCTGATCCAGCAGGTTGTCGGCGTGTTCCTTGAGCGCCTTCTGGGCAACCTTGGCGGTTTCGGCGATCCTGGCCTGGGCCTTCTCAATGGCTTCATTGAGCGCCTTCTGGCCCTTGTCGGCGGCCGAAGAGGCGGCGGAGGTGAATTCGTCGGCGGCGTCTTCGAGCGTGTCGGCGGTCATGACGGTTCTCCAGCAAGCTTTGAAGCGGGCGACCTGCCCTGAACGCAGCCCCCCTCACCCGTTCCGGGCTCTCGGTGTGGCCTGGAACTTAGGCGTTTTGGACAGGGCTTTCTAGGGTCAACCTGCGACGTCTTGTCGCAGCCGCCCGTGAATGCAAGACTCCAGCCTGGAGTGACCAGCGCCAAGCCTCAACGCCTGGAGATCGATTCCGTCGAACGCCTGACGGTGGAGACCGCGCGCGCCAGCCTGGCGCTCGATGCCGCCGATCTCGGCGAGTTCGAGTGGGACGCCGCCCGCGACCTCCTGATCGTCAGCGCGCGCATGGCGCGAATAACTGGCATGGCGGAGGGCGAATATCCTGCTGACGGTGGGGAATATGCCCTGACCTTCGTCCACCCGGACGACCGCGACGCGCTGCGGGAGGCGCTCAGAAAGAAGCTGGTTCACGAGGCCCGTTACGCCGTCGAATACCGCCTCATCCGTCCGGACGATCAGAGAGTGCTGTGGATGGAGAGCGCCGGCGTCATGGTTCGCCTGCCCGGCGGCGCCCCTCAACGACTGATCGGGGTCGTCCGCGACGTCTCCGGGCGCAAGGCCGCGGAGGAGGCGCGCGAGGCGCTGGTGGCCGAGCTCGACCACCGGGTGAAGAACGTCCTGGCGTCGGTGCAGTCGCTCGCCGCTCAGTCGGCGCGCAAGACGACCTCGATAGACGCGTTCCTCAAGACCCTGAACGGCCGTCTCCAAGCCATGGCCGCGGCCCATACTCTTCTGACCCGGACTCGCTGGCGCGGCGCCGAGATCGGCGATGTCATCGGTGCGGAGTTGGGGCCCTTGGCGCACGGACGCGCGCGCTGGTCGGGACCGGCCGTGGTGCTGACTCCCCGCGCCACCAACGCCCTGGCTCTGGCGCTGCACGAGCTGGCGACCAACGCCATAAAGTTCGGCGCCCTCTCCACTGAGGCCGGGCGGGTCGAGGTGCGCTGGTTCGCCAGAGTGGGCGGCGGCTTCGAGCTCACCTGGGCCGAACGGCGCGGCCCGTCGGTGGACCCGCCGGCGCGCCAGGGCTTTGGCACGATGCTGCTGGAGCGGGTCACCGGCCGCGAGCTCGGCGGGAGCGCCGAGGTCGAATTCCACCACGACGGCGTGCGGGCGACCCTGCGCTCCGACGCCGCCGCCTTGGCCGAACCGCATGCCGTGGCGGACGAGACGGACGAGACGGTCGTCGAGGAAGGCCGCTCCGAATTATCCTTCGGCGACCAGCAGGCGGATATCTCCGGACTGAAAGTCCTGGTGGTGGAAGACGCGCTGCTCCTCGCGCTTGAGCTGGAAGCCGCGCTTGTCGAGGCCGGCGCCTCGGTGTTGGGGCCGGCCGCCAACGCCGAGGAGGCGATCGAGATGATGGATCAGGATTTCGACGTCGTGCTGCTCGACGCCGACCTGAACGGTCGCTCGGCCGCGCCGATCGCCGAGGAGCTGGCCCGGCGCGGCCGACCCTTCATCCTGGCCACGGGACACAACGATACCGCGAGCCTGCTGCCGGACACGGCGTCCATCACCGTGCGAAAGCCTTACAACGTGCGCCAGATCGCCCTGGCGCTCGCCCGCGCGACGGGCCGGCTGCCGCAACCCTGACCCGGTGGGGAACCTATCCCGCCCCGTTCGCTTTAGCCTCAGGGCGCGCTGATCGCCTGCCTGTCGCCCCCAATTTGGATGGAGCCCTACCCGTGAAGCGATACCTCATTCTCGCCGCCGGCGCGGCGCTGCTGGCCGGATGCAACCCCGCACAGCAAAGCGCCTCGCAAAACACCGCCGACAATCTCGCCGCCAACGCCTCGGCGGAAGGCGGCGGCGGAACGTCCGTCGCGAGCGGCTCGGAGGAAGGCGCCCCCACCCAGATCGCCAGCGGCGCGACCGCCGGCGTTCAGGCGCCGCCGCCTATACCCGACTATCCCCAGCCGCCGGCGCCGGCGCCGGACTATGTCTGGACCCCCGGCTACTGGGCGTGGAACGCGTCGGAGAGCAACTACTACTGGGCGCCCGGAACCTGGGCGCGGCCGCCGCGGCCCCGGCTTTTGTGGACACCGGGCTTCTGGGCCTTGAGCAACGGGGTCTACGCCTTCACCGCCGGCCATTGGGGCTCTCGGGTCGGGTTCTATGGCGGCGTCAACTATGGCTACGGTTACGGCGGCTCGGGCTATCAGGGCGGCGAATGGCGCGGCGACCACTTCTACTACAACACCGCCGTGACGGCGGCGCCGGCTAACATCACCACCGTCTATCAGCGGCCTGTGCCGCCGCCGCCGCCAGGCCACGCCAGCTTTGTCGGCGGCCTCGGCGGGGTCAACGCCCGGCCCACGCCGCAGGAGGCCGCCGAGGCCCGCACGGCGCATGTGCCCCCCACCCGCGAACAGGCGCAAATCGAGCATCAGGCCGTCGCCGAACCGCGGCTGCGCGCCGAGTCGGTGGCGGCGGGCAGAGGCGCTCCAGCCGTCGCCGAAATGCAGCATCGCCAGCCGGCGGCTCAGGCTCGTCCGGTCGCCGCGCCCCCGAAGCCGGAAGCTCGTCCGCCCGCCGAAGCGCGGCCGGCGCCGCGTCCCGGCGAAGCGCCACGGCGACCCGAGGACAAGCAGCCGGAACCTCGCTGAGCCGCGGCCCGATCAGCGCACGGCGATGGTATTGTCGTCGGAGTTGCGGTCGATGAGCTCGTTGTAGGGATCGATGCCGGCGAACTTCGGCTTGGTGTTGGTGACGAAGCGCAGGGTGTGGACGCCGGAAGTGATCGGCGTCTTCTGAAGCACGAGCACGCTGCTGGGCCCGAAGTCGGCCTCGCCCGGCTGGGCCGTGAATACGCCGATGTCCACGGTCTCGTTCATCGGCGCCGCGTGTTCGACCCCGGTCCCGTTGGCGTAGAATTTCTGCGCGCTCACCGTAAGGGTGACGTCGTAGCGACCGTCTGGGCGACGGCGGGCTGACGCGTCGGTCGCCTTCAGGTCGTAGAGGGTGATGTTCTCGAATAGGTCGGTGATCAGCTGCTGCTTGTCGGCGGGGGCCTGGGCGCGCATGGCCGCGACCAGATCGAGCGCGGTGGGATAGGGGGCGCCCTTGAAGGCGTATTTGGCCAGGAGCGAGCGCAGGGCGCGGTTGACCGCGTCCTCGCCGATCTCGTCGGCCAGTCGGTACATGACCAGCGAGCCCTTGCGGTAGTGGATGTAGCCCTGGTCCTCCTCGACCTTCTCGAGGGGCTGCTCTTCGGCCGCCTCGCCGCCCCGTGCGCGCAGATAGGAATCCAGCTCGTATTTCAGGAATTTGCGGATGTGCGCGGGCCCGTACATCTGGCGCATGACCCGGAGCGCTGAATACTGGGCCAGGGTCTCAGAAAGCGAGGTCACGCCTTGCTGGTCGGCGCCAACGATCTGGTGGGCCCACCACTGATGAGCGAACTCGTGGGCGGCGATGTAGGTCACCATGTCGATGCGGGTCA
>Ga0302314_10003115_pt1 | contig 30699 bp, 29 predicted proteins | sample III_Palsa_N2_3_FD_200533 | JGI IMG/M metagenome (GOLD analysis project Ga0302314, IMG submission 200533) | Peat permafrost microbial communities from Stordalen Mire near Abisko, Sweden - III_Palsa_N2_3 | ecosystem: Environmental > Terrestrial > Soil > Palsa > Peat permafrost | place: Sweden... | reverse complement strand
AGTGACAGGCGCTCGGCCGCGTTTCGTGCCCACCACGCTCAAGCATCCACACTGATCTCCGGAGGTTGCCTTCACATGGCGGTCCTGCCCGCCCGCGTCCTGTTCGGCGCGGCGTACTACCACGAATACCAGCCCTACCAGCGGCTCAAGACGGACCTGGACCTGATGGCGGAGGCCCGCTTCAACGTCATCCGGGTCGGCGAGTCGGTGTGGTCGACGTGGGAGCCGGAGAACGGACGCTTCGACCTCGAATGGCTCGAACCGATCCTCGACGGCGCGCACGAACGCGGCATCGCGGTAGTCCTCGGCACCCCGACCTACGCCGTGCCGCCATGGCTCGCGCGTCAGTACCCGGAGATAGCGGGAGAGCGCGCGACCGGGCAACGGATCGGCTGGGGGGCACGGCAGGAGGTCGACTTCACCCATCCCGCCTTCCGCTTCCACGCCGAGCGCGTCATCCGTAAGATCCTCACCCGGTACGCCGGACACCCCGCGGTCATCGGCTTCCAGGTCGACAACGAGCCCGGCCTCGAACTGCTGCACAACCACGGCGTCTTCCAGCGCTTCGTCGACCACCTGCGCACCGAATACGGCGACGTCGAGACGCTCAACCGCGAGTGGGGCCTGGTCTACTGGTCCCACCGCCTGTCCACCTGGGCCGACCTGTGGATCCCGGACGGCAATACCCAGCCGCAATACGACATCGCCTGGCGCGCCTTCCAGGCCCGCCAGACCACCGAGTTCATCGCCTGGCAGGCCGGGATCGTGCGCGAATACTCCCGGCCCGAGCAGTTCGTGACCACCTGCATCTCCTACAAGCGCCCGGCGGTCGAGGACGACGAGCTCACCGACAGCCTCGATGTGGCCTCGGGCAACCCGTACTACGAGATGCAAGACGGCCTCGAACTGCCCGACCGCCGGGAGGTCGAACAGACGTGGCAGACCAGCGGGGTATGGGCGCTCTACCAGAGCGCGGACTGGATGTTCTCCTCTCTCCAAGCTCCGTTCCTGGTCACCGAGACCAACGCGTCGTCCATCGGCATGGCGTGGGACAACCGTCCCGCCTACGACGGGCAGTGGCGCCAAGCGGCCTGGGCGCTGGTATCCCGCGGCGCGCGTATGGTCGAGTACTGGCACTGGCACAGCCTGCACTTCGGCACGGAAACCTACTGGGGCGGGGTCCTGCCGCACAGCGGGAAGCCGGGGCGCACGTACGCCGAGCTCGCGCGCCTCGGCGCGGAACTGGAGAGCGCCGGAGCCCTGGTCGCCGGCGCCGAGCCCGATGCCGACATCACCATGCTCTACTCCACCCCCAGCAAGTGGCTGATGCAGAAGTACCCGCCGTTCGCCGACGAGAATGGCGCCCCCGACCCCGACGCGTACCACAAGATATTCGACCCGTTCTACCGGGGAGCGTTCGAGACCGGCCGGCAGATCCGCCTCGTCCACGCCCGGCAACTGCACGACCCGCGCGGCGAGCGGGAGGGCGTCTCGCCGCGCGAAGCCGCCGCACGTCACCCGGTCCTGATCGCCCCGGCGTTCTACCTCGCCCACGACACCACCGTCGACTGGCTCGCCGAATACGCGCATCAGGGCGGTCACCTCGTCCTCGGCCCGCGCACCGCCTACGCCGACCACGAGGGCCGCGCACGCCACGAATCGGCACCCGGCCGCCTGACCGGGGCCGCAGGCGTGCGCTACGACGAATTCAGCAATCTTCGCGCCGACGTCCCACTGCGTACTGCACCCGACTCGGGCCTCGTCCTCACGGGTGAAGCCCACGGCACGCGCTGGGTCGACGGGCTGGTCGTCACCGACGCACAGATCCTCGCCACCTACCACCACCCCCACTTCGGCCTGTGGCCCGCGATCACCACCCGCGCGCACGGCGCCGGCCGCGTCACCACCGTCGGCACCGTGCCCGACCGCACCCTCGCGCAGGCACTGGCCGCGTGGCTGGCGCCGACCCCGGTCAGCGGCTGGCAGGACCTGCCCGACACCGTCACCGCCACGACCGCCACCGCCCGCGACGGACGCCGCGTGCACGTAGTGCACAACTGGAGCTGGAATACGGCGCGCCTGAGCGCGCCGCACCCGCTGCGCGACGTGCTGAACGCGGGACACACCGCCGTCGGCGCACCGCTGAGCCTCGGCCCCTGGGATGTGCGAGTGCTCGTCACCGACAAACTCGCGCCATAGCTCTAGGCAGTACCCGCGCCAGGGTTCCGTGGTACGCGGCACAGCTCGCGTGCCACGGAACCAGATCCCCGCACCCGTGTCGGTGCCGCGTGGGCCGGCCCCGGATGACGGGGTCTGAGCCGCGCGGCACCGACGTGTCGCTTCAGACTTCGGAGCTGGTGAACCCGATTGTCACCAGGGGCTTGCTATCAGGAAGCTGGTATCCTCGGTCCACGGGGTCCCGCTGCCGCTGGCGATGTAGGCGGTGTAGTCGAAGTGGCGGATGTAGTCGTTCGGGAAGTTCACCGATTCGAACGAGTAGCCTTCGCCGCTGTTTCCCGCTTCCGGGCAGAACGTGGCGTCCTGGGCGAATTGCACGGAGCCGTCGTTCGTTTCAAGGTAGAGCTCGAAGTCGGAGTGTCTGAGGTACTCGCCGGGCTCGTTGGCCGATTCGAAGGAGATGCACGAGCTGTCTTCCAGGCCGGGTTCGACGATCCAGTCGGCGTCGGCCTTGGCCGTGGCCGTGCTGCTTGAGGTGACCGGGGCGATGATGACCTTGTCGTCGGACGTGTCGTGCTGGATGTAGTCGCCGGTGCAGCACGGGGTGGTCGCGTTGAGGGACATCTCCGTACCCGCGGTGAACGGCGACGGCTGGGAGTAGGTTCCGTAGTCCGCGGCAACGATGTTGGCCTGGACCGCGTTGTCGGCCGCGTCGGTCGGGTAGCCCGAGGTCATCACGCCTTCGAAGAACGAGCCGATGGAGGTGTTGCTGTCGTCGCCGCCGGTGCCGAGCAGGATCGCGCCTTCCTGCTTCATCGGCTCGTAGCCGCTTGGTAGTGCCCCGGCGTATTGGGTGGTCAGGCTGCCCCATTGGGCGTTGCCGGATTTGAGCGCGAAGGTGTTCTGGCCGTTGTTCTTCAGCAGCGCGGTGACGAACGGGGAGCTGTTGCCGGTGCCTTCGGTGCTCGTGGCACCGCCGCTGCCGGACTGGTACAGGCCGCTTTCGAGGTCGGCTTGGACCCAGGGTCCGGAGCCGTTGCAGGTGAACCAGCATTCGGTGCTGAAGTTGACCGCGTCCATGTGGGCGTCGCCGTTGTCGTCGTTGTCCGTCTCGGCGTTGCCGTAGTCGAAGCAGCATCCGCCGTTGACGTGCGTGCCGGAGGTGACCATGTACATGCCCTCGGGCTCGCCGTCGGTGGCGATGTCCGTGGTGTCGTCGTCGCGGTAGCCCATGCCGGGCTCGATGTACACGCCGTACACCTTCTGGCCGTCGAGGGTGGTCGGCAGCACGTCCGCGCCCGCGCCGACATCGGCGCCGCCGTGGCCGCCTGCGCCCTCGATCGTCAGGTTGTTGCCTTCGCCCGACTGGTCGTAGATCTCGGTGATGATGCAGGTGGTTTCGGCGCAGAACGCGTCCTGGGCCGCGGCGTCGGCGACACCGCCGGCCGAGAGCACGCCGATGCTCAGGTACGTGCTGTCCGAGGCGCGCTGCACCTGGTAGAGCGCGCCGTCATACGCGGCGTAGAGCGCACGGGTCGTGCTGTGCGCGGCGACGCAGGGAGTGCCTGCGGCGGCGTAGATGTCGCAGGGTCCCTGCGTGGCGGCCTGCGAGGTGGCCGCCGCGCCGAACGTGACGCCGGCGAAGGCGAGGGCGGGTACTGCGACCAGGAGCGCTCTTCGCGCCCAGCGGATCAGGGGTCTAGTGATCACGCATGAACTCCTTTGTTCACGGATTGGTGCTGGCAGCGTGCGTGCAACGCAGTGTTAGCGCTAACAATTCTTCTCGGCGAAAGCACTGTGCTTCCGCGGGGATTGTGCGCGGCAGAGTGCTGCGCCAGCGCTCACTATGGACGGGCCCGGACGCCGCGTCAAGACACCTCTCGACGACGTGCCCGCGGCCGGCGAGCCTGGCCTGGTCAGCCGGCATTGCGCGGTGCCTGCCGCAAGTCGACGATCCGCTCTCGGCGTGCGGCCGGGGTGCGGTCGAGATCGAGGGATTTGTCCGACAGGCGGCGTCCCGTGCCTGAGCTGCGCGCAGACCGGTACTTCCCCGGCTCCGGGCCACACGGCTGGTACGGGGATCTTGCGCTCCGGGGTCAGGCCGACTCGCGCATGATCAGCCGGCATGAGACGGTCGCGACGCCGGCTTCCGGGTGCCCCGAGGACATCGCGATCATCGGCTACGGCAACTGGGACACGATGGCACTCGGCCCACGGCCACCACTGACCACCATCGACATGAACCTCGGGGAGATCGGCCGAATCGCCGCGCTAAGTCTGCTAACCGCAATCGACGAGCCCGCTCCGGCGGCGGCACCGAACCACCCCGGCGCCACAGCGGGTACGAGCCGCTAACGCCTGCCGCTTCCTTGCGGGTGCCGCGGCCGACGACTTCGCTCTTCGCCGGCGTTCTGCCCGGGCGCGCTGCGGGATACCTGAAGCGGACTGAAGGCAACCCGCACGTCGCGACGCTCGCACCAGAAGGCTGGGAGCAGGCCGTTGGAATGGCTCACAACATCGTGCCGCGCTACAGGCCGATGTCCGGGTACTGGTTCCACCGGTCGGCCTCCCGGATGTAGCCGTAGACCACCGGGGAGTTCGGGGACCAACGGCCCTGCTCGGCGATCGCCGACAGGGGCGAACCGCGCTTGGCCGCAGTGCTCGCCGGGCCCGAGCGCAGGCCGTGGGCCGTCAGACGGCGGGCGTCCGGCAGGCCCGCGCGCAGACCGATCACCCGGATCCGCTCGTTGATCGCCTCCCCGGTCATGAAGCCGTGCGGGAACAAGGCTCCATGGCGGGTGACAGCACGCAGGAGGGGGCCGCTGGTGACACCGCGGCCCGCCAGCGCTCCGATCCAGGCTCGCAGCAGCGTGACCGGGTCGGTGTCCGGGTGCTGACCGGCCTTGATCGGAACGTGCTCCCCGAGTGCGTCCCGGTCCGTCTTGGACGCACGGATCAGGATCTTCAGTCCCTGGTCAGTTTCCTCCACATCCTCGATGTGCAGGTCCGACAGCTCGCACCGGCGGGCGTAGAGCGCGTACCCGAGCACGAGCATGAGCCGGTCGCGCGTGCCGGCCAACGACGCCGGGTCGCACACCTCGACCATCCGGCGCAACTGGTCGACGGTGATGGGCGGGGATTTGCGCGGCCGTACCCTTTGTTTAGCGCGGGCTTTGCGGTAGCCGCGCAGGGCCAGGCGTGCGGCCTCAGTGTCCGGGGTGTCTTTGAACCCTGCCACCCGGTGGTGGGTGCGGATCGCTGCGATCGCCTGCTCGATGGTGGCCGGTGACTTCTCCCGGCGCACCAGATGGGCGACGTACTCCAGCAGCGTCTGCCCGGTGGCCGGCAGCGCGGTCCGCGCCTGCCACGCCGCCGCGTCCCGGCCGGGCGGCCGGGACGCGCACCAGGCCGTGAACTGCGCCCAGCACCGGGTGTAGGCGCGGGTGGTGTTGTTGGCCACCCCGCGGCGCATCAGCTCGGACGCGTCCAGCGACACGCTCAGATCCGCCGGGGTGTGCCCGCCGGTCCCATACGGGATGATCATGCTGTGGGCATCCGGCAACCGGTCCACGCGCCCTCATTTCGATCATGGTTCTGGCTCTCGATAAGGCATGTTATCAAGAGCCAGAAGGCGAAGGGGCACACTCTCCGAAAGCCGGCCGATTCTCGGTATTGCAGGATTTCCGTAACCGGTAATACAAGATGGCACGCTGCCGCTCCCCGGCTCGGGACGATCGCGACCGGCGGCGGACCCGTCGGGCCGCTGCGGCGGCACGAGGGCACAACTCCGACGCGCACCCCAGACAATGCGCCCGGCCAGAGCCGTAGAAGCTGAGGGTACCCCGGCAAGATCAATTCTTGCTTTGTTACTCACCGGTCACTTTGCGTCTGGCCGTAGCTTCGGGAGCTCCAGGCCGTGTCGAGGAGCGTGCCGCGGGCAACGCCGTCATCGGGCCTCGGGACGTGACCGGGGAGCTGATGCGCGCGACGTTCGAGACGAACGTGTTCGGGCTGGTCCGGGTCGCGCACGCGTTCCTGCCGCTGCTCGAGCGTTCCGTCGCGCCGGTCATCGTGAACGTCAGCAGCGGCCTGGCCTCGCTCACGGGCGCCAGCACGGCGGGTACGCCCGCGTACGGATACCCGGGTGTGGCCTATCCGGCGTCGAAGGCGGCCGTGAACATGGTCACCGTTCAATTCGCGAAGGCGTTCCCGGCCATGCGGATCAACGCGGTCGAGCCCGGGTACACGGCGACCGACCTGAACGGGCGCGCGGGCACGCAGACCGTCGAAGAAGGGGCGCAGATCATCGTACGGATGGCTCTGGTCGCCAAGGACGGGCCCACGGGCGGTTACTTCAGCAAGGACGGCGTGCTGCCCTGGTGAAGCCGAGTCAGGTTGATCAGGCGGGCATGGACAGGAGCAGGATGGGGGTGGTGGTCGGTTGGGCCGAGCCGTACGCGGGCTCGACGGTCATACCCAGGGTGACGGCGTTGCCGAGGCCGCCGGCGAGGATCGGGGTGGAGGAGTTGGTCTCCGCCTTCGTCACCACGCCGCTGGAGCGGATGCCGCTGGGGCCGATCATCCACAGCTGATACGCCTTGCCCGCCGGCAGCGTCGGCATGTCGGCCAGGGTGACGGCGACCTGGTTGAGCTCGCGGGACTCGACGATCGTCACGGTGCCGCCGCCGTGCACCTTCCCGACACCGACGTGCACGTCGGGGGCCGCGAGGAGCGCCGCGAGCTGCTGCGCGTGGGACTCGGACCGGCTGATCTGGTGACGCTGCGACAGATCCTGGACGCCGAGTCCCGCCGCGACGCCCGCGAGCACGGCGGCCGCGGTCCAGCCTGCGACGGCGGCCCGGCTGAAGCGGCCGAGGCGACGGCTGCGTGCCCGGGAGATGTCGACGACGTTGCTGTCGCCGGCGGCGGTGTCGGGGCTCGAGGACGACGACGGATCGCCGGCGGCTTCGGGGGTGGCGGGCGAACCGCCGGCGGGCGTGTCCGGGGCGGCCTCGGAGACGGGGCCGGGGGCGGCGACGTCGGGGGCCGGGGCGGGCAGCGGCGGGAGTTGGCGGGTGATCTCGATGCGGGCGGTCACCGCCGCGTAGAGGCGCTCGGGCGGGGCCTGGGCCGTGGCCATCGCCAGGACGGCCGCGGTCTCGCTGAGCTCCGCGACCTCCTGGGCGCAGGCCTCGCACTGCGCGAGGTGCTCCTCGAACGCCGCGCGCTCCTCGGCCCCGAGCGCGTCGCAGACGTAGGCGCCGGTCAGGGCGTGCACCTCGGGGCCGGTCGGGCTGTTCACCGTCGTCGTAGTCACCATCGTCCCACTCCCAGGCAGTCGCGCAGCCTGCCGAGGCCGTCGCGCAAGCGGGTCTTGACCGTCCCGAGCGGGGCGCCGAGCAGCGTGGCGACCTCGGGGTACGTATAGCCTCCGTAGTAGGCGAGCGTCACCGACTCGCGCTGCAGGTCGGTGAGCACCTCCATGCAGTGCCGCACGCGCTGCGCCTCGAGCCGGGTCTCGACGGCCTCGACGACCTGGTCGAACTCGATGTCCTGCGAGCTGGCCGCGACCCGGGCCTCCCGCTCGTGCGCGGCCTGCTCGGCCCGCACGCGGTCCACGGCGCGCCGGTGCGCGATGGTCAGCATCCACGCCCTCGCCGAGCCCTTGGCCGCGTCGAAGCGGCTGGCGGTGCGCCACACCTCGACCAGCACCTCCTGAGCCACCTCCTCCGCCTGCGCCGGATCGCGCAGCACCCTGCGGGCCAGGCCGTACACGCTGCCCGCCATCTCCCGGTACACGTGGTCGAACGCGCCGCGGTCCCCCCTGGCCACCTGCTTGAGGCGGGTTTCGAGCTCGTCCGGCCGTGGCCGGTCGGGGCCCGGTTCGCGGCCTGGCGGCTGCGGTTCTGGCTCCGGCGCGCTGTGCACTGTGGGTGTCACGTCGTCCATTCGGAGTGGGACGGGCTCCGGATTGCTCCGGGCGGCTGCTGATTCTCTCACCCGTATGGGCGTACGCCGGACCAGCCGGGGCCGCGCGGCGTGTCGCCTGCCCGAAAGACCCGCGGTACGCGGCGCACGAGGCGCGGACCAGTGGTTTCGTTCCCGGTCCACCGAAACGACCGGGCCGCGGCTAGCATCGAGGAACGGGCCCGGAGCGGCGTCGGGCCGGGTGATGAGGAGCACGCGGATGGCGAGTCGGGGCAGCAGCGGCAGTGGTAGCGGCGGCATCAGCGGCGTGGTGCTGCGCATCATCGGGACCGACCTGCCCGGCCGCGTGTGCCCGCCGGGCGGCGACTTCCCCGGCTACCGCAACGTGCACGTCGCGGTGCAGCGCAAGGACACCCCGTCGGAGCTGCTCGACATCCAGCCCGCCGATGCCGAGCGCGTGTCCTGGTCGCTGCCGTGCACCGCGTCGACGACCGCGGCCGAGGGGCTCGTGCTCAACGGCCCTTATATCCAGAACCGGCTCGGGGGCCGGTTCGTCTACGTGTCCTGGGTCGATCTGGACGCGCGCGGGGTGCCGACGATGTTCCGGCGCGGGAAGCTGCTGCTGAGCGCGGTGACCCCGACGGTGCTGGCCGAGGCGGTCGAGCGCGGCCAGTTGCGGGCCCGGCTCACGATGTCGGACGAGACGGGGCATCCGGTGTGCGCGCGCCTGGTGCCGCCGCGGGTGCAGTGGAACGCGGAGAGCGCGGCCTGACCTGCGCGGTCAACGCCCGACCTGCGCGGTCAACGCCCGGCCCGGCCCGGGGCGGCCGTTGCGCGTGAAGTCGTGGAAGTCGCGCGAGGTGGCAGGCGGTCAGGTCGCCGCACCTCGCGACGCGGGGTGCGGGCCTCATCGGGCGCTTTGGTGATGCCGAGTCCGTGAGGGAACTCATAGCTCGGACACGGCCCGGAAACAGCCGCCCGGCCGACCCGGCCCTCATCGGCTTGTTCGATCTCCGCATCAGCCCTCGTGTTCCAGTCGTCGGCGCACGTTACCCGGCCGGCGGGGTCCGGTGGGGCGTCGGCCTGCGGTGCGAGGCGCGAGGTGGGGGCGCGGCGCGTGCGCTACGGCGCCAGCCGATCGCGGGGGCGGGGCCCGTGCGCCGGATGGCCGGGCGGCGCGGACAGGGTGGTTCTTTTCGGCGCCGCCCGCTGGAACACCCGTGCGACCCGGCCGAAACCGTGTAGTACCACAGCGGTGCTGGTCGCAGGGCTGCGCGGCCGTGAACTGTGCGGCGGCGTTGACCGGGCGTTCACGCCACCGGGCGGCCGTACGGGGCGAAAGGGGCGCGTTCCGGGCCCGCGCGCTGCCTTGCTGGCCGTCGTCGCGAGCTGAGATAACTGGCGCCGGGCGGGGTCACAACACATGGGCACCCGCCGCGGTCGGCGCCGGTGGGGCGCCGCACCGGACGCGTTGCGAGCAGAAGGGGAGGACGAACTGGTGGACAAACGCTACGAGGCGTACTGTCTGGCCGATCCGCTCTTCTACGACCATCCCGCCCTGCGGGAGGACCTGTCCCCCGCCTTCGAACACGCCCGCCGCGCGGCCCCGGCGGGATGGACCGCGGCGGCCAGCGGCGACTGGTGGAACCTGATGCCGGGCGAGCACCGGCTACCGGATCAGGGCTGGAAGATACACGTCTCGGCGACGCCCGGCTCGGCCGTCTCGGTGCTGGACGTGCTGTGGGAGCACTGCATATCCGCGAACCTGGCGTTCAAGTTCCTGCGCTCGCCGGGCCTGCTGTTCCTGCGCAACTCCAAATACGCCGAGCGCGGCTCCTCCGGCAAGTTCGCCACGCTCTACCCGGCCGACGAGGCGGAGCTCGAGCGCACCCTCAAGCAACTCGACGACGTGCTCGCCGGCCGGCCGGGCCCGTATGTGCTCAGCGATCTGCGCTACGGCGCCGGCCCGCTCTACGTGCGCTACGGCGGGTTCACCCCGCGCCGCTGCCAGGACGCGTCCGGCGAGTCGGTGCCCGCGATCGAGGACCCGGACGGCCGGCTCGTGCCCGACGTGCGCGGCCCCGTGTTCGCCCCGCCGCCCTGGGTCTCGCTGCCGGACTTCCTCGCCCCGCACCTCGAGGCGCGCACGGCCTCGTCGGTCGCCGACCTGCCGTACCGGATCGAGCGGGCGCTGCACTTCTCCAACGGCGGCGGCGTGTACCAGGGCACCGACACCCGGACCGGACGCAAGGTCGTGCTCAAGGAGGCCCGTCCGCACGCGGGCCTGCTCGGCGACGGCCGGGACGCGGTGGTCAGGCTCGAGCGGGAGCGCGACATGCTGCGCCTGGCGGCGGGCAGCGGCGCGGGCCCGGAGGTGCTGGACTGGTTCGAGCTCGGCGAGCACCGGTTCCTGGTGCTCGAGTTCGTCGAGGGCAGCCCCCTGAACACCCTGTTCAGCGAGAAGTATCCGCTGATCGGGCGCGAGCCGGACCCGGAGGCGGTGCGCGAGTACACGGCGTGGGCGCTCGGGATGCAGGTCAAGGTCGAGCGGGCGGTGGCCGCGCTGCACGAGCGCGGCGTGGTGTTCAACGACCTGCACCTGTTCAACATCATGGTCCGCCCGGACGACTCGGTGACCCTGATCGACTTCGAGGTCGCGGCCCCCGTCGAGACGGCCGAGCGGCAGATCCTCGCGGCCCGCGCGTTCCAGGCGCCGCGCGAGCTGACCGGCTTCGCCGTGGACGAATACACCCTCGCCTGCCTGCGCCTGTCGCTGTTCCTGCCGCTCACCGGGCTGCTTCCGCTCGACCGCGGCCGGGCCAGGGCCCTGGCCGACGCGATCCGCGGCGAGTTCCCGGGCGTGCCGTACGAGTTCCTCGACGAGGCGGTCCAGCGGATCTCGCACGCCGGGCAGGGCAGCCTTCGAATACCGCCCGCCCCGTCCCCCGCCACCGAACTCGACGCGCCGCTGGCCTACGCCGAGTGGGACGCGCTGCGCGCCTCGATCGCCGAGTCGATCGCGGCTAGCGCGACCCCGGACCGCACCGACCGGCTCTTTCCCGGCGACATCCGCCAGTTCGCGAACTCCGGCGCCGGGCTCGGACTCGCGTACGGCACCGCCGGGGTGCTCTACGCGCTGCACACCAGCGGAGCGCCGGTTCCCGATGAATACGAGCACTGGCTGCTGGCCCGCACCGACAGCCCGCCGGCCGACACCCGCCTCGGCTTCTACGACGGCGTGCACGGCATCGCCTACGTCCTGGACCTGCTCGGGCACCGGGACGCCGCGCACCGGCTGATCGACATGGCGCTCGACGAGCGCTGGCAGCGCCTCGGCCCCGACCTCGCCGAGGGCCTCGCCGGGATCGGGCTGAACCTGCTGCACTTCTCCGCCCGCACCGATGACGCCGCGCTCTACGGCGCGGCCCTGGAAGCGGGCCGGCTCGCGGTGGAACTGCTCGCCCAGGAGGACGCCGCGCGCGCCGAGGCCGGGGTCAAGCCCGCGGTTTCCGGCGGCGCCGGCGGGCACGCGGGACTGCTGCGCGGGGCCAGCGGCCCGGCCCTGCTGTTCCTGCACCTGTACGAGCGCACCGGCGACGACGACTGGCTCGACAGGGCCCGGGCGGCGCTGCGGATGGACCTGGCGTGCTGCACGCTCTCGGAGACGGACGGCTCGCTGCGGGTGAGCGAGGGCTGGCGCGCGCTGCCGTATCTCGCGCAGGGCAGCGCGGGCATCGGCCTGGTGCTGCGGCGCTATCTCGCGCACCGCGAGGACGAGCAGTTCCGCAGCGCTCTCGGCGCGATCCGCAAGGCGTCGCTGTCCCGGTTCTACGCGCAGTCGGGCCTGTTCAACGGACGCGCCGGGCTGATCCTCGCGCTCGCCGACCAGGACGCGTGGCCGGCGGCCGGCTCAGAGCCGGGTGTGCCCGGATTACCTGACGCGGCCCCGGGTCTGCCCCCGCGCCGCGGCACCCTCTCCGGCCCGGCGACGTATCCCGCCGCGCGCACCCGTCCCGCGCGGCCGGCCGGCCGGCTCGAGCCGCCGACGCGTGGCGGGCAGGACGCGCTGGACCAGCTGCGCCGCCTGACCTGGCACGCCGTCGGATACCGCGGCGGGCTCGCGTTCCCCGGCGACCAGCTGCACCGGCTCTCGACGGATCTGGCGACCGGAAGCGCCGGGGTGCTGCTCGCGCTCGGCTCCGTGCTGCACGAGACCCCGGTGCAGCTGCCGTTCCTCGCCCCGCCCCCGCCGGCGCGCGGCGCCGTGTAGAACCGGGCACCTTCTGCGGCGCCTTGTCGGCGCCGCTCACAGACCGCCCCCGGCCGCAACCGGGGGTTGGAAGAAACAGGCAGTTCAATCCGGCAGCCGCGGCGCCCGCCGCGGCCCGGCGACCACCTATGGAGGACATCATGGCCCTGCTCGACCTTCAGGCGATGGAGACCCCGGCCCAGGAGACCCGCTGGGACGGCGGCGCGAACAGCGCGACCAGCCTGCTGCTGTGCCTCTCGACGAACAGCGAGACCAGCCTGCTGCTCTGCTTCTAAGTCCTCTGACCACGCCGCCTGGAGCGGCGGTCGATGCCCTGGGCAGCACCGAGCAACCGCGGCCGGCCTGTGAACCTCCTACGCTCACAGGCCGGCCGCGGCCGTGCTTCCAGCGTGCCACGCCGCGGGCCGGACGGCTCGGGGTGACGCACGGAATCCGGCACGATCCGGCCCGGCGCAGAAGTACGAACCATGACTCGCGTTCATATTTTGCCGGGAGCGGCATCCCGCTTGGCAGACATTTGACCTTACCGAGCAGTAAGTTGACGGATCGCCAGCCCCCCGTAACTTCCCGTGCACTCCCACATGCCCCGGGAGGGACACCCGTGCCTCACGACCGTCGACACTCCATCTCCATCACCGCGCCGTCCCGCAGGCGCTCGCGCTCGCGCCTGCTGACCGCGATGCTGGCCGCCGCCGCGCTGTCCGCGACGACGGCCGCGGGCGCGGCGTCCGCTTCCTCCTCCAACTCCAGCCCCCGGGCGACCTCCCTGCAGGTCGTGGACGACTGCGGGGGCCAGTGCTACGACATCCTGCCGCCCGGCGAGAACGGCAACGAGACGCTCGCCCAGATCATCCTGTTCAAACTGTTCGGCACCGACCCGTCGAACAGCGACGACCAGCTCGGCCCCTACCAGAACCTGGTGACGGCCTCCACCGGGCTGACGGCCTCCCAGGTCGACCAGTTCTACAACTCCTCCTCGCTCGGCGTGCCGTCCTCGGACGTGCAGAGCACCGAGACCCCGGAGACTGGCGTCACCATCCAGATCGACGACTCCGGGATCCCGCACATCACCGGCACCACCCGCGCCGAGACCGAATACGGGGCCGGATACGCCGGCGCCCAGGAGCGGCTGTGGGTCATGGACCTGATGCGGCACCTCGGCCGCGGCGAGCTGTCCTCGTTCGCGGGCGGCGACGCCGGGAACCAGGCGCTCGAGCAGAACCTGTGGCGCGGCGCCCCCTACACCGAAGCCGACCTCACCGCGCAGGTCACCGCGCTGGAAAGCGACGGGACCAACGGCGCGCAGGTCAAGTCGGACATCGACGACTACCTCGACGGCGTCAACGGGTACATCTCCGCGGTCGAGGCGGCCGACGACTTCCCCGGCGAGTACGACCTCGCCGACCAGTCGATACAGCCGTTCACCGAAGAGGACCTGATCGCGATCGCCGACGTGGTCGGCGCGCTGTTCGGCAACGGCGGCGGCGAGCAGCTGCAGTCCGCGCTCGTCAAGCAGGCCTCCGAAGCCGAGTACGGCACGACCGAGGGCGACGAGGTGTGGAGCGCGCTGCGCGAGCAGAACGACACCGAAGCCACCATGACCCTGCACGACGGCCAGACCTTCCCCTACGGCGAGGCCACCGGCGAGAACGGCCTCGCGATGCCCGACGCCGGCTCGGTGCAGGCCGTGAGCATCGTGCAGAACGCCACCGGGACCGGCGTGACCTCGTCCGTCGCGGCCACCGCCTCCGCTGCGGCTGCTGCGAAGTCGAGCGCGACCACCGAGGCCTCGACCCTGGCGAAGGCCTCGACCGCCGCCTCGATCCCCGCGAAGCCGACGGTGAAGGCTACCTCCGCGCAGCTGGCGAAGGCGGCCAAGGACCTGCCGGCCTCGCTCAAGTCCAAGGCGTCGAGCATCGTCGGGATGTTCGACAAGGGCGCGATGCCCGGCGTGGACGTCCCCTCGCCCGGCCAGCAGCACCCTGGCATGTCGAACGCGCTGGTCGTCTCCGGCAAGGACACCGCCTCCGGAAACCCGGTCGCCGTGTTCGGCCCGCAGACCGGCTACTTCGCCCCGCAACTGCTGATGCTCGAAGAGGTCGAAGGCCCCGGGATCAGCGCGCGCGGCGTCGCGTTCTCCGGCCTGAACTTCTACGTCGAGATGGGCCGCGGCCCGAGCTACGCCTGGTCGGCCACCTCCGGCGAGCAGGGCACATCCGACACGTTCGCCGTGCAGCTGTGCAACACCGACGGCTCGACCGCGACGACGAGCTCGACCGCATACCTCGACAACGGCGTGTGCACCCCGATGACCGAGATCGAGCAGGCCGACTCGTGGAGCCCGACCCTCGCCGACGAGACCGCGGCCGGATCCTACGACCTGGTGATGTACCGGACGAACTTCGGCCTGGTCGAATACACGGCCACGATCGGCGGGAAACCGGTCGCGTACACGGTGCAGAGATCGACGTACATGCACGAGGCGGACTCGGCGATCGGGTTCATGATGTTCAACAACCCGAGCATCATGGACACCGCGAGCGGATTCCAGTCCGCCGCGTCGAACGTGGACTTCGACTTCAACTGGTTCTACGTCAACTCGGCGCACACCGCGTACTTCAACTCGGGCATGAACCCCGAGCGGGCCTCCGGAACCGACCCGAACCTGCCGCTGTGGGGCACCAGCGCGGACGAGTGGACCGACTGGAGCCCGACCGCGTACACCGAGTCCGACACTCCCGCCTCCGCGCACCCGAACGACCAGGACCAGGACTACTACGTCAGCTGGAACAACAAACAGGCCCTCGACTACAGCGCCGCGGACGGCAACTACAGCTGGGGCCCGGTCCAACGCGTCGACCTGCTCAACACCGGGATCAAGAACTACCTGGCCACCGGGGCGAAATTCACCGAGACCTCGCTCATCCAGGTGATGGAGACCGCCGCGACCACCGACCTGCGCGGCTCCGAGGTACTGCCGCTGCTGCTGCAGGTGATCGACAGCACCCCGGTGACGGACTCGACCCAGGAAACCCTGGTCGGCGAACTGACGTCGTGGGCGGATGCGGGAAGCAGGATCCTGCCGACCGCGGCCGGAGCCGAGACCTTCCAGGACGCGGCCGCGATCCAGCTGATGGACGCCTGGTGGCCGCTGCTGCTGCAGGCCGAATTCCAACCGGGCATGGGCACCGGCCTGTTCGACGCGCTCGTGGCCGACATGCAGACCAACGACTCGCCCTCCGGCGGCCAGCAGATCACCGTCTCCGGCGTGATCCCCTCGGACAACGCGGCGCAGACCCACAAGGGCTCGGCGTTCCAGTTCGGCTGGTGGGGCTACGTCAGCAAGGACCTGCGCAGCGTCCTCGGCCAGGCCGTCACCGACCCGCTGCCGGTGCAGTACTGCGGCGGCGGGAGTCTGAGCGCGTGCCGCACGGATCTGCTGAACTCGCTGGTCGCGGCGTCCCAGGAGTCGGCGGCCACGGTCTACCCGGCGGACACGTACTGCTCGGCGGGCGACCAGTGGTGCGCGGACAGCATCGTGCAGAGCCCGCTGGGCGGGATCACGCACGCCCTGACCACCTGGCAGAACAGGCCGACCTACCAGCAGGTCGTCTCGTTCACCTCGGGCGGCTGACGCAGGCCCGCTGACGGGTGAGTCCGTCAACGCGTCAGCCGCGCACCTGGTGTGCCGGGTCCCGTGCGGGGGACCCGGCACACTCTTCATTCGGCGCGCGCGATGACGTAGGCCTGCGGGGTCTTCTCGAGGCCGATCTGGGCGCTGGTGAGCCGGGCCACGTGCGCGAGCCCGGCCTCGGCGAGTTGTGCCTCGACGCGCTCGGGCTCGAGCCGGTAGGCGTCGAGCCGCAGACCGGTATGTCCGTAGGCCTCGGTGATCTCGCGCTTCAAGTCGCCGCACTGGAAGGCCAGCAGCAGGTGCCCGCCGGGTTTGAGCCCGCGGCGGAACCCGGCGTAGACGGCCGGATGCTCGGTCGGCGGGACGTGGATGACGGAGTACCAGGCGACCAGACCGTCCAGCGGAGACGGCAAAAGTTCGTCGAGCGCGGTCATCGACCCGACGGCGAACCGCAGTCCGGGATGCCGCTGCCGGGCCTGGTCGACCATCGCCGGGGACAGGTCGATGCCGGACGCGTCCAGACCGAGACCCGCCAGGTGCGCGGTGACCCGTCCCGGACCGCACCCGACCTCCACCACCCGCGGCTTCGTGTCGGGCGCCCCGGCCGCGGCCTGCACGAGTTCGGCGTACAGGGCGAGCGCGGCCCGGTCGAAGGGGTGCTGGGCGAGCTGGTCGGCGAGCAGATCCGCGTAGCTCGCGGCCACCGTGTCATACGCGGCACGGGTCGCGGCCAGGAAGTCGGATGTCATCCTCGACCCCTTCTCTCACTACTTACGATCACGGACGTGCGCCACGCTAGCAGCCGCCACCGACGGTTAACCGTTTGCGCCGCGCCCCGGCCGGGCGGATCATCGTGCCTCATGACGCATGGTCAACCGCCAGGCCGCTCGGTCGAGTCGTTCGAGGACCTCGTCGCCGACTCGTCGAATACTTCCTCGGCCCCCAACCCGAGGCCATCCGCAACGGACGCCACCCCGACCACGCCCGACGCGGCGCGGCCGAAGCCGGGCTCGACGTCGTCGACCTGCGCTACGAGGAGCTGCGCACCGAGTTCTTCGACATCGGCGCCGTCGTCTACTTCCTGCGCAAGGTGATCTGGATGGTCCCCGGCTTCACCACAGCCGAATATCAGGACCGACTGCGCGCCCTGCACGAGCAGATCAAAGCCGACGGCCCGTTCGTCGCCACCACCACCCGCTACCTGATCGAGGCACGCAAGCCCGCACGCTAGGCCCCCGCCTCAGCCGGCGTGCGCGTGGCAGACTCCCGGCATGACGGTGACCGGGATGCGACTACTGGCCCAGGGCCGCGACGCCGACGTCTTCGCCCTCGACGACGCCCGCGTGCTGCGCCGCTACCGGGATCCGTCGCACAGCAACACGCACACCGAGGCGCGCGTCATGCAGTACGTCGCCTCCCGCGGCTACCCGGTCCCGCAGGTGTACGACGCGACCGACACCGACCTCGTCATGGAGCGCCTCGAAGGCCCGACCCTCATGCAGGCCTGGCAGCACCAGCCCTGGCGCATCACCCTCTACGCCCGCGAACTGGCCGCCCTGCACGACCGGCTCGCCACCGTGCCCGCCCCCGACTGGCTGGCGGACCAGCCAGAACCGAGCGGCCACGGGCCCTGCGACGCCCGTTCGGTGCTGCACCTGGACCTGCACCCGATGAACGTCATCGTCACCCCGGACCGCGGCCCCGTCGTGATCGACTGGACGAACGCCGCGGCCGGCGACCCCGCCTTCGACCTCGCCCGCACCATCGTCACCATAGGCACCGCCGACCTGCCCGCAGGCCTGTCGAAAGCCGCCCGCGGCCTGTTCCTGCGCGCCATGGCCCGAGCCAGCGCCACCGACCCCGGCCCGCGCATGGCCGACGCCGCGCGCTCCAAACTGGACGACCCGAACCGCTCCGAATCCGAAGCGGCCCGCATGCGCGCGATCATCGCCCGCGAGGAACGCGGCCCGCGACGCTGAGCGCCGGCTCCTTGCGATTGATTCCCGCTCAGAACGCGGCGATCGACTCCGGCGCCCGCTCCATCCGACGCCGCCAGGAAATCATCGAAGATCGTCGCCATGAACCGGAAGACTACGCCCCCGAACATTTGTACGCTAGGGAACCGCACCCGCTCAACGGCGTAACCCCGGACCGGTATCCTCGCACCCACTGCCCCGTCCGACGCGCCGCCCCGACGAGGAGACCGACAGCCGTGACCACCGGACTGCGCACCTGGTTCGACAAGGCCGGGCACACCGCCCAGTCACTGACCGTCCTCGCCGCCGCCCTTACCCTGCTCGCCCTCGCCTTCATCCTCTGGCGCACACTGCGACGGGCCCTGCGCGGCAAGAAGGCCGCCGACGCCCTCACCGTCGTCGCCGCGGCCATGGCCTCCTCGGTCGCCGCCACCGGCATGTGGCACTTCTTCAGCCGCACCATGCACCTGCCCGTCTGGATCCAGGCCGTGCTGTTCGCCTTCATGGAGATCAGCGTCCTGGCCTCCGCGCTGCGCGCCCGCGCCAACGTCGCCCGCGACGGCAACGCCGGCGCCGACGGGCTCGCCGTCTGGGTACTGACCAGCGCCTCCGGACTCATGTCCGCCTCCGAGGCCGCCTCCTTCCAGGAAGCCCTCGTCCGCCTCGGCGCCCCGCTCGTCGCCGCCTGGCTCTGGGAACGCAGCATGGTCCCCGAGCGCCGCGCCCAGAAGGCCGCCCAGGGCACCGCCGAAGCCGCCGTCCGCTGGCTGTTCTCCGTCAAACGCATCGCCGTCCGCCTCGGACTCGCCACCGCCCTCGGCGCCGACCTGGAGACCGAGGACGCCAACCGCCGCATCGACCGCTTCGTGCGCGCCGACAACCGCGCCCAGCGCGCCGGCCGGCTCACCCGCGGCCACGCCGCCAACCGCCGCGACCGCGCCCACGCCCGCCTCATGGAGCAGGCCCGCATGCAGGCCGACCCGCGCGCCCTCTACGCCCACCTCGGCCGACAGGCCATCCTCGACGTCCTGGCCCGGCTCGGCGGCGACGACGCGGTGATAGACCGCGAGCGCGCCCGCCAGATGCAGCACATCCTCGCCGACGCCATCGCCGCCGTGCCCGAGAAGGCAGCGACGGCGACCGTGACGGCGGCGCCCGCGCCCGCACACCCGGATGACACCGCGTCAGCCACCGCCCCCACCCCCGCTCCCGCCGCCCCGGCCCGGCACACGCCGCTCGACCCGATCGTCATCCAGCCACCCGAGCAGGTCACGATCGCCGTCCCCGAAGCCGTCCAGGACACGCAGGCCACAGCGCAAGCCACAGTGCAGCCCACGCCGCGTCAGGACGAGCTGCCGCTGCAGCTCCCCGCGCAGCCCATCCAGGTCGCGGACGCCGCGAACGGCGCCACACCCGGGATCCACATCCCCGGCGCCCGCCACCGCCAGCACGCCGCACCCCCGGCCAACAACCACATCGCCAACGGCCAACAACCCGTCAGCACGACGACCGGCGCCCCCGCGGCGCCCGCGGTCCCCGCGCCCACCAACGGCAACCGCGCGCACATCCCGGTCGAGCCGGTCCGCTTCGTCGCCGCCCCGCTGCCCGAACCGGACCCCGAACCCGCACCGCCGGCCCACCCGTACACCGCCTACCAGCCGGAACCGGACCCCGAGCCTGAGCCCGAGCCGGTCTACGAGCCCGAGCCCGCACCCGCCGCGCTGCGGCCCCCCGCGGCCGTCCGCAGGCCGCTGCTCGACCAGCGCCTGGCCGAACGCATCACCAAGGCCATGGCCGCCGCGGCCTCCGCGAACACCCAGACCCAGCCGAACCTCCTCAAGCTCGCCAACGAGCTCGGCATCAGCCCCGGCCTGATGCACGACACCATAGAGGCCCTCGGCGGCTTCAACGCCCTCTGGAGCCGCGTACGCCAGGACCAGGACGCCGAGACCCCCGAAACCGACCTGACCTTCTACCCGGCATGAGCATCCGCCCGCCGCTCCCGGTGATCCCGGCTCAGCAACCCGCGTGAACCGGCCCCGTCCGGCTCCGGCCTGCGCACCCACACGAGCAGCATCAAGCTGAGCACCGCCGCGTACGCGCACCACGTCGACGCGAACGCCAGCCGCCAGGCCGCCGCGCACCCGGCCGCACCGACCATGGCCGCCAGCCCGAACCAGCGCACGTACCGGTCCGGGCTCAGCAGCGGCGCACCCAGCGTGGACAGCAGATACCCGCCGATCAGCAGCCAACCCGCACCGGCCCCGAGCCCGTAGTCGAGCACATGCCCGCGCGCCGTCGCCGTCACCTGCTCACCGGCCACCTCCGCCGCGAACACCCCCGTGACCACCATCCCGATCACCAGGCACGCCGACAGCCGCACCCGCCCGACATCCCGCGGCCACGCGGACACGAGCACGCCCAACGGCACCAACGTCGGCAGCACCACGAACGCGATCACCGCCCACACCGTCACCGCGGCCCGCCCGACATCCGCCGGAACACGGCCCTGCGTCTGCAACCACACCACCGACTCGACCAGCTGATGCGCGCCCAGCACCAACGGCAGCGCACCGAGCACCCGGTCACGCCCCCGCCGCGCACCCACGAACGTCACCACGCCAATCGACCCGATGACCGCGCCGGCGACCGCATCCGCCGCAGGACTCCAACACATACCCGCCCATATACCCTTGATCGGAGAGTTTCCTTCACGATCTCCCCTCGCACTTGAGTTCGCCCCGCCCACCCCGCACCCCGCTACGATGCCGCTGTGACGGACCTTCAGCTCGCAGCCCACGCCGTCCCCGCCCAGCCCGCACCCCCGGGCCCCGCCGACCCCCTGGCCGAGGCCACCGCCGCCTGGCTCGCCGCGAAGAAACCCACCACCCGCGACGCCTACCGCCGCGACCTGCAATCCTGGGCCCGCTTCTGCGACCAGCGCGGACAGCACCCGCTGCTCGCCCGCAAACCCGACGCCGACCTGTTCGGCGCCTGGCTCCAAGACCCGGCGGGACCGCGGCTGACCGCCACCTCCGCCGCCCGCCGAATGGCCGCCGTCTCCTCCTGGTACCGCTACCTCGTCGCCTGCGACCTGCACGAACGCAACCCCTTCAGCGCCGCAGAACGCCCCCGCGTCGACCGCGACTACAGCGCCACCGCCTTCCTCGACGAACCCTCCGCCAAACGGCTGATCCTCGCCGCCGAAGCCCACCGCGGCGTCACCGGCCTGCGCGACGCCGCGATGGTCCGGCTCATGCTGCAACTCGGCGTCCGCGTCACCGAGGCCTGCGCCCTGACCGTCGACTCCCTCGGCGCCGCCGGCGGACAGCGCACCGTCACCATCCACGGCAAGGGCGGCAAACGCGTCGTGCGCGCCCTGCCGCCCTCAGCCGGGCAGGCCCTGGACCGCTACCTCGCCGCCCGCGACGCACACGCCGCGACAGCCGCGCTCTCGGCCACCCCGGGCGCCGGGCCGACCCCCGCCCCGCCACGGCCGCTGTTCACCACCGAGTCCGGACGCCCGGTCGACCGCACCCACCTGTTCAAACTCGTCCGCCGCCTCGCCCGCGAAGCCGACCTGCCGCACCCCGAATCGATCACCCCGCACTCGCTGCGCCACACCTTCGCGACCCTCGCCACCGAACGCGGCGCCGACCTCGACGACCTGCAGGACGCGATGGGCCACGCCGACCCGCGCACCACCCGCCGCTACCAGCGCTCCGCCCGACGCCTGGACCGCGACCCGGCCCACCTCGTCGCCGCCGCCCTCGACTAGCGGACCCGCCCGCCGGAGCCACGTCAACAGCGCTTCGCGCCACCCTGCGCCACCCCCTGCTTGGGCCGAACGGGCGACCAATACCATGCACTCCCGGACAAAAGGGGAGAATCTAAGAGCAAATACTCCCGCACGGGAAGAAGCAAGAAGTGATCCTCTCCCTTCCGGTGGTCCTGCTCTTCGGCGTCCTGATGATCCTGCTGATCCGCAAGGGCGGCATGAAGATCTCCCACGCGCTCGTCGCCGCGTTCTTCGGCTTCTACCTGGCCTCCACCGCCGTCGCCACCCAGATCAACTCCCTGGACTCGACCATCGCCCACCTCGTAGACTCCGTGCATCCCTAGGTGCATGCTGAACCTGCATATGCATCCGGGGCGCGCCCCACGGCCGAGAGGGCGCCCCCCTGCGCACCACCACGCCGCCCCACGGCGTCTCATCCACCGATAAAGTAGAAGTCTGCGACAGATCCGGACACTCGAGGACACTGCCGACAAAAGGCGCCGCCAGCATCGAGGAGGGGACGAGAGCATGCCGCCCATCGTGATCCCCGCAGCATCCGTCACCCCAACGGCCCTCACCGCCGTCCGCCACGGACAGTCCACCGCCAACGCCGCCTTCGCCCACGCGAACGCCACCGGCGCGCTCACCGTGCCGATCACCGAACGCGACGCCGACCTGCCGCTGACCGACCTCGGCCGCGCCCAGGCAGCCGACCTCGGCCGACGCCTCGCCGCCCACCCCCCGCAACTCGTCTACTGCTCCCCCTACCTGCGCACCCGCGAAACCCTCGCCATCGCCCTCGCCGCCGCACACGACCACGGCGGCCCCCGCCCCTCCGCCATCCCCGTGCTACACGACGAACGGCTGCGCGACCGCGAGACCGGCGCCTGGGAAATGCTCACCGAGGCCGCACTACGCCGCAAATACCCCGAAGACATCGCCCGCCGCGAACACGTCGGCCACTACTACTTCCGCCCGCCCTGCGGCGAGAACTTCCCCGACGTCCAACTGCGCATCCGCTCCGTCCTCGCCGACGCCCTGCCCGCCGCCGCCGGACGCCACCTGCTCATCGTCGCCCACGACGCCATCGTCCTGATGCTCCGCATGATCCTCGACCCGCTCGACGAAACCACGTTCCTCGACCTGTGGGCCCGCCACGGCGCCGTCACCAACTGCGCCGTCACCCGCTGGGAAGCCGACCCCGACGCCTGGCCCAGCCACCTCAGACTCACCCACGCCAACGACGCCTCCCACCTCACCGCGGACCGGCACACGGCCTAGACAGTCACCGCGGATCCGGCAGGTCCAACCCGGCGAGCGTCGCCGGGTTGGACACCACCCTGATCGCCACGATCCTGGCACCGACGACGCTGAACGCCAGCAGCGAAAGCACAGTGCCGTCCTCCTGCCACGCCAGGATCCCCGGAAGACCGTCGACCAGCACGATCCGCCCGCGCGCCGCGGCCCCAGCGGCGGTCGGACAACTCTTCAAGGTCATCCACGCCGCCGGAGTCGACCCGCTCCTGCTCGAACTCGTCCACCTCCGAGCCAGCCAGATCAACGGCTGCAGCCCCTGCGTCCACGCCGGCGTCACCGCGGCGAAGAAGCACGGAGAGACCGAAGAGCGACTGCACAACGTCGTCACCTGGCGCGAGACCCCGTTCTACACCGAGGCCGAACGAACCGCGCTCGCGCTCACCGAGGCCGCGACCCGCATCCAAGACGGCGAGCCGGGCGTCACCGACGAGATCTGGGAAGCCGCCGCCGCGCACTTCGACGAGACGCAACTGTCCGCCATCACCCTCGAGATCGCACTGACCAACTTCTTCAACCGGATCAACCGCACCATCCGCGAACAGGCCGGCAAGACCTGGTAAAGCGGGCCATAGGCGTCCGGCGGCTGGTCGGATCAGACCTCCGCCGGGCGCTCGTTGTAAATCCCCGCGTACTCCTGCCCCGACAGCTTCCCGATCTCCGCACCCACGACATCCGCCACCGCACGCCGCGCCCGCGAGTTCTCCGCCACCGCCTCACCCGGGAAACTCACCTCGGCAGCCACGATCGGCGTCCCGAACCGGACGACTATCTTCCGGAACCGCGGGAACTTCGCACCCACCGGCAGCACCTCGTTCGTACCCGTCACACCCACCGGCACGATCGGCGCCTTCGACTTGAGCGCCAACCAGCCCACACCCACCTTCGCCCGGTAAAGCCGCCCGTCCCGCGACCGCGTGCCCTCCGGATAGATCCCGAACGCCACACCCGACTCCACCACGTGCAACGCCGTATCCAGCGCCTCCTGCGCCGCCCGGTGATCACCCCGCCGAACCGGAACCGCACCGATCTCCGTGAAGAAACCCTTCATGAACCGGCCCTTGAGCCCCGGCGTCGTCCAGTACTCCTCCTTCGCCAGGAACGCCACCCGACGCGGGCAGATCAACGGGATCAAGATCGAGTCGATGAACGACAGATGATTCGACGCCACGATCACCGGACCAGTCTTCGGCAGATTCTCCAAGCCCTCGACCTGGGGCCGCCAGATCGTCAGAGCCAACCGCCTGATCAAGACCTTAAGCACCGCGTAGATCACGCTTCGCCTCTCTCCGTACCCGCTACAGCCCGCCGCACCATCGCGAACGCGACGGTAACGAAGAATACGGGGTCCCCTCGTTCGAGTGGCAACCCGGCGACACGATCCGGACACCGCACGCACCCGATCGACCCACTGCTGCACTACCCCCATGCGACCCACCCGCTGGACCGACCCCCGCCTCGCCGCCGCCTACGCCACCCGACTCGACCACCTCGACCGCGAAGCCGCCTGGCCGCGCCTGACCCCGCTGCTCATCCGCCCCGAACCACGCCACGGCCTCGGCCGACCCGACGCCACCGTCCTCGAACTCGGCAGCGGCCCCGGCCACTACGCACGCCACCTCGCGGAACACCATTGGACCGCCACCTACGCCGTCGACATCTCACCAGCCATCCACCGCCACGGAGCCGCACACGTCCGCGACGCCTGGATCCATCGCACCCTCCCGCAACCAGACGGTAGTCTCCCGCTGCGCCGCTGCCAATGCACCGCCGCCCTCGCCCACCTGCTCTTCTGCCACATCCGGCACCCCGCTCACATCCTCGCCCTGCTCACCGAGGCCCGCCGCGTCCTACGCCCCGAGGCACCCCTCGCCATCGTCGAACCCGGCGAATTCCACCGCGACTTCCAACTCCTGCGCTACGGCGACCCCGGCCGGGCGGTGAACGCGCTCGAACCCGGCCAGGCCTACCCCATCGACTACACCCTCACCGACGGCTCCCGCCTGCGCACCACCGCGTACCACCATCCGCCGCAACTCCTGGCCGGCCTCCTCGACCGGGCCGGCTTCCACCTTGACGCCATCAGCCCCATGCCGCTACCCGCCCACGGCGGCGACCCCTTCACCCTCTGGACCGCCCACGCCCGCAGCTGAGACGCGCTTGGGGCCTACTTCTGCGGACGCGCCGTCAGCACGCAGAACTCATTGCCCGCCGGATCGGCCAGCACCACCCAGCGCACCTCCCGCTGCCCGACGTCCACCCGCCGAGCGCCCAGGGCCTCGAGGCGGGCCACTTCAGCGTCCTGGTCATCGGGATTCAGATCGATGTGCAACCGGTTCTTGACCGACTTGTCCTCGGGCACCTGCACGAAGACCAGCCCCGGCCACTGCGGCGCCTCCTCGGTTCCGCCGATGATGACGACCTCGTCCGCCTCGTCGTAGATCACCGTGTAGCCGAGCGCCTCGGCCCACCAGCGCCCCAACGTGCGCGGATCGGCGCAGTCCACGACGAGGCTCCACCACTTGCTTGCCATGAGTCAGACCTCCGGAAAATACGACAGCAGCTTGCCGACGATAACCCGTCCATGGTCATCCGTGCGCGATGATCGACTGATGCCGACTCTTGAGACGCCCCGCCTCATCCTGCGCCTGCCGACGACCGCAGACATCGACCCGCTCGACGAGATGGACGCCGACCCCGAGGTGATGCGCTACATCGGCGACGGATCGGTGCACCCGCGCACGCCGACGGAGACCGCCGGGATTGTCCCGGCCGCGCAACGCCGTTGGGACGAGCGCGGGTATGGGTTGTTGTCTGTCACCTTGCGGGAGAGCGGCGAGTTCCTCGGCTGGGTGAACCTCGCGAGTCCCGAGTTCCTCCCGGAAGTGCTGCCCGCCGTCGAAATCGGGTGGCGCTTCCTGCGCAGGCACTGGGGCCACGGCTACGCGACCGAGGCCGCCCGGCCGCTACTGAACTTCGGAATCACCAACTGCGGGCTCGAACGCATCGTCAGCATCCGACACCTCGACAACGTCGCCTCGCAGCGGGTGATGGAAAAACTGGGGCTGCACTTCGATCACGAGACGGTCGTTCCCCGAACCCAGCAGCCCGTCGCCGTCCACGCGATCACCCGCGCCGAGTACGGCCGGATCACGGCGGCATGACACGCATTCGCCCAAGCCGTTGGAGTGTTGAGTCGAAGGCCTTTTAGTTTTTGGTTGGAACTGGGGGTGAGCTGGGTGTGGGGTGCGCGGGGATTCGTTTGGTCGTGTTGGGCCTGTTATTTTTTAGTAGCGTGGCAGTCCGCGAGGTGGTCGTTGACTAGGCCGCAGGCCTGCATCAGGGCGTACGCGGTGGTCGGGCCCACGAATGCGAAGCCTGACTTCTTGAGGGTCTTCGCCAGGGCCGCGGACTCGGGCGTGGTGGCGGGGACGTCCTTGGTGGTGAGGGGGCGCGGGCGGTCCGCCGGGGCGTGCGACCAGATGAGGTCGGTCAGGCCTCCGTCCAGGACGCGGGCGGCCTTGGCGTTGGCCACCGCCGCGTTGATCTTCGCGCGGTTGCGGACGATGCCCTCGTCCGCGAGCAGCCGGGCCACGTCCTCGTCGCCGAACTCGGCGACCTTCGCGATCTCGAAGCCGGCGAACGCCGCGCGGAAACCCTCGCGCTTGCGCAGGATCGTGATCCAGGCCAGGCCCGACTGGAAGGCCTCGAGGCAGATGCGCTCGAACAGCGCGTCCTCGCCGCGCAGCTCCCTCCCCCACTCCTCGTCGTGGTACGCCACATACAGCGGATCCGAGCCCGCCCAGGGGCAGCGGGCCAGGCCGTCCGTCCCGATCGTCACGCCGTGATCGTCCATGGCGGCATCATGGCACGGGGGTCGGACAATTCCGGATACCGCGCAATCCGCGACGTAGCAGGACGGCCAGGACCAGGGCGGTGAGGGCGCCGCCGGTGCTCAGCAGGTACGCGTGCTGGGCTCCGGCATCGTCGATCAGCGGGCCGCCGACCGAGCCGCCGATGGTCACGCCGAACGCGAGACCGGTCGTGCCCACGGTCAGGCCTTCGGTCAGCAACGCCACCGGGACGAGCTCCTCCAGCAGCGCGAACGCCGTGATGAGCGTCGGGGCGATGGTGAAGCCGGCGAGCAGGAGCAGCACCGCGAGCAGCCAGAGGCTGTCGGCGAGCGGGAGCAGGGCGGCGGTGACGGCCATGGACAGCAGCAGTAGGAGAAGTTTGCGGGGCAAGGGCATGGCGAAGTGGACGGCGCCGAAGCCGATGCCGGCGATCATCGAGCCGAGCGCGTAGACGCCGAGCAGCAGTCCCGCGGCCGACTCGTGGCCGTGCTCCTGCGCGAACGCCACGGTGATCACCTCGACCGAGCCGAACAGCGTGCCGGTGCCGACGAAAACCAGCAACAGCACCCTGACGACCGGCACGGCGATCGAGCCGAGGCCGGAACCGCCGCGTGACGGCGCGGGATCCGGCTGGGTGCCGCGCTGCAGGCAGAGCGCGAGCGTGCCGAGGGCGAGGAACGCGGCGACGGCGCTCAGCCCGCTGGACGGGGCCACCGCGGTCGTCAGGAACGTGACGAGCACCGGACCGATCAGGAAGACGACTTCGTCGACCACTGATTCGAAGGCGTACGCCGTGTGCAGCGTCGGCGTGCCCGAGTAGATCCGCGACCAGCGGGCCCGCACCATCGAGCCGATACTCGGCATCAGGACGCCCGCGAGCGCGGCGCACAGGTAGAACGTCCAGGTCGGGGTGTGTACGCGGACCGCGAGCAGCAGCCCGATCAGGGACGAGGCGCTGGCCAGGGCGGCCGGGATGGCGACCTTGTCCTGGCCGTAGCGGTCGGTCAGCCGGGCGAGCATCGGCGCGCCGATGGCCTGGACGAACGCGGCGGTGGCCGAGACCGTGCCGGCGACGGCGTAGCTGCCGGTCGACCGCTCGACGAGCAGCACACTGCCGATGCCGATCATCGACAGCGGCATCCGGGCGACGAAGCCCGCGCCGGAGAAGCCCCTGGCGCCGGGCGTCCGCAGCAGGCTCAGGTAGCTGCTCAGGCCGCCGTGGGCGCGTTGGGCTTCGTCGATCTCGGGTTCCGTCGTCACGGGGCCGATGTTATGCGTCCGCTTCGGGCACATACGTGATCTGGTAGACCTTGCGCAGCGTCTCGTGCACGGTCCAGCGGGTCATGGCGCCCTCCGGCAGCACGGCCACGTCGCCGGGGCCCACCTCGAGGGTCGGGCCGTCCTGGAACTCGATGGTGGCACGGCCGCTGAGCACGACGAACACCTCGTCGGCCTCCACGTCGGTCACCACGCCCGGGGTGATCTGCCAGACGCCGCGCTCCACGGCCCGTCCGCCCGGCTCGGTCGCGGCGGACTCGTGCAGCACCGCGCTGGCCACCCGCGGCTCACCGGAGACGATCTGCTCGGGATCGAGCTCGTCCGGGGTCAGCACGGCGTCGGCCACGGCGAGGGCGAAGGGCGGGATCGTCGGGTTCTGGTCCATGGATCCGATCTTGCCCGAATGGCCCACCCACGCGCACCTGGCAGCGTGTAAGGGGCACAGTTAAGCCATGGACGTGGTGCGGCACGGGGTCTTGAACCGGTTCGGCGAGAGCTGGACCGTGCGCTTCCGGCGCGAGCTCGGCCACCCGCCGGAGCGTGTCTGGGCCGCGCTGACCGTGCCCGCGCAGCTGCGGGCCTGGTTCCCGACCGGGGTCGTCGGCGAGTGGTCGGTCGGCGCCCATCTGGAGTTCCCGTTCCACGGCTCGGTGTTCCCGACGATGCACGGGACGGTGCTGCAGGCGCGGGCGCCGCGCGTACTGGAGTACGTGTGGGGTCCGGACACGCTGCTGTTCCGGCTGGAGCCGGGCGGGCCAGGGACCCGCCTCGATTTCGTGGTGACGCTGGAGGAGCTGGGGAAGGCGGCGCGGGACGCGGCGGGCTGGCACGAGGCGCTGGATCTGATGGAGACCTGCGTGGACGGGGACGAGCCGTGGCCGCTCGGGGAACGCTGGGCCGAGTTGGCCCCGGTGTACGCCGACGCCTTCGGCCCGGAGGCCTCGACGTTGGGGCCGCCGGAGGGGTGGACAGAGCCGAAAGGGTGAACGGGGAGTCGCGGCAGGGGCGGACCCTGTCCCCTCCTGTGCGGGGTCCGCTCCTGCCTCCGTCCGCCACCCGACGGGATGTCGATCAATCGGACCCGCCGAAGGTATAGAAGATCTGACAGGACGTCAGAGGTATGAGGGTTTCGAGTCCGGACCGAGACAACGCACTTGCGCATGCAGTCGCGCTGACTAGCGCAGAATCTGCAGCTCACGGCTGGTGCGGTTGAGCCGGTCGCCGCCGGTCTCGGTGCACACGCAGATGTCCTCGATACGCGCGCCGTGCCGGTCCGGCAGGTAGATCCCGGGCTCGACGGAGAAGGCCATGCCGGGCTCGAGCGGCCTGCTCGAACCGCTGACGATGTAGGGCTCCTCGTGCGTCTCGAGGCCGATGCCGTGGCCGGTGCGGTGCACGAAGTACTCGCCGTATCCGGCCTCGGTGATCCGGTCGCGGCCGATCGCGTCGAGCTCCTCGGCGGTGATCCCGGGGCGGACCGCGTCCGTCTGCGCGCGCTGGGCGGCGAGCAGCACCGCGTAGTACTCGGCGTATTCGGCGGGAGGCTCGCCGACGACGTAGTTGCGGGTCGAGTCGGAGCAGTAGCCGTCGGGCATGGTGCCGCCGATGTCGACGACGACCGGCTCGCCGCGCTGGATGACCCGGTCGGAGACCTCGGCGTGCGGGCTGGCGCCGTTGGGTCCCGAGGCGACGATGACGAAGTCCATCCGCGCGTGGCCCTCGGCGACGATCGCGTCCGCGATGTCCTGGCCGACCTGACGCTCCGTCCGTCCGGCGCGCAGCCACTCCCCCATCCGCGCGTGCACCCGGTCGATGGCGTCGCCGGCCAGCCGCAGGGCCTCGACCTCGGCCGGGGTCTTGCGCATCCGCAGGTCGCTGAGGACCGGTCCGGCGAGTTCCTGGCGCACGCCCGGCATGGCGTCGCGGAAGCCGACGAGCTTCTCGGCCCACATGTGGTTGTCGACGCCGATCGTGCCGAGGCCCTCGGGCAGCAGCGCCGCCGCGAACCCGTACGCGTTCTGCGTCTCCTGCCAGCCCGCGATCTCGATGCCGAGCCGGCCGGCCGGGGAGGCGTGCGCCGCCGGGACCTCGAGGCGCGGGGCGACCAGCACGGGGTCGCCGTCCACCGGGAGCAGCAGGCAGGTCAGCCGCTCCAGCGGCAGGGCCTCGTAGCCGGTCAGGTAGCGCAGGTCCGCGCCGGGGGTGACGATCAGGGCGTCGAGTCCCGCGGCGGCGGCGGCTGCGCGGGCCCGCACGAGGCGGTCGGTGGAGAAGAGGTCATCGGTCACGGAGTCAGCGTATGACCACGCGCGGGAACCCGGCGACCGGTACGCTCCGGGTCGTGGATCAAAGTGCTGCTCGACACTGCCCCACACCGCCGTCTGACGCGGCGTCCGAGACCAAGGCTGGGCCCTCGCGCCGTCAGCAGGTGGCGACGATGAGCGCGCTCGGCGCGCTGGCCGGAGCCGCGCTCGGCAGCCGGCGCGGGT
>Ga0302314_10003111_pt1 | contig 30713 bp, 27 predicted proteins | sample III_Palsa_N2_3_FD_200533 | JGI IMG/M metagenome (GOLD analysis project Ga0302314, IMG submission 200533) | Peat permafrost microbial communities from Stordalen Mire near Abisko, Sweden - III_Palsa_N2_3 | ecosystem: Environmental > Terrestrial > Soil > Palsa > Peat permafrost | place: Sweden... | reverse complement strand
CCTGCGCCGGAGCCGGAGCCGGAGCCGGTCGCGGCAGCACCCGCGAGCGCGCCGGAGCCGCAGCCGGTCGCGGCAGAACCCGCCGCGGCGGCCGCTGAGCCGACGCCGGAGGCGGCCGCTGAGCCGACGCCGGAGGGGGCCGCTGAGCCGACCCCGGAGGGGGCCGCTGAGCCGACCCCGGAGGGGGCCGCTGAGCCGACCCCGGAACCGGCGGCGGAGCCTGCGCCCGTGACCGAGACCGAACCGGTCACAGATCCTCAGGCGGCCCAGACAAACCCCCTCGCGGGCGAGGAGCGCAACGGATGAGCGCCCCCACCGCCAAGGACGTCAAGGCCCTGCGCGACCTGACCGGCGCGGGGATGCTGGACTGCCGCAACGCGTTGGTCGAGACCGACGGCGACCTCGACAGGGCCGTCGAGCTGCTGCGCGCCAAGGGCGTCGCCGCGGCCGGTAAGCGGTCGGACGCCGAGGCCTCCGAGGGTGTCGTGCAGAGCTACATCCACGCCAACAACCGGATCGGCGCGATCGTCGAGGTCGACTGCCAGACCGATTTCGTCGCCCGCAACGAGAAGTTCGTCGAGTTCGCGCGCGACGTGGCGCTGCACGTCGCCGCGGCCAACCCGATCGCGATCTCCGAGGAGCAGGTGCCCGGGGAGGACCGTGCCCGGGAAGAGCGGATCGCGGTCGAGCAGGCGGCCGAGCGGCCGGAGAACGTCCGCGAGCGGATCGTCAAGGGCAAGCTCGACAAGTGGCTGGACGAGGTCGTGCTGCTGCGCCAGAAGCACGTCAACGAGGACAAACACGACGGTCGGACGATCGAAGAGCTGCGCGCGGCGCTATCGGCCGAGACGCGGGAGAACGTCGTGATCCGCCGCTTCTCTCGGTTCTCCGTCGGCGCCTGAGCTACTGTCCGGAGCGGAGCGAGAGGCGAGTGAGCGGATGAGCGATTCCGAGATGATCGACGAGCTGCTCGCCGACGCGCGCGAGCGGATGGCCAAGTCGGTCGAGGCGACCCGGCACGAGTTCGGTTCGGTCCGGACGGGCCGCGCGACCCCGGCGCTGCTTGACCGGATCGTCGTCGACTACTACGGGGCGATGACGCCGCTCAAGCAGCTGGCGACAATCTCGGCGCCGGAGCCGCGGATGCTGACCGTGCAACCGTTCGACCGCAGCTCGATCAAGGCGATCGAGCGCGCGATCCTGGAATCCGACATCGGGTTGACGCCCGGCAACGACGGCAACCTGATCCGGCTCGCGGTGCCGGAGCTGACCGAGGAGCGCCGCCGTCAGCTGGTCAAGGTCGTGCGCAACATCGCCGAGGACGGGCGAATTGCGATCCGCAACGTCCGCCGGGACGTGATGCAGGACCTGCGCGAGCTCAAGGAGGCCGGCGAGACCGGTTCCGACGACGAACACCGCGCCGAGCTGGACCTGCAGAAGGTCACCGACGCGAGCGTCGCCGAACTCGACGAGCAGCTCAAGCACAAGGAAGAAGACATCCTCGAGGTCTGATGGCTGTGGGCCCTGGAGTGCAACCGCAGCCCGCCGTCTCCACCGTTGCATTGCCCGACGCGTCCCGCCGGCGCGACGGCTGGCCCCGGTATGTGGCGATCATCACCGACGGCAACGGCCGCTGGGCCAAGCGCCGCGGATTGCCGACGGTCGCCGGTCACGAGGCCGGCGCCGACGCCGTCAAGGCGACGCTCAAGGACGCGGTCGCGCTCGGGATCAAGGAGCTGACGGTCTACTCGTTCTCGACCGAGAACTGGTCACGTGACGACGACGAGGTCTCCGGACTGATGGAGATGTTCGGCCGCCGCCTGGAGGTGGAGACGCCCGAGTTGCACGACGAGGGGGTCCGGATGCGGTTCGTCGGCCGTCGTGACGGGCGGATCTCGCCCGAGCTCCTGCGGCGGATGGTCTGGGCCGAGCGGACGACGCAGGCCAACGACCGGATCACGCTGTTCGTCGCGTTCAACTACGGCGGCCGCGCGGAGATCGTCGACGCGGCCCGGACCTTCACCGGCTCGACCGAGGAGGAGTTCCGCGCCCACCTGTACGCGCCGGACATGCACGACCCCGACCTCGTGATCCGCACCAGCGGCGAACAGCGGATCTCGAACTACCTGATCTGGCAGTCGGCCTACTCGGAGTTCGTGTTCTGCGAGGAGCTGTGGCCCGACTTCTCCCGCGACGTGCTCGAGCGCGCGCTGGACGAGTTCGCCGCGCGCCGCCGCCGGTTCGGGGGTCGCTGATGTCGGCGACGCGCGAACGGGGCACGTCGCAACCGCAGCGGCCGTCGCGGCGGCGTCCGCCCGCCAAGCCACCGAAGCGCAAGCGCTCGGATCTGCTGAGCCGGGTGCTGATCGGGGTGCCGTTGGCGATCATCGCGATCGTATTCGTCGATCTCGGCGGGATCCCGTGGGCGGTGCTGATGATCGTTGCCTCCGTGCTCTGCATGAGCGAGCTCTACGAGATGCTCGCGCGCTGGCGGCCGATCCAGACGGTCGGCTTTGCGGGCGCGGTCGCGATGGTGATCGCGGCGCGCTACGGCAACGTCCGTGACGTGCTCGAGGTGGCGGTGATCACGATCCCGGTGACGTTCCTGGCGGTCGCGATGGCCCAGCAACGCGGGATGGCGACCGTGCGGGTCGCCGGCACGCTGCTCGGGATCTGGTGGATCGGGCTCGGGTTCGCGCACGCCGAACTGCTGCGCGACGTCGACCACGGCAACTCGATCATCATCGACGTGATGCTGGGGACGTTCCTCGGCGACGCCGGCGCCTACCTGGGCGGGCGGGTGTTCGGCCGGCGGCCGCTCGCGCCCGAGATCTCGCCGAACAAGACCGTCGAAGGGCTCGGCTGCGGAATGTTCGTCGCAGTCCTGGCGGTGTTCATCGCGGGCCAGTACCAGCCGTGGATGACCAAGGGCAACGCGCTCCTGCTCGGCGTCGCGGTGGCGGTGCTGGCGCCGATCGGCGACCTGTTCGAGTCGATGGTCAAGCGCGATGCCGGCGTCAAGGACTCCGGCACGATCTTCGGCCCCCACGGCGGCGCGCTGGATCGCCTCGACGCGATCATCTTCACGATCGTCGCCGGCTACTACGTCTGGGTCGGGGTCATCCACTAGTGGCGCGACGCGTGGTGATCCTCGGCTCGACCGGCTCGATCGGGGTCCAGGCCCTCGACGTGGTCGGCCGTGCGCCCGCGGACGAGCTCGAGGTCGTCGGCCTCAGCGCCGAGAGCGATCACGAGACGCTGATCTCGCAGGCGCGCTCGTTCGGGGTCAAGCGGATTGCGCTTGCGGACCCGGACGCGGCCGCACGCGCCGGTGAGCTGTGGACCGACGGCGAGCTGCTGTCGGGTCCCGATGGGCTCGTCAAGCTGGTGATCGAGTCCGACTGCGATCTGGTGCTCAACGCGATCGTCGGCTCGGCCGGGCTGGTGCCGACCGTCGCCGCGCTCGGCGAGGGCATCGACCTGGCGCTGGCCAACAAGGAATCGCTGGTCGTCGGGGGCGAACTCGTGACGCAGCTGGCGGAGGCGACCGGAGCCTCGATCATCCCGGTCGACTCCGAGCACTCGGCGATTCATCAGCTGCTCGCCGGCGAGCGGCCGGGCACGGTGGACCGGCTGCTCGTGACGGCGTCCGGTGGCCCGTTCCGCGGCCGCCGGGTCGAGCAGCTGCGCGATGTCACGATCGAGCAGGCGCTCGCCCATCCGACCTGGGCGATGGGCGGGAAGATCACGATCGACTCGGCGACGCTGATGAACAAGGGGCTCGAGGTGATCGAGGCCCACCACCTGTTCGGCACACCGTATGAGCAGATCGACGTGGTCGTGCACCCGCAGTCGATCGTCCATTCGCTGATCCAGCTGTGCGACGGGGCGACGCTCGCGCATCTCGGCTATCCGGATATGCGCGTGCCGATCTCCTACGCGCTGCACTACCCCCAGCGCGTCGACGTGCCCGTCGCGCCGCTGGACCTGGCGGCGCTCGGCTCGCTGACCTTCGAGCCCGTCGACGACGAGACGTTCTCGTGCCTGGCGCTGGCACGTGCGGCGGGGATCGCCGGCGGCACGGCCCCGTGCATCCTCAACGCCGCCAACGAGGTCGCCGTGCACGCGTTCCTGCAGGGTCGGCTGCCGTTTCTGGCGATCGCGGAGGTGATCGAGCGGACGCTCGAGGCGCTGCCGAGCAACCAGATCCATTCCTTCGACTCGCTTGCGGCCGCCGACGGCGACGCGCGCCTCGAGGCCGGGGGGTTCGTTGAGACGCTTGCGTGAGCGTGAGCCTGAGTCTCACAAGGCTGATGCAATTCATAACTACGACTGCTTGACTCGCTCAGCGGATGTCGTACGCACTCGCGTTCCTGGGGTTCATCGCGCTGATCATCCTGCACGAGGCGGGCCATTTCGTGGCCGCCAAGGCGACCGGGATGCGCGTCGAGAAATTCTCGCTGTTCTTCCCGCCGACGATCTTCAAGGTGCGCCGCGGCGAGACCGAGTACGCGCTCGGCGCGTTGCCGCTGGGCGGCTACGTGAAGATCACCGGGATGAACCCCAACGAGGAGCTCGCGGACTCCGTCCGGCCTCGCGCCTACTACAACCAGGCGGTCTGGAAGCGGATCGTGACGATCGCCGCCGGCCCGGCGGTCAACATCCTGATCGCGTTCGCGATCGTCTGGGGGCTGATCCTCTCGAATGGCCAGACGTCGAGCACAGACAACACCAAGGTTGGCGCGATCCAGCGCGGCTCACCGGCCGCGCGGGTGCTGAAGGTCGGCGACGAGATCGTGTCGGTCGACGGCGTCCCGGTCGGTGGCTCTGATACGAAGGTGATCGATCAGGTCTCGCGCCACCGCTGCGCGGGAGCGCTGGTCAACGGCTGTGTCGCGGCAACGCCCGTCACGCTCGTCGTCAGACGCGACGGGACGCTCGAGCACCTGTCGGTCCGGCCTCGCTACAACGCGTCTTTCAAGCGGATGCTGATCGGCTTTGACTTCGGCATCACCAACACCCAGGTGCATCCAGGCGTGGTCGGCTCAGCCGGAAAATCTGTGAGCTACCTGTGGTACATCAGCAAGGAGACGGTCTCGACCGTCGCGCGGATCTTCGAGCCCAAGGAGCGCAAGCACGTCACGGGCGTGGTCGGCGCCTACGCGGCCACGCAGGAGTCGTTCGCCGCCTCAGCCACCGACGCGCTGTCGATCCTGGCCCTGATCTCGCTGTCGCTCGGCGTGATCAACCTGTTCCCGTTTCTGCCGCTCGACGGTGGCCACATCTTCTGGGCGGTTGCCGAAAAGGTCCGCGGCCGGCAGATCTCCTTCTCGGTGATGGAGCGCTCCGGGTTCGTCGGGTTCGCGCTGATCCTGGTCGTGTTCGTGATCGGGATGAGCAACAGCATCTCGACGCTGGCCAACGGCGGCTACGGCATCCACTGACAGGTGTGGGGGAGTGATCGGCGTCGGACACGAAGCTCGCCGAGCTGACTGCGGATATTGAGTCGGTCCAGTTCCACCTTGCTCGTGGTCGATTGGTCGTTTTTGCCCATGCCGGGACGAAAATCGACCAACTCCCTTCGCCGCGCTGAGGCGCACCGGCTCAGCCGGCCGCGGCCGCGCAACTGCCGGCGAGCTTGCCGATCCGCTTGCAGCGCTCGATCGCCAGCACGCCGGCCTTGAAGGTGGCGAACACGGGCTTGGCGAGCAGCTTGGAGCCGCTGATCTGGAAGATCCCGGCCCAGTCGGCAGAGGGGCCGCCGTTGGTGCCCTGGCTGGCCCAGGTGTAGTAGTAGAACGCCTGGAGCTTGAGCGCGGCCCGGTACTGGGCGAGTAGCGGCAGCACCGCCTTGACCTTGGCTGCCTGGCGCGCCGCGGTCGACTGGCAGCAGTAGTCGTCGGACGGCTTGTGGCCGATCGACGAGTTCCAGCCCATCTCGGTGATGACGATCGGCTTGCTCGCGTTTTCGTTGCGCGTCATCACCGCGCGCATCTTCTGCAAGAACAGGATCACGTTGGCGGGGATCACCGTGTACGGGTGCGCGGCGACGACGTCGAAGTATTGACCGGCGTTCGGTACGTCGTAGATCTTCTGCAGGTAGTCCCAGGCGTCATTGGGCATGCCGGCGAGCACGACCTCAGCGCCCGGGTCCGCCCGCTTGATCGCGGTGTGTGCGGCCTTGACGAGCGCCACGTAGCTCGGCGCGAACGGCCGCGTCGGCCAGTAGTAGGTGAAGTTCGGCTCATTCCAGATCTGCCACTCGCGGATCGGACGCTCGGGCAGCGTCGGATTGTCGGCCCAGAACGTTCCCTTGGGCCCATAGCGCTTGACCAGCGCGGTCAGATAGGCGGCGTAGGGTCGGTCGTCCTTGGGGATCGCGATCGTCCCGGGTGGGTTGGGACGCGCGTCCCAACTCGGTGTGTAGATCACGACCGGCAGCACCGTCAGGCCGTCACGGGCGGCGTCAGCGACGATCATGTCGGTCTGTGAGAAATCGTAGGGACCGTCCTCGGTTGGCTGCGCGGCGGCCCAGTTGAACGCCACGCGGACCGACTCGACGCCGGCGCCGACCATCGTCGACATCGCCGAGGGAAGGCTGGGTTGCCCGCCGGCGAGCGGGCCGTCGACGTTGACCCCGACGAACCCGCTCGGCACCTTCGGGACCGCCGAAACAGCGGACGCCGCGGACACAACGGGCGCCGCCGACGCCGCGGACGCCGCCGAAACAGCGGACGCCGCGGACACAACGGGCGCCGCCGACGCCGCGGACGCCGCCGAAACAGCGGACGCCGCGGACACAACGGGCGCCGCCGACGCCGCGGACGCCGCCGAAACAGCCGACGCCGCGGACACAACGGACGCCGCGGTCGCGCCGCTCGCCACGACCAGCCAGACCACGCCGAGCGTCACCGTCAGGGCGACGATGCGGCTGAGCGGATGACGGGGGGAGAGGTTCACGGGTGGCGCGGCACGCGAGATGACTGGGGGTTCATCGGGCGGACCCTCGCAGTGACAAACTCGCTCCGGGCCGAGATGTTGCGGTGCCGACTCGGCCGATCGTGCGGGTACACGGTAGCGTTCGGAGCGACAGTGAGGTCGGACCCGAGGAGGCAATGATGGAGGCGAGCACCACAACCGCGCCGGCAGGCCAGGAGGTAGCGGCGTCGACGGTGACCGAGGCGCTACGGCAGACGGCGGCAGAGCATCCCGATCTCGTGGCGTTCAGGACCGCGGATGACGGCGTCTCGCTGACCTGGGCGGAGTTCTCGCAGCGCGTCGAGGCGCTCGCCGGCGGGCTCGCGGCGCTCGGCGTCGGGCGCGGCGAGTGCGTCGCGCTGATGCTCTCCAACCGACCCGAGTTCCACCTCGCCGACATGGCGGTGGCGATGCTGGGAGCGACCCCGTTCTCGATCTACACGACCTATCCGGCGGCGGAGATCGAGTATCTGCTCAAGGATTCCGGCGCCAGGGTCGTGATCGCCGAGCAGCGCTTCCTCGGGCTGATCGGCGAGGCGCGCCGCAACGCGACCCACGTCGAGCATCTGATCGTCGTCGACGGCGATGCCGGCGACGGCGTCACCGCATTGTCCGACGTCGAGGGCTCAGACCCTGCGTTCGACGCCGATGCCGCTGTCGCCGCGGTCGGGCCGGCCGACGTGCTGACGCTGATCTACACATCGGGTACGACCGGCCGGCCGAAGGGCGTGCAGTTGACCCACGAAGCGATCATGTTCGCAGCGCGCTCCGCCGAGCAGGTGGTGGCGCTGCCGCCCGGCTCCCGCGTGATCTCGTGGCTGCCGGCCGCCCACATCGCCGAGCGGATGGCCCATCACTACATCCCGATCGTGTTCGCCTGCACCGTCACCTGCGCGCCGGACCCGCGGCAGATCGTCGCGTTCCTGCCGGAGGTCAGGCCGACCTGGTTCTTCGCCGTCCCACGGATCTGGGAGAAGCTGAAGTCGGGACTCGAGGCGATGCAGGCGGCCCAACCAGCCGAGCAGCGGGAGCCCGTCGTCAGGGCGCTGGAAGCCTCGCTCCAGCGCGTGCGGCTCAAGCAGCGCGGTGAGCCGGTGCCCGCAGAGCTGGAGGCGCAGGTCGCGCAAGCCGATGACGAGCTGTTCTCGAAGCTGCGAGCGATGCTCGGGCTCGATCAGGTGGTGACGGTCAATGTCGGCGCGGCGCCGACGCCGCCCGAGGTGCTCGAGTTCTTCCATGCGATCGGGGTCGAGGTGGCCGAGCTGTGGGGGATGTCCGAGACGTGCGGGGTCGGTACCGTCAACCGGCCCGGCCAGGTCAGGATCGGCACGGTCGGGCCCGCGTCACCCGGCGTCGAGCTCAAGCTCGCCGACGACGGGGAGCTGCTGTGCCGCGGCACGTTCATGATGTCCGGCTACCGCAACCAGCCCGAGCAGACGGCCGAGGCGATCGACGCCGACGGCTGGCTGCACACCGGCGACATCGCCACGATCGACGCGGACGGGTTCGTCACGATCGTCGACCGCAAGAAGGAGCTGATCATCAACGCGGCCGGCAAGAACATGTCGCCGGCCAACATCGAGGCCGAGCTCAAGTCCGGCTCACCGGTGATCGGCACCGCCTTGTGCATCGGCGACATGCGGCCATACAACACCGCGCTGATCGTGCTCGACGCCGACTTCGCTCCGGCCTGGGCGGCGCAGCACGAGCTCGGCGGCCGCACGCTGGAGCAGCTCGCGTCCGAGCCCGGGATGATCGCCGCCGTCCAGCAGGGGGTCGATCGCGCCAACTCGCATCTGGCGCGGGTCGAGCAGATCAAGCGGTTCACGATCGTCAGCGGCGACTGGTTGCCGGGGGGCGACGAGCTGACGCCGACGATGAAGCTCAAGCGCAAGCCGATCGCGGCCAAGTACGCGGAGGCGATCGAGGCGATGTACGCCTGAACGGCCAGATCAGCCCCTGACGGCGACCTTGACGGTCCGGCCGTAGATCGTCGAGCCGGCGACGTTGATCGGCAGGAACGGCTCGGTCTGCGGGTAGGTGTAGGCGAGCCGCAGGTTGCCGCCGTAGGGCAGCTTGACGTGGAGGTCGAAGTAGCCCGTGGTCGGGGAGACGCTGACCGTCTGGATCGTGGTCCATGATCCGCCGCCCTTCTGCATCTGGATCTGGAGGGTCTGGGCCCCGGTCCCGGCGAACACCGCCGGCCGGGCGCCGCCCCAGATCTCGGTGCGGGCGCCGGCGCGGACGGTGCTCTGCGGCAGCCACACCGGCAAGCGGTAGGCGTCCAACGTCGCCTTCGGCTGACCGCCGGCGGTGTACAGGCCGGTGAGGAAGCCGGGCGTCGGGTTGCTCTTGGTCGCGATCGGGTCGTCGATCAGGTACTGGTCGTAGGACGCCACGCGCGCGTTCTTGTAGCTGAGGTACTCCGTCTCGTTCAGCCAGGTCGCGGCCGTGGCCTGGGACGGGTACCCGGCGCCGGCCGGCGGCCGCGTGATGTAGCCGAACTCGTCGTTGTAGATCCGGTAGCGCTTGTCAGACCTGTACGCCTTCGTCGCGCGGTCCAGCGCCGTGGTCAAGCGGGCGAGCACCGGGAACGTCGCGTAGTTGCGGTTGACCGACGAGGGGTTGGCGTCCGGCGCCTGCTGGAAGGAGTACGGATGAATCGCGAACCCGGTGGCGCGGAACAGGGCGGGGTTCTGGGCCCGAAACGCGCGTGATGCCGCCGTGGTCGTCGGGCAGCTGTAGCGCGCTGCGGTGGCGCCGGCCAGCCGCCGGCCAGCGGAGTCCACGCAGTACAGCGCGCGGACGAATGACAGCGGCGCCGTCACCCTGGTCGTCCCCGGCAGCCGTCCCGGATGTCCGACCGGACGCAACGCGTTGCCGAGCGGATCCAGCTCGCCGATCAGCAGCGTGTCGTGGCTGTGCCCTGTCTGGTGCATCGCCTTCCAAGCGGCGTTCAACAGCGAGCGATAGAGGCTCGGCGCGACCGGCACGGTCGATCCGTTGGTCGTCTGCGGACCGAGATCGGTGCCGAAGTTCGGTTCGTTCCAGAACGACCAGAAGCGCACCGCCGGCAGCGGTGCGTCGGCGCCCGCCGGCCGGAAGTGGCCGTCGTAGCGCTCGGCCACCGCGTGTACGAATTTTCCGTACAGGGCGGCCTTCGGCCGCCATCCGTAATCCGGGTGGCGGCGGTAGGCCGCCGGTGCGTCCTTGCCCTCAGCCCAGCGGGGCGCACCGCCGGTGACCTGGAAGGCGACCGACAACCCCTGCTGCCGGGCCGCTTGCACGAGCGCGTCGTACGGCGCCCACTTGGCCGCGGCGTATGCGTTCGGGTTTGCGGCGTCGAACCTCGGCTTGTGTGTCGATCCGGGATCCGGCGCCATCAAGTACCACGAGACATTCACACGGACGGTGCGCGCGCCGAGTGCGCGCGCCAGCGGCAGCGACGTGGCGGGAGCGGTCAAAAACGACGTGTCCTGGATGATCGAGACCTGTGTGGTCGAGGCGGATGCCGGCCCGGCAGCCCTGAGCCAAAGCGTTGCCAGGACTGCAAGCACGAGTGCGCCCGTCAGCAGGCCACGAAGCTTCGTGGGTCTCGTGAGCGGTGTGTGCATCGACGGGCTGCTCTCCCTGGTTGGACTTCAGATGGCGATCAGCCGGTGACCGTGACGTTGACGTCGCGGCTGTGGATCGTGGTGCCGGCGACGTTGTCCGGCAGGAACGGCTCGTTCGGTGGATAGGTGTAGGCGAGCCTCAGCTTGCCCGTGTACGACAGTCGCAGGCGGATGTCGAAGTAGCCGGTCTGCGCCGACACCGCGACGGTCCGGATCGTGGTCCAGCGCGATCCCGGGCCGCTCTGCTCCTGAATCGCGACGGTCGGAGCGGCGGCCCCGGGGGCGGAGGTGGCGAAGGCCGCCGGCCGCGCGCCGCCCCAGATCTCGATCTGGGAGCCCGCTTTGGTGCTGGTCGCCGGCAGCCACAGCGGCAGCCGGTAGGCGTCGAGCGTCGCCTTCGGCGCGCCGGTGGAGGTGAACAGACCGCTTGAGAACCCGGGCTTCGGGTGTTGCGAGGTGATAGGGGGGTCATCCAGCAGGAACTGGGCGTAGGACGCCACGCGCAGGTTCTTGTAGCTGAGGTATTCGGCCTGGTTGAGCTCGGCCGCGGCCCGTTCCGGCGTCGGATAGCGCAGACCCGCGGGCTGCGGCGGGCTCGTGATGTAGCCGTACTCGTCGTTGTAGATCGGCAGGCGCCGGTGCGACCCGTACGCGCCGGTGACCCCGTCGAGCGCCTTCGCCACGCGGTCCAGTACCGGGAACGTCGCGTAGTCGCGGTTGATCTTGGCGGGGTTCGCGTTGGGGGCCCGGCGCGATGAGTACGGATGGTCGGCGAATCCGGTCGCGTCGAACAGCGCCGGGTTCCGGGAGCGGAATGCCCGTGCCCCGGCGACCGTCGCCGGGCACCCGTAGCGGGTCGCGCTCGAGCCCTGCAGCGGCTTGTAACGGTCGCTGACGCAGTACAGCGCGCGCAGGAACACCAGCGCCCGGGTCTGCGCGGTGACGCCCGGCAGCTTGCCCGGGTGGCCGGGTGCGTGCAGCGCATACCCGGTCGCAGCCAGTTCGCCGATCAGCACCGTGTCATGCGCCGCCGGTTGGGTGCGGCGCAGCGCCGCGTACCCCGCGTCCAACAGTGATCGATACAGCGCCGGCGCGATCGGCCTCGTCGATCCATCGATCGCCTGCGGACCGAGATCCTGACCGAAATTCGGCTCGTTCCAGAACGACCAGAAATGGACGGCCGGTAGCGGGCCGGTCGAGCCCTTCGGCGTGAAGCGCCCGTCGTAGCGCTCGGTCACCGCGTGCACGAACTGGCCGTACATCGCTGGGTTCGGGCGCCAGCCGAAGCTGGCGTTCTCGCGGTAGACGGTGGGCGCGTCCTTGCCTTCGGCCCAGTCGGGCCCGCCGCCGGTGAGCTCGAGGTCGACCTCGATCCCCTGTTCCTGGGCCGTCCGGACCAGCGCGTCGTACGGCGCCCACTTGGCCGCCGGGTAGGCGTTTGGGTTCGACGCGTCGAACTGCGGCTTCGAGCTCGCGTCCGGTCTCGGCGCGACCGACGACCACTGGACGAACACGCGGACCACGCGGGCGCCGAGTTCGCGCACCAGCGGCAGCGACGTCGTGGGCGACTTCAGGAACGTCGCGTCCTGAATGATCGACAATTGATCGGTCGACGCCGACGCCGACGCCGACGCGAGCGACAGCGCCAACGTCACGGCGAGCAGGGCCGGCAGCCGAACGGATCCGGTGGTGCGTCTGATCAGGTTCCAGCTCAGCCGCTGACGGCGACCTTGACGGTCCGGCCGTAGATCGTCGAGCCCGCCACGTTGGTGGGCAGGAACGGCTCGGTCTGCGGGTAGGTGTAGGCCAGCCTCAGGTTGCCGCTGTAGGGCAACTGCGAATGGATGTCGAAGTACCCGGTGGTGGTCGAGACCTTGACGGTCTGGATCGTGGTCCAGGAGCCGGCACCGCCCTTCTGCATCTGGATCTCGACCGTCGGCGCAGCCGGGGTGGTGGCCGACTGCGAGAACGCGGCCGCCCGGGCGCCGCCCCAGATCTCGACGTTGGCGCCAGCCCTAACGGTCGTCTTCGGCAGCCACACCGGCAACTCGTAGGCGTTCAGCGTCGCCTTCGCCTTTCCCTTGGAGGTGAACAGGCCGCTGCTGAACCCAGGTCCCGGATTCGGCCGCGGATCGTCGAGCAGATACTGGTCATACGACACGACGCGCGGGTTCTTGTAGCTCAGATACTCGGCCTCGTTGAGCTCGATCGCCGCGGTCGCGGGCGACGGATCCGCGCCTGAGGTGCTCGGTGGCCTGGTGATGTAGCCGTACTCGTCGTTGTAGATCGGGAAGCGCTTGCCCGAGCCGTACGCCTTGGTGACCTTGTCCAGCGCTGTCGCGAGCCGGTTGAGTACCGGGAAGGTGGCGTAGCCGGCCGGAATCTTGGACGGGTTGGTGTTCGGCGCCTCGGTGGAGTCATACGGGTGGTTGGCGAAGCCGGTCGCCTTGAACAGCGCGGGATTCTGGGCGCGGAACTTGCGCGACGCAGCGGCGGTCGTCGGGCAGCTGTAGAGCTTGGCGAGCGAGCCGGTCAGCGGCCGATAGTTCGAGCCGACGCAGTACGCGGCGCGGAGGAAATCGAGCGCTTGGGTGATCGCCGCGTTGCCGGGCAGGCGACTGGGGTGGCCGGGCACAGGATACGTGTACCCCCCGGCGGCGAGCTCGCCGATCAGGATCGTGTTCTTGGCACCGCGCTGCGTCTGATGCAACGCCGCCCAGCCCGCCTTCAGCAGCGCGCGGTAGTACTTCGGTGCCACCGGCTCGGTTGAGCCGTTGATCGCCTGCGGGCCGAGATCCTCGCCGAAGTCCGGCTCGTTCCAGAACGACCAGAAGTGGACCGCGGGCAGCGCCGCGCTGGCGCCGGAGGGCTTGAACGTGCCGTCGTAGCGTTCGGTCACCGCGTGCACGAACTGGCCGTAGAGCTTCGCGTTGGGCTCCCAGCTCTGGTAGGCACGATCCTTGACGAAGCTCGAGCCTGCGGGCGGGTTTGCGCCGGATGCCCACCGAGGCGAGCCACCGGTGAGCTCGAAGTCAACGGTCATGCCGAGCTGCTTGGCGGTCTCGACGATCTGGTCATACGGGGCCCACTTCGATGCCGGGTAGTCGGCGGGGTCAGAGCCGTTGAATCCTTTAGGCGCCGACGTCGAGCCTCCGTTGGGGGCGAGCGAATACCAGGTGACGAACACCCGGACGGTCGTCGCGCCGAGGGCGCGGATCTCTGGCAGGATGCCCGCCGGGTTCGTCGTGACCGAGTTGTCCTGGAAGATGGAGATCTGCTTCGTGGAGGCAGACGCGGGCGACGGCCAGAACAGCGCCGGCATCAGCGACACGGCGACCGCGGCGACCACGGCAACCAGGCCGTAGAGTTTCGTATGGGTGGCAAGGCGTCTTGACATCAGGGTATGGAACTCCGGCTCGGGGTCGAAGTTTCGGCGGATCTGATCGCCCGCCCGGGTCAGGTCGTCGGCAAGCCCCACGGCCGAGCGACGGCTGAAGGGTACAAACCTTCACGGATGTGCGCGGCGGTCAGGTGGCGGCGATCGACTCGGCCAGCAGCTCGATCGGGTGGCGGATCGGCAGCGGGCGTCCGAGCCGGCGAAGGTGCAGATCGAGCTGCGCGGCACAGCCGGGATTGCCGGCGGCGATCGCATCCGCTCCGGTCGCCAGCAGGTTGCGGGCCTTGCGCTCGCCGAGCTCGGCGGCCGCCTGCGGTTGCACGAGGTTGTAGATCCCGGCCGAGCCGCAGCACATCCCCGGTTCGGTTGAGACCTCGAGCAGCTCGAGCTCCGGGATCGAGCGCAGCAGGGCACGCGGCTGCGTTCGGACTCCCTGAGCGTGCGCGAGATGGCAGGCGTCGTGATATGCGACGCGCAGCGCCAGCGGCCCGCGGGGCGCGCGCGGCGTGATCGACGCGAGCAGCTCCGAGATGTCACAGACCTTCGCCGAGAACACTCGAGCGCGCTCGTCGCCGAGCAGCTCGCCGAACCCCTTCATTGCCGATCCGCATCCGGCCGCGTTGACGACGACGCGATCGACGCCGAGCGCCGCGAACGCTTCGATGGTCTGGCGCGCGCGGCCGATCGCGGCATCCTCGGCGCCGCCGTGCAGCTCCAGCGCGCCGCAGCAGCCGAGCCGCGGCGGTGCGAGCACCTCGAAGCCCTCGGCCGCCAGCACGTCGATCGTCGCCCGGTGGACGTCGGCGTAGAAGACGCGCTGCACGCAGCCGAGCAGTAGCCCGACGCGGCCGCGCTGCTCACCGACGGCGGGCGTGCGCTCGGGCAACGACGGCGCGGCGCCGCCCGATGCCCGCGGCGCGACGTCGGTCAGCGTGCGCAACGATGTGGGCATCAGCGCGCGGACCCGATGCCGGCGCCCGAGTCCGATGAACGGCTTGAGGATCCGCAGCCGGGCGGGGTGGGGGAGCGTCGCGTACAGCAGCCGGCGCAGCGCCCGCTCGGCAACGGGGCGCCGGTGGTGGCGCTCCACCTGCGGCCGTGCCCGCTCGATCAGCCGGTCGTACTTGACCCCGGATGGGCACGCCGTCACGCACGCCATACATCCCAGGCAGCGGTCCAGGTGGGTGACCAGCTGATCGGACATCTGCGCGTCGGGGGCCAGCGCGTCGCCGATCAGCACGATCCGACCACGCGGCGAGTCGGCCTCCATGCCCCACAGCGCGTACGTCGGGCATGCGTCCAGGCAGAAGCCGCAGTGGACACAATCGTCGATCACGTCCTGCTCGGGCGGCCGGCGCAGGTCAAACGCAGTCATCGGCGCCCCCTAGATCCCTCCCACGAAGATGCCCGGGTTGCACGTCCCGGTCGGGTCAAAGCGCAGCTTCAGCCGCCGCGTCAGGTCCAGCAGCGCCGGTTGCACCGGTCCCCACGGGTCCTCGCGCGCGCCCTCACCCGGGAGATCCTGGACGGTCGCCGTCGCGCCCGCGGGCAGCTCGGAGCGCAGCTGCGCAATCGACGCCGGCGCGAGCGTCAGCCAGCTGTGCCCGCGCGCGGCGCGGCCGACGAGCGACCCGTCGCAGCGCTGCACCGTGGCCACCAGCGATGCCAGCTCGCTCGCCCGGGCCGCGACTCTGACAGTCGCGTGCGTCGACGAGCGCTGCGCGCGGCGCTGGGCGTCCCACAGCTCAGAGCCGCCGTCGACCAGCAACTCCACCTGCTCGAGCCCGGCGTTGCGCAACTCGCCCGCCAACCGCACCCCCCGCGGCTCGCTGCGCGGTCCGGCCACCTGTGCCAGCAGCCGGCCGCGGCCGTCGCGCCAGCCGACGTCCAGCGCCTCCAGCTCGGCCGGCGCCGTCGCGAGCGCGTGGGCCGCCTGTTGGAGGGTCCGCGCGTTGTCGGTCAAGCCGACGACGGTGGCGGTTCGCTCCGGCCGCGGGTGCAACCGCATGTTGACCGACAGCAACAGCCCGAGCGTCCCGAACGAGCCGGCCATCAGCTTGGCGATGTCGTAGCCGGCGACGTTCTTGATCACGGTCCCGCCGGACTTCGCGACCGTTCCGTCGGCGAGCGCGATGGTCGCGCCGACGATCAGATCCCGGGGTCCGCCATACCGGTGCGCCAGCGGCCCGCTGTCGGCGGTGGCGACGATCCCACCGATCGTCGCGCCGCGCAGGCCGCCGAGCACGTCGCCGGCGCCAGCGATCGGCGGGTCGAGCGACAACATCTGCCCGGCCTGCGCGAATGCCTCCTGGGCGTCGGCGAGGGGCACCCCCGCCTGCAAGGTGGCGGTCATGTCGCCCGCGTTGTGCGCGAGGATCGAGTCCAGCGCGCCGGTGTGGAGCTCGACGTCAGACGGCGCGTCCGCCCGCCCCCAGCGGCTCTTGGTGGCAGCGCCGACGATCCGCACCCGCTGCCCCTCGGCGCCCGCGGCACGCAGGGCGGCGGCCGCCTGCGCAAACGTCTCCGGCACCAGCGATGTCGCGGCCGACATCGGTCAGAACCGCTCGGCCACGCCGGCGCGCTCGAGCGGGTGCTGGCGGTAAGGCCCGGGGACCTCGCCGCACAGCCGGGGGGTCGGCATCACCTTGCCAGGGTTGGCCAGGCCGTCCGGATCGAACGCGCAGCGCAGCCGCTGAAACGTGGCCAGGTCCTCCTCGGCGAACATCGACGGCATGTACGCCTTCTTGTCGACGCCGACCCCGTGCTCGCCCGTGATCGAGCCGCCGGCGTCCACGCACGCCTTGATGATCAGCCCTGCCAGTTCCTCGGCGCGCGCGGCCTCGCCCGCCACGCGGTCGTCGTAGCAGACCAGCGGGTGGAGGTTGCCGTCGCCGGCGTGGAACACGTTGGCGACGCGCAGCCGGTAGTCGGCGGCGAGCCCGTCGATCTGACGCAATACCTCGGCCAGGCGGGTGCGGGGGATCACGCCGTCCTGCACGTAGTAGGCCGGCGAGATCCGTCCCATCGAAGCGAACGCTGCCTTGCGGGTGCGCCAGATCAGGTCGCGCTCGGCCTCGTCGGCGGCCGCGCGGACCTCGAACGCGCCGGCCGACTCGCACATCTCGGTCAGCTGCGAGACAAGCGGATCGCACTCCTCGGCAGGTCCGTCGACCTCCACCAGCAGCGCCGCGCCGGCGTCAAGCCGGTAGCCGGCCCCGGTCGATTGCTCCGCCGCCCCGATCGAGAGCTGGTCCATCATTTCGATCGCGCCGGGCACGATCCCGGCGTCGACGATCGCGGTGACAGCGTCGCCGGCTGAGCCGGTGTCCGCGAAGAACGCCAGCAGCGTCCGGACCGACTCCGGCGCCGGGATCACGCGCAGCGTGATCTCGCACGCGACCCCGAGCGTGCCCTCGGACCCGACGAACGCGCCCAGCAGGTCGTAGCCGGGGGCGTCACGGTCGAACGTCACGAGCGAGCCGTCGGGCAGGACCACCTCGAGCGCCTGGATGTAGTTGGTCGTGAAGCCGTACTTGAAGCAGTGCGCGCCGCCCGAGTTCTCCGCGACGTTGCCGCCGATCGAGCAGACGATCTGGCTGGAGGGATCCGGCGGGTAGAAATGAGTGGGCGCCACGGCGTGCGAGACCGCCAGGTTGGTGACCCCGGGCTGCACGGTCACCCGCTGATTGGGCAGGTCGACCGACAGGATCCGCCGCATCCGCGACAGTCCGATCACGACTCCGTCGGGGGCGGGCAGCGCGCCGCCCGACAGCCCTGTGCCCGAACCGCGGGCCACGAACGGCACGCCGGCTTCGTAACAGGCACGCACCACCTGCGCGACCTGAGCCGTGTCGGCCGGCAGAACGGCCGCCACCGGGACCTGGCGATAGTGCAGCAACCCGTCTGAGCGGTAGGTCGCAAGCTCGTGCGGGTGGGTCAGCACGAACTCGCGACCACAGATCTCGTTCAGTCTCTGGATCAGCTCAGGCGAGCCTTCTGGCATCGCCGTCCAGTATCGCTCAAACGAACCTCATCGGACCGTGATCGCCTGGCTGCGCCCGACGATCTGCTCGCCCGCGAGACCGACCGGCAGGAGCGGATCGGACTTCGGGTAGGTGTAGGCGAGCCGGACGTCGCCGCTGCCGGGAAACTTCTGCTTGACCGAGAAGTACGTGCTCGACTTGATGGTCTCAAGCGTCTTGAACGCGCCCTTGCCGTTGGCCTGGAACTGGATCGCGACGCGCTGCGGGCCGGTCCCGTATTTTGCCGGGCGCGCCTCCCCCCAGACGGTCACCGCCTGGCTGCTGGAGAACGAGGTCTTGGGCATATACAGCGGCATCCGGTAGGCGTTGTACCCGGGCTTCTTCTTGCCCGTCGACGTTTCCAGGCCGCTCGCGAACGGGTAGTGGCCCGGCTGGTCCTCCAGCAGGTACTGGTCGTAGCTGGCGACCACCGGGTTGCGCCAGCTGAGGTACTCGGCCCAGTTGATGTAGTACGCGGCCGTCGCGGGCGACACGTACCGGTCTTTGGGGTTGTTGTTCGGCGGGTTGGTGATGTAGCCGTATTCGTCGTTGTAGATCAGGTAGCTGCGCGCACCGCCCCAGGCCCGGACCCCGGCGTCGGCGGTTCGCGCCAGGTGGCCGAGATCGGGCAGCGTCGCGTAGTCCGGACCGCCGCCCTGGGTCGGGTTGGCGTTGCTCGGATACGGGTGGTCGGCGACGCCGCTGGCTCCAAACAGGCCCGGATTCTGGGCGCGGAACCGCGCCCTGGCGGCTGCGCTGGCGGGGCAGTCGACCTGCTTGGCGGCGTCACCCGACAGCTTGGCGCCGGTGTTGGCGTTCTGGCAGAAGAGGCTGCGGACGAACTGAATCGGATGTGTCTGGCCGGCGTTGCCCGGCAGGCCCTGCGGGCCGCCACGATACGGGCCGCGCGGGTTGGCGCCGATCGCCGCGAGGCCGCCGATCAGGATCGTGTCCTTGCCATGCCCGGTCTGCTGCAATGCCTTCCAACCGGCGCTGACGAGGCCGCGATACATCTGCGGCGCATACGAAATCGTCGAGCCGTCGATCGCCTGCGGCCCCAGGTCCTCGCCGAAGTTCGGCTCGTTCCAGATCGCCCAGAAGTGGATGCGCGGTAGCGACGAGGGCTGGCCCTTGGGGGTGTACTGCCCGTCGTAACGGGTGGCGACAGCCTTGAAGAACTGGCCGTAGGCGGTGGCGCTCGGCTTCCACGCGAAGAACGGGTTGCCGGCGTAGTTGGACGGGACCCCGGGACCCTCGGCCCAGCGCGGCGCGCCGCCGGTCACGACCAGTTCGACCGTCAGGCCGTACTGCTTGGCGGCCTGGTCGATCGCGTCGTAGGGTGCCCAGCTGGCGGCCTTGTAGGCAGCCGGGTCGGCGGCGTCAAAGTGTTTGGGCGCCGAGGTCTTGTTCGCGTTCGGAGCGATCGTCGCCCACGGCAGGAACACGCGTACGGTGGTGGCACCCAGCGCGCGGAACTGCGCGAACGCGGCGGGCGCGTTGACCAAGTCGGAGTTGTCCTGGATGATCGCGATCTGCGTGTGGCTGGCGGTCGCGACGGCGGGCACCGCGGCGCCCGCGGCCAGCGACACGGCGATCGCGGCCGCGCCGTGGAGCGCGCGACGGCGTGGCAGGACTTTCATGACTGTGGTGAAGCGCATGGTTTTAGATAACAGCTCCCGGGCGGGAGAAGTTGCGGCGACGGTCAGTGCAGCGTGACCGGAGCGACCCGGCTGAAGATTGCCTGCCCGCCCGGGGGAACCCACCGCAGCCGCACCTGGCCAGTGGCGTCGAAGGTCTGATGGACCTCGAAGTAGCCGTGGGCGTTGGTCAGCGCCACGCGCTGGACCGTCTTGAACGCCCCGCCGGACCCGGCCCGGAACTGGATCTGCACCGACTGGGTCCGGTGGGTCTCGGCGGCGGCGTCGGGCGCCGGGCGGACCTCACCCCAGACGACCAGCGGGTGGCCCTTGTCGGTGCTGGAGACCGGAAGGTACAGCGGCATCCGGTACGCCGCCAGCGTCACCTTGGGCTTGCCCGTGTAGGTCCTCAGGCCGGTCGTGAACCCGTCCGCCGTCGGCGGATCGTTGATCAGGTATTGGTCATAGGACTTGATCCGGGGGTCCTCCCAGGTCAGGTACTCGGCCCAGTTGAGGTACATCGCGGCCGTCTTGACGGGGATTGCGCCGCCGGCCGTGTTGGGCGGGTCGGTCACGTACCCGAACTCCGTCGCCCAGATCGGGAACCGGGTCGACGATCCGTAGAGACGGTTGAGCTGGTCGAGCACTCGCTGAAGCTTCGGGATCGCGGCGAGCTCGGTGTAGTCGGGCTCGTTCGGTGTCGCCTGGTCTGGTGGGAGTCCCTGTGGGTAGGGATGGTCCGCGAATCCCGAGGCCTTGAACAGGCCAGGGTTCTGCGCGGCGAACTTCGCCGATCCGGTTGCGTTGGCCGGGCATCCGCGCGCCGTCGCCGCCGTCCCGGTCAGCTGTCTGTAGTTGGCGCCGACGCAGTAGAGCGCGCGTAGGAACTGCAGCCCCGGCATCAGGCCGAACACCCCGAAGTCGCCCTTCAGAGCGCCAGGAAAGCTTGAACCCGCGGGAGCCATCTCGCCGATCAGGATCGTGTCCGAGCCGTGGCCGGTCGCGTGCAGCGCGTTCCAGGCCGCGTCGACCAGACCGCGATACAGCCGCGGCGCGACCTCGACCGAGGATTTGCCGCTCACCGTCTCAGGCGCGAGAAAGGTGCCGAGGTTGGGCTCGTTCCAGATCGACCAGAAGTTGACCCGCGGCAGCGGCGATTTGGCTCCGGGCGGCGTGTAATGGCCGCTGTAGCGCGTCGCCACCGCCCGCACCCACTGCCCGTAGGCGGCCGCGTCGGGCTCGTAATCGAACTGCTGGCGGTCGTACTTGCTCCCGGGACGCTCAGCCCAGACGGGAACCGGGGGGGCAAGCGCCAGATCGATGCCCATGTGGCGGGCCGCGAGACCGCGGACGATCGTGTCATACGTCGCCCAGCCGCTGGCGGGGTAGGCCGCAGGATTCGTCGCATCGAACCGCGGGCGCTTGGCCGACTGCGCATCGGGCGCGATGCCCGACCACGACATGTAGACGTGGACGCGGTCGACGCCGAGCCGCTTGAGCTGGTTGAGCGTCCCGACCGGATCCTCGGTCAGCTGCGATCCCATCGTGAAGATCGACTCCGGACCGGCTCGACCGGGCGTCAGCGCCGGGAGCTTGGCGAGCTTCGTCGACGAGCCGCCGCAGGCCGCCACCAGCACGGCGACGATCGCCGCCGTGAGCGCCGGCAGCGCGCGCTGAGCTGCCCGCCGGCGAGGGCGTGGCGGTGTTCTGAGACCGGGCAAGGGCGTTGACAATAACGTCGCCTCAGAGCAGGAGTTTCGGTTCTCCGGCCGGGCGATGACCGTAAGCTAGTCGCCGATGAGGCGCGCGACGATGCTGCTGGCTGCCCTGCTGACGGGGGTCGTTCTGGCTGTCTGTGGCCCGGCTGTGACGCCTGCGTTGGCGGCGGGAAACCCGGTCGTTCAGGACTGTTACGTGCACGGCAAGCTGACGAAGCCGTACACGACGGCCGAGCTCCGCCACGCGCTGGCGGCGATGTCGTCCTACATCAAGCAGTACAGCAATTGTCAGTCGGTCATCCAGAACGCGCTCGCCCAGCACTCGGTGAAGTCGACCGGCACCGGGAAGGGCGGTGGCTCGTCGATCTCGACGCCGGTGATCATCGTGATCGTCGTCGTCGTGCTGGCGATCGCGTCGTTCGCGGGGCTGCTGATCCGGCGTCGACGGCGGCTGGGCGATCGCGGCTCGGCCGGCGACGCACCGACCCGGGTGATCGAGCCCGAGCGACCGGCGACCGGCGACCGCGACGGTGACGGAGACGGCGGACCCGCGCCCTAGACTGGCTGGTATGCCCTCACAGCGTCAGATCCATGTCGGCCGGGTGCCGATCGGTGGCGGTGCGCCGGTCGCCGTCCAGACGATGACGAAGACCGAGACGGCCGACCTGCAGGCGACGATGGACCAGATCGCCCGGGTCGCGGAGGCCGGCGCCGACATCGTCCGCGTCGCGGTGCCACGCGACAAGGACGTCGAGGCGCTGAAGACGATCGTCGCGCAGTCGCCGATCCCGATCATCGCCGACATTCACTTCAACCACACGCTGGCGATCAAGGCACTGGAGGCCGGTGCCCACTGCGTGCGGCTGAACCCGGGCAACATCGGCGGCCCCGAGAAGGTCGCCGAGGTCACCGCAGTCGCCAAGCGGCTGGGGACGCCGCTGCGGGTGGGGGTCAACTCGGGCTCGCTGCCCGCACATCTGCGTCGGCTCGAATACGACAACCCGGTCGAGGCGCTCGTGACGGCCGCGGTCGAGACCGTCGAGCTGATGGAGCGCCTGGAGTTCGACAACTTCAAGGTGTCGATGAAGTCGACGTCGGTGCCGAACACGATCGCATCGAATCGGCTGCTGGCCGAGCGGATCCCGTATCCGCTGCACCTCGGCGTGACCGAGGCGGGCACCAAGTGGTCAGGTTCGCTGAAGTCGGCGGTCGGGCTGGGCACGCTGCTGGCCGACGGGATCGGCGACACGATCCGGATCTCGCTCTCGACGTTTCACGCCGAGGAGGAGGTCAAGGTCGCGTGGGAGATCCTCAAGGCGCTGAAGCTGCGCGAGCGCGGGCCGGTCCTGATCGCGTGTCCGACCTGCGGGCGGCTGCAGTTCGACATGGACACGGTCGTGGTGGAGGTCGAGCGCCGACTGGAGCAGTACGCGGACCCGATCGAGGTATCGGTGCTCGGCTGCGCGGTCAACGGGATCGGCGAAGCCCGCCACGCGGATTTTGGGATCACCGGGGCCAAGGACATGGGGATGATCTATTCCAAGGGCGAGCCGCTCAAGAAAGTTCGCACCGAGGAGCTCGTCGACGAGCTGTTCAAGGAGATCGACCGCTACTACGACGCGGGCAAGGTCGTGCAGATCGACGAGCATCGGGCGGCCGAGGCGCGCGAGTGGCTGGCCGCCAACGAGGACGAGACCGCGATCACCCCGGAGCGGCTGGCGGCGATGGAGAGGGCCGCCGCACATCAGCACGACGACCTCGATCCGCTGGGTGTCGCCGGCACCGCTGCGCCGGTCCGGCTCGGCGAGGATCAGTCGCCGGTCGCCGGGCGACGGTTCACCCGCGCCTGATCGTAGATTCGCTCAAGCTCGGCGTGGTATCGCTCCTCGGAGAGCAAACCGCGCGCCGTCTCGAGGGCGCGTGCGCCCAGCTCTGAGCGAGCCGCCGGGTCTCTCCACAGGCGACCGGCGGCGTCGCCCCAGGCGGCGGCGTCGTCGCCATCGAGGACGAGCTGGCGCTCGAGCAGCTCGGGCAGGCCGCCGCGCGTTGAGCCGATCACCGGGACCCCGTCGGCCAGCGCCTCGATCGCCGCGTACGGGCAGGCCTCGTCGCAGCGGGACGGAACCAGGCAGAGCGCCGCGCCGCGGCGCAGGTGCGCCATCCGCGCCGGGTCCACACGCCCGACGAACCGCACGTCAGCGTCGGCGCCGAGCGCCGCGAGCCGTCCGGCATCGGGACCGTCGCCAGCGATCACGAGCGGCATCCCGGCGGCCCGCGCCGCCGCGATCGCGGTGTCGAATCCCTTCTCGGGCACGAGCCGCCCGCCGGCGAGCGCGTATTCGCCCGCCTCGGCTTGGGAGTGCTTCGCGACCGCCGCAGCGGGCGTGAAATTCGGCAACACGTCGGTGCGGTCGGCGGGGAGTCCGTGCTCGATCAGCCTGCCGGCGGTGAAGTGGCTGACGGTGATGAAGCGGTCGGCGTGCGCCAACAGTCGCGGCTGTTGCAGGCTCAGTCCGGCGGCGTAGACGGCTGCCTCGGAGACCGATCCGCGGCACCGCAACCGCAACCCGGGCAGCGTGTTGCGTCCTGCGCAACGAAAGCACGGCGCGCCGTCGCGAAACGCGATGCCGACGGCGCAGAACAGGCGGAAGTTATGCAGGTGCTGCACGACCCCGGCGCCGGCCCGCCCAGCCGCCTCAAGCGCCCGCCAACCGAACAGCGGGTGGACGTTGTGCGCGTGGACCACGTCGGCGCCGAACTCCGCGACGGCACGGCCGATCGCGTCGGGCTGCAGACCGCCGCCGGTCATCGCCGCGGCGGCTCCGAGCCGGCCGAGTTCCGCGCTTGAGCGCTCCAGCAGCCTGACCGCGTGACCGTGACGCGACAGCATCTCGACCAGATTGGCGACGGCGCGCTCCTCGCCACCCGGCGCGCGGTAGCGGTTGTGGAGCATCAGGATGCGCACGGGTCAGAGACGCTAACCGACGGGCACGGTGCCCGATTGTTCGATTTGTCCAACGATGTTTGACTTGCTTCCCAATCGCGCGTGTCGACGTCCAGCCACACGGCGCCCCTGCCATGCCATCAGCTACGTGCCCTGATCGGGCCCGCACCGCCCGGCGGTGGGAGCGTCCTCGCTCCCGCCGCGCGGCGATGCGGTCAGCCTCAGTGCGCGATCAGCCGGCAGCCGAGAACAGCTCGGCGACCTTGGGCCAGTTGACGACGTTCCAGAACGCGTCGATGTAATCGGGGCGCCTGTTCTGGTACTTGAGGTAGTAGGCGTGCTCCCAGACGTCGACGCCGAGCAGCACGGCCTTGCCGTCGGAGATCGGCGAATCCTGGTTGGCGCTGGAGACGATCGCCAGGCCGGAGCCGTCGTGGACCAGCCACGCCCAACCGGAGCCGAAGCGGCCGAGCCCGGCGGCCTTGAACTGGGCCTTGAAGTCGTCGAGGGAGCCGAACGCCGAATTGATCGACTCGGCCAGCGCGCCGTCGGGCGCGCCGCCGCCACTGGGTGAGAGCCACTCCCAGAACAGTGAGTGGTTGTAGTGGCCGCCCGCGTTGTTGCGGACCGGGCCCTGCTTGTCGGATGGCAGCGCCGAGAGGTTCTTGAGGACCTCCTCGACGGGTTTGTCCGCCCACTCGGTGCCCTCGAGCGCTGCGTTGGCGTTCGTCACATAGGTCTGGTGGTGCTTGTCATGGTGGAAGTGCATCGTCGCCTCGTCGATGTGCGGCTCAAGCGCGTCGTAGGCGTACGGGAGATCTGGTAATGAATAAGCCATCGCGTTACGGCTCCTTTGCTCTGCAGTTTTCCGTCTCTCAGCAGAGAACATATCCCGCCTGCCGCCTCCGACGGGGACAAGTACGCTACGGGCGCGATGACGCTCCTCTCCGGCTACTTCCTGCCGACCGAACGTGAGCCGCCGGCCGACGCCGAGGCGGTCTCGCACAAGCTGATGGTCCGTGCCGGGCTGATCCGCCAGGTTGGCACCGGGCTGTGGTCGTGGCTGCCGGCCGGCTGGCGGATCCACCAGCGGATCGTGCAGATCGTGCGCGAGGAGATGGACGCGATCGGTGGCCAGGAGCTGTTGATGCCGGTGTTGCAGCCGGCGGACCCGTGGAAGCGCACCGGCCGCTACCAGATCGACGAGCTGTTCAAACTGCGCGACCGCCGCGACGCCGAGCTCGTGCTGGCACTGACGCACGAGGAGATCGTCACCGGCCACGTCGCCGCTGCGGTTCGCTCATACCGGGACCTGCCGCTGATCCTCTACCACTTCCAGATCAAGGAGCGCGACGAGCCGCGGCCGCGCGCCGGCGTGCTGCGGACCCGCGAGTTCATCATGAAGGACGCCTACACGTTCGACCGCGACGCCGAGGGTCTGGATGCGCAGTACCAGCTGCACGTCGGCGCCTATGACCGGATCTGCGACCGGCTCGGGATCGAGTGGTACCGGGTCGAGGGCGACGTCGGGATGATGGGAGGGACCGGCGCGCACGAGTACATGGCGCCGTGCCCGGCCGGGGAGAACGACGTCGCGCTGGCGCCCGGCTACGCGGCCAACCTGGAGGTCGCGTCGGCGGTCGCACAGCCGGTCGCGCTGCCGGCGGCATTGAACGCGCCCGAGCTCGTGCGGACCCCGAACGCGACCACGATCGAGGCGCTGGTGAGTCAGCTCGGGGTACCGGCCGGCGCGACGTTGAAGGCATTTCCGGTCGTTCTCGAATCGGATGGCGAGATGCGGCTGGTGGTCGTGCGCGGCGACCACCGCGTCAACGAGGTCAAGCTCCGGAACACGCTCGGCCAGCCGTTCCGAGCTGCCCGCGCCGACGAGATCGAACGGCGGCTCGGACCTCCCGGCTACATCGGGCCGGTCGGCGCCCAGCTGCCGGTGCTGCTCGACGAGGCGGTCGTGGGAAACGGATCCCACCCGCCCACGGGCTCCTACGTCGCCGGCGCCAACGAGCCGGAGGCGCACCTGCGCGGGGTGCAGCCGGGCCGCGACTTCTCCTACGAGACGGTCGATGTGCGCGAGGTCGTCGTCGGTGACACGGTCAGCGGCGCCCCGATCCGGATCGAACCGGCGATCGAGATCGGCAACATCTTCAAGCTTGGCACGCGCTACTCCGAGCCGTTGAACGCGACATATCTCGACGAGCACGGCAGGGCACAGCTGGTCTACATGGGGTCCTACGGCTTCGGCCCGGCCCGCGCGGCGGCGGCTGCGGTCGAGCAGTTCTCAGACGTTCACGGGATTTCGTGGCCGCGCGCGATGGCGCCGTTCGACGTGGAGCTGGTCGGGCTCGGCAAACCGGGCAGCGAAGAGCGGGCCTTCGCCGACGGGCTCTATGCAGAGCTCGAGGCGACCGGCCTGCAGGTGCTCTACGACGAGCGCGATGCCGGGCCGGGCGAGAAGTTCGCCGACGCCGAGCTGCTCGGCTGCCCATTGCGGCTGACCGTCGGGCGCAGGACCTTGGGGTCGGGCGAGATCGAGGTGCAGGTCCGGCGCGGGCGCGAGTCACGGGCCGTGTCGATCGCAAGCGCGGCGCAGGCGGTGGCCGAGCTGTGGCACGACCTGCCCTGACCAAGCGCAGGCTGTTCGGGATCGACCGGTCGGGTGGGTCGCCGGCGCAGACGCGGTCGGACCAGCCGCTGAACCCGTGGACGATCCCGAACGCGATCGGCTACCTGCGCCTGGCCGGGATCCCCGTCTTCCTGGTGCTCGCCCTGTCCAGCGACGACGGCCAGGACCTGGCCGCGGTGATCGTGTTCGCGGTGATCGGCTGGTCCGACTACCTGGATGGGTTCATGGCACGGCTGACGGGTCAGTACAGCCGGCTGGGGGCGCTGCTCGATCCGATCGTCGACCGGTTGCTGATCGTCGCCGGCCTGGTCGTCGCCTTCGATTTCTCGCTGCTGCCGCGGTGGGCGATCGTGCTGGCGGTGGTCCGCGAGCTGGTGATGCTGGCAGTGAGCCGGTACGGGTTGTCTCGCGGAGTCGAGCTCAACATCAACTGGTTCGGACGGATCGGCGTCGCCCCGACGATGGGCGCGCCGTTCTTCGCGATGTGCGGCGTGCACTGGTTGGCGCTGATCATGCTGTACTGCGGACTGGCGTTGTCGCTGACGGCGACCGCACTGTACGTCAAGCGCGGGATCGAGCAGGTGCGCGAACGCGACCGCGGACGGGCATCCCCCGGGCGCTCCGGCAGCTGACGCGGGCTGTCGCGAGCTCCGCCGAGCGACCAAACACTCTCAAGCTCAGCTTGACCCTGCGGGCTGAGCGGGTATACTCACAGTCCGCCCGCCGCCCGGGTTGGCGGGTTGAGGAGCGAGCAAAATGTACACTTTTCCAGATCTCGGGTCACTGTCGGATCAGGAACTGAAGGATCTGATCGCGGCGCTGACCAAGGAGGAGGCAGAGGTCTCCTACCAGCGACGGATCCTGCACGGCAAGATCGACATCCTGCGCGCCGAGCTGGTCAACCGCTTGCGTCGAAAGGACGAGCAGGGCGAGCTCGTGATCTCGGGCTCCGATGTCCAGCAGCTGACCGACATCCTGGCGGGGCGGATCGCTCCAGCGGACCCGGAGTAGGCTCGCGCCACGTGGCTCAGCACTGCCCCGAGTGTGGGTTCGCCAACGACGACGGCGCTGCCTACTGCCAGCGCTGCGGCGCCTTCCTGGCCCACACCGAGCCACCGCCGGGCGTGACCACCGCGACGTACAGGGTCGACGAGAGCGGCGACTTGGAGGTCGTCGAGCTCCAGGACGTGATTGCCGGCGGAGCGGCGCTGGTGATCCGCGCCGGCAGCGGCCGCGAGGGCGAGAGCTTTCCGCTGGCGCGCGAGCGGATGTCGGTCGGTCGCAGCCCCGAATCGGACGTGTTCCTCGACGACGTGACCGTGTCACGTGCCCATGCATTGATCGTTCGCCGCGGCAGCGAGTATTACCTCGACGACTGCGGATCGCTGAACGGGACATACATCAACCGCCGCCGGATCGACTCCCAGCGGCTGAGCGACGGGGATGAGTTGCAGATCGGCAAGTACAAATTGGCGTTTCTGAGCCGCTGATGGCATCGATCGACACCGAGACGCCGGACCTGGAGCTGCCCGAGCCGGCCGAGATCGTCGAGCCCGGCGGTCGTCAGAAGGCGGTCACGATCGGCGCCGTCTGTAAGGCGCTGGCGCAGGAGTTTCCCGACATCTCGATCTCCAAGATCCGCTACCTGGAGGATCAGAAGCTGCTGGCCCCACGGCGCACGCAGGGCGGCTATCGGCTCTACACGCAGTCGGATGTCACACGCCTGAAGACGATCCTGCGGCTGCAGCGAGACGAGTTCCTGCCGCTGCGAGTGATCCGCCAGGAGCTCGCCGGTGGCCGCGCCGAGCGCGAGGTCGGTTCGCCGGGCCCGGCCGACCGCGTCGCGGTTCGACGCTCCGCGGTCACCGTCCGTGACCGGGGCGCGCTGTACGCGCTCGAGGACGTGGTCGAGGACACCGGCGCCCAACCGGCACTGATCAAGGAGCTCGTCGAATTCGGCGTGATCAAGGGCGAGAACCACGAGGGCAGCACGTTCTACGACGAAACCGAGCGCGAAATCATCCGCGCCGTCTCAGAGCTCGCGCGGTACGGGGTCGGCGGGCGCAACCTGCGTGTGTTCCGCAGCTCGGCCGATCGCGAGGCGCAGCTGCTGCAGAGCATCCTCGCCCCGGCGCTGCGCTCCCGCAATCAGGAGCGTCGCAAGGAGGCGATCGAGACGCTCGAGAACCTCGCCTCGGTCACGACCCACCTCAAGCATCTGCTGCTGATCCGCGATCTGCGCAAGATCGCCGTCTGAGTCAGCTACCGGCGGTCGTCAGGTGGATCTGCGCGACTACGTCCGCGACATCCCGGATTTCCCGCGCGACGGGATTCTGTTCCGGGATATCACGCCGCTGCTGGTGCATCCGGGCGCGCTCGACCAGGCGATCGCGCAACTCGCTGCGTCATGCGCGGAGCTCGAGCCCGTCGACTACGTCGTCGCCGCCGAGGCACGTGGGTTCATCCTCGGTGCCGCGCTCGCGCGGCAGTTGCATGCGGGTTTCGTGCCGGCGCGCCGACCGGGCAAGCTGCCCGCCGAGACCGTCAGCGCCGAGTACGCGCTCGAGTACGGACTCGACGCGCTCGAGGTGCATGCTGACGCGTTCGCGCACGGCGCACGGGTGCTCGTCCACGACGACCTGCTGGCGACTGGCGGCACCGCCGGCGCCCTGTGCGAGCTCGTCACGGGCTTGGGCGGCCGGATCGTCGGTTGCGCGTTTCTGATCGAGCTGACGGCGCTCACCGGTCGCGTGCGGTTGGCGCCGCATCCGGTCAAGACGCTGATCAGTTACGACTGACGCCGGGAGCCGGATGCCGACGGCCACGCGCTCGAGAACGTTCGCGGTCACGCAGAGCGAGCTGTGGGAGCTGATCGCCGATCCCCACCACCAGCCGCGCTGGTGGCCCGGTGTGGAGCGGATGGAGTCGGTCGGCGGTGACGGTTTCACGCAGGTGCTGAAGACCAAGCGCGGCAAGCCGATCCGGGCTGACTTCCTCATCATCGCGCTCGAGCCGCCGTGGATGACGGTCTGGGAGCAGCAGCTACCCGGCACGCCGTTCGCGCGCGTCTTGAGCGAGTCGGTGATGCAGGTCAACCTGGAGCCGGCGGGGGAGGGGACGACGGCGACGATCGCGCATCGGCTCAAGCCGCGCGGGTACTCGCGGACCGGCGGCTTCCTGATCGGCCGCGACACCGCCAAGCAGCTGGACCGGCTGCTGGACGGGATCGCGGGCCTCTTCTAGAGCTTGGACTTCGCGACTGCGGAGAGCTTGCCCTCCAGCACGACCGGCCCCGGCGTCCTGCTCGGTTTGTCGCCGGTCTCCAGGGTGATGATCAGGTACTTGTAATGGGCCGCGTTCGCCGGCAGCTCAGCGGTCGATCCGAGGTCGCCCTTCCGGTTGACGCCCTTGCTGAAGTATCCGAGCAGCCTCGCGTCCGATCGCGAGTTGTAGAGCCACACGGCGTAAGTCGTCCGGGGCTTGGTCGTCGTCGGCGGCACATGCTCTGCCTCGATCCCGAGGCCCTTCAGCGACCCCTGCCGCAGCACCAGCGCGACCCCTTTGATCTTGCCGCCGCCGGTCGGCGGCGTCAGGTTGATCTGCCCGACGATCGCTGCCGACTGGGTGCTGCTCGTCGTCTGCGACGAGGAACTCGAGCTCGTCGCGCTATGACTCGACGACACGCGGGCGACGGTGCCGGTCGGGTCGTGACGCTTGCCGGAGCCGCCGCCGGGCTTGATCACGAAGATCACGACCGCCGCG
>Ga0302314_10003109_pt1 | contig 30727 bp, 23 predicted proteins | sample III_Palsa_N2_3_FD_200533 | JGI IMG/M metagenome (GOLD analysis project Ga0302314, IMG submission 200533) | Peat permafrost microbial communities from Stordalen Mire near Abisko, Sweden - III_Palsa_N2_3 | ecosystem: Environmental > Terrestrial > Soil > Palsa > Peat permafrost | place: Sweden... | reverse complement strand
CGGTCCCCCTCCCCCAACGGGGGAGGAGCCAAGTCACTGGCGTCCGGCATCTCTTGCAAACCCTAGTTCATCGTCGGGATGACGAACGCCGAGTCGTCCTGCATCCCTTCCGGCCAGCGGGCGGTCACGGTCTTGACCTTGGTCCAGAACTTGACGCCTTCCATGCCGTGCTGGTTGGTGTCGCCAAAGGCGCTGCGCTTCCAGCCGCCGAAGGTGTGGTAGGCCACCGGCACCGGGATGGGCACATTGATCCCGACCATGCCGACATTGACGCGGGCGGCGAATTCGCGGGCGGCGCGGCCGCTGCGGGTGAAAATGGCGACGCCGTTTCCGTACTGGTGACCGGACGGCAGGGCCAGGGCTTCCTCGAAGGTCTCGGCGCGGACGATCTGCAGCACCGGTCCGAAAATCTCCTCCTGGTAGGTCTTCATCGCCGGCTTGACGTGGTCGAACAGGTTCGGGCCGATGAAGAAGCCGTTTTCGTGGCCCTGTAGGGAGAAACCCCGGCCGTCGACCACCAGTTCGGCGCCTTCATCGACACCCAGTTGGATATAGTCCTCGACCTTCTTCTTGTGCGCGGCGCTGACCACCGGGCCGTACTGGGCGGCCGGGTCGGAACTGACGCCGACCCGCAAAGTCTCGATCTCGGTCAGCAGCTTTTCGCGCAGCGCGCCGGCGGTCTTCTCGCCCACCGGCACCACCACCGGCAAGGCCATGCATCGCTCGCCCGCCGAGCCATAGGCCGCGCCGATCAGGTCCTTGACCGTCTGGTCCAGGTCCGCGTCGGGCAGGACGACGCCGTGGTTCTTGGCCCCGCCCATGGCCTGGACCCGCTTTCCGTGCGCTGTCCCGGTCGAATAGACGTACTGGGCGATGTCCGAGGAGCCGACGAAGCTGACCGCGCGGATCAGCGGATGGGTCAGGATGGCGTCGACGGCCGACTTGTCGCCATGCACCACGCTCAGCACGCCGGCGGGGGCGCCCGCCTCCATCATCAGCTCGGCCAGCCGCACGGGGACGCTGGGGTCCTTCTCGGATGGTTTAAGGATGAACGTATTGCCGACCGCGATCGCCACGCCGAACATCCACATCGGGATCATGGCCGGGAAGTTGAACGGGGTGATGCCGGCGCAGACCCCCAGCGGCTGGCGCATCGAATAGACGTCGATGCCCGGGCCGGCGCCTTCGGTGTATTCGCCCTTCAGCGCGTGCGGGATGCCGCAGGCGAATTCGATCACCTCCAGGCCGCGTTGCACATCGCCCCGGCTGTCGGCGATCACCTTGCCATGCTCGCTTGACAGCAGCTCGGCCAGCTCGTTCATCCGCGCCTCGACCAGGCGCTTGAAGTCGAACATCACCCGCGCCCGGCGCTGGGGATTGGTCGCGGCCCAGGCAGGCTGGGCCGCCGCCGCGGCGCGCACCGCCGCGTCGATCTCGGCGTCGCTGGCGAAGCCGACCCGCGCCTGGACCTCTCCCGTATTGGGGTCGAACACGTCGCCGAAGCGGCTCGCGGCGCCGGCGAGCGCGGCGCCATTCACAAAGTGGCTGATGTTTCGCACGATCGATCTTTCTCACACGAGGGGCCAGGGCCGCGACCTAACATCTGGCCGGCGTCTTGACCCGCGCAATTTTGCGGCGCCCAAGCGGCGTTTGTGCGGAGGCGCCGCCGCGAGACGATCATAGTGCATTTCGCGGCGGCGTTTCGACCATGACGCAACCGAGTTTCACCTCTAAGACCGACTTCAACGCAATTGTGAGCAAGGCGTGATCGCATGGCCGAACTGACCCCATTTCACTTCGCCTTCCCGATGGGGGACCTAGCCGCGGCGCGCGACTTCTACGGGCGTGTGCTGGGCTGCCCGGAGGGCCGCAGCAGCGAAAGCTGGATCGACTTCGACCTGTTCGGCCACCAGATCGTCGCGCACCACAAGCCAGGCGCGCGGAGCGACCTGCACCTCAATTCCGTGGACGGCGACGACGTGCCCGTGCCGCACTTCGGCGTAGTGCTTTCGATGGACGCCTGGAGCGCGCTGGCTGAACGGCTGCGGGCCGCCGGCGTCGCCTTCGTGATCGAGCCGCACGTGCGCTTCCAAGGCCAGGTCGGCGAGCAGGCGACGATGTTCTTCCTCGATCCCTCGGGTAACGCCTTGGAGTTCAAGGCCTTCGTCGACCGGTCCCAGCTGTTCGCCAAATAGGTGGGCTTGACGCCGCGCCGGTTCGGCGTGACCCTCGCCTCTTAACGCCTTGATCTACGAAGGCGGAGGGACGGAATGGCGATACGGGTGCGACGCCGGCCGACGCCGGAAGAATGCGTGGCCTCGCTCAAGCTGGACGCGGCCGGCTGGGTGGTGCTCAGCGTCGCCCTATCGATCAGCGCCGTGATCATCGGCCTTATGGTGCGCGCGGTCAGCGGGTGAGTTGCGCCGGCTAGGCTGTTTTTACGATCTCTTCTTCCACTTCGCGCAGCCGGTCCTTGCCGAAGAAGATTTCGTCACCGACAAAGAAGGTCGGGCTGCCGAAGGTTCCTCGCGCGACAGAGTCCTCGGTGTTACGCAGCAGCGTCGCCTTGATCTCGTCTGTCTGGCTGAGGCGGATCAGCTCCTGCGCCGGCAGACCCGCGGCGTCCAAGCGCGCGCGCAGCACATCCGGATCGTCCATCTTCTGCCCCCGCTCCCACATGTCGGCGAACACTTCGCCGATGTAGGCTTCGGACACTCCCGCGACCTGGGCCGCGACCGCGCCGCGCATGATCTGCAGGGTGTTGACCGGGAAATGCGGGTTCATGCGAAAGCTCTCCAGACCGTGGCGGGCGATGAAGCGCCGCATCTCGATCCGATCATAGTCGGGCTTGTTCTTGATGCCGGCAAAGGCGGTCGCCGGGGACTGGTTGCCGGTCATCTTGAAGACGCCGCCCAAAAGCACCGGGACGTAATCGAACCGAACCCCCGTCCGCTGCTCGATCGCGGGGATCACCTTGTGAGCGAGATAGGCGTTTGGGCTGCCGAAATCGAAATGGAACTGGACGTTTTTCATGATTGCGATCTTTGGGCTGCGGTCTTTGATTGTCTATCGACATGACATAAGTGCTAAAATAGAACTGATTGATCCGCAAGCGGGAGGCCTACGATGACCCAGAAAAACGCGACTGTCGCTGTCATCGGCGCGGGCGACTATATCGGCGGCGCGATCGCCAAGCGGTTCGCCGCCGAGGGCTTCACCGTGTTCGCCGGTCGCCGCAATGGCGAAAAGCTCGAGCCTCTGAGGGCCGAGATCGAGGCCGCCGGCGGTCGTATCGTCACCCGCTCCCTCGACGCGCGCGAAGAAGACCAGGTGACCGCCTTCCTGAAAGACGCGGACGATCTGGCGCCTCTGGAAGTCTGCATCTTCAACATCGGCGCGAACGTGAATTTCCCTTTGCTGGAGACCACCTCGCGGGTGTTCCGCAAGGTCTGGGAGATGGCCTGCTATTCCGGATTCCTGACGGCCCGCGAGGCCGCGCGGCACATGCTTCCCAGGGGCAAGGGCTGCATCTTCTTCACCGGCGCGACCGCCGGCCTGCGCGGCGGCGTCGGCTACGCCGCCTTCGCCAGCGCCAAGTTCGGCCTGCGCGCCCTGGCCCAGAGCGCGGCGCGCGAGCTTGGCCCGCAGAACATTCATGTGGCCCATCTGGTGATCGACGCCGGCGTCGACACCGCTTGGGTGCGCGAACGGATCAAGACCAGTGGCGGCGAGGCGGCGCTGGCCAGGCTGGCGCCGGGGGCGCTGATGCGGCCGGAAGCCGTCGCCGAGGCCTATTGGGCGCTCTACCAACAGCCCGTCGACGCCTGGACCTTCGAACAGGAAATCCGGCCGTTCGGCGAGAAGTGGTGACAGGCCACTGTACCGTCTAGGCCTAGTCGGCGTTCCCCACAGCCCAAGCGCTACCTGGCAAAGACGCCTAATCTCACCTTGGTCGCGCGTTCACGCCACATGCGCAGCGGCTGGGGCATGCCCACCAACGACGTCCTCCGGTGTCGTTGCGTGGGCTCTCCGGCTTTTTAAGGCGGCGTTCCAGTCCGCACGGCGCCGGGGCCATCCAGCACCTGCACCGATTGGGGCGTCAGCGCCTCGCCGCATTCCGAGCAGGTCATCACGGGATCGAAGATCTGTCCGCAAGCCTCGTGCCGGTGCAGCAGCGGCCGTCCTGCCTCGCCGCTCAGATGCATATCGCCCCAATGGACGATCGACAGGATGATCGGATGCAGGTCCAGTCCCCGCTGGGTCAGCCGGTATTCGTATCGGGTGGGATTTTCCTGATACTTGACCTTTTCCAGGACGCCGTTGCGGACCAGTTTGCCCAGCCGGTCGGCCAGGATCGGGCGACCGATGCCCAGGCGCGTCTGAAAATCGTCGAACCGGCGCACACGAAGAAAACAATCGCGCAGGATCAGCAGGGTCCACCGGTCGCCGATGATCGCCACCGTCCGCGCCAGCGAACAGGGCTGAGCCTCAAGCTGATCCCACCGCATCCAGGGTCTCCGTTCAGAACCTGCGGCAGGATACAGGTTCTGAACGTCAGTGCTAATCCAGAACTGGCTGCCGCCCGACGGGTGGGCCTTGGGTCTTGCCGTTTCCATGATATGATACATATAATTCCATAAGCGGCGCGACCGAGCGGGAAACGACATGAGCAACGTGACAGCCCTGGTCGGACGAGACGGTGGCGCGCGGCCGGCCGCCACGCCGATCGACCCTTCCGCGCTGCCGGACCGGCTGAAATACCTGATCTTCGCGATCATGGCGTTTGGCCAGTTCATGGCGCTGATCGACATCCAGATCGTCGCCGCCTCGCTGAACGACGTGCAGGCGGGCCTTTCCGCCGGGCCAGACGAGATCAGCTGGGTGCAGACCGGCTATCTGATGGCCGAACTGGTGATGATCCCGTTCGCGGCCTTCCTGGCCCAGTCCCTGTCCACCCGATGGCTGTTCGCCCTGTCGGCGGGCCTGTTCACCGTCTCCAGCGCGCTTTGCGGCATGGCCTGGGACATCCAGTCGATGATCGCGTTTCGTGTGCTGCAAGGCTTCACAGGCGGGGCGATGGTGCCGACGGTGTTCGCCACGGGGTTCGCGCTGTTTTCCGGGCCTCAGCGCGCGATGATCCCAGCCATTTTGGGCATGGTCTCGGTGCTGGCGCCGACCCTGGGCCCGACGGTCGGCGGCTGGCTGACCGACACGGCCGGATGGCGCTCGATCTTCTATGTCAACATCGTCCCAGGGATCGCGGTCACGGGTCTGGCCATCGCCTTCATCCGGGTGGACCGGCCCAACCCTGCGATGCTGCGCAAAATCGACTATTCGCACCTTGCCGCCCTGGCGGTCTTCCTGGGCGGGCTGGAATATGTGCTTGAGGAGGGCCCGCGCCACGATTGGCTGAGCGACCCCAACATCGCCACGGCCGCCTGGCTCTCGCTCGTCGCCTTCGGCCTGTTCCTTGAGCGGTCGTTCAATTCGGGCGGCCCGATCGTCAAGCTGAGTCCGTTCCGCAAGCCGACCTTCGCCATAGCCTGCGCCTTCAACCTGGTGGTCGGCTTCGGCCTCTATTCAGCGACCTATCTGCTGCCGGTCTTCCTGGGTCGGGTGCGCGGCTATAACAGCCTGCAGATCGGCGCGACCGTGTTCGTCACCGGCATCGCCCAGGTCCTGTCCACCGTCATCGCGGCGCGGCTGTCGACGCGAGTCGACCAGCGCATCGTGATCACCATCGGCCTCAGCGTGTTCGCCGGCAGCCTTTGGCTCGCCTCCTATGTCACCCCGGACTGGGGATTCCAGGCCTTTCTGGTTCCCCAGATCCTGCGTGGCTTCGCCATCATGCTGTGCATCGTGCCCAGTGTGAACATGGCGCTGTCGGGCTTCGAGATGGCCGAGCTGCGTTATGCGTCGGGCCTGTTCAATCTGATGCGCAACCTGGGCGGCGCGATCGGCATAGCGGTGGTCAATACCTGGTTGCAGGACAACGCCCGCATCCAAGCCGCGCGGATGGGCGAGAGCCTGGGCGAACCTGGACGCCATGCGCCGGACTTCATCGCCGCCTTCGCCAATCAGATCGGCCAGGCCGCTGGGGATTCCAACCAGGCTCTGTTGGCCGCTCAAGGCCAGATGGCGCGGCTGGTTGGGCGCTACGCACTCGCCTCCGGCTTCGACGAGGTGTTTCGGATGATGGCTTGGCTGTTCATCGCCGCCCTGGTGATGGTTCCCTTCTGCAAGCCGCCGGCGATCGCCGTGGCGCCGCGGGCTGACGCTCACTGACTTTGACCGAACTCGCGCCCGCCTCATGAACCGGCTTCGGCCAGATAGGCGTGGACCGCCGCGACCGCCTGGGCGCCCTCGCCGACCGCCGCCGCCACACGCTTGACCGATCCTGCACGGACATCGCCGATGGCGAACACGCCGCGCCGGCTGGTTTCCAGCAGATGGCGATCCGGCGCGACCTCGGCGCCCGTGCGCACGAACCCTTTGGGGTCCAGCGCCACGTCGGACCGGTCCAACCAGTCGGTGTTGGGATCGGCGCCGATGAACAGGAACAGGTGGCGGATCGGGCGGCGGGTTTCCGTACCGCCCTGGCGCCAGCGGATCGCTTCGAGGGCGTGCTCACGGCCTTCCAGCGCGCTGACCTCGGCCCCGGTCACCAGCTCGACATTGGGCAGGCCCCTGATCCGGTCGATCAGGTAGCGCGACATGCTGGCCTCCAGGCCCGCGCCGCGCACCAGCAGCCAGACCTTGGCGGCGTGACTGGCCAGATAGACCACCGCCTGGCCGGCCGAATTGCCGGCGCCCACCAGGGCTGCCTCCTGGCCGGCGCAGAGACGACCCTCCAGCGGCGAGGCCCAATAGTGCACGCTGGAGCCCTCGAAGGCGTCCAGGTTTTCCACCGCCAGTCGGCGATAGCGGGCGCCGCTGGCGATCACCACGGCACGCGCGCGCACGGTCTCCTGCATCGACAGGTCCAGCCGGAAGCCGCCGTCGGCGACGCCAGCCGCCAGCCGCGCCACCTCGTCGGGGATGGCCATCTCGACCCCGAACTTCTGGGCCTGGCTGTAGGCGCGGCCCATCAGCGCCATGCCGGTGATGCCGGTGGGAAAGCCCAGATAATTCTCGATCCGCGCCGAGGCGCCCGCCTGGCCGCCGAAAGCCCGCCGGTCCAGCACCAGCACCGACAAGCCTTCCGAAGCCGCGTAAACCGCCGCCGCCAGCCCGGCGGGACCGGCGCCCACGACGGCCACGTCATAAAGCCGGTCCGGATCGACCGGCCCGGCCAGGCCGATGCACCGGCCGAGTTCGACCTCGCCTGGATTGCGCAGCAACTGGCCGCCGGGACACAGTACGATCGGCAATTCGGTGGGATCGACGTGGAATTTCTCAAGCAACGCCCGGGCGTCCGCGTCGACATCTGGGTCCAGCCACTGGTGCGGGTGGCCGTTGCGGCCCAGGAAATTGGCCAGCCGCAGCGCGTCGCCATTGCCGGCGTGACCGATGATCACCGGCCCGCCCGCGCCGGTCTCGATCAACCCGACCCGGCGCAGGATCAGGGCGCGCATGATCGTCTCGCCCAGCTCGGCCTCGGCGACCATCAGGGCCCGCAGCCGTTCGGGCGGTATCAATAGGGCGTCGACCGGGCCGCGCGCATGGGCGTCGACCAGGGTCGGACGGCCGGACAGCTGGGCCAATTCGCCCATGAAGGCGCCTGGGCCGTGGGTGACGATCAGCTGGCTGGCGCCGTTGCGGCGCTGGGTGACATCGACCTCGCCCGCCAGGATGACGACCAGGCCGTGGCCGACCTCGCCGACTCTGAACAGCGCCTCGCCGTCAACAAACCCGCGCCGCTGACCGAACCGGCGCAGGCGATCCACCTCCGCCGGTTCGAGCCGGGGGAACATCTGCTCGCGCCGGGTCTCGATTACCGGGCGTGGGGGCGCGGCCATGCTCCGAATTCTCCAACGGACCGACGACGCCGGCGGTTAAATCGCCAGGCGATAGAACCTCGCGGCGGACCCGCTGAACAGCGCCGTCTTCTCGTCGGGCGAATAATCCTTGGCGATCACCTTGAAGGCGTTCCACAGCACGTCGTAGGTGCAGCTGCCAAGATCGACCGGAAAGTTGCTCTCGAACATGCAGCGGTCCGCGCCGAACGCCTCGATGCAGGCCTCGACATAGGGCCGCCATTCGGCCGCCAGCTGGGTCGAGGTCGCGGGCGGCGTCGACAGAAAGGATTCAAAGCCCGGGAAGACCATGGCCAGGCCGCCGAGCTTGACGAACACATTGGGCGACCCCGCGAGGGCGCGGATATTGTCGTGCCAGATCGAATAACGCTCGTCGCGCCGCCCCGCATAGCCCGCGATGCCCAGAGGCGTGCCGACGTGGTCGAGGACGATCCGGGTGTCTGGAAAGGCCCGCGCCAGGTCCACCAGGTCGCCCAGCTGGGGTTCGAGCATCCAGGCGTCGAAGGACAGGTCCAGCGGTGCCAGCCGGGCGAAACCCTCGCGAAACTTCGCCGAGCGATAGAGGCCTGGCGTCCCGCCGGCCAGCGGGCCGAGTACGCCGGGATCCGCATCATAGGAGGCGCTGTGCCGGATGCCGCGGAACCGTCCGCCGCCGACGCGGATGTGCGCGGCCAGCGCTTCGGTGACCAGGCCTGGATCCTGGGTCAGGTCCACATGGCCGACAATGCCGGCGCAGGCGCGGACTTCGCCATAGATTCCGCTGGCGCTCATGGCGGCGACGCCGTTGACGAACTCGGTCTCGCCCACCGGTCGCAGATGTGGCGGCGCGTCGACATTGTACATCGACCCGCACTGCAGGAAGACCGTGGCGCGCACATTGTGCCCGCTCTTCATGTCGGCCAGCAGTTCGTCGAACAGGTAGCGCGGCGCCAGGCGCAGCACGCTCTCGAAGCCATGCCGGGGCGGCGGCAGGTTGGGACCGCGCGCGCCGGGTCGGTCCCACAGGTGGTGGTGCGGATCGATGATCGGCAGGTCGGGTTCGAGGATGGCCTCCTTGGGCGCGGCGGGTTGCGTCATCGGCTCGGAGTCTCCCTGGCTGCGCTCTGGCGGCGCCGCTCAATGGCTATGATTCAAGCACGTCTTCGCCGGCGACCGCAACCGCGCCGCGGGCCGTAAACCAGGGCTTCAGGCGGCGCAACGCCTCCTCAACCTCGGGCGTCGAAACCGCGAAGCTCAGGCGGATGAAGTGGCGCCCCTCGACCGGATCGAAATCGACGCCCGGCGCGGTCGCCACCCCCGTGTCGCGCAACAGAGTCTTGCAGAAGGCCAGGCTGTCGTCGGTCAGATGACCCACGCTGGCGTAGATGTAGAAGGCCCCATCGGGCGGCGCGATCGCGCCCAGCCCAAGGCCCGGCAGCGCTTCCAGAAGAAGGCCGCGATTGCGCCGATAGACCGCTACGTGGCCCTCCAGCTCGTCTCGGGCGCCCATCGCCGCCAGCGCCGCGTGCTGGCTGAGCGAGGGGGCGGTCAGGAACAGATTCCCAACGAAGGCGCGCGCGCGGTGCATGTGGTCCGGCGGAGTCAACAGCCAGCCGAGTCGCCAACCCACCATGCTGAAATATTTGGAGAAACTGTTGATCACCAGAGCGTCGGGCGCGAACTCCAGCATCGAGCGGGCCGGCTCGACATAACTCAGCCCATGATAGATCTCGTCCGAGACGATGCGGATGCCCCGTTCGCGGCAGACCTCGGCGATCGCCGCCAGCTCCGCCGCCTCGATGATGGTTCCAGTAGGATTGGCGGGGCTGGCGACGATCAGGCCGGCCGGAGCCGGATCCAGCGCGGCGATGTGGGCGGCGGTCAGCTGGAAACGGCTGTCGGCGGCGCAGGCGATCTCCACCGGGACCATGTGCAGCGCCTTCAGCGTATTGCGATAGGCGACATAGCCGGGCCGGGCCAGGGCGACCCGGTCGCCGGCGTCGAAGGTGGAGGCCAGCGCCAACACCAGGGCCGGCGAGGCGCCGCAGGTCAGCACGATCCGGTCCGGCTCGATATCGAGCCCATAGGTCTCGCCATAGTGCCGGGCGATACGGGCCCGCAGCGCCGGGCTTTCCCAATAGCCCATGCCGTCGGTGTCCAGCACGCGGTGCGCCGCCTCGATCGCCGCGCGCGGGGCGCCGGTCGAGGGTTGGCCGAACTCCATATGCAGGATCGAGCGGCCTTCGCTCTTCAACTGGTGAGCCAGCCGGCTGACGCCGATGGCCTGGAAAGGATCGATCTGGGCGCGCATGGGACTGGCCCTGTCGTAACGGCCAATCCATGCAGCCGCAACCAGCTTGGGCATAGGGCGTGCGTCGATCTGGCATCGGGAAATTGATCAGCGTCAACGACAGCGGAGGATCGGCGGCCTAGCCTTGCGTGATCGCTTCGAGTCCGAGGATCGACGACCCAATGCCGGACGGCTCAGCCTCGGCCCATCTTTTGCGACCCAAGCTAGTCACCACCCTTGGGGAACGGTACGGCGCCGGCGATCTGCGAAAGGACGCGGTCGCGGGACTGACCGTGGCCATTGTCGCGCTGCCGCTTTCAATGGCGATCGCGGTGGCGTCCGGGGTTTCGCCGGAGCACGGGATTTTCGCGGCCATCGTCGGCGGCTTCATCGTCTCGGCGCTCGGCGGCAGCCGCTACCAGATCGGCGGGCCGGCTGGCGCCTTCATCGTACTGGTCGCGGCGACGGCCGCCCGGTTTGGGCTGGAAGGCCTGCTGCTTACCGTGATGCTTTCGGGGCTGATGCTCACCCTGCTGGGCGTCCTGAGGCTTGGCTCGCTCATCCGCCATATCCCGCATGCGGTCACCGTCGGCTTCACCTGCGCCATCGCGGTCACCATCCTGGCCAGTCAGCTGCGGGACTTGGGCGGCCTCACCTTGGCCGGCGCGGAACCCGGTCCGCTGCTGCCCAAGCTGGCGGTTCTTGTCGGTGCGCTGCCAACATTCAATCCAGTTTCAGTAGCGACCGGCGCGGGCGTGGTCGCGCTGATATTCGCGATCCGCCGTTTTCGGCCGACCTGGCCTGGGATGCTGATCGCCGTGGCGCTCGCCTCCGCCATGGCCGCGGCCCTTCCCCACGTCTCGCTGGAAACCATCGGCACGCGGTTCGGCGGAATTCCGCACGGCCTGCCCGCGCCTAGGATGCCGCCGATCTCCTGGAGCCTGCTGCGCCAGCTGCTGCCGTCCGCGGTTTCCTTCACCCTCCTCGGCGCCGTCGAGAGTCTGCTTTCGGCCAAGGTGGCGGACGGCATGACCGGGCGGGTCCACCGATCGAGCATGGAACTGGTGGCGCAAGGCCTCGCCAACATCGCTTCGGCCCTGTTCGGAGGCCTGGTCGTGACGGGAACCATAGCCCGCACGGCCACCAACGTCCGCGCCGGCGCGCGCAGTCCCCTATCCGGGATTTTCCACGCGCTGTTCCTGCTGCTGTTCATCCTGGTCGCCGCGCCCCTGGCCAGCTTCGTTCCGCTGTCGGCTCTGGCGGGCGTACTGGTGGTGGTCTCCTGGAACATGGCGGAGAAGGCGGAGTTCCTACGCCTGTTGCGCGACTGGCGCGGCGGCGCCGCCATCCTGATCGCGACGTTCGGGCTGACCGTGCTGAGGGACCTCACCACCGGCATCGTCGCCGGATGTCTGGTCGCCGCGGCGATAGCCGGCGTCAGATGGCGTACGGGCCGCCGATAGTCTTGCCAGCCGCCCCTTCGGTCGCCCATGATTTCGCAAAACGACGCGGGAGGATGGCATGGCCAGGGCGAAATCGGGCAAGGCTGAGATCGAGTACGAAACCTTCGGCGATCCGGCGGATGCGGCGGTCCTGCTGATCAACGGCCTGGGCTCGCAGATGACCCGCTGGCCGGAGCCGTTCTGTGCCCTACTGGTCGCCAAGGGCCTGTTCGTCATCCGTTTCGACAACCGCGACGTCGGCCTCTCGACCTGGCTGGCCCAGGGCGAGGCCTACACGGTCCTGGACATGGCCGGAGACGCCGCGGCGGTGCTGGACGCGGTCGGCAAACGCACCGCGCACATTGTCGGCATGTCGATGGGCGGGATGATCGCTCAGGAATTCGCCGCGGCGTGGCCGCAGCGCACGCTGTCCTTGACTTCGATCATGTCGAATTCGGGCAATCCCGATTTGCCGCCGCCGAGCTTGGCGGCGATGGAGACGTTGAACAGCCGTCCCGCCGCCCCGTCCGATCCGAACTTCATCCCCGACTGCGTCGCTCGGGCCTTGGTGATCGCCAGCCCGGCCTATCCGTGGCCCGACGGCGCCCTGGCCGCCCGCGCCCGCGCCGAGGCCGACCGCGCCTTCAATCCGCCCGGCGTCGCCCGTCAGATGGCGGCCGTTCGCGCCTCAGGAGACCGCCGGGCCAAGCTCGGAGCCATTTCCGCGCCGACCGTGGTGCTGCATGGCGCGGACGATCCGCTGGTCCCCGTGGCCGGCGGCCGCGACACCGCCGCCAATATCAAAGGCGCCGAGCTTCGCATCATCGACGGCATGGGTCACGACATGCCGCCGGCGCTATACGAGACCTTCGCCGAAGCCATCGGATGGGCCGTGCAGCGCGCAGGCGCGGCCGCGACGAGCGCTTAGTTCGCCCTGAATCCAACCGCGCGCCGCCGGCCGATGGCGCGATCTTGGTTAGCGAAAGGTTTCCAAGTGGCTCGGCTCCTGCAGCGCCGCGGCGGCGAGGTCCCAGTTCGGGACGCGCGCCCCGGTGGCAGGGAATAACAATGAACCTAAAAGTCCTTTTGGCGCTCGCCGCGCTTGCGGCGGGTGCGGCGGCGACGGTCGCCGACGCGGCGACGAACCTGGTCGTGAACGGCGACTTTTCCCAAGGCGCCACCGGTTTCACCTCGGACTACAAGTACGTCGCGCCGACCTCGGGCTCGATGATGCCGGAGACGGTCTACACTGTTACGTCCGATCCCAAATCGGTTCACCCCTATTGGATTCAGATCGCGGGCGACAAGCCGCTGCTGCTGGTGAACGGCGCAACGACAAGCGGGATGACCGTCTGGCAGGAGAACATCACCACCGTCGCCGGGCAGTCTTATGATTTCAGCGCCTCGGCCGCGAATGTCTGCTGCAACAGCGCCCACCGTGGCGACTACGCGCCTTCCGAACTGGAGTTCGAAGTCAGCTCCAACGGCTTCGCCACCTTCCAGACCCTGGGGACCATCACCACCCATCCGACCGGGGATGCGGGCCAATTCTACACGGTCACGGACACCTTCAAGGCCACGGGCCCGCTGCAGATCCGGATCGTCGACGCGCTGACCGGCCGGGTCGGCAACGATTTCGCGGTGAGCGACGTCAGCGTCACGGCGGCGCCTGGATCCGGCCCGATCCCCCACCAGCCCGGACCCGGTCAAACGGCGCCGAGCCAGGTCGCGGCCGTACCTGAACCCGCAACCTGGGCTTTTATGATCGTCGGCCTCGGCGGCCTGGGCGCTGTGATGCGAACGCGGCGCGGGCGGACGCTGGCGACGGCTTAGGGGACGCGGAAGTCCCACTGCGCCAACACGCGAAGGGCGTCGATGATATGATAGAACGAACTGGCGGGGGCCGGCTCGTCGACCCAGGTTCCGTCGCCCAATAGCTTGTCGCGCCAGAGGCCGGCCACAGGCGCGTCCAAATACAGAAGGACCGCCTTGGCGGCCGCGACCGCGTCGGCGACATAGGCGCTTCGCCGTTCGCCGGGCGGTTCTGATCTGCCAAGAACAATCGCAGCCTTGAGCCATTCGGTCTGGGACCACAACCGCGCCTTGGGATCGTGCACGGTAAAATCGTCCAGCAGCTCGAACACAGCCACGCCGCGGGCCGGATCGATCCCGTTGGTCGCGCCGATACCATAAAGTCGCCGGGCGACGGCGCGGACGTCCTCGCGCCCGCGCCGCAGCGCCCAACGCTCCAGCAAGCCCGCCCACTCGAACTGATGGCCGGGCCAAACCAGATGGCCCGTCAAACCGCGCGCCGGCGCCCACGACGCATCGAAATATTCCAGCAAAGCCCCGCGGCTCGGCATGATGAACTTCGCGAGGCCGAGCTCGGCCGCCTCGTCAGCCAATTGTCGCCAGGGTCCGTCGGGGGCGACATCCTCCCAGGCCAGAGCGGCCTCCAGCAGGTGCATATGCGGATCGGACTGGTAGACCAGGTCGTCCGCGAACCCGGTAAAACCGCCTGCCTCGCCACGCCTTTCGCTTATCAGCCGGTGCAGCACCGCTTCGGCGATCGATGCGAGCGGCCGGTCCGATACAGCCGAGGTCGACGCGGTCGCCAGGGCCAGCAGGGCGAAGGCCTGTTCGTACAGGTGAGGCTTGGTTTCGATCGGTTCGCCGGCGGCGCTCAGCGTATTCCAAAACAGGCCGTCAGGCCGCCGGTAGCGCCCGACGAAATAGTCCATGCCGTGCTGGACGGCCTGCCGCCAAGGCCCCGTCCACCCCAGGCCGCCGCCCACCGCATAGGTGAAGATCTGACGCGCCTGAACCCTCGCGCGACGCTCGCTCAGGACCGGGCGGCCCATCAAGTCGATGGCTTCATGGAACCCGCCGCCCATCTGATCCGCGCCGACGGTCCACCAAAGCGGCAAGGCGTCATTCAACAGCCAGTCCAGCAGACGATCGCGCAGGGCGGCCAATTCGGTTTCGATATCGCTCATCGCATATCCCATGGCCGGTGCGGGCTCAGCGGCTCATACGCGACTCCGATTGCGACCTCAAAGGGGCGTCTGGCAGTGCGTAGCGGCGCAAGCCCGGGACAACGGATTGCCGTAAGCAATGGGGCAAGATCGAATCATTGCTTGTGAACTGGCGCGCCAAGGCATTTGGTTCATTGACTGTCTGGAGGGCCCGATGCTGGAAGAAGTTTCGAACCTGACCGCCGCGTCGACGGCGAATTCGGCGAACGGATTTGACCTTCGCCGCGTGGATGCACACCCCGATCACTGGTATCCGGTGGCCTGGTCCGAGGACCTAAAGCCGGGCAAGGCGATTGGCCGCCGGTTCGCAGAGGACCCGATCGTGCTCTACCGCGGCAAGGCCGGACAGGTTTTCGCGCTGGAAGACCGTTGCGCCCATCGTCAGGTGCCGCTGCACCTGGGCGTCGTCTGCGGCGACGAGATCAAATGCCACTATCACGGCTGGGCCTACGACCAGACCGGCCGCTGCGTCGATGTCCCCTATCTGGGCCGCGACCGGCTGCCCAACGGGGTGAAGCGCTATCCCGCGGCCGAGGTGGATGGTCTGATCTTCGTCTTTCCGGGCGACCCCGCCCTGGCGGAGGCCCGCCTGCCCACGACGCTCGGGTCGGCGCGGCGCAAGGACTACAAGACCCGGCGGCTGAACCGCGAGGTCGCCTGCCACTACACCTTCATGCATGAGAACCTGTTCGACATGAACCACCAGTTCATGCATCGCAAACAGATGGGCTCGATCCGGGCGAGCTGCATCGGCCGCGATCACGGAGATGACTGGGCGCAGGTGGAATACAGCTTCAGCCGCACAGGCGGAAAATCGTCGGTGGGCGAGCAGGTCATCGTGAGGATGGCGCGAAAGCGCAACAACACCTCTCAAAAGGACTTTACCGACCATATGCGCATCCGCACCGACTATCCGTCCCAGAGCCTCAGAGTGTGGGTGGGACGCGATATCCAAGAGGTCGATGATCCGGTCCTGGACGTCTGGCTGGGCTATACGCCGCTGGACGCCGACCAGCGCACCAACCGCACCTTTGGCTACCTTTCGGTGAAGAAGCCGCCGATCCCGGGGCTGATTCATGCGGCATGGCCGTTCGTGACCTGGTTCACCGAGAACATCTTCCGCGAGGATAAGGAGATCGTGGAATACGAACAGCGGGCCTATGACGCCCAAGGGGCGGACTGGAACAACGAGGTGTTCCCCGCCATCCGCGACCTGCGCGGCGTACTGGCCCGGTGCGGTATTAGAGAGAGCTGACGCCGGCGCCCGCGTCAGGGCGCTCGACCAACCCAGCCGCCGCGCGAGGACGCAGCAGTCTGTGCGGCGCGTCGTTGGCGCAGGCGAGAATGAGCGCCAGTGCTGAACCGCCCGTTCGTCGTTCTGTTCGAGCAGGGTCGCGCCGACCAGACGGGTGATGGCGGCCTCGTTTTGGAAAGATGCCGACGACCTGACGTCACTGGGCCTTGGCGCTCGCCTCGTCGTCTTGTGCGAAGGCCGTGCCGACGAAGGCGGAGATCACCCGGCGCTGGGACTTTCCGGCGTGGACCCGGCGTTTCCTAGGAAGTGAACGCGACGTGTAGGGACATCTCAGAGCTATGATCGAAACCGTCGGGTTGTTCACTGATCGGAGATGTGTCACCCATCGCGCCGGAAAACGCTGAGGCGGGAGGTGGTTGTGCGTCGATTGCCCGCGGATTTGGTAGGGTGGCGCCGACTGCTGAAGCGTATCGCCTTCGTGACGCGCAGACCCGCCGACGCCGAGGACCTGCTGCACTCCGCATTCATAAGGCTGCGGGAGTATTCCAGCCGACACGTCGTGGAGAATCCTTCCGCGTTTTTGGTGCGGACGGCCGTCAACCTCGCCATCGACGGCAGGCGGCAACAGGCTGTACGGCGCGAAACGGACCTGGCGCCCGCGGATTTCGCTGAAATCGCTGACAACAGACCGCTGCAGGATGAGGTTTTGACGGCCCGCCGCCGTCTTGAGAGAGTGCGGCTCGCCCTGGCCGAACTCACTCCGCGGACCCGGACCATATTTCTCATGCATCGCGTCGAAGGCTTGAAATACCGAGAAATCGCCGCCCGCCTCGACATCACGGTCAGCGCCGTGGAAAAACACATCGCCAAGGCTGTCTTACATCTCGCAAGCCATGCCGAAGAGTTCTGACTGATGCATGGGTCCTCCAATCTTTCGGTCCGAACGGAGGCGGCCGCCTGGCTGGCGCGATTGCGATCCGAGGTTCATACCACGGCGGACGAGGTGGGCTTTCAGGATTGGTTGGCCGCGGACCCCCGTCATCGGCAGGCCTTCGATGCGGCGACCGCGGTCTTCGAGGCCGCCGGCGCCGTGGACTATCGCGAGCAGGAACCGGCCGCGGCGAAAGATCGCGGCGTGCGGACGCGCCGGACTGTCCTGGCCGGCGGCGGCGCTTTGGCGCTCGCGGGTCTGGGCGGTGTCGGCGTATTGCGCTGGGCGCTCGGGCCCTCGCTCAAGACCCAGGTCGGCGAACAGCGGAGCCTCGCCCTCGCTGACGGCTCCAAGGTCATTCTCGACACCAACAGCCTGGTCAAGGTGGCGTTCACCGACGATCACCGACGCATCGATCTTCTGTCCGGCCGCGCGCACTTCGACGTGGCCAAGGACCCCACCCGGCCGTTCATCGTGCGCGCTGGCGACCGCGAGGTCATCGCCGTCGGCACCGCGTTCGACGTCTCGCTCGAAAACGGAGCCACATCGGTCGTACTGGTGGAAGGCCGCGTCGTGGTCCAGCCCACGACGCACGGCGCCAAGACGGCGGCCGATCCGTCCGCCGGCCAATCGATGGCGCCGGGCGATCGGCTGATTTTCACCGCAGCGTCCGTCCCCGCGCGGCAGGATCGTCCCGACCTGACGCGCGAAACCGCCTGGCAAACGGGCCGGATCATCTTCGAAAACGACACACTGCAAAGCGCGGCGACGGAGCTCAATCGATATACGCGCCAACCGATTGTTATCGCTGATGAACAGGCGGCCGGAATGCGGATCAGCGGCGTCTTTCGAACCGGCGATCCCGAGACGTTCGCGCGCTCCGTGGCCCTGCTATTGCCGGTCACCGTCGCGCCGGACGGCGATAAAATCGTCCTGCATTCGCGCACATAGTCGTCCGATAGCTGAGGAGAAATCCACCTTCGTTCGTCATGCGGATTAGGCGGCGATTGGCCGCGAACCTGTGGGGGCGACGATGAAGAGCGACCGATCCGGCTTCGGCAAAAAAACGCTGGTCTGCGGAGCGGCGATAGCCGCATTGTTGGCGGCGACGCCGAGCTTGGGCCAGACGGCCGCCTCGACCCTTTCCATTCCCGCTCAGCCTGTCGAGACCGCTCTTCGCGAACTCGCCCGCAAGACCGGCGTGGACATCCTGTTTACGCCAGAAGCATTGCGCGGGCTGCGTTCGAAGCCGATCTCGGGCGCCTTCACGCCGCGTCAGGCCGCCGAGGCCATCGTGGCGGGCGACAATCTGGAAGTCGTCCAGGGCGGCAGCGGGTCTCTGGTCGTGCGAAGGCGGTCGGACCCTTCGTCCCCCCAGCCCGCGGCCCAAGAGACGCAGGGGGAAACGGCGCAGCAGGTGGCTGAAGTCGTCGTCACGGCGAACAAGCGGGCCGAGCGGCTGCAAGATGTTCCCGAAGGGATCACCGCACTGACCGGCAATGAGCTGCGCCGCAACCAGGCGCACCGGTTCGAGGATTATCTGACCCAGGTGCCCGGCCTGAACTATTTGTCCAGCGGCGAAGGATCGACCCAGCTGATCCTGCGCGGCATCACCGCCGGCGCTTCCCAGCTCAGCTCGACGGTGGGCGTCTATGTCGACGAGGCCCCCTACGGCACCTCGACCGTGTTTTCCGGCGGCGCCACCTCGACCCCTGACTTCGACACCAGCGACATTTCCCGCATCGAAGTGCTGAAAGGTCCGCAAGGCACGCTGTACGGCGCCGACTCCCTGGGCGGGGTGCTGAAATTCGTCACCACGCCGCCGAATGCGTCGACCTATTCCGGCCATATCGATGTGGGCGGATCCTCCGTCGACGGCGGCGGCGAGGGCTATAACGTCAGCGGCGCGCTCAATGCGCCGATCATCCAGGACCAGCTGGCGCTGCGCATTAGCGCCTATGACCGCCATGATCCCGGCTATATCGACGATCCCAGCCGGGGCCTGAAGAACATCAACGGTGCGAATGTCCAAGGCATGCGGCTGGCGCTGCTTTGGAAGCCGGTCCAGGACCTGTCCGTCACCGTGTCGGCGCTGGGGCAGGATGTCCACGTCTCCAATCCGTCGGGCGAGGATGTCTCGATTCCGAGCCTGACGCCGATCACCGGCGATCGCCAGCAGTCCCGCTTGATCGATCAGCCCAGCGATTTCAGCTACCGGCTCTACGATGCAACGGTGAACTGGGATCTGCACTGGGCGACGCTGGTGTCGGCGACCAGCTATTCCACATTGCTCTCGAACGGGATCACGGACGAGACCGAAGTATACGGCCCCGAACTTTCCGCCGTGCTGGGCGCCCCCGTCGGCGTGGAGATATCTGAGCCGATCCAACGTCAGAAGTTCACCCAGGAAATCCGCCTCCAGTCTCCCGATAACCAGACGCTGGAATGGCGCGCCGGTTTCTATTTCACCCATGAGCGCAGCGACACCGATCAACATCTGGATGCGTTCAGTCCCGCGACGGATCAAACCTTGCCGATCAATCTGTTCACCTTCCATGGACCGTCCCAGTACAACGAGTATGCGGGCTTCGGCGATCTGACCTACCATTTCACACCCCGCATCGACGTCACTGTCGGGGTGCGCTACAGCGAAAACGACCAGCGGTTCTCGGAAACTGAAACCGGCCTGCTGGCCGGTCCGGCCGGCGTAGCGTTCAGCCGCACGTCGTCCGACAGCAGCACGACCTGGCTGTTCAACCCGCGTTTCAAGGTCACCGACGATGTGATGATCTATGGCCGCATCGCCACCGGCTATCGTCCGGGCGGCCCGACCTTGGCCATTCCAGGCACGCCGGAACCCGACACCTTCCGGCCCGATACGCTCACCGACTATGAAACCGGCGTGAAGGCGAGCCTGCTGGACAAGCGCCTGACCCTGGACGCCGACATCTTCTACATCGACTGGAAAGACATCCAGCTGGACGAGATCATCAACAACTTTGTCCTGATCGGCAATGGCGGGACCGCCAGAAGCCAGGGTGTCGAGGCGTCCGCCGCCTATACGCCGTTTCGCGGACTGAATCTGAGCGCGAACCTCGCCTATACCGACGCGCACCTGACGGAGGACGCGGTGGGTGTCGGCGGGCTCGACGGAGCCAGGCTTCCGGGCGTACCCATGTGGAACGCTTCGGTCGACGCCAGCTATGACTGGACCCTGCAACCCGGCTGGGACGCCTCCGCCGGCGCCGGTTATCGGTTCGTTGGAGACCGCTTGTCCGACTTCAACACGCTTCCCGGAACGCTGACCCCCGGCCCGCGCTATAACCTGCCGTCCTATGGCGTCACCGATCTTCGGATCGGCGTCACGCATGAAGCGGTCATGTTCACCTTCTACATCAAGAACGCGGGCGACGTGCGCGGCATCACGGCCCTGGGCCCGAACACCACCTCCTATTCGGCCGGCCCGTTCTCGGCGTTCATCATCCAGCCTCGCACGTTCGGCGTCGATCTCTCGGCGAAGTTCTAAGGGCGGACGATGTCGTTGTCGTTGCGAAGCGGCGCGCTCATCGCCGCCGCGCTTCTACTCGCCGCGCCGGCCCACGCGGGCGGAGCCGAGGGGCTGGCGTCCCCTCGCGCGCTCGCGCCGGCCGCGGCAGCCACGACGTCCGAACCGCGCCTGGAGGCGTCGGACCTGAGCGCCTTCGCCGACGGGTTCTTCCCGTACGCTATCCGGCAAGGCGACGTCGCCGGGGCCGTCGTCGTCGTGGTCAAGGACGGCCGGGTGTTGTTCGAGAAGGGCTACGGGTTCGCCGACGTCGCGTCTCGTACGCCGCCCGACCCGGAGAAGACGCTGTTTCGACTGGGCTCAACGTCGAAACTGATGACGTGGACCGCGATCATGCAGCTGGTCGAGGCGGGCAAGCTCGACCTGGATCGCGACGTCAACGCCTATCTCGATTTCCATATTCCGGCGCGGTTTGGCCGGCCGGTCACGTTGCGCGCCTTGATGACCCATAGCGCCGGCTTCGAAGACACCTCCAAGGACGTCATGAGCCCGAACCGGGCCTCGATGCCGTCGCTCGAGGCCTATGTGAAGGCCAACCTGCCGACGCGCATCTTTCCGCCCGGCGAGCGCGTGGCCTACTCCAACTACGGCGCAACCCTGGCCGGCTACATCGTTCAGCGGGTGTCCGGCGAACGGTTCGAAGACTACGTCGCGCGGCACATCTTCGCGCCGCTCGGCATGGCTCATTCGACCTTCGCGCAGCCCGTCCCTTCGTCGTTCAACCTCGCGAGCGGCTACCAGCGCGCGTCGGCTGGGCCATTACCTTTCGAATACTTCGGCGATGCGCCGGCGGGCGGGCTGTCTTCCACCGCCGACGACATGGCTCGGTTCATGATCGCCCACCTTTCGGGCGGCGGCGTGGGATCCGCTCGCATCCTGCAGCCGACCACGGCGGCCCTCATGCACCGGCCGGCGTTCCAACCCGTGCCCCCGCTGCCGGCCATGTCTTTGGGCTTCTACGACGAGGACCGAAACGGACACTGGATCATCGGTCATTACGGCGACACGATCGCCTTCCACGCCGGTCTCCACCTGATGCCCAATGACGGCGTCGGCCTGTTCTACGCCGTGAACAGCTGGGGGGCGAATAATGCGTTCATCTCCATTCGCACGGCGTTCCTCCGCGCCTTCCTCGACCGGTACTTTCCCGGGCCGGCGCTTCACGAGCCGACCCTTGCGACCGCCCGACGCGACGGCCAGCGCCTGGCGGGTCGCTACTCGCCCAGCCTTCGGTCCGACGACACCTTCGCAAGTCTTGCGACCCTGGTCACTCAAGGCGTCCTGACGCTCAACCGCGACGACACGATCAGCTTCTCGATCTTCACCGATGAACAGGGTCATCCGAAGCGCTGGCGGGAGGTGTCCCCGTTTGTATGGCGCGAGGTCGGCGGACAGTCTCGCCTCGCCGTGCGTCTCATTCGAGGACAGGTGAGCGCGCTCACCACGGACGACGCCCCCGTTGTCGAGGAGTTCGAGCCGACACCCTGGCCGTTGTCGGCGGGATGGAACCTGCCCCTTCTGCTGGCCGCTTTGACCGTCTTTACCCTGGCCTTTTTTGGGGGGAGCGCTCGGTGGCTCTGGCGCCTCGCGCGCCGGGCCGATCCGTCCATCTCAGCGGCGCCGCTGCGTTGGCCCGTGCGCGTCGCGGTGGCGGCCAACCTCGCGTTTCTCGGCGGCTGGCTATGGGTTTTTCTGAGCGGGTCGGCCGATCCGGCGATGCTCACCTCGCAGCTCGATCCTTTCCTGAGGGTCCTCCAGCTCTGCGGGTTGGTTGGCGTCGTCGCCTTGCCGTTCACAGCCTTCGCCACGATCAGCGCGTGGCGGTCGCCGCGGATCTCCTGGTCGAGCCGGCTTTTCCGCGCCGCTATTCTGCTCGCCTCCGCAGAGACGCTATGGCTCGCCTTCACTTTCCATCTGCTCTCTTGGGCCCTGAGATATTGATGGACACGTCTGTGGTCATGTCACGTTCCGCCGGCTGGAGTCCTCCACCGAACATGAGGACAGCCGGGACCGTCGAAATGACGGGTGAAACGGAATTTCGGCTCCCCACCTTCGCTTTCATCGGGGCCGGCGCGGCGGCGAAACCGCGCCCCGCCGGCATTTTTTTGGAGAGGTCCCAATGAGACAGCGCTTTTCCTGGTCGGCCTTGCGCCTCGTTCTGGCCTTGGCGTTCGTCTGTGCGCCGGCTGCGGGCCTGTGCGCCCCCGCGACGACGGACCCCGCCCTCACGGCCGCGGATCTGGAGACCTATTTCGACGGCGTCATGCCTTACGCGCTGCATAGGGGAGACGTCGCCGGCGCCGAGATCGTTGTGGTCAAGGACGGCCAGGTCCTGTTTTCGCGCGGCTACGGCTATGCGGACCTGACCAGCCAGCGGCCGATCAACCCGGAAACCACGCTGTTTAGGCCAGGTTCGATCTCCAAACTGTTCACCTGGACGGCTGTGATGCAACTGGTCGAGGCGGGCAAGCTCAACCTCGACACGGACGTCAATCAGTACCTGGATTTCAAGATCCCGCCCCGGTTCGGTAAACCCGTCACCCTGCGCGATCTGATGACCCACACCGCCGGTTTCGAGGAGGTTTTCAAGAACCTTGTCGTGCCGGATGCCCGATCACTGCCGGGCCTCGAAGGGTTCGTGAAAGCCTGGACCCCGACGCGGATCTATCCGCCAGGACAGGTCGTCGCCTATTCCAACTATGGCGCAACGCTGGCCGGCTACATCGTCCAGCGCGTTTCGGGCGAGCCGTTCGAGCAGTATGTGGCGCGCCACATCTTCGCGCCGCTGGGCATGACGCATTCAATCTTCTTGCAGCAGCCGGACCGGCAAATAGACCGCGCGACGGGCTATCTCGCCGCCTCGGGCGGCCCCCGGCCGTTCGAATATGTCGGCGACGTTCCGGCCGGCGGCCTGTCTTCCAGCAGCCAGGACATGGCGCGCTTCATGCTCGCCTATCTGGGTCAGGGAAGCTGGAACGGCGCGCGGATTCTGCGGCCTGAAACCGTGAACCTGATGCTGACTCCCGCGTTCGAGCCCGCTCCGCGGATTCACACCATGGCGCTGGGCTTCTATGGCGAGGATCGCAACGGCCACCGCATCGTCGGCCACGCCGGCGACCTTTTCACCTTTCACGCCGACCTGCACCTGATGCCCAAGGACGGGGTCGGATTCTATATCGCGCTGAATAGCCTCGGGAAGGACATCGCCAGCACCGCGATCCGGGACGCGGCGTTCCAAGGCTTTGTCGATCGCTATTTCCCCGGCGCGCAGACACCTGTCGAGGCGACCCTACCCAGCGCCGCCGCCGACGGCCGGCGCATCGTGGGCGCTTATGAGATGAGCCGCCGCGCCGCCGACACCTTCGGCAGCCTCGGCACGCTGCTTGAGCAGGGGGTGATGACCGAAGGCGCGGACGGTACGTTGAGCTTTTCCCGCTATCTGACCCTGGCCGGCGCGCCCAAGCGTTGGCGCGAAATCGCGCCGTCCGTTTGGCGCGAGGTCAACGGGACCTCGCTGATGTCGGCGGTGATGGAAAATGGCCGGCCCAAACTCATCGCCACCAGCGACGGTCCTCCCGTCGAGGTGTGGATGCCCGCCCCACCCTCGCGCAGCTCGAGCTGGAATGCGCCTTTGCTGTTTGCGACCTTCGGCGTCCTGGCTTTGACCAGCCTGCTCTGGGGACTGGTTCCCTTGATCCGGCGGCGATACGGCCAAAGCTTCGCACTGGTGGGCCGGCGGGCGTTGATCCACCGGATGTCGCGCCTCGCCGCGCTCGTCGATCTGATCTTCCTCGGCGGATGGCTGATAGTCATGCTTGAGATCGGCGCGAATCCCACCGTGCTTTCGTCGCTCGATCCATGGGTGCGGGCGATACAGGCCGTGGGCGTCGTGGGCGTCGTGCTGGCGGTGTTCGCGATCTGGAACCTGGCCCTGGTCTGGCGCGATAGGCCGGCCCGCTGGTGGGGACGCATCGCCAACACGCTGATTGTGGGCGCCTGCCTCGCGACCCTCTGGTTCGCGTTCAGCCTGCACCTGCTCAGCATCAGCCTGCATTACTGAGGCCAGACATGTTCGATCCCAGTTCGGACCGTCGATTGTCCTTTAGCGTCGAGCTCGAGACCTGGCCGCTGATCGCCCCGTTTCACATCACCGGCTACACATTCACCGATCTGTCAGTCGTGGTCGTCCAAATCAGCGACGGCGAGTGCGTTGGACGCGGCGAAGCGGCGGGGGTCTATTACCGAGGCGATGTGCCCGAGATCGCCGCGACCCAAATCCGGCAGGCCGCTGGCCTGACCGGAAGCGGCGATCGCCGGCTATTGCAGCCGCTCTTGCCGCCGGGCGGCGCCCGCAACGCCCTCGACTGCGCCTTGTGGGAGTTGGAGGCTCAGCGGGCCGGCGTTCCGGTGTGGCGCCTGGCGGGCGTTTCCGAGCCGGTCCCGCTGCGGACCACCCACACCCTCGGTGTCGATACGCCCGAGCGGGTGGCGCTGGCGGCGCTGGCCTTCACGCAGACGCGCGCGCTGAAGCTGAAGCTCAACGGCGATGATCTGGACGCTCAACGCATCCAGTCGGCGCGCTCAGCGCGGCCGGACGTCTGGCTGGGGGTGGACGCGAACCAGGGTTTCACGCTCGACTCGCTGGAGCGGCTTCGGCCGGTGCTGCTGGACTGTGACGTGCGGCTGGTCGAGCAACCTTTTCTGATCGGACAGGAGGCCGCCCTCGACGGTCTGGACTTTCCGATTCCGATCGCCGCCGACGAGAGCGTCCAGGGACTGGCCGATATTGACGGCCTGGTCGGCCGCTTCGACATCATCAACATCAAGCTCGACAAGTGCGGCGGCCTGACCGAAGGGCTGGCCATGGCGAGGCGCACTCGCGAGTTGGGGCTGAAGGTGATGGTTGGTAATATGACCGGGACGTCCTGGGCCATGGGTCCAGCGTTCGTCCTGGAGCAGCTCTGCGACTTCGTGGATTTGGACGGTCCGCTCTTCCTGCGGACGGATCGGCAGCCCGCCGTGGTCTATCGCAACGGAGAGATCTGGTGCGCGGACGATGTCTGGGGCGGTCCGGCCGGGGTAAGCCGTGGCGACCGGGCGCCAGGCTGAGGAAAATCTCCGTCCATCTCGTCATGGCAGAAGGCGCCGCGGGCGCGTGGAACGGCTTGGAGTGCGGCTTTTGGCTATCATTTCTGGACGGAGTATGCGCGGCGCGATGAACCGCGCTTGCAAGGCGCTATCCCTGGGCTCCGCCCTGGCGGCGTTCCTTGGTTCAGTCCCAGCGCCCGCCGCGGCGGAGATTGCGCCCAATCGGGTCAGCATCACCTGGACCGCCCACGGCATACCGCACGTCGTCGCATCCGATTTTCACGGCCTGGGCTACGGCTATGGCTACGCCATGGCGCGCAACGACGTCTGCGGCATGGCCGACATGTTCGCGACGTTTTCCGGCGATCGGGCCTTAAGCTTCGGAGCGGACAACACCGATGTGGTGCGCATGCTTGGTCGTCGTCCCATCAACAATGTCGTCAGCGATTTCGCCCGGCGTCTGGTCGCGGACGACAGCCATATCGCGGCCGCCAAGGCGGCCTTGTCGCCGAAACTGCGCCAGTTGGTGAGCGGATATGCGGCCGGGTTCGATCACTATGTCGCCACGACGCCGCAAGCCCGCTTGCCCATTCAATGCCGCGCGCCGGGGCTGGTTCATCCGATCACGGATGACGATGTACTGCGCCGGCTTACGGGGTTAGCCACGCTGCTCAGCTCAGGCCTTCTGCTACAGGAACTCTACGACGCGGCGCCGCCGACAGCCGCGACGGCGGGTCTTCAAGCGCCCGTGGCGGCGAACCAGGCCGTTCCGGAACGCTTCCTGGCCGGCAGCAACGCCTATGCGTTCGGACGGACCGTCACCGGCGGATCGGGCCTGCTGCTGGGCAATCCGCACTTTTTCTGGGACGGCCCCGACCGCTTTGTCGAGGCTCACCTGACCATCCCGGGAGAATACGACGTGATGGGCGCCGCCTTGCAGGGCATGCCGCTGGTCATGATCGGGTTCAATCGCTCCCTGGCCTGGTCCCACACCGTCTCCACCGACATTCGCGGCGCGGTCTATGCGTTGCGCCTCGATCCCGCCGACCCGACCCGCTATCTGGTCGATGGCCAGTCGATCCCGATGACGCGTCAGCGGGTCAGCATTTCGGTGCGCCAGGCCGATGGCGCGGTGGTCGCTAGATCCCATGACTTTTGGATCACCCGCTATGGGCCGATCGTGGCCAGCGCGGCTTTGCCGTGGACCGACAAGACGGCCTACGCCCTGGCCGACGCCGACCGCGACAACGACCGGGTTCTGCGGCAATGGCTCGAGATCGGCGAAAGCCGTGACGTCCGCGACTTGAAACGGCGGTTGGAGCGGGTCGATGGGGCGCCCTGGGTCAACACGATCGCGGTCGATAGGGGCGGCGAAGCGCTCTATGCCGATATTTCCGTTGCTCCGGACCTGAGCGCGGACAAGCTGCGGACGTGCCGCGCGGGTTTGAAATTCGCTTATTCGATCTATCTCGCGGTCTTGGACGGCTCGAAAAGCGCCTGCACCTGGACCAACGAGGCGGACGCCGCTAGGCCCGGCCTTCTCCCAGGCGCGGACAAGCCGTCGCTGCTGCGGACCGACTATGTCGAGAATTCCAACGGCAGCTACTGGCTGGTCAATCCGGCTCAGCCGCTGGAGGGCTTTTCGCCGGTGGTCGGTCCAGAGCGCACGCCGCTGAATTTCCGCACGCGTCAGGCGCACGTGCAAGTGCGGGATCGATTGGCGGGACGGGACGGTCTGCCCGGCGCGTCCATGACGCCATCCGCGATCGAACAGATTTTGTTTTCAGGACGATCGCTGCAGGCGGAAATCACGGTCGATGATCTGGTGCGGGCCTGCCGCGCAACCCCCTCGGTCACCTTGAAAGACGGCGCGCGCCAGGATCTGAGCCAGGCCTGCGAGGTGCTGTCGAAATGGGATCGCCGATACGATCTGGACAGCATCGGCGCGCCTCTGTTTTCCGCCTTCGTGGCGCGGGCGAAGACGCCCGGCACGGAGGATCTGGGCGAGAACGACGCCTTGTGGCTTACGCCCTTCGACCCGAAGGATCCGGTCAATACCCCACGCGGACTCAATACCGGCAATCCGCGCGTTCTGACGGCGCTGGGCGAGGCCGTTCACAGCCTCAATGCCGCGAACATCCCTTTGGACGCCAAGCTGCGGGACGTCCAATTCGTCGAGCGGGACGGAGCGCGGATCCCTCTGCATGGCGGCGCGACGTTCAGCGCGATCGCGGCCACCCTCCACCCCGGCCTGGGCTTCACCGAGCCGATGAACCCGTCCAATTCCTATATCCAGGTCGTGGGCTTCAATCGGGCCGGCCCGGTCGCCGACGCAATCCTGGTCAGCTCGCAGAGCCCCGATCCCGCCTCTCCGTTCCACGCCGACCAGACCGCGCTCTATGCGCAAAAACGCTGGGTGCGCCTGCCCTTCGAACGCGGCGCCGTGGCGGCGGCGGCGGTCGGCGCGCCGCTGGTTCTGCGGGTTCCGCAGTCGCCGCAATGATCGGCGGCCGGGGCCTTTGGCGCGTGACCGTCTGCGCGGCGATCCTTGGCGTCCTGGCCGGATGTCAGCCGAGCGCGCGCGGACCTGGCGCCGTCGATCGCCATCGGTTGATGTCGGCCGACGCCGAGCCGGGCCAATGGCTGGCCAATGGGCGGGACTGGCGCGGCGGCTACTATTCACCGCTCCGCCAGATCGACGCCCACACCGTCCCGCGCCTGGGCTACGCCTGGGGCTACGACCTCGGCACGGCGCGGGGATTGGAAGCGACCCCCATCGTCGTGGACGGGGTCATGTACACCTCGGGCGACTGGGGCCGGGTCTATGCGCTGGACGCGCGCACCGGCAAGGCGCTGTGGAGGTTTACGCCGGACATCGACGGCCAGTACGGCCGATACGCCTGCTGCGACGTCGTCAATCGCGGTGTCGCGGTCTGGAGGGGCAGGGTCTATGTCGGCGCGCTCGACGGGTGGCTGTACGCGCTGGACGCTCGCAACGGAAAAGTCCTCTGGAGAGCGGACACCTTTGTCAGCCGAAAACGTCCCTACACCATCACCGGCGCGCCTCAGATCGCCGGCGGGGTGGTGGTGATCGGTCAAGGCGGCGCCGATTTCGCGGATGGCCGCGGCTATGTCTCGGCCTATGACCTGGTGTCCGGAAAGCTCCGCTGGCGATTTTTCACCGTCCCTGGCGACCCGAAAAAGCCGGTCGAGAACCCGGAGCTAGCGGCGGCGGCGCGCACGTGGTCTCCCAACAGCCTGTGGACGTCTGGCGGCGGCGGAACGCCCTGGGACGCCATGGCCTATGATCCGTCGCTGGATCTGCTCTACGTCGGGACGGGAAACGCCTCGCCCTATGCGTGGCGCGATCGCAGTCCTGGCGGCGGCGATAACCTGTTCTTGGCCTCGATCCTGGCCATCCATCCCAGCACCGGGCGGCTGGCCTGGCATTACCAGACCGTGCCGGGCGAGCAGTGGGACTATACCGCGACGCAAAAGATGATCCTGGCGGATCTGCCGTTCGGCGGCCGGACCCGCCACGTGCTGATGCAGGCGCCGAAGAACGGGTTTTTCTACGTCCTGGATCGTCAGACCGGCGAGTTGCTGTCCGCCAAACCCTATGCGCCAGTGAATTGGGCCAGCCGGGTCGACCTGAAAACCGGCCGTCCGGTCTTTACTGGGGAAGCCGATTACGAAAAGGGGCCCGCGCTGGTCTATCCGGCGGCGAGCGGCGCTCACAACTGGCAGCCGATGGCGTTCAATCCGGACACCGGGCTGGTCTATATCCCGGTGATCGAGGGCGCGATGATCTACGCCAAGGGCTACGATCTTCATGCGCGCAGCCTGGCCGACCGGTGGAACGTCAACGGGGTATTCATCGAAGACTACCCCGCGGCCGGCATTCCCGACCTTCAGTTGCCAGCGCTGAGCGGCGTTCTTCGCGGCCGTGTTCCACCGATGCGGCGCGGCGTCTTGCGGGCCTGGGACCCGGTGGCGGGCAAAATCGTGTGGGACGCTCCGAGTCCTGGTTACTGGGAGGGCGGCGTACTGACCACCAAGGGCGGCCTGGTCATCCAGGGCGACTCCAGGGGCCAGCTGGTGGTGCGCAACGCCCGCGACGGCTACGTCCTGAAGACGATCGATACCGGCTCCAGCATCATGGCCGCGCCGATGGCCTATTCGATCGATGGGGTCGAATATATCGCGGTGATGGCCGGCTATGGCGGCGCGGCGGGCTGGGCTTATCCGCCAACCTCCGCCGCCTATCGCTATGGAAACGAAGGCCGCATCCTGGTGTTCAAGCTGGATGGTCCGGCCGTCCCCAAGCCGCCGGTCTTTGTCGAGCAGCCGATCCCCCGGCCGCCGGCCCGTTTCGGCTCGGCCGCCGACATCCGTCGCGGCGAGCTGCTGTTCGGCGCTCAGTGTTCGCGGTGCCACGCCAATGTGGCGCGGGGGCTCGTTCCGGATTTGCGCCGGATGTCGTCAGAGGACCACCAGTCGTTTGAAGACATCGTGCTGCGCGGCCAACGCGTCGACGCGGGAATGGGACGGTTCGACGACGTCTTGAACCCAGCCGATGTGCGCGCCATTCACGCCTATCTTATCGATCTCGCCTGGACGGATTTTGAGGCGCAGCAACGTGGGCGCGTGGTTAGGATCAAGTCATTGCCGCCCAAAGCAAATTGAACCCCGCGCGGCTCCGATCCGCCCGTGGCGGATTCTGCGGTCCGGTCGACCGAATCCGCTTCTCCCGGGTGTCAAATCGCGCCGAAAATTGGGGCTGACTCAATTTTGACGCGGGCTGATGAGGTCATGTCCCATCGGGTGGCGGGTGGTCATCGACGACCTCCGGTAAGGTCGGGTTTGCTGACGTCAACGCAAACTGAGGACCGAAGATGACCGACGAGATGATGGCCCTGCGCGGCTGATGCCGGGCCCCAGCTGCATATCGCCGTCGGCGTCGTAGGTGAAAGTGGGATTGACCACGCCGCGCACCGTGCCGGTGATTGCGTCGACCTGCCTGTGGATCAAGGTAAGCTCACGGCGGCGGCCGCCTTCCACGGATAGTCGGAACCTGTGACGGAGTGCTCTTACGAGCGCGCTTAAGCGCGCTCTTTGGAGTGCTCGATGGCCCAGGGCATGTTGATTACGGGGACTGAGCGTCGG
>Ga0302314_10003108_pt1 | contig 30731 bp, 28 predicted proteins | sample III_Palsa_N2_3_FD_200533 | JGI IMG/M metagenome (GOLD analysis project Ga0302314, IMG submission 200533) | Peat permafrost microbial communities from Stordalen Mire near Abisko, Sweden - III_Palsa_N2_3 | ecosystem: Environmental > Terrestrial > Soil > Palsa > Peat permafrost | place: Sweden... | reverse complement strand
GCGCGACCGGCGGCGTGCTGTGGCTCTATGGCTATGGCAACGTGGTGCTGACCACCCTCGCCGCGGGGGAAGCGATCGATGTCGAGCCGGGCGGCTGGCTGTTCAAGGATCCGACCGTGCGCATGGACGTGAAGACCCAGAACTTCTCCACCGGCTTCTTCAGCTCCGGCGGCTCCTTCATCTGGAACCGCTTCACCGGGCCCGGCCGGGTCGCGATCCAGTCGATGTACCTGCACATGCCCAGCGAGGAGTAGCGCACCATGTCACGGCAGAATCATGGCCAGGTCTGCTACCTGCAGATCCCAGCGCAGAGCATCGAGCGTTCCGCGGGCTTCTACGAGGCGGTCTTCGGCTGGATGGTCGAACGTCCGCACCCGAGCTTCGAGGCCCCCGGCATGATCGGCCAGTGGGTGACCGACCGCCAGCCGGCGGGCGAGGGCGGCGTCATCTTCTGGATCCTGGTCGAGGACATCGAGGCGACCCTGCGCGATGCCCAGGATGCGGGGGCGCAGATCCTGAAGACCGCCTACCCGGACGGTGGGGAGCGCCTGCTCGGGGTGATCCGCGATCCGGCCGGCAACGAGGTCGGCGTGGCGCAGCTCGTAGCGCCGTAGGACGGTCGCTGGCGTGACGCCGCTGTAGCACGGCTCCTGCGGCGACCTTGCTTCCCCGCAGGGCTTTGCATAGCTATGACTGCGTCCGCGAGCGGACGATCCCGGGTACCCGTGACTGCGGAGCGCGATGTCCACCGTCCTGCGCGTCTATGGCGAGCACTTCAAGGTCCATGAGGTCCTGCCGAGCTGCCCGATCAAGCCCGACTCGGTCTCGATCACAGGCCAGCCGCGCCCCAACGATCCCACCCAGGTCAGCGCGCTGACCGGCTTCAACCTGTGCGTCAGCACCACCGACTGGGAACCCTTCGAGGCGCAGATCGAGGATAGCCGCGATTTCATCAGCGAGCATGAGGACTGGCTGCGTTCGTTGCGGCGCCGCTCCGACATCGACACCCTGATCCTGGATTTCGGCGTCCTGCAGGGGGAGCGCTCCAGCACCCTCAATCTCTTCATCTCGCCGTCCTTCTCGGCACTGCTGGCGGCGCTGGGCATCACCATGGAGATCTCGCTTTATCCCCCCAATGGCAGCGGTTAGCGCTCGTTCGCGTTCCAGCGGACCGACCATGACCGGGCTGGTCCACGCTCGCCTCTTGCACGTCCCGGGCCATGACAAGGGTACCACCATGCCGATTGCTCCCGACGGCAGGTGCGTGTGGGAACCATGATACCGCTGTGCTTGCGGACGCTGCTGCTTACGGCCCTGCTCATGGCGATCACCGGTACCCGGCTCCGGGCCGCCGACACGGATGCCGCGCTGGCCGCATTCCAGGTCGAGGACGTCACCTGGGACTACGCCGTGCCGCCCAGCCATTCCATTTTCGCGCTGGCGCGCGTGCAGCTGGCCGGGCACTTCACCCTACCGTGTAGCGTCGCGGATGGCTACCGCTGCATTGTCGTCACGCGCGCCATCACCGACCTCGGCGAGGAGCTGGTGGGGGGCCAGACCCCCCGCTCCAACGGCGACAGTCCCACGACGGCTGGCATCACCCTGTCCTCGCCACGCATCGGCAGCGGTGAGATCCACCTGACCGGGTATGTCGCGGTATGCGCCAGCGGCTGCCCAGCGATGATCATCGACATCACGCCGATGCAGGCGTACTGGAACCACTGGCTGCACATCGATGGCGATCGAGCCAGCGTCGTGCGCATCATTGATCCGTCCTCGACAGCAGGAATCGACCCGGGCCTGTCGCTTGAGCACCAGCAGGCGCAGCTGACGCTGCGCCAGGCGGAGCCCTGGAACTACTTCCTGCTCGAGGAGAGCCCCGCGTTCCTGCGCCGCTGCGTGAACACCCTGCAGCTCGACGGGTATCAGCCGCAGGGCAGCCAGATGAGCCTCGAGCTGATGGGGGTCAGTGGAGACCATTGCTACCTGGGCCTGCACGGCGCGTTGGATCCGCAGTCGGGACTGCGCCTGGTGGTCAAGGATCCTGCCAAGGCGATACGGGTGCCCTTCACGATGACCGTGCCGCTGGCCCGTCCGCAGGAGGGCCTCGCCGAGCGCCGATCCATGCGCATGGGTTTCGGAGGTCACCGCTCCCTGCCTCCGGGCCGTTCAGCGACAGAGCCGCTGGCCATGCTGGCGATGACCCCAGTACCAGTGCATCTATCGGCCACTGCGACGCCTGCGTTTATCACGGTCCATGGCGATGGATTCGCTGGTCGCCGGCACTTCAGGCTGCCCCACGGAGCGGTCGACGACGAGCTCGTCATCCGCGCTGCCATCGATATCGAAGACCCCACCGTGCTCGCCTACGACTGGCCGAGCCTCGACAGCGCGATCACCGATGCAGGCGAGGTGGTGCCCATCCTGTCCTGCGACCCGCCCCCCGGGACCCCCAGTGTGCTGCCCGTGTTCTCGGATGAGCAGCGCGCCAGGGCGGTGAAGCGTCACGAGACCTGGCGCGGATACCCAGTGGCCGTGTCCACACGGATGCCGACGCGCCCGACGGCCGAGTTCCCGCATCTGGAGTTCCACCTGCCGGTGCTGCGCAGCGTCGGGCCATTCCAGGGAGCTTCGATCCCATTGAGCGCCATAATCAAGGCCTGGACCTGGTACGGCATCCCCGGCGCAGCGGACGGCGAGCTGCGGCTGCGCGTCGCTTCCTGGCGTGGGCGGCCCCATATCGAGATCGAACCGACGCTGGGCATGATCCCGCTGCTGCGCCAGGCCTCCCTCGTGACGGCGACCGGTCAGCTGCTGGTGGAGTTGCCCAATGTCGGTGACACTCCGTACTCTGCATACCGGCTCCTGACCTGCGAGCTGCCGTCTCCTGCTCCTGCCGGTGCGCGCATTGAACTCATTTTCGCACCGACTGCCGCGCATCAGGTTCTTACATTGACGCTCGATCACGATCCTCTGGCGCTCTGGCCCAGCACGACCGCGACCACGCCGATCAGCGTGGACAGCTCCGGATCGGAAGGGAGGTCACCGCGCCAGCTGATGGTGCCGGGGACCGTTTCCGCACCGACTCCGGCACCCCCCAAGCGGGGGGATTTTTAAAGGAGCCTCCGAGCTCTGGTGACGCGGCTGTCGGCCGGTGGCAATCAGGTCAGTAGGTCGACTGTACCATCTCGGCACAAGTAGATGCGTGAGAATTTTGGGCGCAGCCCAAGTTGAGCCAGGATATCGCGGCAGAGCGCGACCGGCAGCGCGGCAACTGGTGTTGTGAGAACCAGCCACGCCTGCGCCATCATTGTGGGTCCACCACATGAGGACGTCGCGGCGCCGACGGTCCTGATCAGGGAGTGGGTCAGGTTCAGAAGCAGCTGTGCATCTGACGCACCCTGATGCACGCAGAGTACGAGTTTCGCCGTCCGCAGCGCGATAGTGGACAGCAGACGGATCCGCACCTGGTTGCCTAGGATGTCGGCAGCGATATCGGCCTCCCGAGGGCGTCGGACGAGAACGGACCGGATACGGTCTTCGATGACACGTACGGTCCGTGCCGGTCGGCGGATCGGGGCGGTGATGGTCACCACCACGACCTGGCGGTCGGGAATGGTCGCTGCGAGCGCCCGTTCCAGCTCGCGACGCACGCGTCGCACGACGGTATCGTTGCGTAGTCGCGGAGCCTGCTTGAGACCTGACTGCGGGATGTCGACCGTGAGTGTACGCATGCTCAGTGCGACGGTCCGACCAGCGATGTCCAGCAGTGGGGCCGAAGGCTGTCGCAGCACGCGCCGCGCACCGGCACAGTGGTTGCGGATGGCATCAGCGATGCGCTGCATGGCCGGAGGTCTCCTTATCAGGTAAACCACAAAGCAGCGCATCGGCCGAGTTCTGACTCATCAGGCTCGCCATCCGCTGCCCAGGCTATGATTCCGTCCGGACGCACCAGGAGCGCGCTCATTCCCAAGGTCTCGGTCGCGTGCTCTGACACATAGGTCACCTGATCGCCGATAGCGCCCGCAATGCGGGCAAGGGACGCGGTGGGCGTGAAATCGAGCAGCATACCGTACCCTTGTTGCATGCGTTCACCAATCGTCGAGCCATCCGCGAAGGCGAAATTGGGAACGCTGTAGCCGACCGAGGGATGGGGCCCATCCAGGGGAAGGCGTGTGGTAACGCCGCTGACGCGACCGGCAACATAGGTGGCGCCATCACGTGTTCCCATGAGATCCCGCATGATCGCATGCAACGCGCGCGCATGCGCGTCGGGCCTCATGATGGCGACCTGGGCTCGTGACCAGTCGAGGACCTGGGCGCCGATCGGGTGCCGCTCCGCCTGATAGGTATCAAGAAGACCATCGGGGGCGGTTCGATGGATGGTCGCGGCCAGCTTCCAGCCCAGATTCATGGCGTCGCCCAGTCCCAGGTTGAGTCCCTGGCCTCCGAGCGGCGAATGGATGTGCGCGGCGTCCCCGGCCAATAGGACCCGACCCATGCGGTAGGTGGTGGCCTGCCGGGCGCGATCGGTCCAGGTAGCGGCGATATGCAGCGCGCTGATCACGACGTCGGTGCCGGAGATGCGACGCAAGACCTCCTGCATGTGCTCCCGGGTGATGGGCCGTTTCGAGCCATGAAAGGCTCCGCCGTCGAAGTCCTGCAGATTCAGATAGCCGGGCTGGGCTTGGTAGTACATCCCCCGCGCTGTGACGTTGCGACCGGGACTGAGCTTGTGCGGATCCGACAGGTCCGCCTGGACGGAATAGCCGGTGAACTCCGGCTCGGTGCCCTCGAAGTCGAAGCCGCCGACCTTGCGAACGACGCTGCGGCTGCCATCGCAGCCGACTAACCAGCTGCCCCGAAAGGACTGGTCGCCCGCGATGACCGTCAGCCCATCGCCGTTTGATTCAAAACCGGTGACGGCACGACCGCGTCTGATGACAACGCCCAGGGCCTGCGCGCGGCGGGCGAGCACGGTCTCGAGTTCCGCCATTTCCGCGATCAGCGTGGTGGGGGTCGAGCTGGGGAGCCGGTGCTTCCACTGGGATGGATCGATCACGCCATGCAGGAAGGGAATGCCGGCGAAGTGGCCGGCTTGGCGCTGCGATTTCGGTCCGGTTCCAGCGGGCGATGCGCCGAAGGGATGGGCGAGGCGCTTGTGCACCTCAAGCTCATCGAGCAGTCCGCGGCGGTACAGCGCTTCAATGCTCGGCGCCGATAGTCCCCGGATGCCGAAGGGTAGATGCTTCAGGGGCGAATCGGGACTTTCGGTCTTTTCCAGTATTAGGACTGTGCATTTGGCCAATGCCAGTTCAGCTGCAAGAAAAAGACCAACCGGTCCGGCTCCAGAGATGATGACATCATGAATCGATCTGCTTAGGTGATCTTCTGTGAGGATATCCAAGCGGGCTGCCTACTGATGGGACGGTAGCAGGTCCGGCCCAGCCTCAACAGGAATCATCCGCAACGGGTGAGATAGAAATTAGAACAATCAGGTGTTCATCGGCCCTCACGGATTGTTCGGGCAGACCTCTGATGAGGTCATAATTTAATGACACATATATGGTAAGTTTATGGTAAATAAGTGACTGGTGGTTGTCCGTAATTCCATATATTTTTATTAGGGAAACCAGCTATGCAATTTGTCGCGCACACGGACTTGCGAAGCCCGAAGGTCTGGAGCCGGGTTCAGAAGGAGAAAGCAGTGGTAACCAATCACGGAAAACCCGTGGCGCTGATAATACCGATCAATGAAGCCAATTTCGAGGAAATTCTGGCCCGGGTTAACCAAATGGAAGGGCTCCAGGCACTACGGGAACTCCAGGCACAGTCCAAGGCTGCAGGAACTGCCGCATGACCCTCGATGACATCAATCAGGTGATCGCGGCAGCGAGAAAGGGGCGTCGTGCGCGTCGTTCTTGATACGAACGTTCTCGTCCAGGCCTCACTGGCGCCATGTGGTCCTGCCAACGGCATCATAGCATTGATATTCACCGGACAGGTACGACCGATATTTCATGATAGGATCCTAGGTGAATATGAAGACGTGATGACTCGCCAACAATTTTCTTTGCGACGGCAGGTGGTGGAGAGACTCATCCAACAACTTCGTTTGGCTGGAGAACTGGTTACGGCGTATTCCTTGCCACGGGACCAGGCACGCGCTCTGCAAGATTCTTCTGATGCGGCATTCCTTGAAGTCGCAATAAGCGCAAAAGCCGATGTGCTCATTACTTCCAATATTCGGCATTTCCCTCATGCGGCGTGTGCTGGCATGCCAATTCTTGCGCACATATTGTTTCTCCAGACATATGTTCGCTTGAAATAGACGGACATCTTGAACCTGATTACCCGAAGATCATTCACGCAAGGGAGGGGTAGGACGCCGATTCCACATCCATGACCGCCGTCGCCCTCTCCCCGAGATACCAGGTAGTCATCCCCAAGGATGTCCGCCACCAGATCCACATCAGGCCTGGCCAGAAGTTCGAAGTGATCGCATCCCAGAGCCACATCGAACTCGTGCCTGTTGTCCCGATAAAAAACTACGCGGGATCGCCAAGGGCATTCCTACTAAGGTCGATCGGAAGATAATCCTTGGTCGTGGTGGACTCCTGCGGCTGGCTGGAGTCATGCGCCGACTCGAATCGGGGAGTCCTCTTCCGGCCTGCTATCGGTAAAAACTGGTCGGACCGACAGGATTTGAACCTGCGACCTCTTGCGCCCAAGGCAAGCGCTCTAGCCAAGCTGAGCTACGGTCCGATGGGGAGGACGATGGTAGGGATCATTCCCAAAACGCCACTGAGGGCTGCTGTGGCGTCGCATTGACTTCGCTCAACATGGTGGCGACACTGCCAGGAGTGCGCGCAAGGGCGCGCCCCGCCCGCGGGCAGGACGGTAGCGCCTACGATTATGCACGGACCTTCCCACCCGGACGGGAGGCCAGCGACCCGACCCTGACGGTGCTGCGTCGCCATGGGGCTCGGGAGCGCGGCGAGGCCGGCGACCGAGCCGGCCTCGCCTAGAAGTGGATGCCGAAGGAGAACTGCACGCCGCTGGCGCGGAAGATGTTGCGCTGCGTGGTGACGGTCTCGTCGCCAGCCGCGTCGTAGGTGTAGTATTTCATCCGCGCATGACCGAGGTAGGTCGGGATCTCCAAGCCCGCCTGCCAGGATTCGGCAAAGGTCGCATAGAGGCCGAGATGCAGTCCGTATTCGAAATAGCGCGAATTGTCGCTGGCGAAGGCCCCGCCATCCGGGGTTGCCGAGTACAGGCTCCAGCCGCCGCCGACAAAGGGTGCGGCCTCGACATGCAGCCACGAGCGGAAGGCATAGCCGTAGCCGACGAAGACATCCGCGCAGGGATTGACGATGCGCACATCGCCGGCGTAGGAGGAGAAGTAGTAATGGCTGACTGAGAAGCCCAGCCCCCACAGCAGGCCGCCGTGCGGACCCAGGTCGCCATAGAAGCCTTCGACGCCCTCGCGCAGCGAGAACATGCGGTCGACTTCGCTATTGGTCGTGGGGGTGCCCGGGCTGCCGCCGACCGGAGTGACGGTGCTCTGGCTCTCGGTGGAGACGCGCGCGGCAAGGATGCCGCCATTGGCGCGGACATCATCGACCTCGAGATCGGCCGCTGGGAGTCCGACAGTCAGGCACAGCAGCAGACCACAGCGCATGACCGATCCTCAGCGCGGCCTGACGCGGTTCCATACCGTCATGAGGCGGTCGCCACACGCGCGGGCCGTTCCCGACCGGATTGGGGCCTGGCAGGGCATCTCCCGGCCCGAGGCACGGCCCGGACGCAACGCTTGACCTGCAATTGCGCCACAGCGCAATATCTTGCCAACTATTCCCTCAACCCGGCCGAAAAGAGGGGGTAGGTATCATGAAAGCTTGGGATACGGCCCGCCTGATCCCAGGCGCGCAGGGATTCCAGGAATGGGCGTTGCCTGAAATGGCGATGGGGAGCTGGGAAACGTATGGCCTACGATAGCGACTTCGGTGAGTTCTTGGCCGCCATCGTGCGCCGCCAGGGTCTGAGCATGGCCGATTTCGCCCTGCGCGTCGGGCTGAGCCCCTCGACCCTCTCGCGGGTGCGCACCGGAGCGCGGCTGCCCAGCGACCACCAGGTCGCGCACTGGGCCGAGCACCTGCATCTCGCCACCGAGGAGCGGGCGCGCTTCATGGAACTGGCGCTGCTGGACCGCACCCCGCCCGAAGTCCGCAGTCGGCTCGCCAAGGCCGAGGAGGTGGCCTCCAGCGAGCAGCACCAGCGGGTGCGCATCGAGAACGACTTCGGGGCCTACCGCAAGGGCCAGCGCTACCACGACGGCTGGTGGCTGGCCTATTCGAGCTCCTTCCTCGATGACGGGCGCATCCAGCGCAGCCTCCTGCACATCGACGGCGACACGGTGCGCATGCAGGTAGCCGAGGAGGGGCGGGTGCATTACAGCTACCACGGCACGGTCGAGGTCCTGGCCGACAAGGTCTTCATCCGCATGTCCGAGGACCGCGGCGGTGTCGAGTATGTTCAGATCACGCTCGATTCGCTCTTCGACTGGCGCGAGCCCTCGTTCTTGTATGGTCTGGTCTGTGGCATCTCCGGCAAAAGCGTGCACCACCCGTTGTCCTTCCCGGCTTGCAGCCGGATCCTGCTCTTCCATGTCGCGGTCGCCCAGGGCGAGGCGGACGCCCCCGAGGAGCTCACCGCGCTGCTGGGCAGCTTCCGGCCCGAGGAGCTCGGGCCGTGCTGGCCGAAGCTCTTGGGCAGCGACGCCTACCTGCGCCAGTGCCTCGCGCTCGGCGACGAGCCGCTCGACGCGGCGGTGGTGCGCATGGTCGCCAATGCCCTGGCTGCGGGCAGCGGCGTGCTGCGCGCGACCCTCGGCCGGCCACCGCACGCCGGAGTGGGCACGGGAGCCTAGGCCATGAACGCCGATCGCGCGCGCTTCGCCAAGCTGCTGCGGGCGCGTCACGCCAGCATCCGCATCGTCAGCAATGACGAGGCCTATGTCATGGAGTCGATCATCGGCGCGGCCATCGATCTCGGGCGCAAGGTCCTGACCTGGTCCGCGGTCAAGGGCGTCTCGGAAGGCATGTTCCAGCAGGAGGTCGAGGCGCGTCCCGACAGCCAGAGCGCGCTCAAGGGCCTGCGCCAGTTCATGAAGGAGGACCACGTCGGGGTCTTCGTGACCCTGGATCTGGCCAGCCACCTCGAGGACGTGGTGGCGGTGCGCGCACTGCGTGAGCTCATCGAGCACTGCCGCCGGCTGCGCTTGAGCCTGGTGATGCTCGACCACCTCGACCGCCTGCCGGAGGTGATCGCGGTCGAGACCGTGACCTTCGAGCCGACCTTGCCGGATCTCGAGGAGCTGACCACCCTGACCAAGGAGACGCTGCACCGCCTCAAGAGCGAGAACGTCGAGATCTCGGTGCGCATCTCGAAGCCCGACTTCCAGGCCCTGGTGCGCAACCTGCGCGGACTGACCCGCACCCAGGCGCAGCAGGTGGTCGCCGACGCGGTGGTCAACGATGCGACCTTCGACGGCTCAGACGTGCAGTTCGTCCTCGCCCGCAAGCGCCAGGTGCTGCGCGGCTCGGGACTGCTCGAGGAGGTCGACAGCACCGTCTCGATGGATGACGTCGCCGGCATCGCGACCCTCAAGCAGTGGCTCGCGCAGCGCCGCCCGCTGATCGATGGCGACCATCCGACCCTGACCCCGCCGCGCGGCGTGCTGCTCTTGGGCGTGCCGGGCTCCGGCAAGAGCATGTGCGCCAAGGCCATCGCCACGCTCTGGCAGCGTCCGCTGATGCGTCTCGACGCCGGCGTGCTCTACGACAAGTGGGTCGGCGAGTCGGAGCACCGCCTGCGCGAGGCGCTCAAGCAGGCCGAGGCTATGGCGCCGCTGGTGTTGTGGATCGATGAGATCGAGAAGGCCTTCGCCGCGGCCGCCAGCCATTCCACCGATGGCGGGCTGTCGCAACGCCTGTTCGGCAGCCTCCTGACCTGGATGCAGGAGCGGAAGTCCGCGGTCTTCATGGTCGCGACCGCCAATGACATCGAAGCCCTCCCGGCCGAGCTGCTGCGCAAGGGCCGCTTCGACGAGATCTTCTTCCTCGACCTGCCGGATCTGGCGACGCGCGGCGAGCTGTTTCGCATCCACCTGCGTCGGCGCGGCCAGGATCCGACCGGCATCGACATCCCGGCCCTGGCGGAGGCGGCCGACGACTTCTCGGGCGCTGAGATCGAGCATGTGGTCACCACCACCCTGATCGACCTGCTCGGCACGCAGCAGCCGCTGTCGACCGCCGCGCTCGCGGCCGCGATCACCGCGACCACGCCGCTGGCGGTGACCATGGCCGAGCAGGTGACGCGGCTGCGCGCCTGGGCGCTGGTGCGCTGCCGCCGCGCCGGCGCCGAACCGGGTGCCGGCGCGACCGGTCGCCCGGCCGATGGCGCGCATCGCAGCGGGCTAGGCAACTAGTTCATACGTTGCCATCTGCCCTGTTTCTACCACTGCGCTAGGCGAATGACTCAACGCCGCGCCTTTCCGCGCGTACGACCGATTGGATGCTTGTTGGCCCGCTCTTGCCATGCACAACTGTCAGGGTGAGCCCACGCACGCTCCTCATCGCTCCGCCACTGCACTCCGGGACGCTCGTCATCGAGGGTGACGAGGCGCATCATGGCCGGGTGGTGCTGCGCCTGCGCCCGGGCGATGACGTGCGCCTTGCCGATGGCGAGGGCCATGCCGCGGCCGCGGTGGTGACCGGGGTCGGCCGCGAGGCGCTCGAGGTCGAGGTCGCCGCAGTCGAGTCCGTGGCGGCCGTCCCGGTCGGACAGCTGACCGTCGCCAGCGCCGTGCCCAAGGGCGACCGCTTCGCCGAGCTGGTGCGCGGCTTGACCGAGCTTGGCGTCGGGTGCTTCATCCCGCTGGAGTGCGCACGCGGCGAACGCGTGCCGGGGAATCTCGATCGCGCCCGGCGCATCGCCGCCGAGGCGCTCAAGCAGTGCCACCGCTCGCGCCATCTCGAGATCCTGCCGGGCCAGAGCCTGAGCGCGCTGGCGCAGGCGGGCGGCGCCCTGGTGGTGCTCGATCCGCTCGGTGAACCGGCCCGGCCGGGCGCGCCTGGGCCGACCACCCTGATCATCGGCCCCGAAGGGGGCCTGAGCGACGACGAGCGCACCACCCTGGCGGGTTTTCCGAGCATGCGCTTAGGCGGCACCATCCTCCGCATCGAGACCGCCGCCATCGCCGCCGCGGCGGTATGGGCCGCCGCCTGGGAAGCACCGCACGCATGACCGACCCTGTCGCCGCTTCGCCAGTCCCGACTCCCGAGCCCGCGGCCCCGCCGCCGGCGCGCTCGGGCGGCTTCACCTTCACCGATGGCGGCTGCCGCACCGAGGTGCGCATCGGCGGGCTGCTGGTGTTGGGTGCGGTGTTCCTGTGGCTGTGGCTCGGGCCGCAATGGGCCACCCGGCTCTACCTGGTCGGCGCGCCGCTGCTGCTGGTCGGCATCCCCTGGCAGGTGCTGCAGGCGCGCCAGGGCCGTCCCGGCTATCCGTGGAAGCTCGGCCTGGCCTTTACGCTGTTCGCGGCCGCGATGTGGCCGGATCTGCGCTACCGCGATGACATCCCGGGAGCCGTTGATGTGCAGACCATCGTGCCCCTGCTCGGCCTGGCCGGACTGTGGATCCTGCTGTGGTGGCCCGTCGCGGTGCTGCGCGCCCGGGCCTTCCGACGGGAGTCGGCATGACCCTCACCCCCGCGCAGCGCACGCTCGCCATCTGGGGCGGTGGCACCGGCGCGCTGCTGATCGTGGTGCTGGTCATCCTCGCGGTGCGCGGCTCGACCGAGAGCGATCTCGATGGCGAGGCGCAGAAGCTCTACGCGGACTATCTCAGGCTCTATCACCCCGACAAGCCCAGCGACGGGCTGCCCGCAGCCGACGCCGAACGCGCCCTGACCCAGGCCCAGGACATGCAGCTTGATGCCCTGAACAAGGCCGAGTCGGTGCTGGTGCCGGACCTGCCGCGTCCGTACCGCACCATGGACGTCAACGAGGCCGACGCCCAGGTCCACGCCGACTACCAGGCCATCCACCAGCTCTCCCAGAGCCACCGCATCAAGCTGCCTGAGGACCTGCCCTTCCTCTCGGGGCTCGACCAGGATCCCGCCCGCCGCTCGGTGCAGCTGGCCAAGCTCTACCTGTACCGCGCGGTGCTCGACCGCTGCATGGACGCCGGCGTGCACCGCATCATCAATGTCCTGCCCGGCAAGGCCGTCCTCGACCCCACCAGCAGCTACATGCAGGTCTCCTGCGTGTTCACCGTCGACACCCACTATGAGGGCGGCCAGGCCCTGCTGCAGGAGCTGCTCAAGGCCAATGCCATCGGCATCGGCATCTCGTCGCTGTCGATCGAGAAGATCTCGGACGTGATGCAGAACATGCAGTTCACGGCCAACCTCCTCTATCCGGTGCGTTCCGACAACCACCCCACGGCCCGCGCCCAGGGCCAGACGGTCAGCAGGGGCGACTGATGAAGATCGCCTTCACCATGCAGATGTGGATCGCCATCGGACTCATGCTCCTGGCGGTGGTCGTCACGCTCTCGCCGATCATCGGCACCAACGGCCACTGGTCCTCGCCGGTCACCGAGTACCGCGTGGTCGGACCGGATCTGAACACCCCGGTGTACCCGGCCGAGCGCGCCACCGAGGCGATCGTGCCGGATCTCAGCGGCACGCCGTCACATAATCCGTTCAATGCACGTTCCAATGGCGGGCCGCCCTCGGTGCGCATCCCGCCGCCGCCGATCCCGCATCTCGACTATCCCGCGCTGCCGGTCATGCCGGCCGCCTTTCACTAGACCTGGAGGACGCGATGCGTGCCATGCGATTGTTGCCGGCGGCCCTCTGCCTGGTCCTCGGACTATGCGGAACCGGCATCCTCGGCGCCGCGGAGTACATCGATCTGGTGGTGCGGCCGCTGGATGAGATCACGCTCAAGGACGGCACCATCGTCAAGGGCCGGGTGATCGAGAACCTGGCCGACAGTGTCCGCATCCGCCTGCCCGACAACGGCGGCGAGAAGGTCATCCCGAAGGAGCTGATCAACGGCGACATCCTCTACAAGCAGACCGCCGGCCAGGTGCTGCACCGCCGCGCGCAGCAGGACCTCGACGCCAGCGACGTGCACGATCTGCAGCACACCCTGAAGTGGGGCATCGACAACGGCGCCAAGGATGACGTGCTCGATGTCGCGCGCTCGGCCATGGCCTCGGCCACCACCACCGAGCTGGCCGAGACCCTGATCCCATTCCTGATCGCCAACAACGACAACGATGACGCCCTGACGCTGTTGAAACCGCTGCTGGTGAAGTTCCCGCAGTGGTCCAAGGGCTATGAGATGATGGCGCAGATCCTCAAGGCCCTGGGCAAGGATGCGGATCTCGCGGCGCTGATCACCCAATGGCTGGCGATCGAGCCGACCGCGCAGGTGCCCAACCGCTATCTCGCGGGTGCGGCCGAGAAGCAGGGCAACCTGCGCGCCGCGCTGGAGGCCTACCGCAAGGGCTACAACCTCTACGGCGACAACGAATCCGGTCTCGGCTTCGCCCGCACCTCGCTCAAGCTCGGTCTCTATGACGACGCCCAGACCACCGCCGATGCGCTGATCAAGGCCGGGCAGATGGTCGACGAGGCCACCGCCATCGACGGCGCGGTGGCTCTCGCCAAGGGCGACGGCGTGAAGGCGCATGCGGCCTTCCAGCAGGCGCTCACCGGCAAGCTCTCGCCCGAAACCCAGGGCTGGGTGCGCTACGACGAGGGCCTGATCGCCTACCGCCTGGGACAGGTGGACCAGGCGCGGCTGAACTGGAAGGATCTCGACCTGCCGCTGGCCAAGCTCGGGCTGGCGATGCTCGACCGCCAGCCCTTCCCGCTCGATCAGGCCTCGCCCGAGATGCAGGCGATGGTCACTGAGTACAATGCCTCGATCCTGCTTGAGAACGGCCGCTTCGACCAGGCCCGCGCGCTGCTCGATCCGGGCAGCTCCTCCCGCCAGGCCTTCCTCGCCCAGCTCGCGGCCCTGAAGCATCCGACCGAGGAGAACCTGCAGGCGGTCGCCACCAATCCCAGCCCCGAGTCGCTGCGCTGGCAGACCTACTTCTACATCCAGCTCGGCAAGTGGCCCCAGGCCGAGGCGGTGGTTGCGCAGCTGCCCGACAACGACGGCTACGCGGCGGTATGCCGGGTCTACCTCGCCGAGGCGCGCAAGGACACGGCGGCGGCGCGCGCCGCCTTCGACAAGGTCAAGGACTCGGTCAATCCGCCCACCGAGTACGTGCGCCGCCTCAACCAGGCCTACGAGGAGGCGGCCGACGAGCTGTTCACCGAGAAGTTCGACTGCCCGTCGGAGGCGCTGAGCACGCGCGAGGTGCCCTGGACCTTCCTAGCACCCGGCACCTCGATCGAGATGCATACCGACAGTGACAAGCTGATCCTCTCCGGCACCCAGGCTGCCGGCCAGGATTCGGTCTCGCGCCTCTACCGCCGCGCCTCGGCGGTGGGTCTGCGCTGGGTCCAGTCCTCGTTCGACGTGGCCGGCGCCAATGGCGCCTATTGCGGACTGGAGATCCTCGACATGGACATGGCCAACGGGGTCGCCTTCGCCATCCAGGGCGACAACCACCTCGGCTGGCGCCAGGAGACCAGCGGCGTCTGGGGCGCCTGGACGCCGCTGGATGCCGACGCGGCCCAGAGCCAGATCCTGCGCATGAGCCTCAGCCATGGCTCGGTCACCCTCGAAGTCCCGGGCGATGACGTGCCCAAGAGCTGGACGGTCGCCACGGGGCTGTTCAAGGACCAGGTGCAGCTGACCGTGTCGGTGTTTGGCACCGCCGACCTCAACACCACCTGGACGGTCGCGGTCCATGACTTCATGATGCAGTCGCGCTCCCTCGCCAAGCCGGCTGGGCACTGAGACGGCGATGCGTCGCGCGCGCGGGCTGGCGGCAGCCGTGATGCTCTGGCTGACCCTCAAGGCGGTCCCGGCCGAGGAGGCGTCGAGCGCACCACCGCAGGGCCGTCCGCCGGATCTGGCCGCAGACGTCACCCCGGCACCCGCCGCCGCGTCGAGCGCATCCGCGCCGTCCGCTGTGCCCGGGTCCAGACCCGAGTCCAGGCCGACGTCCACCGCCCCCACGTCCACGTCCACCGCAACGCGCCTGCCCTCCGCCCCTCCCGAGCCGGCGCCTGCTGCCGCACCCGCGTCCAGCGTCCTCGCCGTGGTGCCGGCCCCGCCACCGCCCGTGCATGCCGCGCCGGTGCGCTGGGACTACCTGCCGACGGTCGGCTACCTCGGGGACACGCTGTGGTTCTCACTGCGGGTCGGAGCCGGAGCCGATCGCTGGCAGGTTCGCACCAATGCCGGGGTGATCGCCAACGAGAGCGGACCTGAGGCGCAGACCGTCGACTGCCACCTGCTGCTCCCGTCGGACGCCACGGCGCTCTCCTGGATCGAGTTCTCGGGACCGGGCCAGCGGCGTCTGGTGCATCTCGTCGCTCCCGGCGCGGGCGCGGCCCTGGCGCTCGACCGCTGGCAGCGCCTGAGCATCGCCGGCGAGGCGGTGGTGCTGACCGTGGACCGCACCGAGCCGGATCGTGACCGGCGCTGGCGCCCGGTGCGCTTCTCCGATGCCACCACCCCGCTGCCCTGTCCGGTGACCATCCAGGCCGACCAGGGGGTCGGCGGCGATGGCGGGATCCTCTCGGCGGTGATCAATGCGCAGAAGGCCGCCGTCGCGTCGTGCAACACCCTGGTGCTGGTCCCATCCTCGGACCAGGGGGCCGGCTGGAAGCACCGCGAGTACCGCCAGGTCCTGGCCTGGCTGGTATCCGACCTGCAGTCGCGCCACGCCACGCATGTGGTGCTGGTCGATCCGGTGGCCCCCGAGGTGCTGCGCCCGGACATCACGCCGCTGATCACCCAGGTGCAGGATGTCGCCGACGCCTATCACTGCCGCATCGTCGCCCTGCGCGGTCTGTCGCAGGACCGCTACTGGCTGGTCAGCCCCGGAGTGCTGGGCACCACGCTCAATGCCGAGGGGCGCAGCGCGCTTGATGCCGCGCTTGGGCCGTGGCGCTAAGCGAAGCCTCCTGAGCGGGGTTTCAGCGCCGCTAGCGCGCCCGACCGCCTGCCCAGGATGCCGCCGATGCGCTGCCAGCTGTTCCGCACTGATCCGCCGACGCTCCTCGCCGCCCTGACCGAGGAGGCGATGCTGGTGCGCTACCAGGACTACCTGGCCCAGGAGATCCCATCGCTGGCCGAGCAGACCCTGATCCGGCACCTGCGCCGCCTGAGCGGCTACGCCAGCCAGGTGCTCAGCAGCGGTTTCGAGACCGTGGCGCGCAATGACCTGCCGGCTGTGGATGAGCTGCTTAGCGACGTCTTCGCGGTCGCCACCTTCCTGGGCTGGGCCCTGCCCATGGAGAGCCTCGGCGACTCCGACCAGGACCTCACGGACCTGCCGCGCGGCCTGCTCGGTGCCGATCGCAATGCGGATTCGGCGCGGGTCTGGCTGCTCGATGGCGCGACCGTGGCCCTGTCGCGCGCGCGCACCGTCAGCGACACGGTCGACATGACCGGCCACAACCGCGCACCGCCGCCCTGACCCGGTCCCGACCCGGGGACTTGCCCGAGGCCATGGCCATGGTATTCAATTGTGCATGAGCCTTCCGGGCCGCATCGCGTGGTCGTTGTGCCTGCTCGGCCTGGGGAGTGCCAGCGCTGCCGAGAGTGCGCCTCCGGCAACCGGCTCCCCGACCGCCATGCCGTCGCCGGCCAGTGCGCAGGCGCGCTCCACGCCACCGGGTCCGGGACCGCATCTTGTCCCGACGTCGCCGTCCGCGGTGCCCCCATCCGACTGGAGCTGGCGCATCACCGCTGGTCCGGGCCTGGCGCGCGAGCGCCTGCACTACGCCGCCAGCGCCCAGCCCACGAGCCCGGTCCAGGCCGGCTATGCCCCGACCCAGGCCAGCGCCGTGGCGAGCGCCACCTGCGCCACGGTGGAACTCGATCTCACCGCCCTGCATGGGCTGCCCCGCAGGCCCGGCGCGAGCGGCCTGGTCTATGGTTATGAACTGACCCTGGCTGACGACGCGACCAGCACCGTGAGCCTGCCGGTGGTCGACGCCGACCAGTCCGCATCGACGCGCAACGGCACGAGCTTCACCAGTGCGCTGTCGCTGCAGACCCTCGGGCTCGGCATGCCGGTCGGCTGGGCCTGGCAGGAGGGGACGCGCTGGTCCTGGACCGCGCTCGGATCCGCGCACCTCGGGCTGATGCACCTGCGCTACACCTCGGGCGAGAACGAGGTCTATGGCCGCAATGCGCCCTTGAACCTCTATGCCAACGACCTCGTCGCCCTGGCCGGTGATGTCGGCGCGCGCGCCGGCTGCAGCTACCAGGCGCGATCCGGCGTGAGCCTGAGCGCTGCGCTCGGCTGCCGCTACGGCCAGTCCCTCAGCGGGCGGACCGACGACCAGGTCGTCTACTACCAGGGTGCTGCCGATGCGCAGCCGGGACACTATTCGGAACGTCTGCGCATCGCCACCGTCACGGCCTATCTCACGCTCGGAATCGGCGGCCGCTTCTAGGAGGGCCAGCGCCACCACCACCGGGCGCAGCGCCGGGTTGGTTCAGAACTGGTAGTCGAGGCTGAAGTAGGTGACGAACTTCTTCTGATCCTCGAGCTGCTGCGCGAAGATCAGCCCCGGATTGATGAAGGCGGTCCAGAACTCGAGATTGGCGCGCAGCTCCGCGCCGACCGAGCTGTACCAGGTGCCGTCGCCGAAGAGATGGTCCTCGGAAGCCTTGGCGGTGTCATAGAAGCCCTCGACCGTGACCTGGCGGATGACGAAGGGCGAGGTGCTGAAGCCTGCGAAGGGCCGATAGACCGGCAGGCGGTAGGCGACACTGCCGGCGGTGGCGTAGTTGCCGACCGCGACGGTGTGGTAGTAGTAGCCGCGCGGCAGCCCGATGCCGGAATAGCCGCCGATCGCGAACTGGCCCTGCAGGGTGCGCTGCCCGGAGCTGACGCCGACGATGCCGCCGAACACCAGCTGGTGCCCGGCCGAGGGGATGACGCTGATGATCTTGGTGCCGATGCCCAGCAGGCTCGCGCCGCGATAGCCCGACTGCCAATGGTTGTACTGCGCGGTCACCGCGAACTGGTCGGCCTCCTCATAGGTGTAACTGGTCGGATAGAACGAGGAGCTGTCGAAGGCCACCGTCGCATTGACGAAGGTGTCGCGTCCGGTCAGGGCGGGCGGCGTGGCCAGGGGGACGCCCCGGTAGACATTGGTATAGCTATCCAGGCTCTGCGTGTCCGACACGCCGACCCCGACATAGCCGAGGTAGCGGCGCGCCAGGCCGTTTAGGTTGTAGCCGGCCAGGGCCTCGACCGAGTTCACGTTCTCGGCGTAGTCGTAGAAGTTGCCGTACACGTCCTCGACGATGTGGTCATAGCCCAGCTGGCTGCGGGTCGCCACGACGCCCATGTCGATCCATTGGCCGCTGTAATCGTAGCTGGCCATGCCGACCGGCGTGCCGTTGACCAGGCCCGCGCCCACACCGGTGATGAACTCGTGCGTGAAGACCGGATCCGCGGCCATGCCGATGACGCCGATGCCGCCGCTGGGGACCACGAACTCGGTCGGCGTCCAGAACAGCGGCCGCACCTCCTCCAGGCCATGATAGGGGCGGGCGACCAGGTCCTTGGAATCGCCGGCGTCGGATGGCAGCGACCAGCGCGCGCTGTCCGAGGCGCTCGGCGCATCGGACAGCAGGTCACCGCCCGAGCCACCCGCGGGCGCGACGAGCACTCCCGCGCCGGCGGGCATGGCCGGGGACGCGTGCGGCGCCGAGCGCACCGCACCGAACGCCGCGCTCGCGTCGGCGAGGGCCGCCCCGCCCACGACGCCGGCCGGATGGGCTGCGCTACGGTCGAGTTGGGTAAAGCGCGGCGCGGTGCGCGCCAGGGGGGCGGGGAAGAGCAGATGGATGGCCGGGATCGCCGCGGGCCAGAGCGCCGGATCGTCCGGGATTTCCGCCAGGTAGGGGCCATGGCTGTCGCAGTCGATGATCGCGAAGGCGCCCCCACCGTGCTTGGGAACGCAGGCCAGTACGCCGCCGATGGTATTGGTCACCGGCACCAGCACGCCGGGCTTGTCCGGATCGATGCAGTAGGCGTTGGCCACCCCGGAGACATCCGAGCAGATGAACAAGCGCGTGCCCGCGTCGTTCCACACCGGCTGCAGGATGCGTCCCGCGACGCGCGCCAGCACGGTGCGGGTGCCCGGGGCGGCCAGCGGCGCGAGCAGCAGCGTCGAGCCGCGCTCATCGGTCTCAATCCAGGTCAGCTCATCGGCGTGCGGCCGGAAGGCCGGGCTCCAGGGGATGCCCTGGGTCGGGAACACGCTCCAGCCCTGGGCTGAGTCGGAACCGAAAAAATGGTCGTTGAGCGAGACGTTCTCGAGGACGATGTCATGCAGCGATGCGGGCAGCAGGTGCAGCCCGGCGATCTGGTACGAGCCGGGCGCGGTGCCGACATGGCGGACATCGTCCTGCACCATGCGCGGCCCGTCGATGCGGTGCACGTGGCCGCCGGGCGTGATCACCGAGATCATGCTGCGCGCCCAGGGGTTGTCGCTGGCGTGGGTCTCGGTGTAGGTCAGCGTGCCGTCGGGCAGCGAACGCGCATCGCCCTGTGACCAGGAGGTCAACCCGGTGGTGCTGATGCGCCCCGAGCCGTCCGGCGTGACCGCGACCTTGATGAAGTGCGGGTCGCCATAAGGCGGGTTGTAGGCGGCGAAGAGCCGCCCGTCGGCGGTCCAGGCCGGCGCGGAGACGACCCCGTCAACGTCGGTCAGGCGCCGTGAGACGGTCACCGGCTGGGTGCGGATCAGCGCCAGCTGCCCGAGCTGCTCGGCCATAAGCGCATTGCGCGCCTCCTCGATCAGGTCGGTGTGCTCCTTGCCCAGCAGCGGCACCGGGCCGCCATTGAACTGGAACGGCCAGCGGTGCTCCTGGCGCTCGATGAACTGCCAGATCGTGTAGCGGTCGCCATAGGCGGCGTCCAGGTAGCGCAGGTAGGCGATGCCATAGATGTAGACCTCGGTGCCGAACGGCCAGCGCTGCTGGGTCAGCCGCCATTTGGAGACCTCCGGGATGCCCTCCGGCGAGGCCGCATCGAGGCGCCAGACCATGTGCGTGAGGCTGTCGCGGCCGCGGCCGCCCCAGGGCGAGCCGGGTGGGGCGTAGACCGTCTCCGACCACTGCGCGCAACCCTCCTGCCAGAACGAGGGCATGGTGGCGTGCGCCGGGATGTCGAGATAGGCCATGATCAGGCTGATCGGGTCGCCGAAGGGCAGGATGCGCCCGAAGATCTCCTGCATGACGTGCCTGAACGGGTTCGGATCGCGGTCATTGGAGAGGTGATGGGTCAGCTCGTGTGTGAAGGTCCGCTCCAGCTCATCGCCGCCGGTATAGATGAACGAGGCCTGGGTCGCCGGGGCCAGGTCGATGTTGACGATCGGCACCGGGATGGTGGTCGAGAAGCCGTTGTGCGTCTCGGCGTCATCCGACAGCAGCAGGGTCAGGCGGTGGGTGATCTCGTAGCCGGCGTCGCGCGCCAGGCGCACATAGATGAGGTCCGCGCGGGCGATGAAGGGCTTGAGCTGCTCGATCTCGTCGGCCGGCGCCAGCACATGCAGATGCGCGGTGTCGACCACCGCCAGCTCGTCGCCGGGCTTGATCAGCATCAGCTCCTCGCTGGCCTGGGCCGCGAAGGGGCAGCTCAGCAGCAGCACGCAGGCGATAAGCGCGTGCCTGGGCGTGACGGACAGCAGACGACGGATCAGCGACGGCGGACGGCAGGCGGGCATGGGGTCCTAGGCTTGGGCCCGCACGGGCTCACACCAGCACGGGGATGGTCATGGCCTGGCCGCAGCGCGGGCAGGGCATCTGCTCACCGGAGAGCCGATGGGCGATCGAGAACCAGCCGCCGCAGGCGCTGCAGGTGATCGCCTCCGACGGTTCATTGGCGGCGCGCTTCTTCTCGTCCTTGGGCTCATCGAGCTTGAGGGCATCGGGATCGTCGTCGTCCTTGAGGTCGATGGCGACCTCGGCCTGGGCCTTGCTGAGATCCTCGGCATGGAAGGTCAGCCGGGCGTGGCCGATCTTGACGATGTCCCGTTCCGCGACCAGGGTCCTGCCCTCGACCTTGGACTTGGCCACCCAGGTGCCATTCGAGCTGCCGAGGTCCTCGACGTACCACTTGTCGCCCTCGCGCACGAAGGCGCAGTGCTCGCGCGAGATGCTGGTGTGCTTGATCGGGATGTCGGTCGCCGAGGCGCGTCCCAGGACGATGCGGTCCTTGCTCAAGGCACTGCGGGTGTACCCTTCGGCTCCCTTGATACGGATGGTGAGAAATGCCATCGGTGCTCCTGCGAAGGTAGGGCCCAGCGTTTCCAAGGCCAGCGGGTTGTACGGAGCAAGTGTGGACCAGTTGACGAGCATTGCCAGCCAACGTGCCTGGAGCCGCGCCCGGCGCGCTGCCGGCGAGCGGATCAGCTTCGTGCCGACCATGGGGGCCCTGCATGAGGGGCATCTATCTTTGGTACGGCGCGCGCGCCAGGACGCCAAACGGGTCGTGGTCTCGATCTACGTCAACCCGACGCAATTCGACAATCCCGAGGACCTCAGCGCCTACCCGGTGACCCTCGCCGCGGACCTCGCGCTGCTCGAGAAGGAGGGGGTCGACGCGGTCTTCCTGCCGACCACCAGCGAGATGTACCCGAACGGCTACTGCACCTTCGTCGAGGTGGTCGGCCCCCTGACCGACAAGATGTGCGCCATCGCCCGCCCCGGGCACTTCCGCGGCGTGGCCACGGTCGTCACCAAGCTCTTCACCATCGTCGAGCCCGACAGCGCGGTCTTCGGCCAGAAGGATCTGCAGCAGGTCCTGATCATCTCGCGCATGACCGGCGATCTGGCGCTGCCGGTCGAGGTCCTGGTCTCCCCGACGCTGCGCGACCCCGACGGCCTGGCCATGTCCAGCCGCAACCGCCGCCTGAATCCGGAGATGCGCGCCAAGGCGCTGTCCCTGCCCTTTGGCCTGGAGCAGGCCAACCGTGCCTTCAAGCAGGGCGAGCGCACCGCGGTCAAGCTCGAGGAGCTGCTCTACAATGAGCTCCTGGTCCATCCCGGTGTCGACGTCGACTACGCGACCATCGTCGAGCTGCCCGGCTTCAATGAGCCGGAGTTCGCCAACGACCAGTGCATCCTCGCTGCGGCGGTCTTCGTCGACGGCGTGCGCCTGATCGACCACATCCATCTCGGAGGCCAGTCGCTGACGGTCGCGCAGGCGTAGCCGTGGTGGCGTGCGCGCCACCACTCCTAGGCTGACCGAGAGCGACGCGATGAGGATGCGAGGGCAGGCGCCAGCGGGAGGATGACGTTGATGATGCAGAGGCAGAGGCAGAGGCAGAGGCAGAAGCTGAGGACGGGGACGCTCCCATGAAGATCGACGTCTTCAAGGACATGAACGAGCAGCAGCGCGAGGCCATCGCGCACATGCAAGGTCCGCTGCTGGTGGTCGCCGGGGCCGGCTCGGGCAAGACCCGCGTCATCACGCACCGCATCGCCAACATCGTCCAGCAGGGCACGCCGCCTGACCGCATCCTCGCCATCACCTTCACCAACAAGGCCGCGGGCGAGATGAAGGAGCGCGTGCACCGCCTGCTCGGATTGCAGACGCCGTGGATCACCACCTTCCACAGCTCCGGGTTGCGCATGCTCAAGATGGAGTCGCAGGCCCTGGGCTTCGAGCATCCCTTCACGGTCATGGACGAGGAGGAGCAGCTCAAGCGCTACAAGCGCATCTACAAGGAGCTCGAGATCGATCCGAAGATCATCGATCCGCGCAAGGTGCGCTGGCGCATCAGCTGGTGGAAGAACCAGCTCACCGACATCCACAAGGTCGAACCCTCCGACGACACCGACGTGCTCGCCAAGCGTCTGTTCGCGCGCTATGAGGAGGTCTGCCGCCAGGAGTGCGTGCTCGACTTCGACGACCTGCTGGTGTGGCCGGTGCGCCTGCTGGAGCGCAATCCGGAGCTGCGCCAGAAGTGGATCAAGCGCTTCCCCTTCATCCTCATCGACGAGTACCAGGACACCAACAAGGCGCAGTACCGCTTTGTGCAGCTGCTGGGCGAGCACCGCAACATCTGCGCCACCGGCGATCCCGACCAGGCGATCTACGGCTGGCGCGGCGCGGACATCGAGAACATCCTCAACTTCGAAGCCGATTATCCCGGCTGCAAGGTGGTGCTGCTCGAGCAGAACTACCGCTCGACCAAGACCATCCTGCGCGCCGCGCAGGGCGTGGTCTCGCACAATGAGAAGCGCAAAGACAAGACCATCCGCACCGACAACGAGGATGGCATGCCGATCAACATCCTCGCAGTCGACGACGAGATGGATGAGAGCTTCGCCGTGGCCGCGGCGGTGGAGCGCCTGACCAAGGAGGGGGTCGCGCTCTCCGGCATGGCGGTCTTCTATCGTACCAACGCCCAGTCGCGGGTCCTGGAGGACGGCCTGCGCCGCCGCGGGCTGCCCTACCGCATCCTCGGCGGCACGCGCTTCTACGACCGCCGCGAGGTCAAGGACCTGATCTCCTACCTCAAGCTCTTGATCAATCCGCGCGACCGCGACGCCTTCGAGCGCATCGCCAACATCCCGCGCCGCGGCATCGGCGAGAAGGCCCTGGAGACGATCAGCCTCATGGCCGAGGACGAGGGCGTGGGGATGCTCGAGGTGCTCGAGCGCGACCACCTCCTGGAACGCGTCGCGGTCGGGCGCAACGCGCGCTCGCTGCGCGATCTGTCGCGGGCCTGGAAGCTGGTGCGCGTGCTGCCGAGCCGCAGCCCCTCGATCTGCGTGCGCGGCGTGATCGAACTGGTCGGGCTTGAGGAGCACTACCGTGCCACCGAGGAGGCTAGCGAAGCCCAGGAGCGCATCGCCAACATCCGCGAGGTCATCACCGCCGCCGAGCAGTTCCAGGAGGCCTCGCCAGAAGGCGGTCTGGCCGGCTTCATGGAGATGATCTCCCTGGTCGCCGAGCCCGAGTCCTTCACCGTCAACCAGGGTACCAAGGTCGACCAGGTCACGCTCATGACCCTGCATTCGGCCAAGGGCCTCGAGTTCCCGGTGGTCTTCATCACCGGCTGCGAGGACGGCGTGCTGCCCCTGCAGCGCCAGGGCGTGACCGCGGATCTCGAGGAGGAGCGGCGGCTGATGTACGTGGGCATCACCCGCGCCATGAAGCAGCTCTATCTCAGCCGCGCGCGCTGCCGCATGGCCTACGGCCAGACCTTCCGCAATCCCGCCAGCCAGTTCCTCGACGAGATCCCGCCCGACTGCTTCCGCACCAAGGACGCCACCGGCCGCCATCCCGTGCCCCAGGCCTCGGCCGGGCTGGTGCGCGCCCAGCGCGCCCTGAAGGAGGCGATGAATGTCGGCGCCATCAAGCGCGGCAGCGAGCTCGGCGGTCGCGGCGGCGCGGCCGATGCGGTGGTCCTCGACGACGACCCGTTCGCGCCGGGCATGACCATCCTGCATACCCTGTTCGGCAATGGCCGGGTGGTCGAGATGCGCGGCCCGCGCGACGGGCGCAGCATCGTCATCGACTTCGAGGATCACGGGCGCAAAGAGCTGCAGTGGTCGTTCACGGCCGGGCGGATCACCAAGGCGTAGGGCGCTGGTAGCTGCCTCCGGCGCTGGTCAGGATCCGGTCATCCTTTAGTCATCCTCTGGTCATCCTTGCACGGCGTGCTCGGCGGCGGCTCGGCGCGCTTGCGACCATCCGGCGTCCCGGCTAATCTCGACCTCCCCTGCGAGCGCGCGCCGGCGCCCGGACCGACCTGACAACCCCGTTCCGACCTTCTTCACTCACACCCCAGACCGCTAGGACCACCATGATCCGCCTCCTCCTCTGCCTCGTCGCCCTGACCTTCGGGGCCCTGACCAGCGCCGCCTGTGCCGCCGCCATCCCCGACATCAGCCACGATGAGCTGGTCGCCGCGCTCAAGGACAAGAAGGTCGTGCTGATCGATGCCAACGGCACCGAGAGCTATATCGCCGGGCACATCCCGGGCGCGATCGACTACGATGCCGACAAGGCGACCCTCGCCGCGCATCTGCCTGCCGACAAGGGCGCCCTGATCGTCGCCTACTGCGGTGGACCCCAGTGCCATGCCTACCAGGCCGCCGCGGATGACGCGACGAGTCTCGGCTACACCAACGTCAAGCACCTGCGCGAAGGCATCAGCGGCTGGAAGGATTCCGGCGAGCCGCTCGAGACGGTCACCGCCAAGTAGTTTCCAGGAGCGCTCCGGTGGCAGGGTTGCCCCGACCACCGGAGTGGCATCATCGCAGCGCATGATGCGTCGCGAACTCGGCTCGACCGGCATGGTCATCTCGGTGGTCGGGGTCGGGACCTTCGCCGCCGGCGGCTGGATGTGGGGCGGCCAGGACGCCAACGATTCCAAGGCCGCCCTGCATGCCGCCCTCGATGGTGGCGTGAACTGGATCGACACCGCGCCGATCTATGGCGATGGCCTGGCGGATCGCCTGGTGGGCGAGGTGCTGCGCGAGCGCAGCGGCGCGAAGCCCCTGGTCTTCACCAAATTCGGACATCATCTGGTCAATGGCACGCGCGTCAGCAGTGGCAGCCGTGCGCAGGTGATGGCTGACTGCGATCGCGGACTACGCGATCTCGGGGTCGAGCGCATCGACCTCTTCCAGCACCATTGGCCGGCCAGCGAGCCGGTCGCGGAGACGGCGCAGGCCTGCGCGGACCTGATCACCGCCGGCAAGATCCGCGCGGTCGGCGTCAGCAACTATTCGCTTGAGCAGCTCATTGCCTGGCATGCCACGGGCCTGCCCCTGCACTGCCTGCAGACGCCTTATTCGATCCTCAAGCCGCAGGCCGCGACGGGGCTCATCCCGTGGTGCCTGGAGCATGGCGTCGGGGTCCTGGCCTACTCGCCGCTGCAGCGCGGACTGCTGTTTGGCACCTGGGGAGCCGACAAGACCTTCCCCAGCGGGGATCACCGCGGCGAGCGCTCCGACTACACCGGGCCGCGCCTGGCCCGTTCCCTGGCGGCGGTCGAGGAGCTGCGCGCCATCGGAGTCGAGGATGACATGACCGTCCCGCAGCTGGCGATCGGCGCCCTGCTCTGCACCGAGGGCCTCACCGCCTGCATCGTCGGGGCGCGCAATGCTACGCAGGGCGCGGCCCTGGGCGAGCTGGGCACGCCGCTGCGCGAGGCGCAGCGCAGCCGTGTCGACGAGGTCGCGTCGCACCTGCTGTCCGACCTCGCGGCGCTGCCCTGAGCGCATCATGGCGCGCTACGTGCTCCTGCAGACGAGTCTCGATCCGCTGCCGATCAAGCGCCTGGCGCGGGCCTTCGTCGCCAGCGGCGCGCGCGTCTCGCTCGATGCCCCCACCGTGGCGCGCTACGCCTTCGGCGTCCTGCTCGATGACCTCAGCGCCACCGCCGCCAGCAGCCTGGCCGGCGCCCTCGACGCCGAGGGCATCGCGGTCGACGCCTGCGCGGAGAGCGAGTTGCCGATGCTGCCGCGTGCGCGCGTGCTGCACCGCGCGGAGATGACCGCGGACGGGCTGGTCTACCACACCTCCCAGGACCGCACCCGCCTGGTGCCCTGGGGCATGATGCGCATCATAGCCATGGGCTCGATCCGCCGCCGGCCGCGCGCCACGCTGCGCCTGCACCTGCCGGATATCGATGAGCTGATCGAGACCCTCGACGTCGAGGATCTGCAGAAGCATGAGGACCTGGTCCTCGAACTGCTGTGCGACGGCGAGACGCCGCGCCTGCGCATCATCGCCGATGAGTTCCTCTACACCTGCCTGGGGGCGCGCATGCGCAGCCGCGCGCGCGAGAACTTCGTGCTCCTGGCGCATGAGATCCTCGAACGCTGCGATGTGATGCCCAACCGCGGCGCGGCGCGCTTCCATCTCGGCCATCCGGAATGGTTCACCTACCCCGGCTGGTCGGCCTTCGACGAGGAGACGCGCTGGCTGATGTGGAAGATCCGCTGGAACGTGGACCGGGACGCGCGTCCGGATGATCCGCCGCCGTCAGCCACGGCACCGGCGGCGCGCCGGCCGAAGGGGCGCTGAGCGACCGCGCACCGCCAGCGACGGCATGCGCACGTGCGTGACGGCTTCTTACTGTTGCTGTTGCTGTTGCTGTTGCTGTTGCTGGCTGCTGGTGCCATGGAAGCCCGAGAGGGCCTCCTTCCAGGGCTGCAGCGTGCTGGTGAAGCGCCGCTCCAGCAGCACCACGCGTCGGCCATCCATGACGTCGATCTCGCCCGCCTGGCGGAAGCCCAGGGCGCGATGGAAGGACAGCGCCACCACGTCGGTCGGGCGCTGGTTCACATGCGAGGCCAGCGACTTCATCTTCTGGGCCTCGGCCCAGGTGGTGGCCTGCTGGCACAGGGAGCGGCCCAGGCCCTTGCGGCGCGACGGCTGCCCCACCACCAGCTGGTCGATGAACAGGAAGGAGCGGCGGTTCTCAAGAAACCACAGGAACTCATGGCGCTGGCTGGGGCGTTCGGCCGAATAGGCGATCAGGTAGCCGCAGACCTCCTGGCCGCGCAGCGCGACCAGGCACAGCGCGGCGTTGGCCAGGGCGAGTGACAGCGCGGCGCCGTCCAGGGTCAGGACGCTGTCGGTGGCTTGGGCGTTCAGTGCCAGGATGCCTGCGGAATGCTGATCGGTCGCTGAGACGATGGCAGGGTCAGGCATGTTTCATGATCCATCGTGAGGGCATGGAGCCAGCGTCAACGTTGACCCGTGCTGCTTTCGTCGGCCGTGTCAGGCGTTGCGTCGCCACTGCTGTGGCAGGCGTGCGTGGTAGCGAATACGCAACACCACCGGCTCCGATCCAGCAGGTGCCGGCTGCCTAGACCGTGGCCAGCGCCTGGTCGAGATCCTGGATCAGGTCCTGGTCGTGCTCGAGGCCGACGCTCAGGCGGATCAGGTTCTCGCGGATGCCCAGCGCGAGACGCTCGTCGGGGGACTTGTCGTAATAGCTCATCAGCGCCGGCTGCTCGATCAGCGACTCCGGTCCGCCAAGCGAAGGGGCGAGGTAGGGCAGGCGCACCGCATCGACGACCCGCGAGCCCGCCGCCAGGTCGCCGCGGACGGTGAAGCTGATCAGTCCGCCGAAGCCATGCATCTGCGCCTTGGCGATGGCGTGCGCGGGATGGGTCTCAAGGCCCGGATACCAGACCTGTTCGATCTTGGGATGCGCAGCGAGGAAGCGCGCGATGGCCAGGCCGCTGCGGTTGTGCTGCTGCATGCGGATCGCGAAGGTCTTCAGGCCCCGGATCAGCATGTAGGCGGTGAAGGGGCTGGCGAGCGCACCGAGCATGCCCTGGTGCTCGCGCAGTGCGGTGATGAGCTCGCGCTTGCCGACCACCACACCCGCCATCAGGTCGTTGTGGCCGCCGAGGTACTTGGTGGCGGAATGCACCACCAGGTCGATGCCGAACTCCAGCGGCCGCAGGTTGTAGGGGGTCGCCAGGGTGGCATCGATCAGGGTCTTGATGCGCCGCGGCTTGGCGAAGGCCACCAGCCCGGCCAGGTCGATGCAGTTGAGGTAGGGATTGGTCGGGCTCTCGGTGATGATCAGCCGCGTGGTCGGCAGGCAGGCCGAGGCGATGCCCGCGACCGACGGCTCGCAGGTGGTGTGCTCGACGCCGAACTTGGCGAGGAACTCGCGCACGAAGACCCGCGTCTTGCGGTAGCTGTCGGCGGTGATCACGATGTGCATGCCCGGCTTGACCATCGCCAGCAGGGTGGTGACGATCGCCGACATGCCGGTCGAGGTCAGCAGCGCCTCGATGTCGGGCAGCGTGCCGGCCTCGAGTGCTGCGAGCTTCTTCTCGGCCACGTCCTGGGTCGGATTGCCGTAGCGGCCGTACTCCTCGGCGCGCTCGTGCTCGCCACGGAAGTAGCGGTGCAGCTCGTCGGAATCCTCGAAGGGATAGGCGGTGGCCATGATCAAGGGCGTGACCAGCGAGTCATGGGCCTTGTCACGCATCTCGCCGGCGTGCACGGCCTGGGTCTCGAAATGCATAGCGCTCTGATCGGGCTTCTTGGCCATCATTCCTGCTTTTGCGCACCTGGCCCGAAGCCAGGCAGTTCATGAGCCTGGTAGGCCGTGCCGTTCCACAGGAAGGCCCGCGCCACCACCACCTGCCGGTTGCGGCACTCCATCACCACATGCCACATCAGGGGATCGACCGGCACGCCGCCGGGGGCGGCCATGTCCTGGTCCTCGCGGCTGAAGTACGCGCCGCAGTCGACGTGGCTGTGGAAGATCCCCTGCCAGCGCTCGCCCTGGTTCGCGGCCTCGAGCGCGAGGCGGCTGGCCTGGCGCTCATTGAGCGAGAAGTAGTCGCGCCCGCCCTTGGGGAAGTCCTCGGGATTGCGCGCGTGCAGCTTGTCGGCGAGGTTCTCCATGCATTCGACGCGGACCACCGCGTCGGAGCCTACGCGCGCGAAGAACAAGCCGCAGCACTCCGACGGGTACCAGGCGGTGGCATGGTCCTGCATCGTGCGGATGAGTGCTGGGGGAATGGTGATCATCGGGCGGGGCCGCAGGCTAGCTCTGGAGGCGACCTGGACAACCGACAGCCGCCTGGTTCCTGCGGATTGGCCTGGGATTGCAGTTGGAGAGGGTCTCCCGATTGTCATAGTTCCGCTCCATGGTGGATCGTGCCGCGGACGGCCTGGGTCAGGCGGTGACCGCAACTCCTACGCCCATCTCTGCAGCGCTGAACGCCGAACCGGTCCCGGGCCGGCTGGGCGGCTTCATCCTGCTCTCCGAACTCGGCCAGGGCGGCATGGGCAGCGTCTGGCGCGCGCGCCAGGAGTCGGTCGGCCGCGAAGTCGCCTTGAAGCTGCTCGATCCCGCGCTGGCGCGCGACAGCGCCTTCACCGCTCGCTTCGTGCGTGAAGCCAAGGCGCTGGGCATGCTCAACCACCCGCATGTCGTCTCCTGCATCGATGCGGGCGTGGACCAGGGGCGCTTCTTCCTGGCCCTCGAGCTGGTGCCGGGCGGGGACGTCAGCCGCCTGGCGCGGCGCCTCGGCGGCCGCCTGCCGCTGACCGACGTGCTGTCGATCGGGCTCGACTGCGCGCGTGGCCTGGAGGCGATCCACGCCGCCGGGCTCATCCACCGCGACATCAAGCCCGCCAACATCTTCCTGACCGCCGACCCGAGCGTCGGCGGGCGCGCCAAGCTCGGGGATCTCGGCCTGGTGAGGCCGAGCGCCGGCGAGCCGCGCATGACCCATACCGGCGCGGCGCTGGGCACCCCCGCCTACATGGCGCCGGAGCAGGCGCGCGGCGAGAAGGGCATCGACATCCGCGCCGACATCTACGCCCTGGGTGCAACCCTCTTCGAGCTCAGCACCGGCGAGCCGCCCTTCGCCGGCGAGACCGCCTATGCGGTGGTCTCGCAGGTGCTCGCCGGCCCGGTGCCCGATCCGCGCCGCCTCAATCCCGAGATCTCGGTGGCCATGGCCGCGGTCATCCTGCGCGCCATGGCGCGCGCGCCGGCG
>Ga0302314_10003107_pt1 | contig 30744 bp, 18 predicted proteins | sample III_Palsa_N2_3_FD_200533 | JGI IMG/M metagenome (GOLD analysis project Ga0302314, IMG submission 200533) | Peat permafrost microbial communities from Stordalen Mire near Abisko, Sweden - III_Palsa_N2_3 | ecosystem: Environmental > Terrestrial > Soil > Palsa > Peat permafrost | place: Sweden... | reverse complement strand
ATCGTCCGTCCGAGCATCGTCGAAAGCGCGCTTCGCTACCCCTTCCCGGGCTGGAACGAGGGATTCACCACCTCGGCTCCCCTGGCCTATGCCGGGTTGAAGGGCCAGCGGGCCCTTCCCACCGGCGAGCGCACCATCCTCGACATTGTGCCCGTGGATTTGGTGGCCGGCTCCCTCATCGCCATCACCGCCCACACCTTGACCACCCGGGAGCGCCGCGTTTACCACCAGGCTTCGGGCGACGTGAACCCGCTCTACGCCGCTCGCTCCTCGGAGCTGGTGGGGCTCTACCGGCGCCGTTTCTTCCGGAACAAATCCACCGGCAGCAAGCTGTGGAACGAAGTGCAGAGTCGGCTGGAACCGACGGCGGTGAGCAAGCGTGCCTTCCAGCTGCGCTCCACGCCGCTCGTCGCCAAGGGAGCCAAGCTGCTGCGCGAGGCGCTGGACCAGCTGCAGCCCACCTGGGGAGCGCCGCGCGTCTCGGCGCTGATGGAGCGGGCCCAGGACCGTCTCTTGGACGTGGAGGAGCAGGCAAGCTCCTTCTCGTCTCTGGTGGACTTGTTCCTGCCCTTCATCTGGGAAAACCACTACGTCTTTCGCTGCGACAACACGCGCTCTGTCCACGCCCGCCTCAGCCCAGAGGACGCGGTGCGGCTGGCGTGGGACCCGGAGTCCATCGACTGGCGACACTACTTCCTCGAAGTCCACTTGCCCGGCCTCGAGAAGTGGGTCTTCCCCGCCCTGGAAGAGGAGCGGGAGCGCCGCACGGCCATCCACGCCCACCGCGACTTGCTCGAGCTCTTCGACGCCTCGGTGCGGGCCCACCGTCACCGGGTGGCCTTCCGCCTCGTGGAGGGAGACCGCGAGGAGCGCTTCACCTATGGCGAGACGGCGCGCTGGGTGGCACGGGTGGCCAGCTTTCTGGCTCGAGCCGGCGTGGCCCCGGGGTCTCGCGTGCTGCTGGTCAGCGAGAACCGGCCCGAGTGGGCCTTCGCCTACTTCGGGATTCTGAAAGCAGGCGCCACGGTGGTTCCCGTCGACGCGGTGTCGAGCGAGGCCGAGGCCGTCAACATCGCGCGCCGTGCCGAGGCCCGGGCGGTGCTGCTTTCCGAGGAAGCGGCGCGGGACCTGCCTGGCCTGTGGCGAGCGCTGGTCGGTGCCGGGCTCCAGACGCAAGTCTTCACGCTGGCCCAGGCCATGGAGGGGGACGACACCGCGCCGGACCGCATTGCCGTTCTCCCGAAGTCGGTGGCCCCCGACGACGTCGCCTCTCTCATTTTCACGAGCGGCACCACCGGCCAGCCGAAGGGAGTGATGCTCACCCACCGGAACTTTGCTTCTCTCGTCCCGAAGCTCGCCGGCTCCTTTGATTTCGGCGTCGGGGATGGGCTCCTGTCGGTGTTGCCGCTCCACCACACCTTCGAGTTCTCCGCCGGGCTGCTCACCCCGCTCAGTCGCGGGGCGGAGATTACCTACCTCGACGAGCTCACCACCGACCGCCTGGGCGACGTCTTCGAGACCGGCCGCATCACGGCCATGGTGGGCGTCCCGGCGCTGTGGTCGCTCTTGCACCGGAAAATTACCCAGGAGTTCGCGGCCAGGCCGGCTCTGGTGGAGCAAGCCATCCGCGGGCTGATGAGTGCGCACGCCGAGCTCCGCAACCGGCGCAACATCAACCTCGGCAAGCTACTCTTCTGGCCCATCCACCGGCGCTTCGGCGGACGCATCAAGTTTCTCGTGAGCGGCGGCTCGGCGCTGCCCGACGAGGTGCACCAGGCCTTTCATGCGCTCGGCTTTGACCTGGCCGAGGGCTACGGACTGACCGAGGCCGCTCCGGTGCTCACCGTCTCCTCCGCGGGGAACCGGCGACAGGTGGGGACCGTGGGCAAGCCCTTGCCCGGCATCGAGCTCCGCATCCATGAGCCCAACGCCGACGGCGTGGGCGAGGTCTGCGCGCGGGGCCCGAGTGTCATGGCGGGCTACTTTGGGGACACCGAGGCCACTGAGGCCACCCTCGTCGATGGCTGGCTGCACACCGGCGACATGGGCCGGCTCGATGATGACGGTCGACTCATGCTCCTGGGGCGCAAGAAGGACGTCATCATCGACGCCAGCGGGAAGAACGTTTACCCGGACGAGCTGGAGGACCTCTACGGGGCGCATCCGCACGTGAAGGAACTTTCCATCGTCGGCCTGCCGGACGAGACCGGGGGCGAGCGCGTGGCCTGCCTCTGCGTTCCGAACCTCCAGGACAGGCGCCGCGAGGAGGTGCGAAGCGAGCTCGAGGAGCACTTTCGAACCGTCTCCGCCGACCTTCCCTTCTACCGCCGGGTGAAGGTGCTGCGCTTCTGGGACGGGGAGCTGCCGCGCACCAGTACCCGCAAGGTGCGCCGCCCGGAAGTCCTGGCGGAGCTTCAGCGGCTGGAGAAGCTTGCCACCAGCGGCGAGCGGGCCCGCGCCACCCCGGGTGGCACCGGCTGGCTGGAAGTCCTGGTGGCAGACGTGGTGGGGCGGCCGGCGGCCGACGTGAGTGGCACCTCTCGACTGGTGGCGGACCTGGGCTTCGACTCGCTGCTTCTCACCGAGCTGTCCGTGGCGCTGGAGACCGCCGGCGTGCCAGTCCGCGAAGTGAATGACCTCACCGGGCTGCAGACGGTGGATGACCTGCGACGGCTGGTGGCCAGCTCGGGCCGATGGGTGCGGGAACGGGAGTCAGCCGAAGTCTCGGCCGAGTCCGGGGCCAGCGGGGAGCGGGAGATTCCAGTGCCCGGACCGGTGGCCACCCTCGGCCGGAGCCTGCTCTCCTTCGGCCAGAAGGTGCTCTACGGCGGCATCTTCGACGTCCACGTCACCGGCCAGGCCTTCATCCCGCAGAACCGCAACGTCCTGGTCATCGCCAACCATTCGAGTCACCTGGACATGGGGCTGGTGAAGACAGTCCTCGGGGAACAGGGGACGCGGCTGGCTGCCCTCGCGGCGCGCGACTACTTCTTCGACACGCCCATCAAGCGCGCCTACTTCGAAAACTTCACCAACCTCATCCCCATGGACCGGCATGGAAGTCTGCGCGAGTCGCTCCGCCTGGCGGGTGAGGCGCTGCACCAGGGCTACCACCTGCTCCTCTTCCCCGAGGGCACTCGCTCCGTGAATGGCGACCTTCAGGACTTCAAGCCAACGCTGGGCTACCTGGCGCTCACCTACGGCGTGGACATCCTGCCTTTGTACATCGAGGGCACCCACGCTGCGCTCCCCAAGGGAGCAATGGTCCCCAAGCGCAAGCCGCTGGCAGTACGCATCGGTCCGCCACTGCTGGTGAGCGAGCTGAAGCGCCGCGCCCAGGGAATGGCTCGAAGCGAAAGCTACCGGATGGTGACCCGCATCGCCGAGCAGGCGGTGAGGGCGCTTCAGAACCACACCGTCTTCGACCTCGAGGCCAATGCCGAGCTGTTGGCCTCCCCCGCCCCACGGCGCTCGAGTGGCGGAGGCTCCGAGCCGTGAATGTCCTGGTCACCGGCGCCACCGGCTTCCTCGGCGGCGCGGTGGTCCAGCGGCTGGCGGAGGCCGGACACCGCGTCCGGATGGTGGGCAGGAGCCCTCCTGGTCCCGCGCTTTTGGACCTCGGCGAATTCCAGGCGCTGGACCTGCAACAGCCCTCGGCGGTCCGTCCCGCGCTTTCGGGCATGGACGCACTCATGCACCTCGCCGGGCGCGTCTCGTTCGACCCCAAGGACGGTCGAGCGATGTACCAGTTGCATGTCGACGCCACCCGGGCCCTTCTCGACGAAATCCGCTCCAACGGCGGCATCGGCCGGCTGGTGCTCGCCTCGACGAGCGGCACCACCGCCGTGTCCAGCACCGAGCGGACGGCAACCGAGGAGGACACGGCTCCGCTCGACATCATCGGCCGCTGGCCGTACTACCTCTCCAAGCTTTACGAGGAGCGGCTGACCATCGACTTCTGCCGCAAGCACACCATCCCGCTGGTGGTCTGCAACCCGAGCCTGCTGCTGGGCCCCGGTGACGCACGCCTCTCCTCCACCTGGACGGTGGTGAAGTTTCTCCAGCGAGACCTGCCCGCGATGCCCAACGGGGGAATGAGCTTCGTCGACGTGCGCGATGCTGCCAGTGCCTTCGTCGCGGCGCTGACGCGGGGCGAGCTCTACGGCAAGCACCTCATGGGATTGAATCTCACCATGGCCGAATTCTTCCAGCGGCTGGAGCGCCTCACCGGCGTCCCGGCGCCGAGGCTGCGGCTTCCATCGAAGGTGAACGTGCTCGGAGCACAGCTCCTCGAGCGCTGGGCCAAGGCCCGCGGCCGCGAGCCGGCCGTCGATGCGGCGAGCGTCGACATCGCCGAGCACTGGTTCTGGGTCGACAGCCACAAGGCCGAGCAACACCTCGGCTTTCGAGCGCGCGACCCGCACCAGACGTTGCTCGACACGGTGACGGACATCATCGAGCGGATGCCGGAGACGTCCTGGCCAGGAACGAAGGGCCGTCTCGCCGAGCTGCGACGGGAGTGAGCGCAGGGCTCACGTCTCGGCCTGGGCGGACAGCCGCGGGGCTCGCGCTGGTCATCGCCGCCGCCGTCCTCGTCGCCCCATGGACTGGCCACGTCGACGACACCGACGCGCAGCTCTACCAGGTGGTGGCCCGCCACATGGTGGAGGACGGGCGCTGGCTCGACTTACGCTACCTGCCGGACGTGCACCCGCACTTCCGCGAGCATCTGCCCTTCGGGCTCTGGCCCTGGGCGGTGGCCATCCGCGTCGCCGGCGAGCGGGCACTGGCACCCCTTGCCGGGCTTTTCACGCTGGGCACGCTCGTGCTGCTCGGCTGGGTGGGCCGCCGCCTCGGCGGCTGGACGATGGCCACCCTCACCATCCTGGTGCTCGCCACCACCGAGTCCTTCATCATTTACGGAGGACGGGCGCGCCTCGACCCCCTCCTGCTGCTCCTCGTCGTCGCCTCCCTCGCGCCCGTGCTGGCGTGGCCTCCCAGGCTGCCCCGGTGGCTCCTCGGGGCGCTCTTCGCGGCCGGCGCGACGCTGGTGAAAGGCCCCTTTGGCCTCTTGCCCTTCCTCGCGGCCGGCCTCGTCGTGGCCTGGGAGCACCGGAGTGTCCGCTGGGCAGCCGCCGCCGTCGGGCTCACCTTCCTGGCAACGGTGCCGGTGGCGGCATTCCTGGTGGGCGACCGGACGTGGGGCACCGGGAGCTGGTGGAAGGGCTACCTCGACACGCAGCTCTTCGCATCGGCCACCGGCGAGCGCTCCGACGGACTCGAGCCGCCCTGGTTTCCCTTCGCCACCGTCGCCACACGCTTCTGGCCAGGGCTTCCCCTGGTGGCACTTGGCCTGGCGAGGGCTTTTTCCTGGCCGAAGGGGCTCGACCCAACAACGCCACCGACGCCGCAGGTAGCCCGACGGCTGGCCTTCTGCGCGCTCCTGGTCCTCCTCGGGCTGGCCCTGCCGGAGCGCAAGGTGTGGCACCACGCGCTGGTGGTCTACCCTCTGCTGGCGCTGCTTGCCGGAGCCGGCACGGCGCCGCTGGTGCGTCGCTGGCTGTCCACGGAGCGTCAGCGGCGCGCCGCGCTGGCGGCGCTCGGGTTTGCTGCGCTCCTTTGCGTGGCCTTCGTCGCGCTAGGCGGGGGTGCCAAGGTGTGGACGCCTTGCGTCCTGGCAGCGGAATTTCGGTCGGACTTCGACCGGCTGACTCCCGGGGAACCCGTCCTGGTGGTGTCGGACCCGCCGCACTGGCACATGGTGGCCAGCCTCGCTGCGGAACGGCAGCTCGAGCCGTGGATAGAGCAACGCCTCGTGGAAGGCGCGGACCACCATGCGCGCCTGGCGCTGGTGGAAAAGCAGCTCCTTCCGGTGGGCACGCTGCCCGCGCCCTGGCACGCGGTCGGTGAGGCGCGTGGCTGGGTGCTCTTGCGCCGCAACTAACGAACGCGCCCGAGTTTGGCACGTAGCTCCCACTTTCCAAGGTTGAAGCCACCATCAGACACGATGAAATAGAATCCTATGAATTCGGCAAGCACGGCCAGTGGAGGCGGCCAGTGAGAACCTTCCTGAAGGAAGTTGAAAAGTCCTTGGCGAGAATGAGCAATATAGCGGTAGCTCCAGAAACCGAGGACTTCACCTCGAGACTCACGTCTGTTGCTCTTGATGCGGTCGAAGCAGTTGCAGCTGCTCTCGAGTGCACCCGTGGTGATGCAATCGGCGGCGCTCTTCGCGCCGCTACCGCGGGCTACGACACAGTTTCCGGTTTAGCGATAACCGAACTGGCAAGGAGCCGTCTGAAGAGGACCCGCTGATTGCTCGAGAATTGAAACAGCAACGCGAGAGCCTCGATGAGCTCGAGAAGTTGCCATCTTCGTCGAGCGACGCGATCGAGCGGCTCCGCTTTAAGTATTCAGGCTCTAGCCTCGGTCTCCGATGAGGAGTTCTCCCATCAGCAGCGAAGACGAGGAGCGGCCAGCGCGGCGGGCGATGCCTCCTTCCGCGACAGTTTCCTGCTCACGGCTCTCCGCACGAGGCATGCCTCGACGTCTTGCACCATTCGAAGCAGACTCAAGAGTGACGCTCCGCTGGCCAACGGGAGAAGGACACGAAGAATCGCCGGGAGCTAGCGAACGCGCGTTTCCTCTTTCAATAGCCGCTCCTTCCGCCCCACGCCCCAGCGGTAACCTCCGACGGAGCCGTCCTTTCGGACGACGCGGTGGCAGGGCACCAGCACTGCCACCGCATTGGAGGCGCACGCCCGGGCCACCGCCCGCGCCGCGCGGGGGGCGCCAATTTTCCGGGCGACGTCCAGGTAGCTCGCCGTCTGGCCCACGGGAATTTCCTGGAGCGCCTTCCAGACGCGCAGTTGAAAGGCCGTGCCGTGAAGGTCGAGCGAGACGCCCGGCGACGTCCAGGGCGCATCGACGGCCCGCACCGCCTCCTGTACCCAGCGTTCCTCGGCGCCCTTGGCCAGCACCAGCTGCGCCTTTGGGTACTCGGCCCGCAACTCGGAGACGAGCGCCCCGTCGGTGCTTCCGAAGGCGACCCGGCACACCCCGCGCGGAGTGCTGGCCACCAGCGTCCGGCCGAGCGAGCTGTTGGCGAGGGCGTAGGTAATGGTTTGCCCGGCTCCGCCGGCGCGGTAGGCCGAGGGCGTCATCCCGAGCCGGAGGCCCGTCTTCTCGTAGGCCCGGCTCGGCGCCTGGTAGCCGGCTGCGTAGATGGCGCTGCTCACCCCGCCTTCGGTGCGCAGGGCCTGCTTCAGGTGCTGAAACTTTCGGGCGTCGAGATAGGCCTTGGGCGAGAGCCCGGTGTGCCGCTTGAAGAGGCGCTGGAGGTAGCTCGGGCTCAAGGAGACTTCCTGCGCGAGCTGGGCCAGCGTGGGTGGCGGCTGGCTGTCTTGCGCGAGCCGCACACGCACCCGCTCCACCAAGGCCTCGGCCGGCGCCCGGGCTGCTTGCGGACGACAGCGCCGGCAGGCGCGGTAGCCCTTGCGCTCGGCGGCCGCCGAGGAGGAAAGAAAGCGGACATTCTTCCGCAGCGGGCGGCGGGAGGGGCAGGACGGCCGGCAATAGACGGTGGTGGTCTCGACGGCGTAGACGAAGCGCCCATCCCAGAGGCGGTCACGCTCGAGCACCGCCCGCCAGCACCGCTCCGACTCGAGCTCCGAGGGCTTGGCCACCACGTCGACTCCCGCCAGCGCTTCCATTCAGGCCACCTCCCGCTCGCTGGGCAGATACCCAGCAGCGCTCGGTGGATAGGGAAAGACGTCGTCGGTGTGGCCGGGCTGGCCTCTGACGCGGGCCAGCCAGTCCACCACCGCCGGGTAGCGTTCCAGCACGAAGCCGCCCTCGTGCGCCAGATGGGTGTAGGCGTAGAGCGCGATGTCCGCGACGGAGTACGCCGCGCCAGCGAAGAAGGCGCGCTCTTGCAGGTGCTGCTCCATCGTCGAGAGGACAGCCTCTCCAAGCCGGCGCTTTGGCGCGACCTGGCTTGGGTAGCGGGCCAGCTTCCCCGTCAACGTCCAGTGCCGGAGCGTGGCAATGCTTCGCTGGTGAGACTCCTGCTCGAAAAACATCCAGCGCAGCGCCTGGGCCTGGTCCAGCGCGTCCGTCGGCCAGTAGGGCGTCCCCCGGGCGAGGAAATACAGAATGGCATTGGACTCGGGCAGGAAGACGCCGGCGCGCGGCTCGAGCACCGGGACGTTGCCGCTCGGGTTCATCCGAAGAAATTCCGGCGTGCGCGCCTCCCCTGCAAAAATATCCACCCACGTCGTCTGGTATTTCACCCCCAGGAGAGTCAGCAGCAGGCGCACCTTGTAGCCATTCAGCGAGGGGGCATAGTCATAGAGGCGCATCGGCATTCTCCCTGGCCCCAAGCGGGGAGCCGCTCCAGCGGCGGCTCTCCTTGGGGTGAAACAGAGACTTGCTCGAGCAGCGCGCCTCCGGCGCCCCGGTTGTTGCCATCGAATTCTCGATGACTCCTTTGGGCCCTCAGCGCAGGGAGGCGAGCGGAAAGTAGTGCTGGAGGATGGCCTGGTACGTCTCCCCCCGGGCAGCTCGGGTGGCTGCCCCCGCCTGACAGAGGCCGAGCCCGTGTCCGAGTCCAGCACCCCGCACTTCCACCGCGCCGCCCTCGAGGCGGAAGCTGAAGCGGCCGCTGCGCACTGCACCCCACCCCATCGCGCGGTCGAGTGCCCGCGCCACCGCGTCCCCCCGGGCGCTGCGCCCTGTCTGTGTCGCCACCACCCGGACGACGTAGCCGCCTTTGCCGGTGACGAGTTCCAGCCCTCCCGGCTCGAAGTCCACTGGCTTCCCCTCCGGCACACTGGCTTGGGAAAGCACCGGCTCGAGCGCGGCGCGGAAGCGGTCCAGCGGCACCTTCACTCCCCAGGGCTGTGCCGGACAGCCGGTGTCCGCCACCGCGGCGGCTCCGGTGACGTCACTTCCGAAGACTTCCGCCGGGTCCCCGGTATGGCCGCCGCAGGCCGCATGGAAGGGCGTCTCCGCGACTGCGCCGGAGGACAGCACCAGGACGTGGCCAGCGGTGGCCAGCGTGGCGGCCATGGCCCGGGTCCGATGCGCGGTGGGGACACCGCGGCCGCGCAGAAGCTGACAGTGTGTCAGGTCGCACGCATCGGCGTCGGCGTGCCTTGGGCCCTGGGCCAGGACGAAGCTGCGCACCACCACCGCCTGGGCGCGCAGGGCGTGCTCGGGCGTTCCGGGGGTGGTTTCGGCGGCCACCACCAGGGCCACGTAGCGCTCGAGCGGCAGCACCAGCACCATGGCCAACTCACCGTCGAGGGCGCGTATCGAGAGGGAGCCCGTGTAGCGCCGCGGTGCCTCCCCGCGGGGCTGGACGCGCCATTCCGCCTCGGGCACGAGGAAGGGCTGTGCCACCGTGGCGCCATCCACACTCAGCGACGAGCCATTCGCCTGCACCAGGTAATGGCCCGGGCCGAGGAGTTGCACCTCGTGTGGGTGCAGCCGTTCCAGGACGCGCACCCGCACCAGTCGCTCGGGCGCAGCGGGCGTCGCCGCCAGCAACGAGGCCAGAAGCGCTGTGGCACCGAGGCTCACGGCGCGCCGCCTCGCACCTGGTACTCGGCGCTGGCCAGCGCTTCTGCACCACCGGGAACCCACAGCTCCACCCGGTGACGGCCGGCGCGGGCCGGAAGGCGCCCGGTGAAGGGGGGCGCCAGCGGGAGTACCTCCCCGTCGTCCAAGCGAAGCTCGAGCCGCAGTGCTCCGGCCGGGGGACGGACGCGGACCGGGATGGACTGGGCGGAGCCCGGCACACCGGCCTCCAGGAGGTACTCGTCGCCGTCTTCCGGTGTCAGGAGTTCGGCCTCACCGCCGCTGCGCTCCGCGTCCGGCCAGGGGCCTGCCCGCCAGCCCTGGGTGCGCGCCCAGGCGTAGAAGTCCGGGCCAACGTCCAGCACTGGGCGACGCGCCCCTCCCACGCTGGTCTCGCGGTGCATCCGGCAGTCCTCCTGCGGCGCAGTGCCGGGAAGAAATACCTCCTCCACCGCGGAGGGGCAGTGCACCCCGGCGCGCAGGCCGGAGAGCGCGCACACCCGGACGTGCTCGAAGCGGCTCCTGTCGACAAGCGGCTGCCCATGAATTCCGCGCATGGCGAGCCCCAGGACACGCGCGAAGATGGGGCCGGCACCGGAGATGCCCGACACCTTGTGCATCGGGACGCCATCGAAGTTGCCAGCCCACACCGCCACCGTCCGCTCGGCGGTGAAGCCCACCGTCCAGTTGTCCACGTAGGCCCGCGAGGTGCCTGTCTTGGCTGCTACCGGAAAGGACAAGCGGAGGGCATTGTCCAGGCCGAAGGCCGGAGCCCGCGCGGCCTCGTCGGAGATGACGTCCGTAAGGAGGGCAACGACGTCGCTGGGCAGAAACCGGCGTGGCTCGAATTCTCGGGGGACGCTGAGCACCACCCCCTCCGCGTCGGTGGCGGACAGCACCGTCACCAGCGGGCCCAGCAGTCCGCCCCGCGCCAGGCCGCGGTAAGCCCGCGCCAGCTCCCAGAGACTCACATCCCCGTTGCCCAGCACCAGGCCCACGCCATAGTGCGCGGCGTCCTGCGAGAGTGACTCGAAGCCCGCGGCCCGGAGGACTGCCAGGACACGGTCCTCCCCGAGCGCCTCGGCGACGCGCACCGCCGGGACGTTGTAGCTGTTGGCCAAGGCCGCTCGCAGGCGCACCGGGCCGTGGACGTGCCGGTCATAGTTGCGCGGGACGTAGTCCCCGCCGGGGGTAGTCAGGTGCCACTCCACGTCGTTCAGGAGACTGGACGCCGTGAAGCCATGGCCCAACGCCAGCCCATAGACGAAGGGCTTGAGCGCACTTCCCGGCTGCCGCAAGGCACGGACGCCGTCGTTCTGCCCCTCGTGCTCGACGTCCTGGAAGTCGGCGCTGCCTGCATAGGCGAGGACTTGGCCCGTGGCATTGTCCACCACCAGCGCCGCCGCCTGGCCGATGCGACCGTCCGAGGCCAACTCGGCGCGCAGGGCCTCCTCCACCGCGCGCTGAAGTCCAGGGTCGATGCTGGTGACAACCTGCGCCGCCTGGCCGAGCCCGAGTGCGGCGCGCCGGCGCAAGATGTCCGTGACGAGGTGGGGCGCCCCGAAGGGGTGCGCGCCGGGGACGAGGTCCCACGGCGCCGCGGCCGCCATGCGCGCCTCCTCGGCACTCACCACGCCAGTGCGTTGCATGGCGGTGAGGACGAGTTTCATTCGTCGGCTGGCCGCCTCCGGAAAGACAGACGGGTCCCCGCTGGCCGGAGCCCGGGCGAGTCCCGCCAGCAAGGCCGCCTGGCCGAGCGAGAGCGAACGCGCCGGCCGGCCAAAGTAGGTCTGCGCGGCAGACTCGACGCCGAGCAAATCCCGGCCCAGTGCCACGCGGTCGAGGTAGGCGCGGAGGATGGCCTCTCTTGGCAGGTGCAGGGTGAGGCGCACCGCCCAGGAGGCCTCCTGCGCCTTCCCGAGCCAGGAACGCGCGCGGGGCACGAGTTGCCGCGCCAGTTGCTGCGTCAGCGTGGAGGCGCCACTCACCACCCGGCCGGCCCGAATGTTGTCCCGGAAGGCGCGCGCCATGGCCAGTGGGTCCACGCCCGGATGCAGGCCGAAGCGTCGGTCCTCGGCGGCGATGAAGGCCTCCTCCACCAGCGGCGGAAGCGGCTCGTCGGCCGGAAGGGCCAGGTTGCGGCCCTCGTGGCTGGCCACCTCGCGGAGCACGCCGCCTGTCCGGTCAAGAATTCGCAGCGAGGCCAGTGCGCTGCGGTCCAGCAGGCCCGACGGCAGGGGCATGAGCACCCACCCCAGCCCGCTGCAAAGCACCGTCAGCCCGAGCAGGCTCGCGAGCCGCAGTCCGCGACGTCGCCAGCGTTTCATTTCTCCGCCAGCGGGGTGCCTTCCAGCACCTGGAAGTGACTTCCCTCCGAACGGCCGAAGACTTCTGGGGCGTACATCTCCTCGGCGTGGGCCGGCATGAGCAGGAAGTCTCCGGGCGTGGTGGCGCGAGCGACGATGGTGGTGAGGTGGATGCCGGGCGGCAGACGGTCCGCGAAGAGCACGACCCGGTCGTCCCGGCGCTCGGTGTGGTTGAAGGGCGTCCAGAAGCCGAAAGCGACGGCCGACGCGTCGTCGTCGTCTCCATCGCCGTCGTCACCATCCTCCGGTGCATCCCCGTCCTCCCCGCGCGGCGAGCTCCTGGAGACGGCCCCGGCCGCCGGGGGCAGCCGGGCGGTGCTGGATAGGCTGGTGTCCACGGCCTCGAGCCCGGCGGGCAACGGGACGTCGACCGCGACGTTGTTCCGCTCCTGAGAGGTTGCCAGGCGAACCTGGATGCGCACCAGCTCTCCGGCTTGCACCGCTCGCACCTGGCCCCCTCCGGAATAGGGCTCCACCCAGCGCTGGACAACAATCCCGCGGTCCAGGGCCGTGGTGGGCATGGTCGCCGGCGCGTAGCGCAACAGCGCGCCGTAGTAGAGGACGCCCGCTTTCCCGTCCCGCCGAAAATCCAGGGACACGGGCTGGGTTGTGCGCGGAAGCTTCTGCAGGGCGATGGAGGAGTGCTGCACGTCGAGCGAGCGTCCCTTGAAGGGTGAGGCGGCGAGCTCCTTGCCATCGAGCGTCACGCGGCCCACGAAGTCCGGACTGTCACGCTCCTTCACCCGCGTCACCTCGGTGAGCGCCATGAGGGCGAAGGCTGCCTCCTGGGTGGTGCGGTAGCGGCCGTCGGTGCCGCGAATGGCAGTGAGGTAGTGAGCCATCTTGGCCACGTAGGGATGGTCCGGCGAGACGTCGGTGAGGGTGAGAAGCACCAGCGCCGTTGTGCGCACGTCACTCGACCAGCGCGAGGCGTAGGTGGCGGCATTCATCTCCTCGAAGTGCAGCCCGGCGGTGGACTCCTTGGCGCGGTCCATCACCTCACTGAGCAAGGTGCGGGCCTGGGCGCGGTCCCCGCCACCGACAAACATGGCGTCGGCCAGCATCGCCTTGGCGAAGAGGGGGAGCTGCTCGCGCTTGGCGAAGAGCTGGCCATAGTACGAGGCCTTCGGCGCACCGGTGCGGGCCAGGGCCCACACCGCGAAGGTGCGGGTGGTGTCGTCAAGGCGCCCCACCCACCAGGCGCGGCAATGCACGCCCTCGCCGGAGGCGACCACCCGGGAAAGAAACTCCTGGCCACGCTTGAGCGCCGCCGCGTCCACCGGGTAGCCGACCTCGGCGGACCGGCCCAGGGCCAGCACCGCGTAGGCGGATGCCCATTCGGCCGAGCAGCTGTCAGTCGACCAGTAGCGGTAGCCGCCGTCCGAATTCTGCAGCTGCTCGATGGTCTTCACCGTCCGGCGGATGAGAGCGTCCGGGTCACTCGCGCCCTGCTCGGCGAGCGCGTCGTGGCCCACCCAGGGAGTGGCACTATCCGCCTTCCAGGGGACGCCGAAGCGTCCACTCAGCTCGCGCAGGGCGACGAAGGGCACGAGTCTCGAGCTGAGCTGCTCGAGACACCCGTAGGGGTAGTCCACCAGCTGGCGCATGGCCTCGCCGAAGCCGCCCAGGGCCGTCGAGGCCAGCGTCACTTCCAGTCCACCGACGTCAGTCCGCATGCCTGAGGGTGGCACGAGCGCCTCGTGGCGGACGTCGCTCGTGTCTCCAGCCACGGCCACTGCCTCCAGGGACGTCGGCAGCAGCACCGGGATTCGCTGCTCGAGGCCGTCCCGTTCCCCGCCGCCGGTGACGGCGAAGCGGAACACCGCCTCGCCGGGCGCGACTGCCCGGTAACGGAACCGCACCTCGCGCGGCCGGCCATCCGGCAAGGACACCTTCTGGAGCGCTGGGCCCTCGAGGAGGAGCCCTTGCACCTCGGCCTTCACCTCGGCCTCCTTCACCTTGCCACCGGGGGCATGCACCACCACGCCGGCCTCCACCACGTCACCGACGCGCACCAGACGAGGCAACGAGGGCAGCGCCAGCAGCGGCTTGGAGACGGTGACTTGCGACTGTCCGTTCCCGAGCTTGTCGCCGCGGGTGAGGGCCACCGCCATCAGCCGGTAGGTGGTGAGGTTGTCCGGAAGGGTGAATTCCACCTGCGCACGGCCCTCGGCGTCGGTGAGGACCGCCGGGGCGAAGAGCACCGTCGTCTTGAATTCATTCCGGAAGCTGCCGGCGCCCTCGCCGCCGCCGCCACCCCCGTTCACCAGGCCCTTCTCTCCGTAGAGTTTTCGCTGGACGAGGTAAATCAGCGGCTCGCCGAGCCGGACGGACAGGCCGCGCGGTGGATGGACCGCCTCCATTGGGTCCGGCACCTGGTAGCCAGTGAGGCGAAGGACGCCCTCGTCCACGGCCCACACCGTCACCTCGGCCGGCGTTCCCTGCCCCTTCCAGTCGGTGACGTGGATGGCAACAGTCACCTTGTCCCGAGGACGTTTGTCCTTGGCGTCGGGGGTGAGCTCCACCGCGAGCCTCTTGCTCTTCCGCTCCACCTTCAGCTGCGCGTACCCCACGCGCACCGTGGGCCGGCCCGGGTCGTCGCGCAGGTCGGTCCCCCCTGGCTCCTGCACCCGGCCGCGGACGAGCACCACCGAGACGAAGACGTTGGGAATGTCCCCCTCGCCCAGTGGCACGTCGAGCGCCGTCGCCGCTCCTCCAAGCTTCACGCGGCGGGCGGTGAAGACGCCCTCGCGCTCCACGGTGACCAATGCCTCGCAGTCCGGGAAGGGACTCTTCACCAGGACGCGCGCCGTCTCCCCCACGTCATAGAGCGCCTTGTCCGGCACCAGGTCGATGCGGTCGGTGTCGTTGCGCTGCCAGGAGACCCACCCGCTACCCAGCACGTAGAGGCCAGTGGAGGTAATTTGCGCCCGCCCGGAGGCGTCGTGCACCACCGCCTTGGCGACGTAGAAGCCGCCCTCCTTCGGAGTGAAGGTGCAGACGACAGGTGTGGCGAGCGTCTTCACCTTGCACTCGCCCGCCGCTTCCTCGACCGGCTCGGTGACTGTCGTCCAGCGGTCGCCGACGCCCTTCTTCCGGATGAACTTCCAGTCGCGGCGAATGACGGATACCTCCAGGTCAGCCCCCACCTGGCGAGCGCCCTGGGGCGTGACGGCCACCAGCTCCAGGGTGACGGGCTTTGCTGCCTCGGCGAAGCCGGTGTTGCGCGGGCGAACACCGGCGTAGAGGGCCGCCGGGTGCACGGTGAGAGCGACCCGGTTCGCCTGCCGCTGCCGGTTGACGTCCGTCACCTCTGCCTCGACGGTGTAGAGGTAGGTGCGGTCTCCCGGAGCTTCCGCCTTCCCGGCCTGGATGGGCAGAACGCCCATGCCGTCCGTCTTCCCCTCGCCGGCGGCGAAGACATCGGACACGGCCGGGGGAGCCGCCTCATCCCAGGCCGCCACCTCCTGCCCGAAGGAGAAGCCCTCATTGCCGGGCGGCTCGAAGGAGAGGCTGTTCCGCGCCACCGTCCAGCGGACGTCGGAGCCGGCCATCGCGCCGCCGAAGAGGTAGCGCGCCAGCACCTGGGCCGTGACGTCGTCCCCGGCGGCGATGTCGTGGCTGGCACTGGTGACGTCCACCTTGAATTGCGGAGCGCGGTACTCCTCGACGCGAAAAGAGCCGCCGTAGCGGACGGGCTTTCTGTCCACCACCATCGCGGCCGTCAACTGGAAGGTGCCCAGTGGGACCTCGCGGTCGAGCGTCACTTCGGCGGAGAAGGTACCGTACTCGCCGAGGGTGAGGGCCTGGTTGGCCACTTCCTTTCCGCGCGAGGTGAGCACCCGCAGCTGCACCGCCGTGCCCTTGGGCGCAGTGAGAATTTTGCCGAGCTCCCGGTAGCGGGCCAGGCCCTTGAGGAAGACGGTGTCCCCGGGCCGGTAGATGCCGCGGTCGGCAAACACCATTCCCAGGGCCTTCGGCGTGCGCCCGTCCCAGTCGGTGGGCAAGTCGAAGGCCCACGGCCCGAAGTTCCCCATCCAGTCAGACAGCGTGATGCCGGTGTCAGAGCCAAGGCTTGCCGTCACCAGCGCGAAGGGTGGCTCCCAGACGTCCGAGCCATCAGCGGCCGGAAATAACTCCGCCAGCCCGGGGAGCCGCGCCAGCCCGTCGACGTCGCTTTTCCCGCGCCACCGGACGGCGCCCTGCCGGTCGAGGAGTTGGAGGTCCGCGCCCTCCACGGCCTTGCCCACGGAGAGCCGCGTCACCCACACCACGCTCGACGTCGCGCCAAGCTTGGCGTGGACGACGAGGTCCGTCACCTGCCCGGTGACGCGGTGGACGCGGCTATATTCCTGGGTGAGCTGCGGCGCGGTGAGTTCGGCGAAGAAGAGCGTCGTCCCCTTGCCGGCCAGCATGTCCCGCACCTGGAGGGCCCTCGTCTGCAGATGGTTGGGCGCCCCGGACGTGTCGAGGGTGGAGACGACAGGAGTGCCGGCCGGAGTGGCCGGCCGCTTGCCTTTGACGCCGAGGAAGCGCGCCATCTCCGGAGGGGAGAGCGCCCAGACCCGCGCCTGGAGGCTCGCCAGGTTGATGACCTCGATGGGCAGCGCGCCGTCGCCCGTGGCCTCCAGAAGCGCCTCGGCGGACCCGGGGTCGAAGCTCGGCTCGAGGTCGCTGGTACGGAACTCGTAGCTGGCCGCCGGGGCGAGCTGGCCGAGCTCGTCCTTCAGGCCTGCGGCAACGCTGACACGGTAGGTGGTTCCCGGACGGAAGCGGCCGGAGAGGGCGACAAGAGGACCTCGGCGGTCACTTCCGGGGACGACCTGCGCTGTCTCCCAGTCCAGGCCCACTGCCGGCTGGAGGCTGAGCTTCTCCTTCAGGCTGGCCAGGACGGCCGGGTTGCTGGTGAAGAGGATGAGTGGGCCGTAGGGACAGCTGCGGCCCTCCCAGGCACATCCCACAGCCTGGGTGACGGCCATCGGTCCTGCGCGGCGGAACGCCAGGCGCTGCTCCTTGCCGAGGCTGAGCGGTCCCTCGGTACCGCGCAGACTTGCGTCAAGCGAGAACGTGACGGGACTGCTCTGTGGGAGCGGCTTGCCGAGCACCACCTCGTAGCGGGTCTGCCGGCTGCGGACGAGGGGGCGGGGGTGGCCCGGACGCTCCTTGCCGTCATCCACCGCCTCGACCTTGGCAATGCTGAAGGGCCAGTCGGCGGCTGGCACACCCGCAGAAATGTGCAGCGCCTTCTCCAGCTCCACCACCGGCTGGTTGAAGACGAGGAGGAAGTGCTGTTCCGGAGTCACCCAGGCCCAGTTCTCCGGAGGGTCGATGGATTGGAGCGCCGGGGCCGGCGTCTCGAAGGTCCAGCTGTACGGCTCGGCGAGTGAAGAACCGTCGACCGACTTGAGGCCGGCCGGCACGGTGACGGTGAAGCGCGTGGAGAAGGGGAGCGACTCCTTGGGAACAAATTCCACGCTGGCCGAGCCGAGCCAGTGCCATTCGCCGGCCACCGGCGGTTGCAACTGCGCCGGCGGGGGCCCCGCGGACTGTACGTCGACGGTACTCAGCGCCATGACGGGCCGGGAGAACGTCAGCGTGGGCCGGACGTCACTGCCCGCCACGCCGCGCGGTCGCGCGGCCACCACGGCCAGTCCATTCGCCCCGGGAACTGCCTCGGACGAGATTTGAAGGGAAGGCGCTGCCGGCAGTGGCTGCAATTCGAGCCCGCTCTCGGCGGCGGGCTTTGCCTTCCCACAGTCGAGAAGGAGGAGGCCCGAGAGCACCAGCCACCCGAGTCCCCACTTCCTCGGGAACTCCGCCTCGACGCGTTGACGCACAGGCCCCATGTGACGTGCTCCCCTGCCAGGGCACCCTGCGGCGCGTTGCCGGTCCCGGACGGGACGCATCTCCCGACTTCGGGGCCCAGCGTGTCAACGGTGCCGCACATCGGCCCGGCACGGGCTTGCCACTGCACCCCTCGCGCCAGAGGGCGCTGGCCCTCGTCCGGAGGGCCTGGGCCTCAGTGCGCCGTGGCCGCTGCCTTGAGCCCGGCGACAGGAGGGGCAAGGAGGTGCGCGCCAGCACCTCCCACGGCCACCGCCAGGGCCAGGCCGGCGGCCACAGCGGCGCGCCGAAGGAAGCCTCGGCGCCACTCCGGGAACAACAACGGCCCGTCGCCCAGGGCGAAGAGGACGTCCTCGACGCGCGCGAAGCGGCGCGCCGGGTCGACTTCGAGGCAGCGAAGGATGGCTCTGTCCCAGCGAGGATTGAGACCTGGGCGGCGCACCGAGGGCGGTTCAGGCGCGTGCTCGAGCCGCTCGTAGGCCGACTCCATCAAGCTGTCCCCCACGAAGGGCAGCGTGCCTGTCACCATCTCGTAGAGGACGACGCCCAGTGCGTACACATCGGTGGCCCGGGAGACGGCCTGTCCAGTCACCTGTTCTGGGGCCATGTACAGAGGACTCCCCACCAGGCCTGAGTGCTGCAGCTGGTCGCCGGCCTCGCCAGGACGGACGCCGCAGGCCAGACCGAAGTCCGTCACCACCACCCGGGGTGAACCATCCGAGGCGCGCCCGAGTATGACGTTGCTGCTCTTGAAGTCCCGGTGCACCACCCCCTCGCGGTGGGCGGCCGAGAGCGCGGCCACCATTTGGCGAACGATGGGAAGTGCCTCGTCCCCGAGCTTCCCCTCGCGCGCCAGGTGCTCGCTCAAGGTGGAGCCCTCGAGAAACTCCATGGTGAGGAACACCAAAGGAGCCGGGCCGTCGTCCTCTGAGATGAAGAACTCGAAGAGCCGACAGACGTTGGGGTGCGTGACGCGCCGTGCGAGCAGCACTTCCCGGCGAAACTGCCCGAGGGCCGAGGCATGCGCCAGCACCGAAGTCCGCATCTTCTTGAGCGCCACCCGCGCTCCAAGCGCCCCATCCTGGACGTCGTAGACCTCTCCCATCCCGCCGCGGGCGATGAGTCGCTGCACCCGGAAACGCCCGAGGAGGACATCCCCCGGCAGAAGACACGGCTCACAGGCCGGCGTCGCGTCCCTTTGCCCGGAAGCAGAAGCGAGCAGGGTCTGGGTGGCCCCATTCAGCCGCCCGTCGGTACACGTCTCCAAGTAGGTGTGGTCCCCTGCGACAGGCAGGCCGAGCTGGCTCTCAGGGCGGCGCATACACTCCACGGGAAAGCATCCGGCGCGGACGCTGGTCCGGGCACGGCTCTCGCCCTCACCCCACAGAGGGCGCCGGCACCACCCTCCGCACCACCGCAACCCGCCGCTTTCCAAAGGGGGGGCCCAGGCCCCTGCTGCAGCCCCGTTGAAAAGGGTGTGGGTGCGGCGCCTGGACCAGGGAGGTAGTGTATGCGGCGAATGCCAATGCGCGAGCGCGACGAAGGGGCACCCGGCGCGAACGAGCCGGACACCGAGCCGCCCGACATTTCGCCGGTCAACCGGACGCCAACCGTAGGATTGGACCGGGGGCCTTCACCGCTCGGCTCGAGCGTGCGGAGGTTCCGGCTGCGCATTGTCGACGGGGGCGAGGTGGGGCACGTCTTCGAGTCCACCCGGGACAAGGTCCAGCTCGGGAGCCATCCGCTGAATGACTTGCTTCTCGACGAGCGCACCGTCTCGCGTTTCCACTGCGAGGTCTTCGTCGACGAGAAGGGCAACCCGTGGGTGAAGGACCTGGGGAGCCGGAACGGCACGGTGGTGGACGGCGTTCCAGTCAAAGAGGCTGCGCTGCGCAGTGGCAGCCTCCTCCAACTCGGCCGGGTCTCCCTGCGCTTCGAGCTGTCCGGAGAGAAGAACCGCATCGCCGTGTCGGAGCAAAAGAGTTTTGGCTCCCTGGTGGGTGGCTCCATCGCGGCCCGTTCCAGCTTTGCCCTCATGGAGCGCGCGGCCGCCTCGGACGTCACGGTGCTCCTGGAGGGCGAGACGGGCACCGGGAAGAGTCAAGGAGCGGAGTCCATCCACCGCATGAGCGCCCGGCGCGACCATCCCTTCCGGGTGGTGGACTGCGGTGCCATTCCCGCCAACCTTCTAGAGTCCGAACTCTTCGGCCACGAGAAGGGCGCCTTCACCGGAGCCACTTCCCGGCGGGTGGGCGTCTTCGAGGAAGCCCGCGGTGGCACGGTATTCCTCGACGAGATTGGCGAGCTGCCCACCGAGCTTCAGCCGAAGCTCTTGCGCGTCCTCGAGGCACGAGAAATCCGCCGTCTCGGGACCAACGCCTACGTGCCGGTGGACGTGCGCCTCATTGCCGCCACCAACCGCGACCTGCGCGCGGAGGTGAACGCCGGTCGCTTCCGGCCGGACCTCTACTTCCGCCTGGCAGTGGTGAAAATCGCAGTGCCGCCCCTGCGGCAGCGGCCCGAGGACATTCCGGCCATCGCCGAGAAAATGCTCGCTGCCCTGGGAGTCGACCCCCGGGTGCGGGAGTCCCTCAAGGACCCGGTCTTCCTGGCTCAGCTGCAACGGGCGGCCTGGCCCGGGAACATGCGGGAGCTCAGGAACCACCTCGAGCGGTGCGTCGTGATGCAGGAAACCCTCGAGCCCGGCCTGGAGTCGGAAGGGGGAGTGCTGGACTCGCCTGTCGCCGTGGACCCCCGGGTGCCCTACCCCGAAGCCCGCCGCCGGGCCCTGGAGGCCTTCGAGCACGCCTACGTGAAGGCCTTGCTCGAGCTTCACAAGGGAAAGGTGGCCCAGGCGGCGGAGTCGGCCGACATCGACCGCGTGCACCTGTACCGCCTCATCAAGCGTCACCACGTCAAAGACTGAGGCACGCCGGAAACGGCCCCTGGGGCGCTTCGGCGGGGAGCCGCCCACGGACTTTGGGCACCTCGAAGCCCTGACGCCCTGCGCCACCCACCTCGTCCCCCTTGCCCCCCGTTGCAGCGGCCGCCACAGCGGCCCCGGTAGGTGTTGCATCCGCGGCTACGAATCTCCCGTCTTTCATCCCTAACCAACCGTTATTACAGGACTTTAGAGGTGGCATCCCGGCTGCAATCTCCAGGGTCGTGGTCAGCAAGCCGCTGACTGCTTCGAAGGAGAACGCCCATGAACGCCGCCGACACGAAGAACGCCTCGCCCCTCTTCACCAGCATCCGGAAGAACCGCGGGCGCGAGGTTCTCATCGCCGGCGCGGTGCTCATCGCCGCCTACCTGGGTGTGGCGAGCGTCCTCATCGACAGCTACCAGCGGCCGGACGCCACGGTCGTGATGGCAGGCGGGTAGCTCGCCTCCATGATGCTGGAGCTCTCCATCCCCGATGCGCTGGCAACCGCAGCGCATCGGGCCGCGACCGCCCTCGGCATGTCCCGTAGCGAGCTGTACGCACGCGCGGTGGCTGCCTTCCTGAAGTCCGGGCACAGCGCGGTCCACACGGAGCAATCCTCCCCCATTGGGCAGGACCCGGTGTGGACCGACGGATGGCAGCTTCCTGAGAGTTGAACATGGCTTGGACCTCGGACCGGCTTTTTTGGGGGGAGCCCTTTTCTGGGGCGGCACCGAACCCCTCCCCAGGGGAAAGCGCACCGGCCCGGGGTCCGTTTCTCGCGTCTCGCCCAGCTGCAAGAGGCACAGCCAGTAGGCGAGCCCCGCCACGAGGTGCTGGCCCTCCTTGAAGCGTTTACGCCAGTGCCCCGCTGAGAGGGCGCTTCAACAGGGATGATGTCGCCCCTGCTCGTGCGCCCGCCTCCGGCCTCCAGACTGAGCAGGCCCGCGAGGGTCTCTCGTCGCAGCACACGTCCCTTCGAGGGACGCTGGGGGGAAGCCCTCTAGACAACCGATGCAGCGACGGCCGCCGAACGCAGGCGCGCAATCCCGAAGATGCTTTCCTGGGGGTTGACGCCCAGTGAGGTTGGCAGCACCGAACCGTCCACGACGAAGAGGTTGTCCAGTCCGTGGTACCGCAGCGAGCTGTCCACTACGGACTGCTTGGGGTCCCTTCCCATGCAGCAGCCGCCCATCTGGTGGGCGGTGGCCACCCGCACCCGGCCCGACTCCCACGGAGCATCCCGGAGCAGTCGCTCGATGTCGTCCCCGGGCCGAAGGCGCACCGGCGATGCGTGCAGGGAGAGGACTTCCGTGGCGCCGCCGGCGAACTGGATGCGGGCCATCGAGGAAGACGCGTCCAGCAGGGCCTCCCACAACCAGGGCCGAAGCGGGTAGTCGATGTGCACCCGACGTTCCTTCGGGTTTGCCAGACGCACCGTTCCGCCGACGTCCCCGGGGCGGAAACCGTCCACGGCGAGGGCGATGGTGACTTGGGTGTGGGGCAGCCTCTCCATGACTCTCTGGTGGGCCGCCCCGAAGCCGGACAGGACGGTGGCCGCAATCATCGGGTAGAGCGGAGCCGCCTCGAGGAAGTACCCCAACCGGTCCGGGCCGCGGTTGATGAAGTGACGGGAGTACGCCGCCTGGGGCGCGCCCGCCCAGGCCTCCACCGGCTCCGCCATCTGTGCGGCCATGATGACCACCGGGTGAAGGAAGAGCCGCTGGCCCACGTTGCCCTGGCCGGTGAGGCCCGAGCGCAAGAGGAGGGCCGGTGAGTTGATGGCTCCGCCACACACCGCCACCGTCTTGGCCCGCACCGTCAGCGTCGCCCCGGTGGGCACGTCCTTGGAGGGGTCGAGGATTTGCGCTTCGACGCCACGCACTTTGCGTCCGTCGACCAGAAGTCGACGGGCCGAGGCATTGGCGTAGACGTGCATCCCGCGCTCCACCGCGTCGGGAATGAGGGTCACCCCCATCGACTGCTTGGCGTCGATGGGACAGCCCAGCCCGCACTTGCCCAGGTCGGCGCAGTTGTTCACGTTGCGCCGGACCAACCCCCGACTGAAGCCCAGCTTCCCGCACCCGTCCCAGAGGACCTGGTTGTTGCGATTCATCGCGGCCAGCGGCCACTCCTTGATGTGCAAGCGCTCCTCGATGGCCTCGAAGTGTGGGAGAAGCGCAGCCTCGGTGAAGCCCTCGACACCGAATTCCGACGCCCACCGCTCCAGCACCGGTCCTGGTGTCCTAAAGGAGGTGCACCAGTTGACGGTGGTGCCGCCCCCGACGTTGCGCCCCTGAAGCATGAGCACCGACTGGTCATCGGTCGAACGGTTCCCCATCTCCTGGTAGAGCGCCGGGTAGGCCCAGTCCTCGCGCATGTTGAACTCGGAACGGCTGTGGTAGCCGCCCTCCTCGAGCATGGCGACGCGAAGTCCCTTCGAAACCAGCTGCTCGGCGAGCACTGCGCCGCCGGCGCCCGAGCCCACGACGCACACGTCCGCAGTCACCTCCGTGTCCCGGGTGACGTCCTTCCCGGTGAAGATGTGCCCGTTCACCGCGCCGCCGCGGAGTGAAACACGCCATTCCCGTCTGGCCGCGGAGTGGGGCCGCCGGACCAAACCGCCGCGTCGGGCTGGAAGAAGCTGCTCTGGGGACCCGGGTAGCCCATGGGCCTCCAGGCAAGCGAGGACTGGTAGTAGCCCGCCAGGACCAGCGTCCGCAGCGCGTTGTAGCCGCTGCGGCGCAGCGCAACGCGGCTGTCCCGCCACTCCTCCAGGACCTTGTCCTGGGCCGCAGCGTCGAGGGCGGTAAAGGGTGCGGTCCGGCCCCCGAAGAGAAACCCGGCCAGGGCATTGTCGAATAGCCCGAGCAGCTGCTTGAGCTCAGCCTGCACCGAAGGCTCGGTGCGTTCGGCAATCCGGTCCACAGCTTTCGCCACCCCCACTTCCTGCACGCTGGGCCAACCCGGAAGAGTCCCCACCAGCCGAGGGGCGAGCGCGTCGAGAACCGCGTACTCGGCATCAGAGAAGACGCGCAACCCATCGAGCGGGCCAGGAACGCGCCTGCCGCCACGCAGAGCGAGGAAGCCGGCACCGCCCGCGGCCAGCAGCGCACCGCCGAAAAGCCCCCGCTTGAGAAGCGAACGACGGCTGGGCGAGCGCGGCGCGTCGGAGACCATCGGGGGCAACGGAGTGTACGCCGCTCGCCACCGAGCCGTCACGGAAGGAGGGCTCCGGGCCAGAAGGGTGGCGACCCAAGCGTCTTTGGACGCTTCCTCGCAGTCGTGCCTAGATGCAGGGTGCCATGGCTAAGACGCTCGCGATGATTCTCGCCGGCGGGGCCGGTACCCGGCTCGAACCCCTGACGCGCGAGCGCGCCAAGCCGGCGGTGCCCTTCGGCGGGCGGTACCGCATCATCGACTTCGTTCTCTCCAACTTCGCCAACTCCGGCATCTACAAGGTGAAGGTGCTGACGCAGTACAAGTCAGACTCCCTGAACAAGCACCTCTCGCGCACCTGGCGCATGACGGCCTTTCTGGGGCACTACGTGGAGGCCGTTCCGGCCCAGATGCGGACTGGCTTGGATTGGTACAAGGGCAGCGCTGATGCCATTTACCAAAACCTGAACCTCATCTCCGACGAGGACGCCGACCATATTTTTGTCTTCGGCGCGGACCACGTCTATCGGATGGACGTCCGCCAGATGCTCGACTTTCACCTCGAGCACCGCGCGGACTGCACGGTGGCTGCCATCCCCGTCCCCATCGAGCAGGGAGTGGACTTCGGCATCATCGACGTCGGTCCCGAAGGGGAGATGCGCGGCTTCCTGGAGAAGCCCAAGAATCCCCCGCCCATGCCGGGGAACCCAAAGATGTGCCTGGCCTCCATGGGCAACTACCTCTTTGCGACCGAGACGCTGGTCCAGGAAATCGTCCGGGACGCCGCCCAGGAGAACAGCGCGCACGACTTCGGCAAATCGATTCTGGGCGAGCTGCACAAACGGGCTCGCGTCTTCGTCTACGACTTCGCCAAGAACGAGGTCCCGGGAATGGAGGCCAAGGAGCGCGGCTACTGGCGCGACGTGGGCGACATCGACAGCTATTACGAGTCCAACATGGGGCTGGTGGACGTGGACCCGGTGTTCAACCTCTACAACTTCCGCTGGCCGCTCTTCACCCAGCCGCAAACCTTCCCGCCGGCGAAATTTGTCTTCGCCGACCAGGCCAGCGGACGGGTCGGGTACGCCACCGACAGCCTGGTCTCCGAGGGCTGCATCATCTCCGGCGGACATGTGCACCACTCGGTGCTCTCCCCCCGGGTGCGGGTGAATTCCTACTCCACCGTCGAGCAATGCATCCTCTTCGAGAACGTGCAGATTGGGCGCCACTGCAAAATCAAGAAGGCCATCATCGACAAGAACGTGGAGATTCCCGTCGGCACCACCATCGGCTTCGAGCCAGAAGAGGACCGGCGCCGCTTCCACGTCACCGCGGACGGGGTGGTTGTCATTCCCAAGGGAATGAAGGTCGGTTGAGCAGCCTCGGACGGGCGTTGCCGCTGTTCCTCGTCTGCCTCGGCTGTAGCTCCCCGCTCCAGAGAGTCTTCAGCACCTCCGGCGACGCCGCGAGCCGGTCCGGCCTGGCCGCGCTGGGCGACGGCGCGGTCTTCGGAAACGAGGCCGGCCGGGTGGTGCGTCTCGGGCCTGGCGGCGCCATCCTCTGGAGCGCCGAGCTTGCCCACGAGGTGCACCTGACGCCGGTGGTGGTGGGGGAGACGGTGGTGGCGGCCACCACCGGCACGGAGCTGGTGGGCCTCAACGCCGCCACCGGGGCTCGACGCTGGCGGACCGAGCTCCAGAGGACCGGCACCGCGCTCGCCGGCCTCAGCAGCCGCGTTCATCTTCTCTCCGACGACGGTGAACTCCTGGCCCTGGAAGCCAGCACCGGGGTGCTGCTCTGGCGCAGCAGCTGGGGAACGGCCCTCGGCATCCATCCCGGCCCGGCCCGACTCGGTCTGGTGGCTGCCAAAGGCGACCGCCTTCTGCTCGCCGGGCCGGCCGCCGTCATCGCCCTGGGCGCGGATGGCGCCCGCCGCTGGAGAACGGCGCTGCACGAGGCAACCGGCCTCCTCGTCGCCGAGGACCTGGTCTGGACAGTGGACCAGGGCGGTACAGTTTTCGCGCTCGACTTGGAAACCGGCGAAGTGCGGTGGCAACGCAGCCTCGGAGCGCCGCCGGCGTCGCCTCCCGCCTCTGCCCTGGACCGGCTCTGGGTGGGGCTCCAGAACCAGACGCTGGTGGGCTTTCGCCCCAGGGAGGACGGACCGCTCTGGACGGTGCAGCTGCCGGGTCTGGCCATCGCGCCGGTCGTGGAATTCCAGGGCCGCCTGCTCGTCCCCACCAGCGGGCAGGAAGGACGCCTCCTGGCGCTCGAGGTCGGCGCCCCAGGCAACCCACCCTCCGCGCGGCTGGACAGCCCGCTGCGGACGGCGCCGCTCGTCCGCGGCGACGCCGTCTGGGTGCTGGCGCAGGACGGCCGGGTGGTGGGCTTCCGCCTCAGGTCGGTTGGAGGAAGCGAGCGATGATGCGCTTCAGCCCCACCCGGGGAAAGGCCACGGTGAGCTTCGCATTCGGGCCCGAGCCGTCGCAGGCCATCACCTCGCCTTCACCGAACTGGGCGTGTCGCACCCGAATGCCCACCACCGACTCCCCGTCAAAGCCGCTTTCCGTCTGCTGGCCGTAGCTGCGGTCGATGCGCGGGCCCTCGTCGTCGTAAGGCCGTCGGCGGGCGGGACTGAAGCCGGGAGTGCTGGCCGCTGCCACCGGCAGCTGGCGCTGCAAGTCGAAGAGCTCCTGCGGCACGTCCCTCAGGAAGCGGGAAGGAGGGTTGAAGCGGAGCTCGCCGAAGAGGCTCCTGGCCTGGGCCAGCGACAGGAAGAGGCGTTTGCGTGCGCGGGTGAAGCCGACATAGCAAAGCCGGCGCTCCTCGCTCATCTCCTCCGGGTCTCCGAATTCGTCCATCGCCCGGCTGTGCGGAAAGACGCCGTCCTCCATGCCCGGCATGAAGACCGCATCGAATTCCAGGCCCTTGGCCGCATGGAGCGTCATCAACGAGACTCTTCCCTCCCCCGCCTCGCCGTCGGCCTCCCCCACCAGGGAGATTTGTTCGAGGAAGGCCTGCAGGGGGGGAACCTCGGCAGCGAGCTGGTCCGCGGAGGGGGGCGGCCGTGCGCCGCGCTCGAGGTCAAATTCCTGGGCAGCGCCGAGGAACTCGCGCAGGTTCTCGGCGCGCGTCTCGGACTCCACCGAGCCCTCGGCGAGCAGCGCCTCCACGAGCTTCGTCTCTGCGAGCATCAGCTCCACGGCCGCGGCGGCACTGGGAGCCTCCGGGCCGAAGGCCACCAGCACGTCGAGCAGCTGGCGAAAGCCGCGCAGACGCCTCTGGGCCGTCGCATTCAGGGTGTCGATGTCCTGCACCTCGGCCAGACCCTCGAAGAGGCTGTACCCCTTGTCCGCCGACCAGGCCGCGAGCCGGTCCTGGGTGGTGTCCCCGATGGCGCGGGCCGGCGTGTTGATGACGCGGAGCAGGTCAGCGTCGGACTTCGGGTTCACCATCAGTCGCAGGTAGGACGCAGCGTCCTTGACCTCGGCGCGCTCATAGAAGCTGCGGCCGCTAACCAGGGTGTAGGGAACGCGGGCCAGGCGCAGCGCTTCCTCCAACACCCGGCTCTGGGCGTTTACCCGGAAGAAGACAGCCACGTCACCGTAGGTGCACGTACCCTCGCGAACCAGGGCGTGGATGCGACGGGCAACCTCGTGCGCTTCCTCCCGCTCATCCCGACTGATGAGCAGCGCCAACGGCTCGCCCCGCTGGCGTTCCGTCCACAGGCGTTTCGGCATCCGGTGCGGATTCTTCGAGATGACCGCATTGGCAGCATCCAGAATCATCTGGTCGCTGCGGTAGTTCTGTTCCAGCTTGACGATGGTCGCGCCCGTGTACTCCTCGGGGAAGCGCAGGATGTTGCCCACGTCCGCCCCGCGCCAGCGGTAGATGGACTGGTCATCATCTCCCACCACCACAAGGTTGGCCGAGGGAGGCGGCGCGAGCTGGTGCAGGAGCTCCATCTGCACGGCATTCGTGTCCTGGAACTCGTCGACCAGCACATGCTGAAAGCGGCCGGCGTAGTGGCTGCGTGTCTCCTCGTTCTCCCGGAAGAGCTGTACCAGGAGCAGGAGCAAATCGCCGAAGTCCACGGCATTGGCCGCACGCAGGAGCCGCTGGTAGGCGCGGTAGGCCCGCTGCACCGCCAGTCCGCGGTAGTCGCTCGGGTCCATGCCCTCCACGGAAGGGAGGCGCCCAGCATTTTTTTCCACATCGATGCGGTGGAGCACCTCGCGCGGATTGATGACCGGGTCGATGCGCTCCTCGCGCATGGCCCGCTTCACCACCGAGAGCTGGTCGGCGTCGTCGTAGATGACGAAGGCCCGCGTCAGTCCCACCTTTTCGGCCTCGCGGCGCAGGATGGCCGCGGCCGAGGCGTGAAAGGTGGAGACGCTCAGGTCGGATGCCCACGGACCCAGCATCCCGAAAAGTCGCTCCCGCATCTCCCGGGCGGCCTTGTTGGTGAAGGTGACCGCCAGGATGCGCCAGGGCTGCACACGCCGAGCGAGGACGAGGTGTGCCACCCGGCGGGTGATGACGCGTGTCTTCCCTGAACCGGCTCCGGCCAGCACCAGGAGCGGGCCCTCGGGAGCCAGCACCGCTTCGCGCTGGGGAGGGTTGAGGTCGACGAGCAACTCGTCGGGTGAGGAAACCAGAGACGTCACGGGCCCGGCAGTCATGTGCACATCGGGCCTGGCAGCGCAACCGCGGGATAGAGTCCTTTGGTCATGCCGCGCCCCTCCCCCACGCTCGAGGACCTTGCCCGGGCGGCCGAGTTTCTCAACCACAGCGCCCCATTGGCCCATGCCGGAATCCGACTGTCGTTTCCAGCGACGGACGTGGTGGTGGCGGAGATTCCAGAAGTCCGCGCCGAGCACCGCGGTGGACTCGGGACGTCGGCGGTGAATGGTGGCGTCCTGGCGGCGGTCTTCGACCTGGTGACGGGCTGCACCGCGCGGCTCGTGGACCCCGGACGGCCCAGCGCCACGGTGCAGCTGTCGATGAGCTTCGAGCGGCCGGTGCTTGGCGACTCGCTCAGGGCCGAGGCCCGCATCGACAGCCGTGGCCAGCGCACGCTCTTCGTCAGCGCGCAGATTTTTGACGCCCGAGGCCAGGCCTGCGCACGCTGTCAGGCGGTGGTGGCGCTCGCCCGGGCCGCAGTCACCCCGGTGGCCCCCTAGAAAGCTTGCTCCAGGGTCCTCCCGGAGGTTTCCGCTACATTGGGCCGCGGTGACCCTCAGCCTGCGATTGGCAACGCCCTCCGACTCGGGCGCCCTGTGGCGCATCTTCTCGGACATTCTGCTCGAGGGCACGACGTACGCCTCGGACGAGAAGACGAGTGAGTCAGACTTCCTCTTCGACTGGTTTGGGCGGGGGGGTGAGCAGTGGGTGGCCGAGTCGGAAGAACGCGTGGTGGGCGCCTATACCCTTCGGCCAAACCAGCCCGGCCGTGGAGCCCATGTCGCCACCGCCTCCTACGGTGTGGACACCTCGGCCCGAGGGCGTGGCGTGGGCCTTTTGCTCGGAAAGCACTCGCTCGAGCGCGCCGGTGCGCTCGGGTTTGCGGCCATCCAGTTCAACTTCGTGGTGAGCACCAACACGGCCGCTGTCCGCCTCTGGAAGGGCCTGGGCTTTTCGGTCCTGGCGACGCTGCCGGGCGCCTTCCGTCACCGGCAGCTCGGGCCCGTCGATGCCCAGGTCCTGTGGCGAGACCTCTCGCCTTAGGCTTTGCAGCGTTCCTTTTGGGAGTTATTGCTTGGCGCGGATGAGCAAGCGCACTCGGGTTCCGCTCCACTACGGCTGGATTGTCGCCGGAACCACCTTCGTCACCCTCCTCTGCGCCGCGGGCGTTCGGGCCACGCCCAGCATCCTGATTGTGCCTCTGGAGGAGGCGTTCGGCTGGTCGCGGGCCACCATCTCCGCGGCCATCTCCATCAACCTGCTCCTCTACGGGCTGATGGGCCCCTTCTCCGCAGCGCTCATGGAGCGGTTCGGCATCCGGCGGGTGGTGCTGGTCTCGCTGAGCATCATCTGTCTGGGCGTGGCACTCACCACGCAGATGAAGCACCCCTGGCAGCTCGTCCTCTGCTGGGGCGTGCTGGTGGGGCTCGGCACCGGCACCACCGCCACCGTGCTGGGAGCGACGGTGGTGAATCGCTGGTTCCACGAGCGCCGGGGGCTGGTGATGGGGGTGCTCACCGCCGCCACCGCCACCGGGCAGCTCATTTTTCTCCCCATCCTCGCCCGGCTGGTGCAGCTCAAAGGCTGGCAGGCAGTCCCGACCGTGGTGGCCAGTGTCCTTCTGTGCGTCATCCCGCTGGTGGCGATTTTCGTGCGCGACCGGCCCTCGGACATCGGCCTGCGTGCCTATGGAGCGCCCGAGTCCAGCGTGGAACCCCCCCGCTCGACACGCTCGCCACTGGTGAACGCCTTCGCCGTCCTGCGCAACGGCTCGCGCTCTCGTGACTTCTGGCTCCTCTTCGCCAGCTTCTTCGTCTGCGGCGCGACCACCAATGGGCTGGTCGGGACGCACCTCGTGCCGGCCTGCATGGACCACGGCATTCCCGAGGTTCGCGCCGCCGGTCTCCTGGCGATGATGGGAGTGTTCGACCTGGTGGGCACCACGGCCTCGGGCTGGCTGTCGGACCGCATGGACAGCCGCTGGCTGCTCTTCTGGTACTACGGGCTGCGTGGCCTCTCGCTCCTCTTCTTGCCCTACGCCTTCCAGATGTCGGAAGGCGCGCTCGCGGTGTTCGCCATCTTCTACGGCCTGGACTGGATAGCCACCGTCCCACCCACCATGCGACTCACCACCGACGTCTTCGGCCGGCAGGATGCGCCGGTGGCCTTCGGGTGGATTTTCGCCGGCCACC